>Ga0081527_100066_pt1 | contig 94835 bp, 65 predicted proteins | sample HotLakmasection5_FD_70992 | JGI IMG/M metagenome (GOLD analysis project Ga0081527, IMG submission 70992) | Hypersaline microbial mat communities from Hot Lake, Washington, USA - Section #5 (SPADES assembly) (version 2) | ecosystem: Environmental > Aquatic > Non-marine Saline and Alkaline >...
CGGGGCCGGCGGTGGGTCGGTTGTCGGCGGGACCGGCGTCGGTTCGGTTGTCGGCGGGACTGGCGTCGGCTCGGTTGTGGGCGGGACCGGTGTCGGTTCGACTGGTTCGTCGCTTGTGCCGCAGACTGGGCGGACTTCAATACCCTTGATCGCGGTATTGTTGGAGATGGCCAGCAGGGCGATGTTCAGGACGCCATCGGTTACGTTGACGGTGTGCGAAGTCACCATTGCGACGTTGCGGCCACCGGTACGCGCCCAGACGTCCAGGTTATCCAGGTCTGAGGGGATGGTATCTTCAATGGCGACATCGAAGACGCGGGTACCAGTCGGGCGATCGCGGATTTCCGCGAAGTACAGGCGGACTTCGTAGGCGCCGTTGGCGATGGGCAGGTTCCAGGGCATGTTGGTCCAGTAGTACTGCTCTGTCTGGAACAGGGCCATCGGGATGCCTGCAGGCACATTGCTGATGTTGCTGCCTGTCGCACCGTTATCGCCCGGGACAAAGGGATAGTCATCCTGCCCCTGCCAGTTGGGACCGCCGTCGTTGGATGTCAGCGTCGGGCCACCTGCATTGATGCGATAGACCACCGGGCAGCTACCATTGTCTGTTGAGGGCGGGACGGTAGGCAGTTGATTTGCCGGTGGCGCAGTGGTCGGCGGTACAGTGGTGGGCGGTACCGGCGTTGCTGGCTGTGTTGTCGGTGGGACTGCTGTCGGTTGCGTTGGCGGGTTCGTCGGAACGACTGGTACCGCACTACGGAAATCTGGCATCTCGTCCAGAGAGATCGCATAGGGATTGTTCATCATGTCGTCCTGGCAGCTAAACATGCCGTAGCCAATACGCCAGATGTATTCCCATGCGAGGAAGAGAACGGTACGCGGATAACGCGTCTGTATGTCGTTGATCAGATCGTTCCAGCAGTAGTTCTTTGAGTTCCAGCCGGACATGCTGGCCGGGCTGGGGCCAAATTCGAACAGGCCGAAGGGCTTGTTCAGGCTGGTGATACGGCTGTAGGCACCGCCTCCCCGATCACCTTCTGGCCAGTCGTAGATATTGTCGATGGACAGCGTGTACTCGCTGTTGCCCATATACTCATCGATAGAGACGAAATCGACGTAATCATCACCGGGATAGTAGTACTCGACGGCGTCGGCCCAGCGGTCCCACTCGTCATTAGGGCTGTAGACCCATAGCAGGTTATCCAGGCCGCGTGTATAGGTGAAGTAGTCGAAGGTGTAGCGCCAGAGATCGACGAAGTAGCTGACGTCCAGGCCATATTCAGCAGCCTGACGGTGCCACCAGAACCAGGCGCCGTTCATTTCGTGATATGGACGCCACATGACGACCACGCCATTATCACGCAGCATGGCGAGCTGGTCGGCGATCATGTCGAGCTGAGAGCGGAAGACGCTGTGGCAATCTCCGCCCGGCAGCACACGACGTACATCAAGTGGCGATTGATCGTGAGTTAGTTTGTAGCTTCGTGAGCCTGCCCCGGTACAGGGGTTCGGCGTGTGCCAGGACAGCGTGATGAGGTATCCCTCATTCCACTTATCCAGAGCAAAGGTGGCGGCTTCTTCAGCAGCCCGACGTGGATCCACATGCGGGCGGTTCATATCGAAGCCGGTCAGGCCGGGCCAGCGCCCGGTTTGATCGAACACTTCCTGAAGCTGGTTTTCTGCAGTGGCGATGCTGGTTCCATCACCGAACGACCCCATCTGGCCTACGACCACGCCTCGCCCAGCCAGACCAGCCAGGTATTCGAGGACTGCGCGCGCCTGAGGGCTCGCGTTGGGGTTGGCTGGTGTGGTATCTACAGGCGGAATGTTATTCGCCTGTACTGCACCGGCCAAGAGGCCCAGGGTGACGACGAGTACAACGAAGATGATTTGTGATGTTTTGCTTCTTTGTTTGTACATACCCCACACTCTCCTTGTTAGCGCGGTGAGCATCGGCAAGACCGTGCGAAGGCTTCTATCTCAAAGGTTAGAATTAAGATAGAATTGCCGAATGGCGCCTTAAAGCAAAATCATTGTTCACCGACGTGTGAAATATGTCCATAAACGTTACGAGAATTAGGCTTAAAGTACTAGGGTGTGCGTTTATATTTTTTAACTTTATATGCCCAAAAAAGGTATTAGTTTGAGGAATATATCAATCAAAAAACGAAAAACAAATAAAATTTGCCCTGTGATAAACGTTTACAGTTAATTTTGGGATAATTTTAAGTTTAGATTCGGTATAGTAAAAGGTGTGTAAAAAATTGAAAAAGCGTTGTTTTCAGGTTGGTGTAAAGGTGGAGGTGAGATCTGAAAAGTGTTAAGGTAGTCTCAATGCCTGCCTTGAGACTGCCGCATGGATGTGCGTTTGAGGGGGAAATTATTAAACGAAAAAGAAGCACTTTTGAGACGTAAAGCAAATAAAAGCGGGCATCTGCGCAGATGCCCGCTTTTTAGGTTTGTAGAGCCTTGTGGTATGCGGCGTTACTTCAGGCTTTGCCGCCAACGGTGCTGATATCGATCTGCGGCTGCTTTTCTCGCTCCAGCTTGGCCTTTACTTCTTCTTCAATCCAGGCGTAGGTGCGGCGCAGGCCCTCTTCCAGGCTGATTTCCGGCACCCATCCCAGGACTTCGGCCAGGCGGGTATTGTCGCTGTTGCGACCGCGTACCCCCTGCGGACCGGGGATATGTTTCTTCTCTACTTCAATCCCGGCGATGTCGGCGACGATATCAACGAGCTGGTTGATAGTCACCATGCGATCCTGCCCCAGGTTGAGCGGTTCGTGATAATCCGAATGTATCAGACGGTAAATGCCTTCCAGGCAGTCGTCAATGTAGCAGAAAGAGCGGGTTTGCTCGCCATCGCCCCAGACTTCAATCACGGGGTTACCAGTCAGCTTGGCCATGGCGACCTTGCGGCACATGGCTGCCGGGGCTTTTTCGCGGCCGCCCTCCCAGGTGCCAAGCTCGCCAAAAATATTGTGGAAGCGGACGACACGCGTCTCCATATCGTAATCATGGTGATAGTAGCTGGCGAGTATTTCCGTGAAGAGTTTTTCCCAGCCGTAGGCGTCCTGGGGTTGCGCCGGGTAGACGTCATCTTCTTTGAGTGGCGTTACGTCGGCGTCTTCCTGCAGGTACTCCGGATAGACGCAGGCCGAAGAGGTGTACAGGTAGCGCTTCACGCCGCTGATGCGTGCGGCTTCCATCGTGTGCAGGTTAATGAGTGAGTTATTGTAGAGAATGATGGCGTGATGGCTCTGGATATAGCCCATGCCACCCATATCAGCAGCGAGGGCGTAAACGTGATCAATGCCACCTCGCGTGGCCTGAAGGCAATTGTCCCAGCGGCGCAGATCAAGGATCTCGAATTCGTCGGCTGCGGTTGGTTCATACTCTGGATATTTGAGGTCAACCCCGCGTACCCAATAGCCCTTGGCTTTGAGGAACTTCACCAGGTGATGTCCGATAAATCCACCGGCACCGGTGACAAGCACTTTCGTAGGCTGGTCGCTCATGGCGATCACACTCCCTGTGGTTGATGGTGGGGTGCGACGTGCAGCGTGTGGCAGCCTGAGATCAGCTAGAGATGTCAGGTGCCGCTACATCAAAAACGGCATCCCCTAGACTTCATGAGATGCCGGATTTTACCAACCGGTGAGTTGTTTGGATACCCTATGACCTCGTACAGACGGGCGCTCCGCCTGTGTTTGGCGTACGGGACGGTGTGATCATATCCAAACGGATGACATGATCAGACGGATTCTGTCGATCTGGTGTTGACGGCGTGTGCGATGTAGGGTGCCATGCGCTCTGCGACACGATCCATTGTATATTTTTCAATCAGGTCCTGGTAACCTCGGTGGCCCATCTCGTGGGCTTTTTCCGGATCACTCAGGATGGTGATGAGTGCATCGGCCAGAGCGCGGCTGTCGTTGGGGGGTACAAGCAAGCCGTTGTGTTCCGGAATGATAAACTCCGGCATGGCGCAGACAGTCGTCCCGATGAGCGGCAGCCCGGCTCCCATTGCTTCAAAGAAGACGTGTCCCCAGGGCTCAAACAGGGACGGCATGACGAATAGCGTCGCCTGCTGGAAAGTATCGGCCAGTTTTTCAGCGTTGTTGATGCGGCCAAGCCAGCGGACTGAATCGACGGAGGGGGCGACAGGTTTGTCCGGGCCAACGATCCAAAGTTGGGCGTTGGGCAGCTTCTTGGCGACGGTTTCCCAGGCTTTCAGGAGGATCAGACCGCCCTTGCGTTCGAAGTCATAACCAACTATGAGCGCGATCTGCTGACTGTAATCGGTTTTCGTCAGCGGTTTCGGGTCGAGATTACCAGTTGAGCCGGAGATGACGACCTTATCCGGGCTGACACCGTAGTCATAAATGCAGGATTGCTGCACGTAGCGACTCCAGGCGAAGATAACCTCGGCTTCCTGAAGAACTTCGCGCTGGAGCTCGAGCATCCGATCATGGACTTTGTCACTAAAGGCTGGTACCCATTCCGGCCAGAGACGCAGAGATTGCGCATAAAGGTTATCGGTAAAGATGGAATACTTGTAAGAACGGTCTCCAGGCTTGAAGAGCGGATGCAGCATGAAGATGAAGTCGAAGCGGCCTTCATACTCATTGATGATCTGCTGGGCGACACGCGAGCGCTGCTGGAATGACCAGGGGTTCAGCGTTTCGGTGAGCTTCCACTGGTGGCTGTTGGGTCGCATATTGCGCAACAGGCTGACATAGCGCTGGCTCCCCTGGAGAGCGACACGACGCACATCAACGAGGTTGAAACGTTTATCAATGCCGTCATAAATTGTCTTTGAGAGGTTGACGCGCTTTATTTCTTCGCGTTGTTTAAGAACCTGGGTTGTTAGCCCCAATATGTTGATGTCTGCGTAACTCATGGCCTGATCCCTGTACGCTTTCAATCTGGAACGATCGCGGCTGACTCCTGATCTGTAAGATGCGAGGGAGGTTTGACGCGATTTGCGGTGATTATTGGATACAGCGTAAAGCGGATGACCTTGCAGCCACATAAACGACCCGGGGCTGACAGGACCATCCGCTTGTTTTTGTTGTTATTTGGTGCGCTGATCTGAACCGATCAGCGCTTTGTCTGAGCGTTATCGGGATACGGACGCTATTAACTTCTGGAACGCAGCGTGTAGGTGACGCGAACAGCGACGTTCACGACCAGTTCCCCGGCTTCGAGTGGCTGTTCAAGGACGACCATCTGCCCTTCTGTCGGGAACAGGGCGTTGGCGAAGGTCACAGTAACCTGCTCTTCGACAATCGTGATTGGATCGCCCACGGCGACGCCCAACTGCTCCGCGATCTGGCCGGCGCGCTGTTCAGCGTTGGAGACGGCTTCGTTACGGGCGACCTGCTCGAGCAGGGTCAGGTCCTGTACGCCAAGCGTGAAGTTGGCGATGGTGTTAGCGCCACTGGTGATACCCGTATCTGTAACGTCGCGCAGCAGCGCGATATCACGCACGATGACGCGCAGTGCGGCGCGCACCCGATAAAGAAATTCACCTGTCGCACGACCACCCGCATCGACGCGATCTTCCGGGGTGATGGTAATGCTGACAAACTGAATATCTGTTTCCGGAATGCCAAGCTCTTGCAGCCCATTGGTGACAGTTGAGATGGTCTGCATGGCGGAATTATAGGAAGCGAGTGAGTCTGAACTCACCTGCTCGACACCGAACTCCAGCGAGGCGACGTTCGGGCGGGCCTGTGCAGTCCCCTGTCCGCTGACGGTGATGGTGTAGGCACCCTGCGCCGCAACCGGAGCAGTGGTACCCATAGCCATGATCAGCATAAGGATAAGCAGCACGGCAAGCGGCATGATTCTTGATTTCATAGTGGCTCCTATCTACGTTGACGCAGATATACTTGATGTCGTCTCGTAAACGTAAGTGCATCCATGATGGGTTATCGAGGATGCGAGGTGTAGATTAACAACACTAAGAGTATACCTTATCAAAATACCATTCACTTTGCATGTTCATTGCAAGGGAAGTTTAAGAATAGGTAAGTTGCCAGGGAATAGGAGCGCCTGACAGCGTAATCAGACGTGTATTTCTTTATATCAGAGATACAGGTTACAGCCTGTGACAGTCGATCTGGGGCTTCAGGTGATGCTTTGATGTTACTTTTGCTCTTTGTGCCGCAGATATCAGTGCCTTTGGGCCAGTATAATAGTACGTTAGACGATCGTTATTGCAAGGATAACGCAAGGTCTTTTTGACATCCTATGAAAAGCGTTGCGCAGACGACTCGCAATCCTGCTTGTTCGTCACGAAAAACGCGATTATTCTGGTACAAGGTAAACTGTGCCACAGCGTTCTACCAGAATCTGAACATTTCGTGGGCATAGAAATGCAGACTGGTCAGACTCGTACAGCTAATTGAAGTCTGTAAACGCACAGGGCTATGGGTATGCAAACACAATTATCTCGCGGTATTCCTCTCCTGGGCCGGTTTGGACAGCCCTTTTTAAGCTGGCTACTGGCTGGCGTTCTTGGTGTTGCTCTGGGCGCGATTTCACTGATTATTTCTCCCCTGCTTGCGCTCGGATTGGTGGTTGTTGCCGGAATCGGTTTATATCTGCTGCCGCGTCCCAAGGTGATGATGTACCTGCTGGTGATGGCTATTCCGCTCACATCGGGGATGCCGCGCGGTGGTCTTATCCCTATGTTTGTACCCAATGAAATCGTTCTGGTTGTGGCTGCGGGCGTTCTCTTTCTTTCGCTGGGAATCTGGCAGCGTCGGCGCGTCTTCCCTGGGACGGTGCTGCTGGCGACAGCTATTCTTATTTTTGGAACGATGCTCATCCCGCTGCTGGTCTATTACGTCCGCGAATATCCGATGAGCTTCAACGCCATCTTCAGCTTTGTGGCACCTTTGCAGTTCCTGTTCTTGATATGGGTGTTTTCACACGTTCCTGATAATGAAGAAGAGCGCCATCGCGTCGTACAGCTCATGCTGTTGATGAGTTCGATTGTGGCGCTGGTGGCCTTGCTGCAAGCGGTGCGCTTCCCGGGGATTCATGAGTTCCTGGCGACTTTCTATTCCGGCGGTGGCGGTCACGCTGCCGCTGCTGAAAGGTATAGTCGCGTGACTTCCCTGATGGGAGCGTGGAACACGCTTGGCACTTTCCTGATGGTGAATCTGCTGCTGGTCGTATCCATGCAGAGTTACAAGCGCAGTCGCCTTTATGCGATCAACACCTGGAGCGCTGCGGGACTCTCATTGGCGGCGTTGCTGGCTTCGGGGTCATTTGCCAGCATCGGCGGCCTGGTCTTCGGGTACATCATCATCAAGATGTTCGATCCTCGCGGCCTGAAAACAGCAGTCTATGCGCTTCTGTTGGGTGCGGTCGCCTTGATCCCCTTATGGCCCATTGTGAGCAATCGTATTGAATATCAGTTTCGCACGGGTGAACTGCTGCCGGAGACTTTTACTTATCGTCTGGATGTGTGGACAGAGATTTATATTCCGCTGCTGCTGGACGAACCGCTGTGGGGTGTCAGCCCAACAACGGAAAATGTGAGTTTTGCCTGGGCGGAGAGTCACTACATTTATCTGTGGTTCCGCACCGGGTTGATCTCGCTCATCAGCCATCTGTTATGGGTTTTCTTGCTGCTGGGTTGGCTGTATAAGGTCATACGAAGTCAAACAGATGAGCTGACACGATCTATTGCCATTACGAGTTTTTCGCTGTTGTGCGTGCTGAGTGTCATGGGGTTCACCAATGAGGTGTTTACGTTCTCAGGCGTGATCGATAATCTGTGGATTTTCCTGGGATTGATTATTAATTCGCGGCGTGATTGGTGGCTGCCAGAGCCAGTTCAGCCCCTTACGCGCCCGATTGAGCAGCCTGGTCAATTAGGGGCTATGGTCAATTCGCGATCAGGCAATCGCTAAAACTTGCTGTGATGTGACGCTGTGATATGTACGTCTTGCGCATTGGGTCATGAAAAAGCGCTATCTCGAATAAAAAGTCAGGGAACAGAGAACACATGGACATTTATCTGCAAGTTCTGTGGAAACGCAAATTCGTCATTCTGTTGACCACGATCATTACTGTGGCCATCATCGCCGTTGGTACGTATCGTGCTGAATCGCTTTATACGGCATCGGCTAAGCTGCGCGTCGTAACTTACGGTCTGGATCGACCTGATTACAATACGTTCCTGTATTTTGAGAATCTGGCTACGACCTTCTCAGTGATTCTGGATAGCTTCAGCGTGAAACAGGAAGCACGCGAGCGTCTGGAAGTTGAAGAACTGCCAGATTATGAGATCGCGCCGATCCCCAACTCTGAGTTGATGGAGATTCTGGCCACCAGCCCGGACCCTGCGTTTTCACAGTTGACTGCCAATACGCTGGCTGAAATCCTCGTTGAGGAGAGCCGGACGCAGTTCGGCGGTGTAGAAGGCATCGAAGCGACATTGGGCACAATGATCGCGAACATGGAAGAACGTATCGACGGTCTGATCAGCGAGCGTGCCGACCTCGAGAACCGCATTCCACGGGACAATGCTCGTATTGAGCAGATCACGGTCGAGATTGCGCGTGAGCAGGAGAACTATAACCGTCTTCAAGCCAGCTATAACGAGGCCATCGTCGCACAGGCGACCCGTGCGAACATCGTCTCTGTTATTGAGCCGGCGAGGCTCCCAAGTGAATCGACTGGCATGAATCCCATCTTCCTGATGGTACTCGGAGGTGTGGCTGGTCTGGCGGGTGGTGTCGCGTTAGCTTTTGGTCTCGAGAACACCTACCCCAATCTGTATAACTTCAAACAGTTGGAAAGCGCGACGCGTTCAAAGATCATCGGCAAAATTCCGCGCATCAAGCGTCGCTGGCGCAACAATGTGTTTGATGGAGACACCACTGCTTCTGAAGCTTTCCGGCGGTTGCGCGTCAATGTGCAGACGTCTATGCAGCAAATATCGCAAAACACCGTGTTGGTTACCAGTCCGCAGTCGGAGAACCATAAGGCCACGATCAGCCTGAACCTGGCAATTTCGATGGCATTGTCGCAGCATCGCGTACTCCTGATTGATGGTGACATCCGTAAGCCAAGCCTGCATGAGCGGTTTGATCTGGCGAATACGCAGGGTCTGAGCGATTTGCTAAAGGGTGCGACGACCCTCGAAGAATCGATAAAGATCTCGCGCGTGCCTAATCTCGATTTCCTGCCTGCAGGGTCGTTTACGACAACTTCAGCGGAGCTGTTGGGTTCGGATCGGCTGTGTGAACTGCTGGATAGTCTACAGCGTGACTACGAGTTCATCGTTATTGACAGCGCGCCGCTGCTTGCAGTGACGGATTCGCTGGTACTGGCCCCGCATGTTGGCGGCGTGCTGATGGTTGTGAACATGAACTCCAACCGTAAGATGATCGAGAGTGCCAGTGATCAACTGGCGCGGGTTGATCCGAATGTGCTCGGCGTTGTCGTAGCAGATGCGCGAGATGGTCAGATCGTGCACTCGGATTATCGTTGAGCCAGTGGCTGTTGCTGAATGAAGATGAAAGCCCCAGTTAAACTGGGGCTTTTACATTAAGGGCTGGGTATCAGATATCGTCGACGAGGAGGAACCCGGATGAAGGCTGAGACAAACAATAAGGCAGTGCCCTCAGCTGTTAGGCTGAGTCGTGGGCTTGTGCTGCTGGTGAGGCTGGGTATTGTTGTGTATGCGCTGGTGTGCCTGGTGGCTGGTGGCGTACTGCTGCTGCTCCAGGAGGATCGCAGCGTGATCGAGTTCGCTCGTACGGCGTACATCCTGCTGATACTACCGGTTCCTCTCTTTGTCCTCTTGGCGCTGATTGTGTTTCGGCGGTGGCTGATAGTGCTGCTGCTGCCCCTGGCTGTAGTCTGGGTGCTGTACTGGCTGCCGGTTTTCATCCCGCGAGCGCACACTGCGCCACCTGATGTGCCGGTTATCTCAGTGTTGAGCTTCAATATACTGACATACTACGAAGGCTATGAGGATGTTGTCGCCCTGATTGAAGAAGCCGATGCTGATATCGTCGCACTTCAGCAGATCAGCTTTGAGATTGCGGCTGTGATCGAGGACTACCTCGCTGAGCGCTACCCCTATCGTCAGATTCATCCGCAGACGAGCCCCTGGCAGTACTATCGCGGGCAGGCTGTGTTGAGCAAATATCCCATCCTTGAAGACGCTTACTGGCTGTTCGAAGACCTGGATTTTTATTCCCATGGGCAGCAGCGCAGCGTCGTTGAGATTGATGGGCAGCCAGTGGTGGTCTATAACGTGCATCCCTGGGCCGCGTTTTTGTGGGAAGGACGCGCGAAACTCAGTTTCCCACAGGTGCAGGATGATGCCCACCGGATTGCGACGCTGCGCCTGCTGGAACAGGCAGAATCAGAAACGCTGCCGGTAATCTTCGCCGGGGACTTCAATATGAGTGATCAGTTTTTTGAGTATGGCGCGGTTAGTGCGCACTTCACGGATAGTTACCGGGCTGTTGGCTACGGGGCGGGTATGACGTATCCCGCCTGTGGACTAGGCCCACTCCCTTCCCTGATTCGTCTGGATTATGTGTTTCATAGTGCGCACTTCACGTCGCTGTCGTCAGAGGTGCGCGACGCTTGCGGTGTTTCTGATCATCATGCTGTGCTGACCTATCTCGCACTGACAGATATTTAAGGTGGTTGGCTAAAGTCAGCCAGAAAATGTCATCATACGTTTAAATAACGGGTGTATTACGTTGGTTGGTGGGTCTTAGCGTTTAGGTGAAGGCAAGGCCGGTGCATTTACACTGACAATATGTGGTAATGGCAGGATGTCGAAAGAAGAAAGGCTGGTCCTCATGAAGAAATCGCGTCTCATCGTTCTCATCGTTGTCGCGGTGGTTGCAACAATGGTGGCCCGATTTCTGGTCGCGGGCAATCGTAGCCAGAACAAACCTAACACGCACTGATAAAACCAGCGCGTTAGATAATAAGGAAGCCTCTATGCGCATTCTCATGGTTGCACCTCAGCCATTCTTTGAGCCACGGGGAACGCCGATCAGCGTGTTTCAGCGGCTGCATGGTTTGTCCAAGCTGGGGCACGAAGTTGATCTGATTACTTATCACGTTGGCCAATCGGTTGATATTCCTGGTGTGACAATACACCGGGCGCCGGCGATTCCTTTCATTAAGAAGGTGAAGATCGGCCCCTCCCCCGCCAAGATTCCACTAGATATCATGCTTGTCTTCATGACGCTGTATATGCTGCTGCGGCGTCGGTATGATGCGCTGCACTCTCACGAAGAGGCCGCTTTCTGGTGCGCTTTGTTTGCTCCGCTCTTCCGGGTGCCTCACATTTACGATATGCATTCCAGCCTGCCCAAGCAGCTGCAGAACTTCAAGTTCGGTAATCATCCTTTTTTCATTGGCATATTTGATCGTCTGGAGCGTTGGGTCATCAATACGGCAGATGTTGTGTTGACGATTGGACGCGATCTGGAAGAGACCGTACTTGAGATAAAGCCAGATGCGAATCATATCCGCATCGAGAATACTGCCGCCCAGAACAACATCAGCGTTGATCCACAGGCTGCTGAGGCACTGCGTCAGCGGCTGGGTTTGCAGGATAAGGTCGCTATTGTTTACACGGGCACATTCGAGACCTATCAGGGACTTGACCTGTTGTTTGAGAGCGTCAAATTGCTGAAGGCGCGGGCAGATGGTTTTACAGTAGTGATGGTCGGTGGTAAGCCGGAGCAGGTCGAACAGCAAAAGGCAGAAGCGCGCCGCCTGGGTATTGAAGATGTGGTCCTGTTTGTGGGGACTGTGCCGCTAGCCGAATCGCTGGTCTACCTTGAGATGGCTGATTTCCTTGTGTCACCACGCTCTTCGGGGCTGTCGGTGCCGCTCAAGATATATACCTATCTGCAATCGGGGCGCGCCATTGTGGCGACGCGACTTCCTGCGCATACGTTGGTTCTCACGGAAGAAATCTCCGTGCTGGCAGACCCCGAACCCGCTGCTTACGCAGAAGGAATGCACAAGCTGGTGGAGGATGCTGCCCTCCGTGATCAGATTTCTCAGGCAGCGCTGGTCTTTGCACAGGAAGAATTGTCGGAATCCAAATATCTGGAAAAACTCACCCTGGCGTGCGAATCTGTGCGCCTCTCGCGCCGAATCGAGCTATTGCAGAGAGCGACAGAATAATCATGTGTGGCATCTGTGGATACATCACGAATAACACTGCTGATCGAGATATCCTGCAGCGGATGAACCGCAGCATGACTTATCGCGGTCCGGATGACGAAGGTTACTACCTGCACGAGAATGTCGGGCTGGCGATGCGCCGTTTGAGCATTATCGACCTTTCGACCGGTCATCAGCCAATCACCAATGAAGATGGCACGATGTGGATCGTCTTCAATGGTGAGGTCTACAACTTCCAGCCACTGCGTGAAGATCTGGAAGCCAAAGGTCATGTATTCAAGACGCTGACGGATACGGAAGCCATCCTGCACGCCTATGAGGAATATGGCGAAGCATGCGTCGAGCGTTTGATTGGCATGTTTGCTTTTGCGATCTATGACGAAAAGCGTCGCCGTTTGTTCATTGCACGGGATCGGTTGGGAATCAAGCCGCTGTATTATGCCAAGGTCAACGGCGAGATTTACTTCGGCAGCGAGTTAAAAGTGGTGTTGCAGCATCCAGGGGTGCCGCGTGCACTTGATATGCACGCGCTCGATCAGTTCCTGACGCTGGAATATATCCCGGCGCCGCGCTCGATCGTGGAGCACGTGCAGAAGCTGCCCCCAGGACACACACTGACGTACGAAGATGGCGAGATCACGATCAAGCCTTACTGGTCGCTGGACTTCCAGACGACGACCCAGAGCGATGAGGAATGTTTGGAAGAACTCACCGAACTGATTCGTGATGCGGTCAAATTGCGTATGATCGCTGATGTGCCACTTGGTGCTTTCCTCAGCGGTGGCATTGATTCCAGCACGGTTGTCAGTTTCATGAGTGAGCTGTCGTCACTGCCAGTGAAGACGTTCTCCATCGGCTTCGGCGATCCGACTTACAATGAACTCCCCTATGCGCGGATGGTGGCTGAGCATTATGGCACCGAGCATTATGAAGAATATCTTGAGCCGGATGTGTTGTCGCTGGCTGAGCGACTGATCCGTCATCTGGATGAGCCGTTAGGGGACTTTTCGATTTTGCCGACGTACCTTGTGTCTGAGGTGGCACGCAAGTATGTGACAGTGTCCCTTTCAGGTGATGGTGGCGATGAGATCTTCGCCGGATATGACACATACGTCGCACAAAACATGGCGCGCTACTACAATTACGTGCCCGGCCCTATCCGCGAGAAGGTGCTGCCGGCGATCATGTCGCTGGTGCCGCCGCAATCGGCGAAGAAGGGTCTCATCAATAAGGCGAAACGCTTCATCGAAGGTGGCGCACTTGATCCTGATTTGCAGCATACCCGCTGGATGATGTTCATCAACGATGCAGATAAAGACAATCTGTATCAGGCGGGGGTCCGTTCCGCAATCGCCACCGAAACGCCACAGGATGTTATGGAGCGTTACTTCCTGCAGGCGCGTGTTGCTGATGCGCTGGCACAGCAGCAGTACGTTGATATCAAGACATATCTGGCTGACGACATTCTGACGAAAGTCGATCGCATGAGCATGGCTGTCTCGCTGGAGGCGCGTGTGCCGCTGCTCGATCATCGTGTTGTTGAATTTGCGATGCGTTTGCCACCGCACCTGCGCATGGATAAGGGGACAACCAAAGTTATCCTGCGCAAGCTGATGGCGAATCGCCTGCCCGAACAGGTCCTCAACAAGCCTAAGGAAGGCTTCAGCATTCCGATTAAGCAGTGGCTAAAGACGACGCTGAACCCGTTGATGATGGACCTGCTGAGCCAGAGCAGTGTCCAGCGGCGCGGCTACTTCCATCCGGCGACTGTGGAGCGTTGGATCAAAGAGCACATGGAGAACAAGGCCAATCACAGCCATCGTTTATGGGCGTTGATGGTCTTTGAACTGTGGCAGCGCGAAGTTCTGGATACGCCCGTACCGGTTTAACTGAATGTGAATTCGTGGAGAGATGACGGTGGTCACAACAACAGCACAGGCGCAACCTGCCCAGAGTAATGCCGCGATGATCGAAGCGATCCGCGTTTACTGGAATGAACACATTCATGATCTGGCGATCGCCACGCAGCCGATAGGATCAAAAGGGTTCTTTCAGGAATTGGCAGATTATCGCTTCGACAAACTGCGGTATTTGCCAGAAGTCGTTGATTTCAACGGCTATCGCGGAAAAAAACTGCTAGAGATTGGCTGTGGCGTCGGTATAGATTTGCTGCGGTTCGCCCAGGGTGGCGCACAAGTTACGGGGATCGATCTGGCGGAAGTCTCGATTGATCTGGCGCGTAAGAATTTTGAGGCAAATGACGCAGCGGGTGAGTTCATGGTGATGAATGGTGAGGCCATGGATTTCCCGGATAACAGTTTTGACGTGGTATACGCCCATGGCGTATTGCAATACACGGCGGATGTCACACGGATGATCAGTGAGATGCGGCGTGTACTCAAGCCGGGTGGTGAGATCATCATCATGGTGTACAACCGTATCTCCTGGCTGAACGCCCTCTCCAAGCTGATGAAGGTCGACCTGGAGCACGAAGACGCTCCTGTGCTGAAGAAGTATTCCATCAGTGAGGTGCGCCAAATGCTCAAAGCGTTCCGTGACGTGCGGATTGTGCCGGAGCGTTTCCCGGTGAAATCCAAACTGCATACCGGGCTGAAGGGTCAGCTTTACAATACGTTCTTCGTTGGTGCTTACAACACAGTCCCTAAAGCGCTGATTCGGTCGACTGGGTGGCATATCATGGCCTTTGGGCATAAGTGATGTGCGATGACGGATGACACGAGCCAGTCACCTGTTGTTGATGAACGTAAGTCTGTCGTGCCTGACACGACCAGTGATCCAGAGCGAAACATGAAACGACAACCTGAGATTTTATCTAAACAGGAATATGATGTGTTGGTCATCGGGGCAGGAATATCCGGGGTGTTTATCGCCTGGGATGCTGCCCTGCGCGGTCTGAAAGTGGCGTTGATCGAACAGAACGATTTCGGGGCTGTCACATCCGCCAACAGTATGAAGACTGTGCATGGTGGCTTGCGCTATCTGCAGGATGGCAATATCAAGCTCGTACGCAAGATGATCAACGAGCGCAAAGCCATGCTGCGGATCGCACCACATCTGGTGCATCCGCTGCCCTTCCTGATGCCGACAACCAGTAAGCTCATGCGCAGCAATCTTGTGATGGGCGTCGCGCTCAGACTTAACGATCTCATCAGCTTTGATCGTAATCAGGGCGCTGATCCACAGAAGGTACTGCCAAATGGGCGCGTTCTATCGCGCCAAGAGTCTTTAGAGCTGCTGCCAATACTGAATGGTGATGGCATCACGGGTGCAGCGGCCTGGTATGATGCGCAGATTTACAACACAGAACGGTTTTTGCTCTCAGTTCTGATGTCTGCTGCCAAGCATGGGGCGCACATCGTCAATTATGTTGAAGCCAAACGCTTCATGATCGAACAGCGCCGGGTTATGGGCGTGGAGGCTGAAGATCGTCTTACAGGCGATCCGCTGTCGATTCGAGCACGGTTGGTGATCAATGCGAGCGGGGCCTGGACGAATGATCTGCTGCGCACAGCGGGGATTACCCGGCCAGAGCCACACTTCAGGATTTCGGTGGCTGTTAACTTGATTACCCGACAAATCCTATCTGATTATGCAGCGGCTGCTTCCAGCAATTACAGTTTCACTCGTGAAGACGGACGTCGCGAACACCGATCGAACGTGCTGATTGCTGCGCCCTGGCGGCAGTATTCCATCGTGGGTACCTATCACGCCCATTATGACGGTCATCCGCGTGACTATGAGGTGACGGAAGAAGACATCGAGCATTATCTGGCTGAGGCAAATACCGCCTTTCCAAACGCACAGTTGACCCGTGAGGATGTTCTGGGCGTACATAGGGGCTTCCTGCCAGAAGTACCGAGCGATGACGGGATCAAACTGGTGCGTGAGGCACAGATTCATGATCATGTCACCGAGGATGGTATCGCCGGACTGATTAGCGCAATCGGTGTGAAGTACACCACGGCCCGGCATCTGGCGGAGCAGACGGTTGATCTGGCATTGAAGCGTCTGCATCTGCCCCCGGCTGCCTGTCGGACACGAGAGACGCCGATCTATGGGGGCAACATTGCGCGCTTCGGCAATTATCTGGAGCAGCACACGCAGGAAGCTATCCCTCAGGTCTCGCGTAATGCCCTGCGGCGTTTAATCTACAACTATGGTACAGAGTATGGCCGCGTGCTGAAGCTCATTGAAGAGGATGCAGCATTAGCGGAATTGCTGCCGGGTAACGTCCTCAAAGCGGAAGTTATCCATGCGGTGCGTGAAGAGATGGCGCAGACGTTAGCTGATGTGATCATGCGTCGTATTGAGATTGGGTCTGCCGGATACCCGGGGGATGCCATCATCGATGCGGTCGCGGAACTGATGGCCGAAGAGCTTGACTGGTCAGCAGCGGAAACCTCCGCACAGATCGCGCAGGTAAAACGTCACTATGGTTTTGAGACTTCGCCGGAAGCGCAGGTTGTTGTCTCCTGAGTGCGCACCCGTCATATCCAGATTAAGAAAGCGAGGACGATAACGTGGTCATGCAAGAGCCTGTACTGGTAACGGGTGCCACTGGCTTTACCGGAGGGCATCTGGCGAAACGTCTGGCGCACGATGGCTATCGTGTGCGGGCGCTGGTGCGCGATGTGAATCGAGCGCGCCATCTGGAAGCCTGCGGCGTAGAACTGGTCGAAGGAGATTTACTTGATCCGAAGACCCTGCCCCACGCCCTCGAAGGCGTACACACTGTTTATCATATTGCGGCGCTTTATCGTCCAGAGAACGTCACACGGAAGGATATGTTCGACGTCAACCTGGAAGGGACGCGACACATCCTGGACGCATCGGTAGATGCGGGCGTCAGGCGCTTTGTGCATTGTAGTACGATTGGCGTGCATGGTGACGTCAAACAGATGCCAGCGACAGAAGAGGCCCCCTACAGCCCTGGCGACTATTACCAGGAGTCCAAGACGGCCGGTGAAGAACTCGCCATTGAGTATATGGAATCCGGCAAGCTGCCGATTTCGATTTTCCGGCCAGGTGGTATTTATGGCCCGGGTGATGATCGCTTTTTGAAGGTGTTCAAGCTGGTGCGTGATGGCAAGTTCATCATGTTCGGCTCTGGCAACATCGCGTATCAGGTGATCTATGTCGAAGACCTGGTTGAGGGGATTATCCTGTGTGGTACCAAGGATGAAGCGGTCGGTGAGATCTTCATCCTCACCGGCGATGAGCCAACCACCATCCGGACGCTGGTAGACACAATGGCGGATGTGCTCGAAGTCCCCCGGCCGAAAATTACTATCCCCTTTGTGACGCCGATCTATTTGCTGGGCTGGGCGATGGAGATCGTGTTTAAACCCCTGGGTATCAACCCGCCAATTTATCGTCGCCGCGTGGATTTCTTCCGCAAGAATCGTTCATTTTCGATTGACAAGGCGAAGCGCGTGCTGGGGTTTCAGCCGCGTATTGAGATGCGAGCCGGTTTGAAGACGACTGCGGACTGGTACAAAGAACAGGGTTGGTTATGAACACGAAGAGTACACCAGAAACACCCCCTGCGCGTAATCGGAGGCCGTGGCGTCGGCGCCTGGGTTTGCTGGTCGTGGTCCTGGCGATCGCGGCCCTCATCATTGCACCCGGATTTGTAATCGGGCCGGTAGCGCCTGAGTGGTCGCCGGAGTGGCTTACAGAGTGGTCATGGGATGTTCGGTTGTGGATGGGCGCAAAACTGCGCGGGTTATCATCACTGACGGAGGGTGATCTGCAGGACAAGCGTGTCTACGGATGGGCCCCGGGCGAGCGTGTTAGCTTTGTCGCTGAGGATGGTCTAGAGTTGGTCGGCACACTTTATGTGCCGCCTCGCGGAGAAGGCCCACATCCGGCACTGGTCGTGCTGCATGGTTCTACACCAGAAGGGCGCGGTATGGCGCTGTACCGCGCGATGGGAACTGCTCTGGCGGAACGTGGCTATGTGGTTCTGGCCTATGATCAACGCGGCTATGGTGAATCCGCAGATCCTGACAGCCTGACCGACCCGGAAGATTTCGACTATGCAGGTGATGTTAGCGCGGCAGTCGATTATCTGGTGCAACGGCCAGATGTGGATGCTGAAGCAATCTCCGTAGTCGGTCATAGTTTTGGCGGCGATGTGGCGATTGCGGGCGGTGTTGAGGAAGATCGCATTCAACGGATTGTATCAATTGGCCCAGCACGCAGGCTCGCCGAACGGGCTGAGGATGAAGCTGGTTATTTCGCACGTCGCGATCGTCACTACATGCATCTGTGGGCTGGTGAGATTCCGCCTGAGACGTTTATGGCTTACAGAACTCCCCTGCTGCTGGATAGCCATGTTGAGTACTTCCAGCAGGAAGATCATAAGCCGATTTTCCTGATTGATGGCAGCCTGGAATCAGAAGATGATCTTAGCTGGTTGGAGACGATGTATGAAGAGATGACCGAGCCAAAAGCCTACTATCGGGTCGAAGGCGCGGATCATTATATGAACATGTCCGGCTATTCGTTTCTGGTGGCCTATCTCATCATTTATGATGAACCGGCCTTCGAAACATTCATAGAGGAGCTGGACGCCTGGTTATCTGAAGAAACCATGTAAGTCGGGGTTCAGCGCAGCGTTCAGCGCGTTAAGTGGATGGGATGGGCGTCACTCGCAAGAGTGGCGCTTTTTGGTTGCGCGACAGCGTTGTGAAGGAGATTTTTCATATCAAAACTGTAATACGATCCACATAAAGACCTTACACCTTGCATGAAGCGTGAGAAAGCGTTAAGATCACGGCGCAGGGTGAATTTGTGTTAGTAAGCTTCTGAAATGATAGCTTTTTTGCCAGATTTTTTGCCTCAAAAATGTTTCCCAAGGCGGCTGGCTGTTAGGACGAAACTCCTACGCCTAACAAAGTGACACTAGGACCTTTCACCCATGCCTAAAACATTGCGATATTTTATGTTGTCGTATATTATGGTTGTGAGGTGTTACGGTCATTTTGCGCAAGAAACGGCGTGAAATTGGCCAAAAAGCTTGAGAATTAGTAAATTCAAACGCAATCTTACGACATCTCAATCATCTAAGCTAAAACTCAGTGATAAGATGGTTTTAACCTTTGTTCTTCCTTTATGAAGTTGTTGGGTAATGACTATGCAAACCCTCCTACACATTCTCGCCACATGGTTCCTGATCTCGATCCCGACCGGCCTGGTTGTAGGTTGGTTCCTGTCAGAATCCGATAAGGAAGAAAATCGCTTGCTCGTGAAGCGTGTGAACGCGTCCAGCACATCAGAAGAACCACGGCTGCGCGTCCTGCCCCGTCGGGAAAAGAGTAAATCAGCCTGAGCCTGTCTTTGGCGCTGGCAGCAGGGACGATCGCTCACTGCAGGCACTTTGATTGTTGAAATCAATGGGATTGAATTCCGCAAATGAAAAACCCGGTCATCGACCGGGTTTTTTCATTGAACTATCTAGCTTTGTTCGAGTTTTAGCCGTTCGATATCGGCCTCGACCATCATCTGGATGAGTTGATCAAAACTGACGCGTGGCTCCCAGCCCAGCTTCGCACCTGCTTTCGATGGATCCCCTACCAGCAGATCGACTTCGGCAGGACGCATGAAGCGCGGGTCCTGAACGACATAATCCTGCCAGTTAAGATCAACTGTCTCGAAGGCAACTTCGAGCAAGCGCTGAACGGAATGCGTTTCTCCGGTGGCGACGACATAATCATCAGGCTCATCCTGCTGAAGCATTAGCCACATGGCCTCTACATAGTCGCCAGCGAAGCCCCAATCGCGTTGAGCATCCAGGTTGCCCATCCGTAGTTCGTTGGTCAGGCCGAGCTTGATTTTTGCGACTGTGTAGGAAACCTTGCGCGTCACGAATTCCATACCGCGCCGGGGAGATTCGTGATTGAACAGGATGCCGCTGCATGCGTACAGATTGTAGCTCTCGCGGTAGTTAACGGTGATCCAGTGGCCATAGACCTTCGCGACACCATAGGGGCTGCGTGGATAGAACGGCGTCGTCTCTTTCTGAGGCACTTCGCGGACTTTGCCGAACATCTCGCTGCTGCTGGCCTGATAGAAACGGGCGTCCGGTTTGAAGGCGTGCACGGCGTCGAGGAGGCGCGTTACGCCCAATGCGGTGGCCTGCCCGGTGAAAACCGGTTGATTCCAGGAGGTTGGTACGAAGCTCTGGGCTGCCAGGTTGTAGACCTCATCCGGCTGAATATCACGGATGGCTGTATTCAGGCTTGTCTGATCGCTCAGGTCGCCCTGGATCAAATGCAGATCATCCTGAATGTGGTTGATACGCTCATAGTAGATTGTGCTGGTACGGCGTACCATCCCGTAGACTTCGTAGCCCTTATCAAGCAGCAACTCCGCCAGATAAGAACCGTCCTGCCCAGTGATGCCGGTGATGAGTGCTTTCTTTGCCATTGCGTTACCCTGTCGTGCGGTTCGATACGAATTGATTCGCGCTGTGCTGCGGTCAGGTTTGCGACACGGCGGTGCCAACGCGATCCAGCAGATTCTTCGTTGTAACTTTACTTAACCTGATCCAACTAAAATACACCTAACACCTTACCATGTGCCAACTATCGACAATGCGTACACAGTGCTGACCATCTCCTATCTTAGCTTCATTTCTGTGTTTATGACGCATAACGAAGTTCCATAAGCTGGCCGCTGATCTGAATGATCTGAACTATGTTCGCCCCACCCTGATCATCATTTGCGTAAGTCAGCGTGGCGCTGAAATCGGCAGAGAGCTGCGGGCCTGTCTCCTGAACATTGAGTTCGCCAGTAATTTCTACCAGACTGAGCCCAGATAAATCCAGAACGTTTAAGCGACTCTCAGGGATATCAAGACGCACGCCGACCTGCCCTGGCGTGGCTGCTGTTTCGCTAACGATCGGAAAGCGGCCTGGTTGCAGTCCATCTGGCAGGATTAACTCTACGCGTACGAGTGCAGGCGGTTGGGATTCATCAATGGGCTGGGCGAGCGTTTCAAAGCGTACCACGCGTGCCATATTGCCATTGCGGCTCCCCTGCTCATACTGGATGGTTTCTCCAGGCCCAGTCAGCGTCTCGTCGATTGTCTCGATGATGCCGGAGAGTATCAGGCGCGCGCTGTTGTTCTGGGGTGTCAGCACGGGCTCAGGTGTTGCCTGCTTGTCAGGTGCCGGGGTGCCGATAACTGCCAGTGTCGGTAAAGGGCGATCTGGCTGGCATGCTGTAAGGCTCAGACAGGAAATCAGTATACCGATAATCAACCACTGAATATGACCGCGTTGTCTCATTGTCTACCCTGATTGCGTTTTGCAGTCTAGCAGCAGTGTATACGGGATTGATACAGGGCGACAAAAAAGTTATTGGGACCATGCAGATTCGTCAATGGGTAGTGTCAGCTGACGATATCTGGACTCGGTTGTTTCTGGCTGATGGAGTTGCTGTTATCTGGCTGTGAGATCTGCAGGATTTGCCGCAGTTGTTCAAAGGAGCGGCGCCATTGTATACGCTTATCTTCGGCGAACTGTTTGATATCCTCAATCAGGCTTTCGCGATTGTCGCGTGCCTGATTCACGCCATCCACGATACCTTGTGTCGTGTTAGGGATGAAGACTGTACCCGCCGTGAAGTACTCACGCAGCGTGGGCTGATCAGACAGGATAAGCGGTTTTTTCAGTAATGTGCCATCCTGAGCTGCACCCAACAACGAATTTGGATAAGTGGTGAGCGCCATCGTCACATGTGAGTGCGATAACAGGTTCCAGTAGTCGTTGCCACGCAGATAGCCTGTCCAGATGACATTTTCTGGCGCACTGTCGATCAGGGCTTTGTCGCCGCGTGCCAGGTCACCGGTGATGTGAAACTCGACATCGCTTAACTTGCGAGCAGCTTCAAGGATGATATCGAGTGGTTCATCCACGGCGAAAGTGTTGACGACTGCGACCCGGAAGGGCGACAGGGGCGCTTCTTCGACCAGTTCATCATAGGGGATGGCGCGTTCGAGTGGATTCTCCAGCACCATTGCTCGCGCCCCCCATTTTCTGAACATTTCGACGTAGCGTTCCTGGTCAATGATGTTCATCAACGCACGTTTTGCCAACCACTTTTGGAGTGGCAATGTCCAGCCCCAGCGCTTGGAATACAGGGCCGGCGGATGTGTGTCCATGACGAAATTTTTGCGAAACAGTAAGCAGTAGATGTGCACGAAAAAGGCCGCAAAGGCGGGCGGATTAGTGATGTACACGAAATCTGGACGGTTTTTAGCCAGTCGATAGAGTGTGGCTATACCCATCGGGATGTACTTGATCGGCGCGATCCAGGGCTTTTTATATTGAAGATAGTGAATGTTGTACAGCGGCGCGTCGAGCTTCTCTGCGAAGGACGCTGTGCGATCCTCATAAGGTGCCCAGACGACTACCGCGATATTTGTATTTTGTCCATCATTCATTTAGATATACCTATCGGCTCTTCCTGTTCCCAGCTCGTCATTTGAAATATGCATGTTGCTGACAATGCCCCACATTGGGAATCTTAAGATAATGACTTTGCTTTTTCCTTGCAGGGTTGCTTGCAGGGTTTGCTTGCAGACTTAAATTTGTACTATGTCTAGATAAGAAAGCTTGTTGTCGGCTTTCGTGATTCCATCAGGAGGTGGCATTATGGCTCAACAGGCTCTCTAATTCGTTAAAGGTTTGCTGCCAGTGTGTGCGTTTTTCCTCTGCCAGTTCTGTGATTGCCCGAGCCAGTGAGCTATGCTCTGCTCTGGCCTGTTTTACGCCATTGATAACGCCCTCAGTGGTGTTCTCGACGAATACTGTTCCTTTGGTGAAGAACTCGCGCAGGACAGGCTGATCGGAGAGAATCAGCGGCTTACCAAGCATGACACCATCCTGTGCGCCACCGAGCAATGAGTACTCATAGGTCGTCAGCGCCAGGGTGACATGCGTGCTTGAGATCAGATTCCAGTAGTCATTACCGCGCAGATAGCCCGTCCAGATGATGTTATCTGGCGCGTTGTTGATATCCGCTGCGGCAGCACGGCTGGTATCCCCTGTGATGTGAAACTGAATATCCGGCAGGGCGCGGGCCGCCTCAAGGATGATATCGAGTGGTTCATCCACGGCGAACGTATTAATAACGGCAACCTGGAATGGCTCCAGCGGGGCTTCTGGCTGGAGTTCATGAAACGGGATGGGACGATCCGGTGGGCGTTGCAGGACGATTGCCCTTGCACCCCACGATTGAAACAGTGCCTTATAGCGCGGTTGATCGACGATATTGACCAGAGCGCGTCGGGCAAGCCAACGCTGTAAGGGTAAGGTCCAGGCCCATTTGCGCGAATACAGTGCCGGTGAGTGCGTATCCATCACGTAGGCTTTGCCGAACATCAAGCAGTAGAGATAAACGAAGAATGGTGCAAATGATGGCGGATTCGTGATGTAGACGTAATCCGGCCTGTGCTTGATCAGCAGGCTGAGTGTCTTCACAGCCATCGGGAGGTACTTGAATGGAGCGATCCAGGGCTGTTTGTACTGAAAGTAATGCACGTTATAGAGCGGCGCGTTGAGCTGCTCTGCAAAAGATGCCGTGCGTTCTTCAAAGGGGGCCCACACCATCACCGCGATGTGAGAGTTTTTCACCTGCTGATTTACAGCTGTTGTCATCATTTAACGACTCCGATGCGCATCCTGGCTGATCTGGAGATTTTGCTTGCCTCGCCGGGTGCGCAGCAGCGCGTCGATCGTCTGACGATAGTTGGTGCGCTGGACACTGGACCCATGCTGCTCAAAGGCTGCTTGCATGTTCTGGCGAAGCACTTTCGCTTTCTCCGGGTTTCGGGCGAGCTCGATCATCTTGCTGGCGAGCTCTTCAACGTTGCCTGAACTGAAGTACATAATCGCATTATCAGGCAAATAGTGCTCCAGCGCATCAGTCCGTGTGGCGATAATGGGCAGGCCGAGGGCGATGTACTCATGCATTTTGTGTGTGAGGACCAGATTTGTCTCCAGATCACGATGCAGGGCGATGATAGCCGCATCGGCGGCGAGAAGATTCGCCATCAGGACATCTTTATCAACGAAGCCTTCAAAGTGCACGACGTCCTGTAAACCTAACTCTGTGGTGAGCTTCTGAAGCTCTGGCACGAACTCACCTTTGCCGAAGATCTGCAGATGCAGATTTGGCATGTTTTCGCGGGCTTTCTTCAGGGCGCGGATCATCACATCATGGCCATAGCGCGCAGTGATCAAGCCATGGGTGATGAAGTAGACGTTGTCGTCATCGCGCTTAAGAGCCTGCACATCCCCTGCCAGCTCTTCGGCGTCGGCGCTGTCAAGTATGACTACGATCTTATCCGGATGCGTGCCACGGCTTACCTGGACTTTCTTCAGCAGTGCAGTACAGGTCACGGCTTTATCTGCGAAGGCAATGCTGGATTGTTCGGCAAACGCCATAATACGGTAGATGAGGCCGTTGATCTTCACGCCGAATTTGGTGTGATATTGCTCAGGGACGGGTTCATGGAGGTCAATGATGACTTTTGCCCCCATGAGCTTAGGAATCAAAGCGGAGAATGCCAGGAAATCTGGCAGGCTGTGCAGATGGACGACATCATATCCCCGGCGGAATTGCAACCAGCCCAGGGCGACCATGGCCGTCAGCACGAAGGTGAAGTACTCGGCAAGATAGCGCAGCTTGCTACCACGCACGCGAGGAATGCCCGGCACACGGTGAACCATGATGCCGTCCTCAATGGTGGGCGTGACTTCTCCTTTGCGGCTCATCACCAGCAGATCGATATCATAGCCAGCGTCCTTCATTGCTGCGATTTGTTTATCGACGCGTGGGTGGTCCCCATAGTAACGGTGCCGCACATAGCAGATACGTGGCTTCATATTCAGCCTCCATACGAGAGTCTTGTGTAATACATCAAACAGATTGATACAAAAGCAACCTGGGAATCATGTATCAGGCACAGATGACCTATCGGCGATCTGTGTATGCTATCAGTTTGCTGTGCTGCCCTTGCTGCCAACTAAAAACTTGTATTATGAAACATAGGCGTACATTACAGTTTTGCGTTGATAGTGCGTGTTTGAAAGGCAAAAACTCACTTCGGAGCGTATAACGATGAAAGTATGAAGATAGTTAAGTGTAAAGGAGTTGTGAACAAATTGCGGTTATCCGCAAAATGTATGCTACCATGTGATTGTTAAGTTTTGTTGCCAGCAGTTTATTGCTCTCTCACGTTCATTTTCCGGTTGTTTTATTTACAACTTTATATGGGTATAACGGCATATAACGGCCGCCATCAGGTATCATGATTTGGGAAATTCCCTGTAGGTTTTCCTACGGTCGGCACATAGACATGCTAAACTGATATTATTCAAAGTGCATTATTCATCGAGGATTGTGTGTCTGGTTATGGGCACGGCTTCGATGGGAAAACAAATAAATCATTCAAGTAGGGGCAAACTCAGCAGCAAATCATGCTGCTGTGGCTTTGCGTAAGGTTATGGGATATGACAGAGAGCACCCAAGACATTACCCTTCCCCGGCAGGTTGTGCCAAGTAAGGTGAGCATCCTTGGGGTGAGTGAAAAACCTATTCCGGCGCTTGAGAAGATTGACGAAACGCTTTTTCATGTGGAATGGGTTGCTGATGCAGGGGCCGCGCTGGAGCACCTGGGGACCCACAAGGATGACATCGTTCTGGTCGATGACGTTTTGCTCGATGACCAGATAACCGGATTTGTGCGTGAGGTAAAGCGCCGTTCCCCTCTGGTACCGGTGCTCGTGATTTCAAAAGTTGGCGATCAGGTCTATCAGACAGATCTGATCGAAGCGGGTGTTGATGATGTGCTTATGCACGATATGCCCGCCGATACGCTCTTTCGGCGCTTGCGCTGGCTACTGCTGCAACGTCGCCAGAATCAGAACCTGGCACGCCGCAATCAGGATCTCCACTCGATTACTCTGATTTCGCGTCGACTGCATAACGCAGATCATCCGCTGACGCTGATCATCGAATCCATCGATCTCATCTGCCGCGTCTTTAACCTGTACGGGATGACGGTCGTCCTTGAGGAAGGCGATAGCCATCACATTTACGCAGGTACAGCGGATATCAACAATCACCGCCGCCTGTATGAAAGCGCCCTCCCCCTCCCGGCTTATGATCCTTTCCGTATGGTGATTGTCTCGGGGATGGCGCAGATATATCAGGATATCAACACACATCCCTTCTACACGCCCATTCCTGTGCTCAACCAGGCGGCCTCGGTCATCCTGTTGCCCCTGAAATATGGCGATCAGACGCTGGGAACGCTCGGCCTGTTTGCCCATCCTGGCCAACTTCTCGTCAGTGATGATCTGATCCCGTTTGAGCTTATTGCTGCGCATCTGGCGAGTGCCTATCACAACGTACAGCACTACCACACACAGGATGTGCATTTTCAGTCTACGCGCCAGACACTGCGTGCCTGGCAGCGCCTGACCGGAATTTTTAAGCTCGACCAGGTGGCGCATACGCTGCGCGGCATGATCCACGATACGAACAGCATCAATGAGGTGCTGGTCTGGTTATTCGATAATCGCGAAGGCGGCGATCAGATTACGGTCAGCGCCAGCAATGGCGATATCATCCAGAACTTTAAGGTGCTGTACGAAGGCGGACACATCAAGCGACTGATTGATCAGTTCGATGCGCGTATGCAGCCGATCACCATGCTGCTTGGACGCAACAAGCAAGACCCGTTCAATCGGCTGTTTCGGGCAATGGATGCACAGCGCATCATGCTCATCCCGATCGTGGATTCGCTGCAGGTGCTGGGTGGTGTCTTCATCAGCGCGGCCAGCAACAACAACTTCACCACCGAAGATGTGAGCATGGTGGAAAGCCTGATCCATGCAGCGGGTCAGACTCTTGAACGTAACATGCTCATCACGGCGATGGAGGAACAGTCAGGACGACTGGAAGCTATCGTACGCAGCATCAAGGAAGCGGTCTTTTTCGTCGGTGATACAGGTCGCATCGTCTTTACAAATCCGCAGCTTGCAGAACTCACCGGTATCACGCAATCCATGGTGATGTATCAGACGCCGGAACAACTTTTCGAACTGCTGGCTCAGAAGACGAACGATCCGGAGGGTACCTTCACCCAGCTGACAGAGGCGATGCGTCAGGCTGCCGAGGGTATGCGCGATGATGGCAGCTATCCCATCGTCGAACTGACGCTGGCTAACGAAGATAGCGTACTGTATGTCGAGTTTGGGGCTACCCAGCGCGACACCGCCGGTCAGGGGAATCTGGGCTGGTTAGGCTTCATTCGTCATTCAGAAGCGCGCCAGGGATCGCTCACGGAGAGCAGCCGTCCTGGTATTATCTCTGCGTTGATTGAGAGCCTGAGTATTCCCTATATTCAGTTGCAGAACGCGATCAACACACTTGTTGAGCATCATGGCACCCTCAGTCATCGTCAGCGGACGCAGTTCCTGCAAAAACTGGAACAGGAAGCGGACGAAGTGGCCACGCTCTGGAATAACTTCTTCCAGATTTACCAGCTCGAAACCACCGACCTGGTCTTCAACCAGGAAGAACTTGATCCGGTTGATGTGGTGACGGAGGTGCTCAACAGCCGGACCATGAGCAAGCATCGCGCACGGATAAAGTTGAGCGTGCAGCCGCCGCGCGTCCAGATTGCGGCAGATGATCGCTATCTCAAGCAGGCAATTACCAATCTGATTGAGCTGGATTTGCGCAGTTCACCAGGGAATGCACCGATTCTTGTCCAGGTGAAGCCGCACAAGCGGGATGTTCACATCATCATTCAGGACAAACGACTACAGCTTACTCCGGAAGAGATTGAAACGCTCTTCAACCCGCTGTCGCAGGATGGTAACACGGGTGAGCCGCTGCAACTTGGGCTGTATCTCAGCTCACAGATCATCAAGCAGCATGGCGGCGCGATTGAGGTCGAGAGTCGCTCTGGCTGGGGGACTCTGTTCCGTATGGTGCTGCCCACGACCAGCGAAATAGCGGTCGAGACCAGCCCGGCAGCAACGCAGAGTCGGGGCACATCGGGTGGCAACCTGACAATTCTGATCATCGAGGGCAGTGTTTCCTTGATGAACGACTACTACGACCGGCTCGAGACAGAAGGCTATGAGATCATCGTGGCGCAATCCGCCCGCGAAGCGATCAGTGATCTGAGTCTGGCACGGATTGATCTGATCGTGATCGAGCCGCAACCCACGGATGCAGATGTGATCGATATGTGTAAAGAGATCCGTGCGGACAGCGATGTGCCGTTGATTGTGCTCTCTGAGCGTGATGTAGAGCAGACTCGTGTGCAGGCGCTGCGCCAGGGGGCGGATGATTATGTTACCCTGCCCCTCAGTGATGCTGAGCTGCTGGCTCGTCTGGATAACATCGCCAAGCGCAAGCAGATTGCTGCGCGTACACATCCACCGATGAGCGTGGGCGACATCTACATCGATTTCGGACGACGCACCGTATACCTCAACAATACGCTGCTTGATCTGACTGCCAAGGAATATGAGTTGCTCTGCACGCTGGCCATGAATGCGGGGCAGGTGTTGACGCATCGCCAGCTGCTGGAGAAGGTCTGGGGGCCGGAATACCGCGAGGAAACCCAGTATCTGTGGGTGAACGTCAGCCGTTTGCGCAAGAAGCTGGAGCCAGCGTCCAACAGCCCGCGTTATATCCATACAGAACCTGGCATCGGCTACGTCTTCCGTGAGCCCTGAGTCATCAGAAGATCAGAAAAGCACGGGACTGGCTAAGCCAGTCCCGTTTTTATTTGCTGTTTGATGCTGTTTGATTATGAGATTTATGGGGCGATGTTGACTTCAAAGACGGTGAAAGCTGGACGGGGAAACGTGGGATAGTCCCACAGGCACATCACAGCATACTGGCCCACAGCCTTCGCCCGAAAAGTGTACAGCGCCCAGTTATAGCGGCCGGGTTCAAGCGTATTGAATGAATTCATTGTAGATTCAAATTCGAGGCCGCCCGGGGTTGTGCTGCCGCTGACAATGCAGCCCAGATTTTCTGCAGTCATATTGCCAGAGTTAAACATCCTGATACGAATATCGACCGGCTCACTGACGTTGCCGTTTAAATTCCAACCTTTGTAACTAACATCAGGGAGTGAGATATCCTGTGCGGTGACGGGAAATGCTGCCAGGGTCAGCAGCCCAACGAGAATGAATAACCCGGATAGAAACTTCATTAATCCCTTCCCTCCTACTGTGCTGTCATGCTTTTAGTGCGTGAGCTGTTTGATGTGATCGCGCTCCCCTTCATTGCAATCACTGTCACACTAAAGATGAACATTGCATGATTCAATTATAGTGCTTTGTTCTGCCCGCACCACTTCGTGCTGTGTTTCAGACAGCGGTGTTTCAGACAAACGAATCTTAAATCTGCTGCCTTTCCTGAGCCTAACGGGCCAAAATTCCTCAAAAATGAACACGGATTACGGCCAGACTTACTAGTTTTGCAACCCGATCTGTTCTGTGGCTATAATACATTATCATCTACACGTTAAGGGTTAGCTTGAAGAGCTTGGCTGCTAAAAAAATCAGCCTTGCGCCGCATGAGCTTGCAGAAGCAACTTGGGTCGTCAAACGCATTGATGAAGCCTAAGTGTAAGCAAGGTATTTTCCTGATGGGTTTTGGGCAACTTCTCATCCGGATTCCTGGATGATTTGCCAGCAGACTTGATCGACCGAAAGATTACTCACTCAGAAGTTACATCCACAATTTCGTGCTGTGGTGTTTCATCCTCGTGCACTACGGAGAATCCTATGATATACAATCGTAAAATATTGTTGACTGGGTCCTGGCATGCTAACTGGCAGCGCCTTGTACTACTCACTTTATCGATGTTTGCGTTGCTGGCGCTGAGCACACAACAGACACAGGCGCAGACGTTTTTCGACACGCCCCTTACGACCTATCAGACGTACACGGGCACTCTGGATGTTGCCATTGCAGGGATATCACTGTTCCCTAACCTGACTGGGAATACCTTCAACATCACCATACCCCAGTGTGCTGGTGGGATCGCGCCGACCATCACGGCAGCCTATCTGAGTGGCTACACGCGCTGGCGTTCTCTCCCGAACGATACGACAACCCCCACCTTTGATGATGCCATCGATGTATCTATTGGTGGGAGTCCAGTTCAGAGCTTAAGCGTTACTGATGCGTTCTTTTCTGTTTTGCCTGCTGGCAGTGATCGCATCTATCATCGTCAATATGCGCTGTTTGAGGCGACGGCTCTGTTCAGCGCGAATTTCACCGCTGGGGCACCCACGACGATTGCCATCACCGATTTCACTACACCGCCCGAGACGGGCTTCAATGCAGAGAATTATGGTGTTGGTCTCGCCGTCGTTTACGAATGTGCGGAGTTCGAGAACGTCACGATTGAGTACCAGGCCGGATTGGATTGGTTTTTTGAGGGTCTGGCCAGTGAGCCGTATATTGGTCGTTACTCTGACTTGTTGTGCCTGACTTTCCCCGCCGCAGCATCCGGCCGTGATTTCGAGCTTAATGCGATTGTTGGTGGTCAGGCTGCTGTAGCACCACCCTATCGAGGAAACCGACTATGGTATCTGACAGGAACAGGTACGCCGCCCGTCGAAACTGCAAACCCGCCATCGGGCGTTGTTGCAACAGATCCCTCCACAATTGAGATCGGCCCGCGTGATACGATCTGGACATCTAGCCTGGGTCAGGAATGGGATCTGGTCGAGAGAACTATCGCCATCCCTGCGGGTTCGACCTTTGTATGTTTGCAGGCAGAATCCGACCGGAACCCCAATGAGACAGACCCGAACGTCTTAGGCTTCAGCGGAGACCTGCTCGCGCCGTTTTTCACACTGCCGCCAGCGGATGCGCCTACGCCGACTCCTACGCCGACCCCTACGCCGGCGCCCACTTTGCCCCCTACGCCTGGTACCCCACTAACACCGAGTTCGCCGGCAAGTGGCCCTCCGGCAAGTGTGGCTCCGCCAGGCGATCCATTGGCGTCGGTTCAGGAGTTGCCTGCTACAGGTGAGACACCCGCCTGGCGTGACCCGCTTTTGGCTTTGCTGTTTCTGGTGACGGGTGCAGGGCTGGCCGGTGCTCTGACGTGGCGTGTGCGTCGTTCATCACTACGAGATTAAGTCCAGTACACTCAAAAAAAGGGCTGCTTGCTGTGATGAGCAGCCCTTTTTAACTCTCGCTAATTATTCGTGATAAGTTATAAGCAGTTTTGCCAGTTCGAGTAAGCATAAAATAATGTGTTAGGATATTGTTAGTCAGTACTCGTATGCTTTTATTGTTGTGTTTTTTCGTCTGTTCTGCAGCGGAATCAGCTTTCAGGCCGTACATCAACTTCAAGAATGCTGGACGGACAATGAATCAATTGGATCAGGAGTACCTATGTCGCAACGACGGGATTGGCTCCAGCTGTTTCGTGAGTCGATACAAAACTACGCAGGAAAAGAATCCAAACAGGATGAGAGAAACAGTGGTATGAGATTCCTGACGATTGCCCTGTTACTGGCAGGTGCTGGCCTCGTCGTGACGTTACACGGCCATATTCTGCGCTATGGCGACTTTGACCTGCGTCTGCTGCTGCTAGATATCTATGCGCAGATTGGCGTTGTTCTGCTGGCACTGGCACTGGCTTTGATTGCCATCGATGTCTTGGCGCGGCGTCGCACCTCCACGCTGCGAGAGGATGTACGTATTGAGACGGATACCATGCTGCGCAAGCAGTTCCTGATTCAACTCCCGGCAAGCACCACGGATCAGGCAACGGCACTGATCAATCAGGTGCGTGCACATGGTTGGATCACCGGCGAAAATGCCCTGCTCCGTGGCGCTTATCTGGCGCGGGCACAGCTCAGTGGTGTGAATCTGCGTGAAGCCGACATGCGCAATATACAGCTCATGGGGGCCAATTTACGTCAGGCGCAGTTATGGGGCACGGACCTGACGAATGCGGATCTGCGGCGCGCTGATCTCTCTGACAGCGATCTCAGTAGCGCCGATCTGACGGGTGCACATATTGCCCATGTCAATTTTGAGAATGCGCGCCTGGAAGGCGCGCGTCTCGTCGGGCTGGATTTTACGGGGCTGAATCTGCGCGGCGCACAGTTGATTCGTGCTGATTTGCGTAACAGCACGCTCGTCTCAGCCGATTTGCAGGGGGCGAATCTGGCAGGTGCCGATCTGCGTGGCGCAAACCTCATCAATGCGAATATTGGCGATGCTCTGTTTAGCGAAACAGGTCCGGACGGCGTCTATCGTCAGGTCCGTATGGACAGTACAACTTATCTTTGTGACGGAAGACCCTACGAGAGTGTTGAGGGGATGAAACGTCTTCAGGAGGCTGGTGCACGTTTTTCGACACCCGAGAGTCAGCCTGGTTCAATACGATAGGCCCAAAACGCGCAAAAACGCCCTTTTGCGGCGTTTTTGGAGTTTGTACGGCTAGTTTGTCGCAACACCACCAGAAGCGCTTCCTGGCGTGATTCAGGTCAGCTCGTGATTAGCTCGTTACAATGCGTGTGATCCGTATAAACTTGGAATTTGTCCATTGAATGGACGAATACATGAATCAGCTTGTCCATTCAATGGACAAACCGCCGTTTTATTTCGCCAGCGTATCACGTACCTGCTGATACCAACTCTCGTGTGCTTCAATGATGTCGAGTAGTTTGTCGCGTGCTTTGGTATCGCCAGATTGTGCGCGCTCCCACAATGACTGAAACTGCCTGCTGATACGCGGCATCACGCCCTTGTTGAAAAGACGCGGGCTGTTTTGCTCGCGCTGCGCCAGCATCTGTGCTTCACGGATGGCGGCCCGCAGGTCGTTGACTGACCATCCGTTGGCTGCGGCTTCCGCCAGCCAGTGCATTTGGGCTTCCGGTGATAGTGCTGTCACCAGTTGATGATGGCCAAAGCTGAGATCATCGCGGCGGATGTCTGGATGGATGCGCCGGGCGACATAGGCGTATTCGCGCAGGGTTTTTTCGCTGTAGCCGGTCTTTTCAGCGAGTTCGTTGTACTTTTCGCCCCAGGGATAGGTATTTTCCGCGTAGTTGACCAGATCACCAATTGTCCATTGGATCGCTTCGTTCAGCTTACGAACAATGCCGATAAGCTCCAGCCACTCATCTTCGCTGGCATCTTCGGGGATGCTGACGCCCGTCCGGCGCAAAACAAAACGCTTGTAAACGAATCCGCCATCCTGCACGACCAACGCATCAGCGGAAATAGTTGCAGGCAGCGTACTCGGCAATGGTACGTCTTCAATCATGGCATCGACCAGCGATTGCGCGTTGAGCGGCGTATTCTTGCTGGTAACGCTGCGGTTTCTCAATCTGTCTGCTTTTGCCATTCTTTGAGCCTTTCCAATGCCCGTTTGACCATATCCCAGGCGTCCTGTGCTGCTTTAGTGGCGGGTGCGTAATTGTACACGAGTTGTCCGACCAGGCTGGCCTCCACCCAGATCGTGCTCTGCCGGATGGGCGGCCATACGATCTGACCGTATCGCTCGTGTAGTTCTTCCAGGCCGATTTGATGGGCTGTCGTCTGACTGCGCATCTTGTTGGGAATAATGCCCAGTATCGTGCTGCGGCGTTGCAGATACTGCTCGCGGTGTGTCGCGAATCGCCGCATTTGCGCTATCGCACGGTCAACAGCTTCGCTGGCCAGCCGTTCGACTTCCGTCACGTAGATATAGGCGTCTGTTGCCATGTAGATGTAACTGTCAAGCGCCGTCAGTGTGGGATTGGTATCAATGATGACTACATGCAGATTGTAGTGCTGCCGTAGTGTATCCATGGCGTTCAGCAGGCCGAAGACGTCGCCCTGATCAACCTCGTATGGAATCTTGTGCGTGCGATCTGCACCGGCCAGCAGATACAGCCGACCTTTGCTGGGCATATCGGGCGTGGTGTAGTTTTCAGGTGGGACTTCTTCAACCGCTTCTTCGATGGGCAGTTGATTGACCATGACTTCGTACAGGGCATCACGGCGCGGCATCTGCAACGTCGCCGCACAATGGCCCTGACTATCAGTGTCAATCAAAGCCACACGAAAGCCAACTGTCGCTAATCCGGCGGCCAGGTGTGTGCTGAGCGTTGTCTTGCCGACGCCGCCTTTGCGGTTGGTCACGGTCATTACGGTCATGCTGTCTCAATCCCGGTGGATGCCCGCTGTTGAGTAATTCAATGTGATCATTGTACCGCAGGTTGCTATTCGACAGAATGCGCGCTGACGCGGATCCGGCAGGCGATAAAGACAGCCAGATTTAGTGACAGAGAACGTGGGTAAATGGATTGCGAAAAGCCGGTTCAGCAGTTATCCCAAACACGCCCGTCGTTGATAGTATCTGCGTGCCCATACGGAGAGATATCTATACCGTATCGATACTTTTTATAACTTTTATAGATACCCTGGTTGATGGGGGAGACTGCGCAACAATCAGCAAGCTCGCTTCACGCTCTGATAACTTATCGCGTTTAATAGCGTTGCTGCCGACGCATGAGCGCACCGAACTTATCAGGTAAACAGTCTTTAACTTATCGTTTGTAAATTGGCGGTGGCAATCAGCCCGCCACTCACTGACGGGCTGCTGCCTGCGGAGATGGCGCGTGGGTCGTCAGGCGCACTCAGGATGTGTCTGTGGACACAACCAGCGGCGCACATCGGAGGCTTCGCCGACCCAGCCGCGTAAGCCGTAGTATTCGACCAACCAGTAGTTAACGGCCTGTCCTTGCCAGTCGCCACAGACCGGGCCATCCAGCACCTGAAGCATGGCGTTATTCGGCAGGGCATACAGGACTTCAACTTCTGTGTTTGCTGTGCGGACATCGTTCAGCAGATTGACGACCGTTTCCGTCTGCAATCGGACGACTGCCATGTCACCAATATTGAGGTTGCTATCGATACCGCTGCAATCTGGCGCGTCAACCGCTGGCAGGGGAGTTGGCACGGGCACGCCATGGTTCGGGTCCATGGTCGGCGTCGGCAGATTGACTACAAGATGATCGCCAGGGGGCGGGTTCAGATTGGGCGCGCTGTAGGCCGCAACGCGAATATCCATATCGCTCGGTGCATAGGTCGATTGCAGCAGGGAGAAGGTCAGCGTAAGCAGAGCTTCGCCGCCTTCACCGGGTGAGATGGCGACATCACTGAGGATGACCGTTGGCAGCAGCGTTTCTCGGATACGAATGACGTAGTGAATCAGGTGCAGCACTTCCCCAACGACCCGCAGGCGAAACGTCTTCTTCTCATAGACAGCGTCGGCCTCGACAGGCTGATCCTCCGCAGCGATGAGTTGTTCAATACGTACCCGGACCTGTGCCGCATAGCTGTACAGGCGATCCAGCATCATGTCGGCCTCAGTCGGGCTCAGATAATCCTGGGCGGCAACCATGATGTCATCCTGCAGGGCGGCGATTTCTGTTTGAAGATCCCCTTCCGGGTCTGCGCTTTGGAGTGCCTCTTCCTGTTGTAGCCAGCGGGCACGGGCAGCATCCATGCGCGCATTCAACTCGGTATTGGTCTGCAGGGCCGGCAGCAGCATCGTGACTGTCAACATCGCCAGCCCGGAGATGACCAGCATCATGAGCAGGTAAGGCAGCACGCGCCCGAGTGCCTGCTTGAGTTGTCCAAAGAGGTCGGCGAACATTTCCATCAGGGGTTGACCTCCAACAATAAGGTGAATTCAGCATAAGATTGCAGATTGCCGGGCTCGGCCCCCTGCTGGCTGATCAGGTTAATTGATTGCACAGTTACCCTGCTGAACTGACCGGAATTTGTCAGGCGGTCGCGGTAAGCGATAATGTGCGCCTCGTCGACAGCGCGCCCTGTGATTGTGAGTCGCCGGGTGTTCTGTGTCAGCGTCTGCAGGTTAAGCCGGAACGGATCATGATCAATGAGGGCGAGCATGACATCCACCCAGTTAATCCAGCCTGTTTGCATATCTTCAAGCTGGGTGACGAGGGTGCCCTCCGCTGAGACCAGGGCATCGCGTTCTTCTTGCAGGGCGACGACCTGTGCACCGGGTTCATGCGTAGTTGATAGACGGGCTTCCAGTACCTCCAACTCATCCTGAAGCTGCAAGTTCGCTTCTTCCATACTGATCGCGGTAACGAACAACGGCACAATCAAACCCGCCAGGCTGAAGATTATCAACCAGAGGATGAGGCGTCCTGATCCTGATTTGCCGTTTTCCTCTATTTCTTCGCTGACCATTTCCTCTGTTGCGACCAATTCCTCGGAGAGGGCATAGAGCGCATCATCCAGGAAGTCATCATCAGTTATGGAAATGGTGCTGGCGGAATCGGCTTGTGCCAGCATGTTCTCTCCTCCAGATCCCATCTATCTCACGCGTGCTACTGCACAAACGGATTAAAAAGCAGTGCGATCATTGCACCCAGGCTCAGGTAGGGCGCATAAGCAATTGTGATCCGGCAGCCACGCTGACGCAGCGCGTGCCACGAGAGCACCACCGCACCCAGCCCCGCCCCGATCAGTAATCCCCACAGCACCGCCGGAAATCCCAGCAGCAGCCCAATAGCAGCAGCTAGTTTGATATCTCCACCGCCGATATCGTTCGGGCGCAGATAGGCCGTCGCCATGAAGATGCCGAAGGTAAATCCGCCACCGACCAGAGCTGCCGGCAGATCGCCCTGTGGCAGCAGAGCGTGTCCCATCACTGCGACGATCATCGCCGGAATGGTCATCACATCCAGCACCAGGCGATACTTCAAGTCAATGATGGCGACGAGCAGAAAGTATGTCAGGCACAGTGATAACCCGACGAAGGTCAGCGGATCATCGGACATCAGCCACAGGGCCAGGTAGCCAACGACCAGCGTCATTTGTGCGACGAGCGCGACGTGATCCGAATGGTGGCGGCGGGGTGGCCAATGGGGGATCGCCAGACGCCACATTGGCCGCCGTAGATCTGCCGGAGGCTGATTTGCGAATCGCGGCAGGAAGTCTGCAGCCCAGTTTGCTGTGATCCCTGCAAGGCCACCCGCCAGCAGGATCAGCGCTGCCATAACGAAGGACGTTGGTTCAATCATGCGCTTTCACTCCCGGCAGCCTGTTTCGACCGCTTCTTTGATCCATCCTGACTATGGTCCAGTTTACCGGCGACATTGGTCAGTAAGGATAAAACATCTTCCATGGCGGGGTTGGTCGTCCCTTCCAGCAGCTTCTTGAGCCGGTCATCCTGTTCATCTTCAGCGAAGACATCCAGCAGGGCGGCAACCGTCTCATCGACTTCGCCCTCGGGCTGTTCTTCAGTCGACTCTTCGGCTTGTGCCGTGGTAGCTTCCGCTGACTGAGCTTCTGCAGGGGCCTTACCCCCGGGGGCTGCACTGGCTGATTGACTGTTGGGTGCGGGGGGTGGGGTAGCGGCTTCCGATTGGGCAGCTTTGGCCTTTGCGGCATCAAAGGCGACCACGTTTGATGGTTGTGCCGGAGCAGTGCCGGGCAGACGCCCGGTGGCTTCCAGATGGGCGCGTTCCGTTGGTGACAGGGTCTGCCGCAGTAAGGCGGAAGCTTTCGCCTGCTGTGCGACTTCCATGCGGGCTTGTGCCAGCGCCTGATTATAGGCATCTTCTTCGGCGCGCATCTCAGCTTTGGCTTCTGCGCGAGCCTGACGCTTCGCTCTGAGCGTGCGCAGGGTCTTTTTCATGCTTTTGGTGATGAATACCAGCAGGGCAATCCCCGCAGGCAGCAGGGCTAATGCCAGCGAGAGCAGGATGATGGGCTTATCAGCGATGATTTCCTGTAAAGACATCGTTTATCTCCTAGCCGGTCAGTAAGCCAGAGACCATTGGCGGCACAACGAGATAACTGATACCCGCGATGAGCATGGTCAACGCCATCCAAAACGTCACTTTGAGCTTGTTGCCACCATCGCTCAGGATGATGGCAGCAGCGCTGACCAGCGCCAGCATGATCAGCATTGACAGCGTCAGTGTGGATAGAAACTGCAAATCGGCAGCGCTGAACTCTGCCATGCCCAGGCTCATCTGCGGCTGCTCGGACATTTCATCAGATTCCGGCATCAGGCCGGCGACCATGATGGCGAAGCTGGTCACGATGGACAGCACGAAGACCATCAGCACGCTGACGACGGCCATCATGACGGTCGTCAGGGCGGAAAAAGTCCCCGTCACCATGCGGCGTTTTGCGCGCAGCTGCGACGTCTTCGCTGAGAAGACCGCACATAAATAGCCTGTGCGTTCCGGGTCGCCACCGACGGTGATCGCACCGTAAAACAGATCAACCACATCACTGATGAGTCGGCTGCCGCTCTCACTGCCGAACTTACGCCAGCAGACCTGTGGGTCTATGCGGGCCTGCAAACGCCGACTTAAACGCTCAATATCTTTACGCAAATGCGGGAACGAACTTAAATCCAGGCGCAGCATCGCTTCTTTAAGCGTTGACCCGCTGGAAGTCGCCATACCGCCGACTGAGCGCAGGAACGTTGCAAATTCGACATCCTTGCGCACGACTTCACGGTCGCTGGACATGCTGTTCATGCCGATCGGCAGCAGGATCAGCGCGGTCAGAATCAGTACTCCACCGCTGGGGACGCCCAGCATCATCAGTACCATCGCCAGCATGATGGACACCGGACCAAGCATCCGGAACATGCGCATGGCTTTTCGCTGCTTTTCTGATCCCTGATCTGACGGCATCACGAGGACTTCCTGCGGGGCGCTGCGCCAGATAATCCACGCGGCAAAGCCGGACATGGTGACACCTGTGAACACCAGACCAAGCATGGATGTGATATCCGTTGAATAGATCATCGATGTGATGAGCTGAATGATGATGATGAGCGCCACCGAAATCACAATGGATGAGAAGGCGTTCGTCCACTGTTTAAGCGCTTCGAGCTTACGCTCATAGTGGTTTTCGTACTCCTGTGCCTGGGCTTCGGCCTCGCGGGCCAGATAGTCGGCCATAGGTTCGCCACTGCGCAGGGCATCCGAGAGCCTCAGTAGGAAGCTGCGCATGTTTTCGCTGCTTGCCTTGATGCCAACACGGCGGCAGGCTTCCGGATAGTCATAGCGAAACTCGTCGACCAGACGATTGACGGCTCTGAAGTAGATTGCCGGGCTGACAGAAGGGGTTGCTGAGTAAACAAACAACTTACTGCGCGTGATCCCCGCCGCTGCAATCGCCGACATATACGTAAGCTGATAGAACAGGTCGAACTCCGGCACGGGCTTAAGCACAGAGGCTTTTGCCTTGCGCGCCGTCGTTGCCTGCTTGCTTTTGGCCGCACGCACGCTCACCTTCTTAGAGGAGGTTTTGTTTGCGGGCTTCGCTAAGGATTCTGAAGAGCTCATCGAAATCCGTCACTTTCTTTTCCTTATGCAGCTTCTCAAAGATGCGCGCCCGGCGTTTCACCTCGTCGTAAATCGCTTTGCGATTCGAGGGCGGAATGCCTCGCTTGATGGCGATAACCTGTTCCAGCAGGTAACTGTTCATATAGCCCGGAAACTCGAATTCATCAGTAGCCGGGTTCCAGCGGAAGGCTTCGAGGTATGAGAAGCTCTCGCTGACAGGGTCGTAGCCGATGATTTCGTTCACACTCAGGACGCGGCGTGCGGACTTGCCATTGGGCAGACGTACCGCCGCCTGGATCACGGCGAGGTTGAGGCTGTCGATATAAGTCTTGGGGATGTTGATCGGGTCGCCGGTCAGACGCTGAATCAGCTTTTCGACGCTGGATGCGTGGAAGGTGCTCATCACGCCGTGACCGGTCTGCATCGCCTGAAAGGCGACCTTCGCTTCAATCGCGCGGATCTCGCCGACGATGATCATATCAGGACGTTGACGCAGGGCCGCTTTAAGCAGCTCGAACATGCCAACCTGTGCTCCCTGATCGGCGCCGTGTCGAGTCGTCTCCTGAATCCAGTTATGATGCGGCACCATCACCTCGGGTGTATCTTCAATCGTGACGATTTTGGCCTCGGGCTTGATGAAGGTGTTGATAGCGTTGAGCAGCGTGGTTTTACCACTGGCTGTCGCCCCGACGACGAAGGCATTCATACCGTTTTCCAGCATCAACGACAGATACGATGCGATCAGATAGTTCAGACTGCCGAACTCGATAAGCTCCAGCACGCTGAGAGGCTTGCCACCGAATTTACGAATGGTGAAGTTACTGCCGCGCTTGCTGATTTCGCGTCCGTAGACGATGTTGATACGGCTGCCATCTGGCAGCACGGCATCGACCAGCGGATTACGGACGGTGACGGGATTCTTGATCCATTCCCCCATCCAGATGACGAAGCTATCCAGGTCGTCGTGATCTTCAAAATTGATGGCCGATTGCACGCTCTTAAAGATCTTGTGCTCGATGAAGATATGCCCTACACCACTACAGCTGATGTCTTCAATGTAAGGGTCGAGCAGGAGCGGCTGCAAAATGCCAAAGCCGACCTTGTCGCGCAGCACCTGATACTTGATGGCGTCCAGCTCCTCAGGGCTGACGATAATGGGCCGGACGCTGCGGCGCATCTGCGAGGCGCTCAGATCAGGTTTCTGCGTCGTGCAGATAGAATCCATCAGCATGAGCAGGAAGTCGCGCTTTTCATCGGGATCAGCGATATGGCCGATCTCTTCGGCATACATGACGAGGCGATCTTCGATCTCGTTCATGTAGCAATCGACGTTGACGATGGTGTTGGGTTCAATAGCAATGTGGTGATTGCGCACGCCCAGTACATCCGGATAGATGTGGACGAACAGCCCATCCTTGATGTCATAGATCAGATTGATGTTTTCAGAGTCGCTGAGCTTGCGTGGCGGTTTCGGGTAATAGGCGGGAATGCCGATTTCATCAATGGGCAGCCGTTTCACATACTCCGCCAGGAACGGCGCATTTTCACAGGCCGCTTTGAAATCAGCAGGCAGATTTGTCAGCACGCCTGGCTGAGGTTCTTGTGGGGTGAAGGGAAGTATTGACCTACCCATAGCTTCGTTCCTGAATCAATCCTCTGATGCTCTTTAGAGCCTCTTACGATACCTGTCACGGTAAAAAAATGGCCGCGTAGGGACGGACTAGTGCCGGCGGGAAGTGGAACAAGTGCGCGTCCCTACAGATCGGCCTATCCCCGTGCTTTACTGATGGGAATGACGCGCATTCCCCAACCGGGTTCAACTTCAAAGCCGACCACTGCTCCAGTCACACTGCTGGCACCGCGTACTTTGGCGACGCGCAGCATTTTGACGAGCCGTTGGCCGTCTTGTTCCGTGCTGAGTTGTAAATGGGCATCGCACATTGCCCTGATCGGACTGAGCAGGTCCGACTCAACACTATCAGGGTGCAGCGTAATGATGACGGTCGCGCCTGTGGCACACAGACGCTGACATCCTTCAAAGAAACGCAGCACATCCTCATGATCGGCGGCGTTAACGATCGCCGCTGTGAAGGAATCCACAACGATCAAGTCCTGCTCGGCGTGTAATTCCATGACGCTCAACAAACGGGCCGGCGCTTCAGCACCGAGCCGGGATAATGCCATCGGGTAGACGCGCAGCCGCGTCAGCAGCAGATGATCCAGCACATCCAGATCAATGCGCTGCATCTGGCGCACGTAGCTTTTGACGTTGTTCTCACTGGTGAAGACGGTCACCGTGAAGTGATCTTGCAGGGCTCCCCAGGTCATCTGTTGCGACAGTACCGACTTACCCGCGCCGGAGCTGCCTTCTATCAGAACCAGTGATCCCACGGGAATGCCTGACCCCATGCGGCTGTCGAGCTCGGGGTTGCCAGAAGAAATGATGCTCTTGATCTCCGGTATGGCGGTTTCAGGGTTTTCAGGTGCTGGCTGTGCCATATCCGTACTCCTCAACCGTTGACCGTGATCGTAAATGTGAAGGGTCCTATACTTGCGCTGCCGTCACTGATTGTGAAGCTGAACGCATCAGACCCTACACCAGTGTGTGTATAGCTCAACAGGCCGCCATCGATATCCGACTGTGTAAACGTACTGCCCAGGCTGAGTGTTCCCTGTATGGGGGCCTGCGTAATCTGATAGCGCAGTTGCTCCGCTGGATGATCGGCATCACTGGCGTGCAGTCGTGGCCAATCAATCACGGCTGTTTCTCCGCTGTTCAGAGTGACGCCAGTATTCGTGTCAACAGCAGGCCACTCATTGACCGCGATGGACACTATCAGACCGGTGATTGTGTCTTTGCCGTCAGTCACGCTGACTTCGAAGCTGTCGTCTCCGCTGCCGCTGTGGGTATAGCGCAGGCTGCCGTCGTTGATATCGGTCTGGGTCCAGGTGGGGTCCAGTGAGAGTGTCCCCTGAGTGGGCGAAGTCGTCACAGAAAAACTGAGCGCATCGGCGCTATCATCAGCGTCGGTGATTTGAAGCAGACCGGCGTCGATGGTTACCTGCTCGCCACTGTTTACGGAAACCGGCAGGTTGGTGGCGACCTGGGGCAGGGCGTTAGCCAGGAATGTCCGGCTGTTGCCGATGCCGGTCAACGTACTTACCTGAACGAACAGTGGCGTTTGCTCACCGGCACCTGGATCAATTCTGATGTGGAGTCGAGCGTATTCGCCCGGATTCAGTATGCCGGGTTCATAGGCTTCTTCATGAAGCGCGGCAGCATCCAGATAAATACCGGTGACTGTCCACATACCGTTCAGCAGTTCACCAGTGCCATAGTCGAACCAGCTCATCGCATAGTCATAAGGCTGTGGGTTGGCGTAATACTGGCTGATGACATCCCATGCCTGGAATTCACTCAGGCTCAGGCTGCCCGTGTTTTCGATCATCAGGTAAACGTCACCGCCGAGATTAGCCGTGTATGCGTCAGCGATCGCCAGAGACGTGCGTAACTGCGACTCTGCGCGCTCAGCCATGTCCTGCCACGCTTCCACAGTAACTTCATGCGCGGAGAAAGTCGTATTAGAGAAAGTCAGCACGCCGAAGATCAGGAGAAAGAAAATCACGACAGCTGCGATGACAGAATCCATCGTGTTCTCCTCTCACATGCTCAGAATACTGTCGGCGGTGACGCCGTTCGGCAAACCAAGTTTGAAGAAGTAACGGCCCGTCGATAGCGGGATGCTGTACTGTAAGGTCAGGCGCAGGGTGGCACCGGGCGTCCACTGGCTCGTGTTTTCCAGCGACCAATCCCAACTCGGTGACGCACCACTCGCCAGGTTGACATTCGGGATGCGGGCGAAGTTGCCTTCTGGCCCAAAGAATATGTCCAGGTTATCCAGCCCGATCAGACGCGTACGACCAGTATTTTTGATCCAGACGAAAACGTCGAACAGGCCGTTATGGTTTGTATCCTGCCAGACGCCGTTCGCGTCGAGTTCACCCGCAGCATGGAGGATCACGACCTGTGTATCCATGCGATCACCAGCGCGATAGGCCATGCTGGCAATGGTATCGCTGCCTTCCAGAACGGCGGGGTACACGCCGTTATAGAGGGCGACGGCCGCAATCATGCCGACAACGATGAGCAGGGCAGTCGTGATGGCCTTATCCATTTTTGCGCCCTTTTCGACCTAAACCGTCACCGGCGTTGTGCATTCCTGCGATCAGGCGCAGCACCAGTGTCCGGGCTTCTTCGTCTTCGAGTTCTTCATCAACAGATTTTGTGACCTTAAACCGGCCTTTGTTGTCTCTTTGATAGCTCTCTTCAAAGAAGGTTTCTTCGATGGCGTCGTCGATCTCCTGATCGCTGTAATCATGGGCAGACACCTCGACGGCCTTGCGGCGATTTTTCGGGCGCTCCGCCTTGATGCCCTGGCGCCGCTGCGCCCGTGCTGCTTCGACCAGCTCACGCAGGAACTCGCGCAGTTCTCTGGATTCCTCAATCGACAGGTGACCTTCGGCGGTGTAATCGTCCAGCAGGTCGCGGGCTTCGAGGATGCCCATTTCCTTGACCTTGCGGAAGAACCATTCCCGCAGTTCTGCGATGCGCTCTACGCTGAGTCCTTTGGGTTCTTCGGAAATGTCGAACGCGTCGTCATAATCAGGCTCTACCGGTGGTGCAGGACGCTGTGGCCGTCGTGCATGCGTGGGCGCTTCGGAATGATGCCGCTGTACCGGGATCTCCTGGGTCGCTCGTGCGCGCATCGCCATTTCCTGCGATGTGCTGGGACGTGCGGGCAGCTCCTGGGTGGCGCGCTTATGCACCGGCATACTCTGCGTGGATTGTGGCCGCGCTGGCTCTGTGTGGTCCATCTCGCGCCAGCTGACCTTGTTCACACGGGGGGCAGGCTGACCACCATAATCTTCGCCATCATCGAGGACGGCATCGCCGTAGCCATTGACCGGCGCCTGCTGGACGTTATAGCCCTGCGGCGTTGCGTGGGCTGCGTTGTAAGGCGCACTCTGTGGCTGGGTCTGAGGCGGGTAGGGCGGTTGTGGTGTGACCTGGTGGACAGGGGCGGGTGTGGGTTCGGCTGCTTCGTTGGATTCACCGCGCAGGGTGGGGTAGCGGTTACTGAGCATGGCGTCCTGGATATCGAGCAGCGTGGCCTGTATTTGATTTTTGAGGAGTTGAACTTCTTGCTCTAACTGTTGAACACGCTGTTCCAGATTCATGGTATTCCCGCCTTGTGTCGCACCCTGTGCGTCTATTCAGTTGGTTGTTGCGAGGTGGACTGTGCTGGTAGGGGTGGGGCGTGACCGGTCTTGCTGATCATCGCCCCAACCTTTCTCATGCTGCGTCTACATAACTGTCAGCGATGCGATTAGCGCAGTTCCATGACGGCTTCGACGACTGAGGGGGTGGTCCGTGACAGTGCCATGACGGCACCTGTCGGCGGCTTGATTTCAATGGTGAATGGTGTGTTGGCTTGGAGCGGGGCAGACAGCTGCCCATCTGCTGGAGTCTCTGCATCCGTGAGCCAGACTGTAATTTCAGCTAATTCACCAGCTTCCAGAAGATCATCACCATCGTTGGCGCCGATGAATGTTTTTGACCAACCGATTTCGTTGACCAGTTGGTTGAGATCACGGTAAGCAATGACAACAGTGTTATTTGCATCTTCTTGCCAAACACCTGTCTCATTGGCGCGGGCTGTAAGATCAATCGGATCACTGCCGCTAACTGTCGCCAGGGTAAAGGTGATTTTCTCTACGTCACCAGTTGGTTCGTCATCGGTATCTAATTCTCCGAAGGCAACCATACTGCCCTTGATGGTCATTGAGGATTGCACGCCTTCGAGGCCGGCGTAAATGGCTTCTTCGCCTTTTTCGGTGCTGCTGGTGCCGGCCGCCAGGATGGTGAAGGCGAAGACGGAGGCGACGACGATGAAGGCGATCAGGATGATGGCTGCTTCCAGGGCGGTCTGGCCGCTTTCGTTCCGAAGGTTGAATTTACGCATGTTGGGTCTCCCTGTAGTTTTGTTTGTTGGCTTTATCTGGTTGTTAATGCCTGTCTGAGTGTGCGATACGCCGTTCGGCGTCAGTGCGGGGCCTTGCCCCTTTATTTCTGGTAGCTATCCTCGGTCATTGATCGGTCGCTGTGTCTCCCCCGTGATCCAGGATTCTTTTCTGCGTTAATCTGTCTTAACGATAGTGCCAATTTTAGTTGAGCATAACTCGTAGAAATACGTAATTGTAAACGATTCCCCAATGCTTTCTGCATGTGTTCGGGCGTTCGACTACGTAGTTCTACGTAGTTCTGAAGTGTGCTACGTAATCAGAAGAAACGGACGATTTCGGTGTGGTAAAGGTTTTGGTGGAACCTGTGCAAAGCCAGGCAATTACCTGACAGCGCCTTACGAGGGGAGGCGCTGCAGCCGGACTGTAACCGCATTAAATGCAAAGTGGGCGATCAGCATACCGACCACCCACTTGATAGTATGGTAGTTAGTTGGCTCCGAGGTCGGAGTTTAGCGTAGTTCCATAACCTTCTCAACAACGGAAGGTGTAGTGCGCGACAGAGCCATAACGGCACCTGTCGGCGGTTTGACTTCAACGGTGAACCCCATGTTAGCGGCAAGTTCCAAGCCGGACTCCAGGTTTGGCGGTTCAGTGCCGGTGACACCCGTTAAGTAAACGGTGATCTCGGCTAATTCTCCGTCTTCAAGCAGCTGGTCACCATCGTTCGCACCGATAAATTCAACTGTCCAAGCAACTTCGTTCATGACCTGACGTCCATCGCGGTAGGCGATGACCACATGGTTGTTGCGTGTTTCTAACCACTCAGCGGTACCGCCATCGTTAGTTGCAGGTGCTGTAAGGTCGATCGGGTCACTGCCGCTGACGGATGCTAACGTAAAGATGACTTTCTCTACTGCTGTTTCGTCTACATTACTCTCGGCCATCACGGCACCTTTGATCGTCATCGAGGACTGGACGCCTTCGAGGCCGGCGTAGATGGCTTCTTCACCTTTTTCAGTGCTGCTGGTACCGGCCGCCAGGATGGTGAAGGCGAAGACGGAGGCGACGACGATGAAGGCGATCAGGATGATGGCTGCTTCCAGGGCGGTCTGGCCGCTTTCGTTCCGTAGATTGAATTTACGCATGTTGGGTCTCCCTGTGGTTTGATGAACTTGAACAATGACTTTGATTGATTAGCTAAATTGCGATGCGCTTCGAGCGCCTCTCAGTTCCGTGCTGTGTTGGTGTGATTCATGCTGTCGCTGCTGGCATCCCCCGCAAACTGATCCTGCTTAATTCGCGTACGTTAATCTGCCTTAACGATAGTGGGGAATTTAGTTGAGCATAACTCGTAGAAATACGTAATTGTAAACGATTCCTCAATGGATAATCGCGGTACGGGGGCTTCGAGCTACGTAGTTCTACGTAGTTCCACGTACTTTTTGTACTGAAACGTAATATCTGTTTAAAATAGACGCATCGACGGCATTTCAACTGAAATCCGCCGTGGGGGGTAGGGTGCGTGGGTATACTTTCCTATCGCGCTCTGGCTTTATTTCCCTTAGGCTGGAAATAAATCGCAGAATTACAGCCAGAATTCATCGAACTGATAGGAATACGCAAGTTTAAGAGTCTATTATGGCAGCAGGTCGTGAGAGGATGTGAGAATGGATAATGCAGAAGTGACCAAGGGCCGCCGCATCGATCCTCGGCAGACGCGGCGCTTTGACATTAATGAACATGTTGAGCTGGCACAGCCCAAAACGTCACCTCTGGATAAAGGGACACCGCGCCCCTGGCGTATTGGTATCAACATTATTCAGATGGGGATTGAGCTGATTATCGACCTGACCGATAACGTGCTCATTGGGCGTTCTTATCCCGATACGGAGTTCTTCCCGGGGATTGATCTGTCTCCTTTTGAAGCGTACAAAAAAGGCGTATCCCGGCGTCATGCGATGATTCGTCTGCAGGAGCGCCGCGTTGTCGTCGTGGATAATGACAGCGCCAACGGCACGCTGCTCAATGGCGAGCGTCTGGAGCCAGGCCGGGAATATGCGCTGCGCAATGGCGATCAACTGCGCCTGGGGGCGCTCGATCTTCAGGTCGCCTTGTTGCTGAACCCTTTTGACATTGCTTAGACGATAGTCTCAGTGGTACTTCAGGGCCCAGGGCTGTATTAGCCCGCACGCTTATTGATAGTCTCTACATAACGACCTGCGAGAAAGACACAGGCACAGCAGGGCCTGTGTCTTTTTGATTCTGCATCGGGGTTATCTGGGTTTTTGGTTGCACTGCCCGATTTTTAGCTTGTTAGGCTGCTTTTTGGCCCTTAAGTAGGGGTTTCCTAACAAAATTCCTCGATTTTTCCTACCTAAAGCCCCAAAACATGCAAGCTGTTTAGGCGTTTGTATGGTGCGACAGCTTATGGTTAGACCATAAAGGAAAGCAAAAACGCACTTTCGCATGTCGCTTAAAAAAACAGGATTGCACGGTCAACTGCCTTCCTGGCGAAGCCTGACACCAAAGAAAAACAGCCAGAGTTCGAGTGATGGGGAAACGGGGCATGACGATCAATAATCCAGAACTGTCAATTATCATTCCACTATATAACGAAGAGGGCAACGTTCCTCTTTTATACGAAGAGCTTAGCGGTGTACTCGATAAGCTGGAGTACTCCTACGAAGTTATTTGCATTGATGATGGCAGTACCGATAAAACGCTCCAACAGCTTCGTGATGTTTACGCGGAGGACAAGCGCTGGCGGATTATCAGTTTCCGTCGCAACTTCGGTCAGACGGCAGCCATGACTGCAGGCTTCGATGCTGCGGAGGGTAGGCGCATCATCACCATCGATGCCGACCTGCAGAACGACCCCAACGATATCCCCAAGTTGTTAGCGAAGATGGACGAAGGCTACGATATTGTCAGCGGCTGGCGTCAGGATCGCAAGGAAAACTACCTGAAGCGCCGCCTGCCTTCCATGATCGCTAACCGCGTCATTTCCTCAACCACTGGCGTTGAACTGCACGACTACGGCTGCACGCTCAAGGTTTATGATCGTGTTGTCGTCAAAAACGTTGAACTTTACGGTGAACTGCACCGTTTCATCCCAGCGATTGCCAGCTGGATGGGCGTCCGTGTGGCTGAAGTGCCCGTTAAGGATCGTCCGCGCCGCTTCGGCCAGAGCAAATACGGCATTGCGCGCACTTTCCGGGTCATTCTCGACCTGATTACAGTGACGTTCCTGCTGCGCTACGCCAACAAGCCGCTACGGTTCTTCGGTACCTGGGGTGCCGTGATGATGCTGATCGGTCTGTCGATCAGCGGCTACCTGGCCTTTGAACGTCTCGTGCTCGACATGTCCATTGCGGATCGTCCGGTGCTTTTGCTTGGCGTTCTGCTGATCATTCTGGGTTTCAACATGATTTCTCTGGGGCTGATTGCGGAAATCGTCATGCGCAATTACTACAATCCGCAGGGCAAGCCCACATATATGGTGCGCCACCAGCTTGATAGCGTGCTCGAGGATGCCGTTTCCGTAACAGATCCGGGTACCGGACTGGTGACTTATCCGGAAGGCATTCGGCAGTCAGCGCTCCCAATGATGCTGGCCAAGAGACCGAATTCTGCGCTCTCAACGCCGGCAGCACAAGGACCCACGCCCTTACCGCGCGCCAATTGATCCGCATTCTTCTAGCATATCCCATAATGCCCTACTTGAAGGTCAACCACTGGTTGACCATTTTTTTATTTCGATACGTGAAAGCCTGCTGGTTCTCTTTTTGATGAACTCATCTTCTTCTAAGTGAGAAAGTACCAACCTTTACGGCCTGGACTAGCCTTGCAAGGCTGATCCAGGCCACCTTGCAAGCCAAACTCACACCTTTTATACACTAAAACAAAACTCCTTACAGAAGCTAACGTAATTTTGTGAATCCGTGTAAGTAAGGCTGTTTTCGCCTCTTTTTACCCCTGGAGAGTGTAAAAAACATACGGAAACGTTCCAGTTTTGCCAATTCATCTCTGTAATTGCAAAAAACCTGTAAACGCAACCCTACAAATTCCTGTTTCTTTTCAAAGCCTCGTTTAGTTGAATGCAAGGCACTACCCGCTATCTTACTTAAGAATCATCGCTGCAATCATCTGATTTTTATCGATATCCGGCAGCACAGAAGCGATTATCAAAGCATCAACCCATAACAGTGACGTAGAGACAAGAGGGGACTGCCATGAGAAATGAGACGACGAAGCAACCCAGGAAACCCCGCCGCCTGCTGAAGCTGATCCTGGCGCTGGTCACCATCGGTGGCATCAGTGTCCTGGTGATGCGGCTGATGCGGCAGGTGGTTGGTGTGCCGCTGCTGGTGCGCTGGATGAACTGGGCGGTCGATGCGACGACCAAACCCACCAAACCTGCGCCGCAGACCATGCCCGAAAATCTGGGTTACATTGTGGTTGAACCACCCAAGCCGATTGGTGATTGGCACTTCACTTTGAAGCGTGCCTTCGACTTCACCGCGGCGCTCGTCTTACTCATCGTCATGGCGCCACTACTGGTGACGCTGGCGGTTGCTATCCGTCTGGATAGCAAAGGTCCTGCGCTCTTCAAACAGCAGCGCATTGGTGCCCGCCGCGTCGTCCGCAATGGCAAAGTCCATTGGGAAGCCCATCCGTTCACGATGTACAAGTTCCGTTCAATGCGTCAGAACGCTTCTTCGGCCATTCACGAAGCTTACGTCAAGGCCTACATCAAGAACGATATGTCGGCGATGGCGGAGATTAACGAGGGCAATCAGGATGGTGCCTTCAAAATTAAGCGCGATCCGCGTATTACACGCATCGGTGCCTTCATTCGTAAGACCAGCCTCGATGAACTGCCGCAGCTCATCAACGTGCTGAAGGGCGAGATGAGCCTGGTCGGTCCGCGTCCTGCGCTGGCTTACGAGGTCGAAGAATACAAGGACTGGCATAACCTGCGTCTGGCCGCGATCCCTGGTATCACAGGATACTGGCAGGCCGTCGGTCGCAACAATGTTGAGTTCGAAAAGATGATCGAACTGGACGTTTACTATGCCAAGAATCAGTCACTCTGGCTCGATCTCAAGATCCTGCTGATGACCCCTCTGAGTGTTATTCAGGGGAAGGGTGCCGCCTAGAACGGCGGCCCCGCTGCTATCTCGTCCAACGGGTTGATGCGACTGATAGCGACATAAGGGTAACTCTAGGTAATAAGTGGTTTGCTCAGCGCAGGCCTTTCGAGAAGTATCAGTACGGGCGTTGAAAGCCTACAGCGACTCCAGGACACAATCGCAAATCAGCAAATATCACATAAAAGGGAACGCATCATGACACAGAAAACTCGCGTAGGTGTAATTGGTCTGGGATACTGGGGACCGAATCTGGCGCGTAATTTCTTCGAACTACCCAATGCTGAACTCGTTGCCGTCGCCGACCTGGACCAGCAGCGTCTCGATCGTCTCACCAGCCGCTATCCTGGCGTTGTGGGCACAAATGACTACCGGGATTTCTTCACCATGGGGGTTGATGCCGTCGTCATCGCCACCCCGCCTGCGGCGCATTTCCGCATCGCCCAGGAATGCCTGGAAAATGGTTTGCATGTCCTCGTCGAAAAACCGCTGACCCGCACCGGCGAAGAAGCTGACGAACTCGTCGCTATCGCACGCCGTAAGAACCTGCGTCTGATGGTGGGGCATACCTTCGAATACAATCCGGCCGTGCGCGAAATCCGCCGTCTGATTGAAGCCGACGAGCTTGGCGAGATTTACTACATCGACGCCGTACGCACCAATCTGGGCCTGTTCCAGCTCAGTGCCGACGCCATGTGGGACCTCGCCCCGCACGATATCTCCATCATCAACTACCTGCTCGGTGTGGAACCGGTGAGCGTGGCAGCGCAGGGTGGGTCGTTTGTCCTGCGTAACTACGGCATCCACGATGTCGTCTACATGCACCTGAAATACCCTGAAGGCGTGATGGCCAACGTCCGCGTCAGCTGGCTCGACCCGAACAAAACCCGCCGTCTGACGGTGGTCGGCAGCAAGAAAATGCTCGTCTATGATGATGTCGAATCGCTGGAAAAGATTCGTATCTATGACAAAGGTGTCGATGCGCCGCCCTATACCGATAACTACGGCGAATTCCAGATGAGCTACCGCTATGGTGACGTCAATATTCCGCACATTCCCTGGTCGGAACCGCTCCGTATGGAGTGCACACACTTCATTGATTGTATCCAGAAGGGCGAAACCCCGCTCAGCGATGGTGTCTCCGGCATGCGCGTTGTCAAACTGCTGGAAGCCGCAAGTGAATCGCTGCGTACCAATGGCTCCATCATAGAGCTGAACTTTACCCTGCCAGAAGACGTGATTGATACAACCACTGCGGAACCGGTAGGCGACTAATCCATTCCAACAGGTCGCTGTGATTGCCTGATATTCTATGGCGACAGCGAAAGCATTAACACCAGGTCAGGGGCATCTGAATGGGTGCCCCTGGTTCGATAATGTCATCTACACACTATTGCACCCTGACTACACCTATAATGAATGCGTATACCCGGCACGATGTGCAATGTCCCGTTATGAACGCAGGACCTGTTGGGTGTATGAGGTGTCCGGTGCTGATTGCACGATCCAACCATCTAAGAGTGAGGAATACCCTACATGAAAGTGCCATTTCTCGATCTTCAGGCCATGCACAACGAAATTATGGATGGCGCACTGGCTGCAATGGAGCGTGTCGCCCGTAAGAACAACTTTGTCCTGGGTGATGAAGTCGACTACTTCGAGCAGGAATTCGCCGCTTACAGTGGGACTAAGTACGCCGTTGGCGTTGATTCCGGCCTGAGCGCGCTCAAACTGGCGATGGAAGCCTATGATCTCGGCCCAGGTGACGAGGCGCTCGTCCCTGCGAATACCTTCATCGCGACCGCTGCCGCGGCTGTCTTCATTGGCGTGAAGCCCGTCTTCGTCGAACCCAAACCCGGCACCTACAATATTGATGTCGATCAGCTCGAAGCAGCCCTGACGCCGAACACCAAAGCCATTGTTCCTGTACATCTTTACGGCACGCCGGCTGACATGGATCCCATCCTCGAATTTGCCGATAAGCATAACCTTGTCGTCGTTGAGGACGCATCGCAGGCACACGGCGCTCGCTACAAAGGCAAAAGGGTAGGTGGTCTGGGACATATCGCTGGCTTCAGCCTGTATCCCGGCAAGAACCTGGGTGCTTTCGGCCAGGGGGGTATCATTACGACGAACGATGCCGCCATCGCCGATAAACTGCGCGCGCTGCGTAATTGCGGCCAGATGGAGAAGTACGTTCACATCTATGCGCCGCATAACAGCCGCCTGGATACCATTCAGGCAGCCGTCCTGCGTCTGAAGCTGGCCCGCCTTGATGTCTGGAATGACCGCCGCCGTCAGGTCGCTGCCTGGTACGATGAAGCCCTCATTGATGCTCATGTCATCACACCGCTGACCCCCGAATGGGCGGAACCGGTCTGGCATCTGTATGTTGTGCGTACGCCGCACCGCGATGCTCTGCAGAAGTTCCTGGGTGAAAAGGGCATTGGCACAGGCATTCACTATCCTATCCCGATTCACATGTCGCCGGTCTACAAGGACATGGGTTATCAGGAAGGCGATTTCCCGATCACGGAACGCGAAGCCAATGAAATCCTGTCTCTGCCCATGTTCCCGCACATGACACGTGAACATGTCGAGTATGTGGCTGCGGCGATCAAGGAATTCGAACGCGAAGCAGTGCCCCAGCCAAGCGTCTAACGACGGTTGCCGCCTGTCTTACCTGCTCAGGCCAACTTGAATGAAGTGACGAGAGACGGCGACGTGAGCCTCACGTCGCTGTCCTCTTGTCTGGCCACGACTTGGTCTGTGCCCATATGGGGCTAATTGCTGCCTCAGCCTGCGCTGATTTAACAGCTCCCGCTTAACATATTCTTCGACAGTTGTTAGGTACGCATAGTTTTCGATATGCATGTGCAAGGAACGCTGTCGTACGCTTATGTTGAGATGATTATCGTGCTAATCTCGGCCTGTCGACACGTCATGCCGGGACCGTCAAGGACGAGGATAGATAGACATGAGTGATTCATACGCCACTTCAGTGAAAAAAGAATCACCAATCGATACACCCATAACAGAGACGACGGATGCCCCTGCAAATGCCGCCACCGCTGAATCCGGTGGGTTTTTGGCAAAATTCAAAAGCCTGGACTGGAACTTCATCCGAGGTTCTTCCTTCAACTCGTTGGGGATCGCCATTGCCCGCGTGCTGGGATTTGCGTTTTCGTTTGTGGTTGCCCGTGCGCTCAATAGCACGGAAGATTATGGTTACGTCGTCTATGTGATTACGTTGGCTGGGGTGGTCGCCGTCCTCACGCAGCCTTTCGGCCAGCACGTTATGGCCTATCTGATCGGCAAGAATCACAAGGATGAAGATCAGCGCAACGCCGCTATGGATAACGCCTGGACGGTCATGATCGGCCTGATGTTTGTAACGCTGCTGGTCGGTGTACCTGTCCTGATGGCTCTGCAGCGCTTCAGTATCGAGCTGATGGTCGTCTTCATCGGGATTACCTGCTTTTATACCTACTACGGCATTTCGAGTGGGTTTTTGGCTTCTGGTCGATTGTTAGCCGCTTACCTGGGCAGCAATCTCGTCCAGATTCTGTTGATCGTTCTGGTTGTAATGATCCTGGAGCAGAACGAGACGCCAGTGCCTGCGCTCATCATTTACGGGCTGGCCTACTTCTTGCCAATGGCGCTGCTGATTGCTTTCGCACCGCTGCCTGTTCGCTTTCGCCTGGGGCGTGATTGGCAGCGTATCCGGCAGATTGTTTCTTTCTCTGTGCCGATCTGGCTGTCTCACATCCTTTATATTGCCTACTTCTCAACTGACATACTCATGCTGGAAGCCTTCTCAGATAACAGCGCCGTCGGTGTCTATGGTCTGACGAAGACGCTCAGTTCGGCGTTCCACTTCATTCCTGGTGGCATTACGCTTGTGCTCATGCCCAAGATCGCTGGCCTGCCCAAAGAAGATCATGGCAAATATCTGATGACTTCGATTGGTGTCTCGCTGCTGGTCAACTTCATCGGTGGCGTGATCTACATGGCGCTGTATCAGTGGTTCATCATCAATTTCTTTGGCGCTGAATACTTCATCGGCCTGGATTTTGGTTTCCTGATGGCATTTGGGGCGATCCTGACGGGTATTCACGGTGTAATTTCCGCCGTCATGATTGGCAGTGGTCGCACCACACAGAACACCATCAGCCGTGCCGCCATGCTGATGGCCATGCTCAGCCTGGGCTTTCTGCTCATCCCGACGCAGGGCGCGATGGGGGCGGCCTTCACCATCCTGGGTGCAGCAACGGCGGGCTTGTTGACGTTCGTTGTACTCTACATTGCGGAACGACGCCTGCAATTCTTCACACCTAAAGCACAGCCAGACGCGATGCTTTAAAGGTCAAGGCTATTCTGAGCTGCTGGCCTCTACAATGAGGTGGATGTAACGGTGCGTCATATCCGGGCGCACCTCTCGCAGATTGAAAACCAGATTTGACTTAGACGCGCTACGCAGCACGAATCAGGAGACAAACTATGCCGGTCAAAGACAATGTCGTTATGGGCGAAAACGTCCGTATCTTCCTGCCGGACCTGGTCAACATTTACGGATGCAGCCTTGGCGATGGCACGCGGGTAGGGCCTTTCGTCGAGATCCAGAGCGGTGTCAAAATCGGTGCTCAGTGCAAAATCCAATCGCATGCTTTCATCTGCACAGGCGTCACCATTGAGGATGAAGTCTTCATCGGTCACGGCGTCATGTTCACGAATGACATGTTCCCGCGCAGTACCAATCCCGATGGCAGCCTGCAGACTGACGACGACTGGGAACTGGTCGAAACGCTCATCAAGCGCCGCGCTTCCATCGGTAGTGGAGCGACCATCCTCGCAGGCATCACAATCGGCGAGAATGCGCTGGTTGGGGCGGGGGCAGTGGTGACCAAAGATGTTCCTGATTTTGCCATCGTCGCCGGTGTCCCGGCAAAAGTCATGGGTGATGTGCGCGAGCGCGAGAAATTCGAATAACCCTCAACGACACAGAACACGATACGCAACCTGTGAATCAAAAATCCCCCCGGTTCATCCAGGGGGATTTTTCATGTTCGGGCTGTATTCAGCCGATTTTAGCCTTCGAGGTCTTCCAGCACTTCCTGATAGACTTCGTTAGCGCGTTCTTCAGCTTCAGCGGCCGCAGTTTCGACATCCATGCCACCGATGGTGATGTTCGAGAACAGTTCCGCCAGGATTTCGCTGATTTCGCCGCTGCGCGGGTGTGATGGGCTGCTCCAGATATTGATATCCGGATCAGCAAGCGCTTCCGCAAAGCTGGTGAACTGCGGGTTGCCGCTCAGGAACTCTTCGCTCAGGAGCGCGGGGATAGCGCTGTTGAATGGCTGGTACTGCGCGGATTCGGTCCAGATGCGCTGCGCTTCAGGATCAGTCGCCCAGTACTTGATGAACAGCCAGGCCGCCAGGTTTTCTTCAGGAGTGCCCTGCAGGATAGCGACACCACGCAGGAAGGTTGCCAGCGTGCGGTTACCTTCGGTCCAGGGGCCGGTGGTGTTGATCCAGTTGATGTCGAAGCCGGCGTTGTTCATGTCGCCCTGGATGAACGGCACACCCACGCTGCTGCCCATGGCGAACATGTTCAGGCCCAGGCTGAACTCACCGGTGTTGGCGAAGGTGCCGCCTTCCGCATAGTAAGCACAGCCGTCGTTGTACAGCTCCTGCAGGTAGTTCATCGCCGTGATAGCGCCTTCGTTGGTGAAGTCGTAACGGTCGTTCTCTTCATCGAAGATCGTGCCGCCCGCGCTGTAAACGAAACCACTCAGTTCGTCCGCTGAACCACGGATCGCCCAGCCGCCGTTGAGCGCGCTGCCATCCGGGCTGGTCAGCTGATCATAAGCGCAAGCCGCCGTGCGGAAATCTTCGAAGGTCGTCGGTACGCCCTCGAAGTCGATCACACCCTGCTCACGCAGTGTGTTGAGCATATCCACATTGACCGACTTCACATTCGACGAAACGCCCACCGGCCAGGCCAGCAACTGCCCGTCGAAGGGCGGCAGGGCGGGGCGATTGATCGCCAACACGTCCATGTTGATGTTGGCCATTTCTTCTTCGCTCAGGCCCCATTCCGGGTGCGTCAGGTAAGCATCCAGCGGCACAAGCACACCGTCCAGATACCAGCCCTGAGCGCGGCTGACGAACGCATCACCGGTGATGTTTGGCAGTTCGCCGCTGGTGATGCCCGCGCTGACGTTGTCACTCACGCCGCTGCCCGCGCCGAACTTGGTCTGTTCTACCGTGATGCCGTATGGGTTGCTGCTGTTGAACGCTTCGATGATCTGATCCATGCCGGTTTCCTGTGTCCCGGCCCATTCATGCCAGTAGCTGATAGTGACACCCGTCGGATCCACACCGGCCAGGCTGTCATCCTGAGCGCTCGTCAGGCTGACAATGAACAGAGCCAGCAGCACGAACAGTACGAAGGTTTTACGCATAGTTAATTTCTCCTGAGATCCCTATCTCATCTAACCAGACTCTCCGGCTCAACCCCTCTGCCGCGAGAACAAAAACGCCGCCTTAATCGGACGACGTGAGGGTGCTTATCCTTTGAAACTCCCCGCCCACAATCCTTCGGTGAACTGCTTCTGCGTAAAGAAGTACACTACCAGGATCGGAATAATCATGATGACGCTGGCGGCCATCTGCAGATGAAACTCATCTCCGGCGTCCGTCTGCACGAACTTCGTCAGCCCGTAGGCGACCGGTCGCCACTCATCACTGTTGACGACCAGCAGCGGCCACAGCAGGGCGTTCCAACTCCCAATAAATGCGAAGGTCACCACCGTCATGATTGGCGCACGTGACAGCGGGATGACCACCCGCAGCAAAAAGCGCACGTGTCCGGCACCGTCGATACGGGCTGCGTCCCACAGATCCTGAGGAATCTGGGCGAAAAACTGCCGCAGTAGGAAGATCGTAAACGCCGATGCCATGAACGGGATCGTCAGCGAGGGCCAGTTGTTCAGCCAGGCCCCTGCCGGGCCGAAAATACTCTCACTCAGTCGGCTGAACCACACGACAGTCAGGAAGTTGGGGATCAGGGTTACGATATCCGGGATCATCAGCGTAGCCAGCATGACGCCGAATAGCACGTTACGCCCCCAGAACTGCATCCGTGCGAACGCATAGGCCGCCGGGATGCAGAACAGCAGCAGCCCGAAGATCGAGATGCTCGTGATGCGCGCACTGTTCCACATGAAGCGGTTGAACTGGGCCGTGTCCCACGCCTGACTGTAGTTCTCGAACAGTGCCTGACGCGGCAGGAATGAGCCAGTGATTACCTCAATATTGGTCATCAGCGACCAGCTCACCATCCAGATGAAGGGCAGGATGCTGAACAACGCCCCGATGATGAGCACCGCATAGACAAATATCTTGCCACGGTCCATAGGCTTGCCCGGCACCTTAACGCTGCTGCGAGCCTGTGCTGTAGTCGGACTGAGCGTTGTATCAGCCATAGAAGACCCTCCGACCTGCAATCCGGTTTTGCGTCAGCGTCAGCGCCAGAATGACCGCGAACAGCACAAAAGCCATTGCCGTCCCGTAGGCGTAGTTGGGGCTGTCGCGGGTGATCTCATCGAAGATATGCAGGTTGATGGTATCCACCGCGTCGAATGCGCCCGGGCGTCGCATCAGGAAGATCTGCGTAAATGCCTGAAACGTCCCAATCGTAGCGATCAGCATCAGGAAGAACGTAGTCGGTGACAGCAGCGGCAGCGTAATATGCCGGAACTGTTGCCAGCCGTTCGCGCCATCGATGCGCGCTGCCTCGTATACTTCCTGCGAGATATTGCCCAGTCCAGCCAGGAAGATCACCGCACTATAGCCGGCGTACATCCAGACGTTGAACAGGATGATGACCACCAGCGCCAGGCCAGGGCCAGCCAGGAATTCTGGCACACCATCGCCGAACAGCAGCGTGAAGATACCGCGCGGCTCGCGCAGCCAGTTCTGCGTTTCGATCCCCAGCGTCGTCATGAGCTGGTTGGCAGGGGAGTTGGCCCCATGCGAGAAAATCAGTCCGAATACGACCGAAGTCGCCACGACGGGCGTGATATAAGGCATGAAGAAAACCACACGGAAGAAGGACTTCCCCCGAACATTCTGAAACAGCAGCACTGCCAGCAGCATCCCTAAGGCGAGCTGTAAGGGCACGCTGAACGCAGAATACATCACCGTCACGTTGAAGCCGCGCAGCACGTCATCGTCGGCTTCCGCCAGGGCCAGTGGTAAATACTGGATCAGGAAGACAGCGCCAACAACGGCGAACACAACCACCAGCGCCCGCAGCGGGAAACGCTGCGTATGGTGGTTATGGACGCTGCGCTGCCACAATACGATAGCCGCACCGATTAAGGCGGTTCCTGCGCTGATGAAGATCACTTGCGACCAGATCGGCAGCGCTTCGCCCGCTTCACGCGCAGCATCGACAGCCGCCTGCACGTCGCGCACGGTGACGATCAGCAGCCACGCACCCGCCAGCATCGCGAACCCGATGATTGTTCCGCGCGCCAGTATATTGGTTGCCTGTGGGCTTGCGCGCAGCATCACCAGTGTGACTGCTGCGATCACCAATGCGATGACCAACAGCAGCAGGCCGTTACTCGCCGCTAACACCTCCGGAAAAGTGAAGCTGTTGAAGAACTCTGCGACGAAGATTTCTTGTGTGGTAGCCTGACCACGCAGCCGCACCGGGACTTCAAGCACCACAGGCAGCAGTGCAAAAAACCAGTGGATTAAGCCCCCGATCCCCGCTGCCAGACCAAATCCCGGCAGCAGCAGCCAGCGTGTATGGGGCTGTTCTATGCGTGTGCTGAAGGTCTTCCACAGCAGATAAAGGCCGTAAATCAAAGCGCCCAGGGCCAACCAGAAGAACAGCACATAAGCCAGGTCGCCCAGGGCGCGCGCATAGCTATCCAGACCACGCCACCCATCCGGGAAGCGCCGCCAACGATGCAAACTCACGAAGAAGGCGAAGGCGACGGGGAAGATACCGAAGATGAAGATAATCAGTCCGGCTGGCAGCAGGAACAGATACGCTGTCAGGTTTTCCAGCAGGATGCGCCCACGCCGAGATTCAAACAGTCCCTGACGTGGCACATGAGTGATTGTCCCTGGTGGATGTGAGGTCATTTTGGTCAATATACTTGTTTGAACCGGTGGCATTATAACGACTCGCGCCCTGTCTTCAACGTACACTGGCCGTTCTACGACAAGCTTTAGTCTGCGCTTATCATTGACTTAAACTCAAACTTAGTTCTGGCTCATTTTTGGCCTGTTTGACATCATGGCAGCAGTGGCACTCGATAATGCCGGACGAAAGTGTCTTCTTTTGTCAGCGTCACCAGGTTAAACCCTGGCTCGCGCATCAGATCACGCGCCGGCATTTCCTGTGCGTACCACGTGCGCGTCTGAAACCAGCCGCTCAACGCCGCATAATAGCTGATGCCATCCCGGACGGTGACCACGCTCTCATGAATATGTCCATAAAAGACGCCGCGCAGCCGGTGTCGTGCGCTCAGCAGAATTTCATGCAACTGCAGGCCGTTCTTCAAGACGATGCGATCCAGCCACGGTGCTTCCAGTGGAATCGCGTGATGATGCATGGCGACCACGAGCGGACGTGCATCGTCAGCACTACAGATCTGAGCGAGCCAGGCGAGCTGTTCCGGCGCCAGATGTCCACTGGCTGCATAGGGGTCTTGTTCCGTAGGGGCGGGGGCATGGCTGTCCAGCATGACGAACTGTACGCCGTTCACTGTGAACTGATAGTCACAATGGCGGCTGATAGCGTAATCGGGGCAGCCCAGAAACGCCGACTGCATTGTTTCTACATCATCATGGTTGCCCGGGATGTAGTGCACTGGGTAACGTAGTTGTTTCAGCATGTCGACGGCAGCTTTGTAGTGTTCTGGCGTCTCCGGGTTGTGTGCGATGTCGCCCGTATGCAGGATGAAGTTAATCGGCATCGGCAAGGCGTTGACGGCATCAATTAAGCGTTGCACCGGCCCTCGAGAGCTGAAATCGACCAGTTCTCCGGTATAGGTCGGGTCGGCATGAATATGGGTATCGCTCAGATGAACAAACGTCACCAGATGTTCGGCCATGGATCAGGCTCCAGTGTAGATCGCTGTCACAAGCGCCCGATTCTATCCACGATGGTCCCTCGGCACGATGTCCAGCGCGCTGTTGAGCGCATTTCTTAAACAAAAGACAAAACAAAAGACAAAGCTCACGTTTTACACAGGCTTTGCAAACAGCGAACACTTCAGCAGCATCTTGCCCGTATAGTGACCATAACCGTAAATCGACTACAGGCCGTAAGCCATGAACCGACGCGATTTTCTCAAGGTTTTTGCACTGTCGGGGGCTACACTTGCCGTCAATACCGGCACGATCGCTCAGGTATTTGCTCAGGCACCGCCCGGTACGCTGACGCCACAGTCGCGTGACCCTGTCGCGCATCTGCTGTCGCGGATCACCTTTGGCGCGACGCCCGATCTGCTTGAGACAGTGCGACGAACTGGTGTCGACGCATTCATTGAGCAGCAGCTCAATCCGGAACGCATCGATGAATCCGCGCTTGATTCACTTATCGCGAGTGATTATCCTGTTCTCAACCTTACCAACGCCCAGATTTTCGAAGATTACCGCAACAATCCTGGCGAGGTAATCCGTCAACTCATCGCAGCCACACTGATTCGCGCCATCTATGCGCAGCGCTCTTTATACGAGATGATGGTGCATTTCTGGACAGATCATTTCAACATTTACATCAATAAAGGACCAACGTTTCTTCTCAAAGTCGCCGATGACCGTGACGTGATCCGGCGTCATGCGCTGGGCCGCTTCCATGATCTGCTGCGCGCTTCCGCCACCAGCCCGGCGATGCTGTTCTATCTGGATAACGTTCAGAGTGATTCGCGCTATCCCAACGAGAACTACGCCCGCGAACTGCTCGAGCTGCATACCCTGGGCGTTGATGGGGGCTATACCGAAGCTGACGTAAAGGCCACTGCACAGGTCTTTACAGGCTGGTCACTGGTCCCCCCGCGCGAGACAGGTCGCCTCAATGCGGATGCTGGCGAATTCATCTTCCGTCCTGTCATGCACGATCGCAGCGCAAAGACCGTCCTTGGCATTCCTATCACGGAATCTGGCATGGGCGAGGGCGAACAACTCATTGAAATCCTGGCGACCCATCCATCGACAGCGCGCTTTGTCAGTAAAAAACTTGTGCGACGCTTCGTCGCGGATGATCCGCCATCAGCGCTCGTCGACCAGGTGACGAATGTCTTCCTGGAGACGGACGGCGATATCAAAGCAATGCTGCGCACGATCTTCAGCAGTGACGCTTTCTGGACAGCACCGCCCAAGTTCAAGCGCCCGATTGAGTATGTGGTTGGCCTGCTGCGAGCTCTCGATTATCAGATCGAACAGGGTAGGGGATTTCAGCGGGGCATCGGTGAAGCGCTTCAGGCGATGGGGCATGTGCCCTTCAATTGGCCTGCACCGGACGGTTATCCGGATGTAGCCACATACTGGCAGCACGGGCTGCTAACACGCTGGAACCTGGCGCTGGCGCTGATGACGGAGTCGAGCATCGGCCAGCCTAATTATGATCGCATCGGCGCGTTAATCACCAGCAGCGATCAGCGCCCGTTGGAAGCGATGGCCAATTACCTTCTTGGTCGACCACTCACCGATGAGGAATACGCGCTGGTCTCTGATTTTGCCGACAGCGTCAGTGGCGATGAACGCGGACGCTTGCTCTCAGCGACAGTTCTGCTGCTGTCTTCGCCCGCCTATCAGTATCGCTAGACTTTGAGTTCGACAGGAGAATTCTCATGCCTGATGGAAAGATGACGCGCCGACAGTGGCTGCAGACCAGCGCACTCATCGGTGGTGTGACGGCGGCGCATCTTGCGCTGCCTGCCTGGATGCCGCGCCTCGCTTTCGCCCAGCCTTATAATAATCCACAGGGCGATGTCCTGATCTCGATCTTTTTACGGGGTGGGGCAGATGCCCTGAACATGATCGTCCCCCATGGTGAAGAGTACTACTATCAGGCACGCCCGCAGCTGGCGATCCCACGCCCCGACGCCAGCGCTGAGAGTAAAACGGTCGATCTGGATGGATTTTTCGGCCTGCATCCTGCGCTGGCGCCACTTGATCCGATCTTCAAAGCAGGTCAGATCGCCGCTGTGCATGCGACTGGCTCTCCACACGAGACGCGTTCACACTTTGAAGCGATGGACTATATGGAGCGTGGTGAACCCGGCAGCTTCAGCGTCAGCACGGGATGGATTGCCCGCCATCTGGCGGCCATCGGCCAGGGGACAGGCTCACCTGTGCGCGGCGTAGGGTGGGGGACTGCGCTTCAGACTGCGCTTCAGGGTGCCCCTTCGACCATCGCCATGCAGTCGATCATTGATTATCACCTGGACGGCAATCAGCGTGTCGCGGCTGAGATGATACAATCTTTGTCCAGCCTTTATGCGCTGGCTGATGATTCGCTGGCCGCGTCTGCGCAGGCGACCAAAGCTGCTATCGATGTCGTGCAGGCCGTCGGCTACGAAACTTATCAGCCGCGCAATTTCGCTGAGTATCCTCAGACGCCCTTTGCGATGGCCTTGCGCCAGACTGCCGCCCTCATCCGGGCAGACGTCGGGCTGGAGGCTGCCTGCATCGATCTCGGTGGCTGGGATACCCACGCCAATCAAGGCGCACTGGAAGGCGTGCACGCCAACCTGATGACGCAGTTGGCTATGGGCCTGGCGGCCTTTCACCAGGACATGGGGCCTGACATAGCCCGGGTGACCGTCGTTGTCATGAGTGAGTTTGGACGGCGGCTCGCGGAGAACGCCAGCGTTGGCACAGACCACGGGCGAGGTGGTGCCCTCCTGCTGATGAGTGGCAGCCTGGCCCTGCAGCAGCCCGTCTATGCGGAGTGGCCTACCCTCGCCCCGGACAGGCTCGAAGACGGCGACCTTGCCGTTACCATCGATTACCGTGACATTCTGGGTGAACTGTTGAACAAGCGTCTCAAGTCGCCTGATCTGGCATCGATTTTCCCGAACCATCAGCTCAGAGAGCGAGGGTTGTTCCTCTGAGCTGGCGCGATAACAGCCGCTCAGTATGTTATGAAAATCTAAATACGAAAAGCTAAATTTTCGACATGAAGTGCTGAATGGAATCAAAAAGGCGGGTAAACAATGCCCGCCTTTACATTAGCTGACTCAGATTTTAGTCGTCGTCGTCATCGTCGTCGTCATCGTCGTCATCATCGTCCCAGTCATCATCGTCATCATCGTCGTCGTCATCGTCCCAGTCATCATCGTCGTCATCGTCCCAGTCATCGTCATCACGGCTGCTGTCGTCATCATCATCATCATCACGACCCCAATCGTCATCGTCGTCATCACGACCCCAATCGTCATCATCGTCATCACGACCCCAATCGTCATCGTCATCACGACCCCGATCATCATCATCGTCATCACGCTCGATTCTCAGGACAACTCCTGTCTCGGCGTCAATGTAGACTTCGATCTCGTGGCTGGTGTAAATCTCCCAGACCAGTATGCCGGAGTAACGATCGAGATCGACCTCGGTGATGCGCGTGTTCGGGAAGATGGATAATACAATGCTGATGGCTTCTTCGGCGCTTACAGCCGTCTGTGCATTACGATCATCATCACGGCTGCTATCGTCATCGCGGCTGCTATCGTCATCGCGGCTGCTATCGTCATCACGGCTGCTATCGTCATCGCTTCCAGAAGAATCATTATCAGCCAGTTCAACGCGACGTGCTGACCACGCACTTGGGCTTGTTGCAGGCGCATATACTTCAACCTGATCGCCCACAACGACACGATCATCAAATCTTGCATTCGAGACGTCGATACTCAGCCCATCTACGACAATCGTGTTATCAGAGAAGCTCTCCAGCGTACCGATGATCTCGGCTTCCCCTGGCAGTAGATCATCATCACGATCGTAAGGATCAACATCGCGTGCTTCGATGCTGCCATCTGCCTGTAACCAGCCCTCGACTTCAACCAGTACGCCGGCAGCCAACAGTACATCAATATCAGCGCGAGTAATATCGACGTTGAAAACGCCAACCTGGATCGTGTTCGGTGTAACACTCTCAATAGTTCCGGCCAGTTCGATATAGACGCTGCTGCTGGTCTGTGCTGTGGCAGGTACGACCATAATCCACAATGCGGCCAGCGTCATACTCAACATCACTACGCCGCGTGTAATCCAATTCAGACGATTTCCCTGCAACATTTGCGACTCCTCTTCACACTTTTACAGTTACACCGCTTTCGATGGTTACGCCTATGTAGTCTGGTTAAGTCGCGAGAGGTTTCGCCGATCTTGCGGTACTTAGGTACCAATTTCGCCCAATTCTGCCGAATTAATCGTCATCGTCGTCGTCATCATCATCATCGTCGTCATCATCATCATCGTCGTCATCGTCATTGTTATCGTTGTCACCGCTGCTTCCACTACTCCCCCCACTCCCGTCTGAACCATCGCCTGATCCGCTGTCAGCACCGGAATTACGCTCAATCGTCAGGATGTAACCGCAGGCCACATCGATCGTGACTTCGATCCCATGTGAAGTCTTCACTTCCCAGATCAATCTGCCATCGGTCAGCATATACTGCTCAACTTCCAGAATGGTTGTATTGGGATAGATTTCCAGCACTGCATCTGCTGCCTGCTGAGCCGTCAACGGTGCGCTGCAGCCCGGCGCGAATGTCGCCGTCGGTCCTTGCCCTGGCTGTGCGAAGCCGGTTATACCCTCAGTTTCCGTTGCTGTTGACGAAGCTGTTGGCGTTGGTGTGGCGGTCGGCGTGTCTGTTGGCGTGGCTGTCGCTGTCTGCGTGACGGATTCTGTGGGCGTAACTGTCACTGTGACACTGGGCGTCGCGCTTGGCTCTGACGTCAGTCTGATTTCGGCAGGCACCACCGGGTTCTCATCGGGTAAATCAGGGCGCGTCAGCAGAAACCAGGTTGAGGCGAGCATCATCAGCAATAGAATCGCTGCGATGAGTTGCAGGTACAATCGATTGGCGCGCTGCGTTCGCACCAGTCGGCCTGGTAAGCGCTGCTGAACCTGCGCCCAGATGAGGTCCTGATCTTCGAGCAGTTCGGTTGTTGGGCTGCGCAGGGCGCGCACTTGCTCCCCTGCTTCAAGGAGTGACCTGAGTTCTGAGGCATACTGCGGATAGATGCGCAGGCAGTCTTCGATGCTGGCTCCGTTGTTCAGGCGACGCACACAATCATCAAATATGTCGATCAGATTTTGCTGTGCCATCCCCCTACTCCATTTCTTCCGCGTCTAACAACTGGCGCAGACGCTCCACCGCCCGGAACTGAAGGGACTTGATCGCGCCGATGCTCTTATCCATAAGGTCGGCGGTTTCCTGGAGGTTTAACCCCTGACCGAATCGCAGCAGCAGCACTTCCTGCTGTTCATCATTGAGTAACCGCAGCGCCTGACGAGCGCGTTCTGCCTGTAGCGTGGACATCAGTTGGTTTTCCGGGCTGTTTTCGCTGGAGTCTGGCACCCACTCGTCCAGCGTGGTCGTCGTATATCGCTTCTTTTTGCCGTAGTGATCGTAAAGCTTATTGCGCGCGACCCGGAACAACCAGGCGCGCAGATGTTTGCGCGGTGGATTGCTGCCGCGCAGTGCGACGAAAAAATCCAGGAAGACATCCGCAGCCAGATCACGGGCCTGCTCCCGATCATCCACGCGCAGGCGGATGAACTGATAAATCGGCGTGAAGTACCGCTCATAGATAGTACGCTGTGCGGTCTGATCATTTTTCTTTGCGGCGTTCAGTAACCGCTGATCCGCTGAGATATCCGGTAATACAATGACAATCATGCGCGCGTCTTCAGTCCTGAGTTGTGCTTAACGCAAGGCCTTGAGACTACCTCTGTATATGAGGTAGTCTGTTAACGCAGCAAAAGGTTTTGATAAACGGGGCGTTTGGTCGAAGATCAGAGCGGACGCTGCCTGGCCTCTTCCTGAGCATATACTAGGACAGGCAGCACCCCATTACGATACCTGGACGTCGTCAGGGCTTGTGTCTTTTTTGCAGAAGTACGGCCCGATGATCAGCACATCCATTTGTGTTCGCTCATAGCAATCAACGGCTTCTTCCGGTGTGCAGACGATTGGCTCATTCTCGTTAAAGCTGGTGTTTACCAGCACTGGAATACCTGTGCGCTCTCCGAAAGCCGCTACCAGATCATAATAGAGAGGATTTTCATCGCGGGAGACGCTCTGCAGCCGTCCGGTGTTATCCACGTGATTGACAGCGGGCAGCTTACTACGCCACTCTGGCTTGATCTCATAGACGTGCAGCATGAAGGGTGACGGGTGATCATGTTCGAAGATCTCCGCCTGACGCTCGGCCAGGACGACCGGCGCGAATGGCCGGAACCACTCGCGGTGCTTGATCCGAGCGTTCAGTACGTCTTTCATCGTCTCCAGCCCGGGATGTGCCAGAATGGATCGATTGCCCAGGGCACGCGGCCCCCACTCCATCCTGCCCTGGAACCAGCCCAGCACCTTGCCCGCTTCGATCTCATTCACCGTTGTCTGGATCAGCTCATGGCGTTCCAGTTTCTGATAGCTGATGCCGTGCTGATCAAGAACGCTGCGGATTTCGCTGTCGCTGTACTCCGGGCCGAGATAAGCGTCTTTCTGAACATAGCGCTGTGGTTCATGCAGCACAGCCTGGCTGACGTAAAGCGCCGCTCCCAGCGCCAGCCCTTCATCACCGGCGGCAGGCTGGATGAACGTCTCTTTGAATGGCGTCTCGTTGAACAGCTTGCCATTCGCGACGCTGTTCAGGACTGCCCCACCCGCCATGACGACGCGCTCTGTCGGGACGAGATCGTGTAGTCGGTTGAGCAGATGCATGTAGCCTTTTTCAAAGACGTTTTGCAGCCCGTAGGCCATATCCATATCGCGCTGTGTGATTTCTGTGCGGCGCTGACGCGGCTCACCGAACAGGTCAATCATGGTATCGGAGTAAAGACGATGGATTTCCATCTCGCCCTGTTCATTGATGTTCACACCCTGGTTAGACCCGAACGGCAGGAAATAGCGTGGGTTGAGGCGGAACCCTTCGTCAGTCAGGTATACCATGTCCTGAAAAATATCGTGATAAGCGTCAGTGCCATAGGGTGCCAGCCCCATCACCTTACCCTCATCGCCATACTTGGTATAGCCGATGAACTGCGACACCATGTTGTAGAGCGTTCCCAGTGAATGCGGAATATAGACGCGTTGTTTGATATCAATCTGCTGATCGCGGCATTCAGTCAGCATACAGGTGACAAAATCGCCGGAGCCATCAATGCTGAAGCCCGCTGCGTAATCATACGGTGATGCAAAGTAGGCGCTAGCGATATGCGCCAGATGATGCTCGACATCGACCTGTTCAAAGCGCAGCTCTGATGTCTCTGCCCCACAATGATCGACCAGCAGGCGGCGCACGTCATCCAATGGGGAGCGTGCGGCGCGCATACGCGCCAGATTCAGCAGCTTATCCGGGTTCTTCAGCACAAATTCCAGCTTTTTTGCGCGGTTTGCGCTGGCATCGCGCCCGATGGCGACGTAGTCGATGTCTTTAAAGCGGATGTTCGCCATTTGCATGACCAGTTCAATAGCTTTTGCCGGGAACCCCGCATAATATTTGATGCGATTCAGGCGTTCTTCTGCGACGGCGGCGACGGGCAGGCCATCTACCAGCAGCGCTGCCGAAGAGCCAGCATGATGCGTGTTAATTCCGAGTATCACAGCCATAGGCAACAGGCCCACGTCGGGCCATTCCTCGCTTTCTTGTAGAGGCATTCCACCCGCAGCGCGCAGGTGGCGCACTGCGACGCATAATGCTAAACGTTACAGGGTATATCGGGTAGGGTTCAAATCGTGCGGTGGCCTCAACTTATATCGTACAGGATGCAAAACAGAACAGGGGCGGATCAGCTTGCTGATCCACCCCTGCCCTGGTCCTTCCTTACCCTGAGGCGCGTTCGCCTGTGGTTAGCCTTCCGGTGGTTTATCCACCGGTGTCTTTGTAGGTGTGAATGTGGACGTTGGTGCCGGTGGCGGCGTCGCTGTCGGTGGTACCTCCGTCGGGACGTCGGTCGGCGTCAGTGTCGGCGTCAGTGTCGGCGTCAGTGTCGGCGTCAGTGTCGGCGTCGCGGTTGGTGGCACCTCGGACGGCGTTACCGTTGGTTCGTCAGTTGGTGCTTCGGTCGGCTCCTCGGTCGGAACGTCAGTCGGAACATCGGTCGGCGCATCTTCGAGCGTCGTTGTGGATGGCTGAGGCTCAACCAGCGTCTGCGGGCTGGTCGTGGTGCCAGCGTCCACCACATTGACGGTGCGTGTGACGACCGTTGTGTTACCGATCGCATCCTTGACCCGGTAGCTGACTTCGTAAGTGCCCAGCACACTCGTGTTGACCTGGCTGCTGTTGATCTGAATCTGGCTGGTCAGGTCACCATCAATATTGTCGAAGGCGGTTGCTCCCTGTTCAACATACGGGCTGCCCAGTTCGATTTCCTGCGGATTGCTGCCATTCAGGGTCAGCGTCGGCTTGATAATGTCGATCGGTTGCCCGTTCAGGACGGGGGCCAGCGCGTCAAACCAGCGCTGTGCCATTTGCTGCTCACCCAGTTCGTTCGGGTGGACGTCATCATAGGTCATGGTGGCTGTGTTGAAGCCCGTATACTGATCAACAATGATGATCGGTGATTGCGCGGTGCTCTTGTCGGTCAGCTCTGAGATGACTTCCACCAGCGGCTCTACTGGACCACGTCCCGGGCGCGTCTGCGGGATGACCTCCGCAATCAGGAAGATCATGTTGGGATTCACGGATCGCATGACGTCGATCAACTGGCGCAGCTCAGCCATGGTGCTCTCGAGAGTCTCGTAGCCCATCATGTCATTGGAACCCAGGTGCACCAGTACGATATCTGGCTGCGATGCGACCGTCCACGCTTGCAGATTAACCAGGATCTCATCGACATGGTAGCCCCAGTGGCCCTGGTGATTTAGATCGAAGTCATTGTACGGGTTTGGCCCCAGGTGATTCAGCGTCTCTGTACCCACGAAGTTGACGTTGTAGCCTGCATTATTCAGCAGGAACCATAGCGGTCGGCGCCAGCTGGAATAGTTTGTGTTCGCCTCCGTGATGGAGTCGCCCAGCGGCATGATGCGTACGGCTTCGCCATCAGGCATCGGTGTGAAGGTCGATGTCGGCTCGCTTGGTGTCGGCGTGAATGTTGGCGTTGGTGTGAAGGTGGGCGGCGCACTGCCGTCGCAGCCCACAGGCACGATCTCAATCGCCTTGATCATAGCGTTGTTCAGCAGCGGCGTAATCACGATATCGAGCACACCATCGCTGACGGTCACCAGGTTGCTGATGGTGATGGCGATGTACCGGCCACCAGAGACAGCCCATACGTCCAGGTTATCCAAATTGGGCGGGATGGAACCCTCCAACCCGATATCCATCACACGAACGCCGGTTGGACGGTTGCGATTCTCAGAGAAGTACAGGTTAACCTGATACGTTCCGTTATTCACCGGGAAGGTCCACGGTATCGTCGTCCAGTTGTATTGCTCCGTCTGGAAGATAGCCATCGGGATGCCTGCCGGTACGTTGTTGATACTGACGCTCGTGCTGCCTGTGCTGCCCGGTACCGATGCGAAGTTCGACTGTGCCAGCCAGTTTGGACCGCCATCAATTGCGGCGACTTCCGGCCCACCTGCATTCACACGATACACCGGTAGACATACCGCATTCGGATCAGGCGTCGGGCTGGGTGTAAACGTTGGTGTATAGGTCGGCGTGTTCGTTGGCGTAAAGGTCGCCGTTGGCGTGAAGGTCGGCGTGAATGTTGGCGTATTCGTCGGTGTAACCGTCGCCGTTGGCGTGAACGTCGCTGTCGGTGTGAACGTCGCTGTCGGTGTGAACGTCGCCGTCGGCGTTGGACCACCCGGTGTGTTCGTTGGTGTATGGGTCGGGGTACTGGTCGGCGTGTTCGTTGGCGTGTTCGTTGGTGTGCTCGTTGGCGTGCTGGTCGGTGTATTCGTCGGGGTGCTGGTCGGCTCTTCAGTCGGCGGCGTACCACCACCACAGCCCACCGGCACGATTTCGATTGCCTTGATCATGCCATTATCTGACTGTGGCAGGATGTTGATGTTCAGTGCGCCATCGCTGACCGTCACCTCGTTGCTGATGGTGATGGCGATGTATCGACCACCAGAGACAGCCCATACATCCAGGTTATCCAGGTTTGCCGGGATGACCCCTTCCAGTTCGATATCCATTACGCGGACGCCAGTCGGGCGGCTGCGATTCTCCGAGAAGTACAGGTTGACCTGATACGTACCGTTCTCGACTGGGAAGACCCAGGGCATGGTTGTCCAGTTGAACTGCTCCATTTGGAAGACAGCCATCGGAATGCCTGCTGGCACGTTGCTGATGCTGTTGCCCGTGCTGCCTGTGCTGCCCGGTACTGTCGGATAGTTAGCCTGAGGTTCCCAGTCCGGCCCACCGTCGATCGCAGCTACTGCAGGGCCGCCCGCATTCACACGGTACACAGGCAGACATACCGCATTCGGATCAGGCGTCGGGCTGGGTGTGAATGTCGGCGTATTTGTTGGCGTGTTCGTCGGCGTAAACGTCGCCGTTGGTGTGAACGTGGGCGTACTGGTCGGCGTGTTCGTCGGCGTGAATGTTGCTGTCGGTGTGAACGTGGGCGTCGGCGTCGGACCACCCGGCGTGTTGGTTGGCGTGTTGGTTGGCGTATTCGTCGGCGTAAACGTCGCCGTCGGCGGCACAGTCGGCGTTGGCGTGAATGTAGCCGTCGGCGGCACAGTCGGTGTCGGTGTGAAGGTCGGCGTCACTGTGGGGGGCGTATCCCCACCGCAGTCAGCCGAAATGATTTCGATACCCTTGATCGACACATTATCTGTCACAGCCAGCAGATCGACATTCAGAATACCGTCGTTCACGGTCGTTACGTGGCTCAGCACTGTGGCGATATAGCGGCCACCTGTTAGCGCCCACGCATCGATATTGTCCATGTTCGGCGGGATGACACCCTCGATCGCAACATCGAAGATACGTGTGCCTGGCGGACGACTGCGGTTTTCTGAGATCAGCAGCCGGACTTCATAGCTGCCGTTCTCAACCTGGAAGGCCCACGGCATGTTCGTCCAGTTGTACTGCTCTGTCCGATACACATCCATCGGGATACCGTCTGGCACGTTACTGATACTGCTGCCGGCGCTACCACTACTGCCCGGTACGGTCGGATAGTTAGCCTGAGGTTCCCAGTTTGGCCCACCGTCGATGCTGGCAATCTCTGGCCCGCCTGCGTTGACGCGATACAGAGGCACACAGATCAGCTCTGGATCGCGAACACGAATTGTGACAGTCGCCGTTGCAGTATCGAAACCATCGGTGATGGTGTAATCGAAGCTGTCTTCACCAGCGAAATCCAGCGGCGGCTCGTAGTTGATCGTATTGTTGCTGTTCTGGTTGAGCGTCCCGCCCTGGCTGGTAGCTGTCGGTAGCGCCACAAAGCTGAGCGTATCCGTTGGATTCGGGTCGCTGTCGTTGCTCAGGACGTCCAGCACAAGCCCAACGTTCTTGTCCGTTGTGTATTCGTCATCAATGGCGACCGGAATGCCATTACCCACCACATCGATTGTCACCGTCGCTGTATCGCTAACGGTGCCATCGCTCATGGTGTAACTAAAGCTGTCCGATCCTTCATAGCCATCCGTTGGCGTATAGGTGACGGTCCGATCCGGATTGATGACCGCTGTGCCATGGCTCGGTGTCGTTACACTATTGACCTGAAGTGGATCGTTATCCACGTCAACGTCATTCGCCAACACGTTAATGACGGTCGCTGTATCACGACTGGTGTTAGCCGTATCGTCGTTGGCAATTGGCGCATCGTTGATCGGCTCGACAGCCACGCGCACATTGCCGATGGCGCGATCACCACTGGTATTCTCAATGCCATAGCTGAACAGGTCCGCGCCGTTGAAGTTGGGGTTCGGCGTGTAGGTGATCGTATTATCCGGGTTCAGTGTGGTGGTGCCATTGCCTGCCGCGCTGACAGTATAGACATCCAGTACCGGATCGTTTGGATCATAGTCGTTATTCAGCACGTCGATCGTAATGCTGCTGTCTTCGTTTACGCTGGCGTCATCATCGATGGCGAAGGGGCCGTTGCCGGTCGTCGTTGAGAGTGTATCGAGCAGGTTGCGCGTCATCTGCTCAACGCGGACATCCTGCGGCCAGAGCCAGTTGCCAAAAAGCAGATAGGACCAGTAGTTCGTCCCCGATGAGAACACCGTGCCACCACTTGGCGCGCTGTAGAACGTCGCGTGCATGATGGAATTGATGTTGATATCTGGCTTGATAACCGGTGATTCAGATACGATCTCAATATTGGCTGGTGTCAGCCCATTATCGTAAATCCGGTCGAACTCGTAGCCGACCAGCCAGGGAATCTCGTCGCCGTTCTGGACGCCAGTACCAGCATAGATCCAGTGGCTCGCATCCGAGACAACCCACGGTACATGCTCACCAAAGCCGATCACGTTGTCAAACATGATGCCCAGGAGCTGATTCTCCGGGCGATTGACCGGTGGATCGCGGAATTTGACCGTCGTCAGCCAGGGGGTTGAACTGTTGGCCATAGGGTCGAGGTTATCGTCCTTATAACAGACCAGCGTCCGCAGCGGGACGCCACTGTTGTTCGGCGCATAGCGAATCTGCCAGTAGACGTTATTCGACGTCAGCCAGACTTGATGTTTACCCTGGTCTCGGATGTTCTCCAGATGATTGAACATCTCCCACGAGTAATATTCATCATGGAAGTTCGAGAGGAAGATTTTGTGATTGTCCATCAGGTTCGGGTTGGCATGCAGGTCCATGTTGGTCGCATAGGCGACGTTATAGCCTTCGCGCTCCAGCCACATGACCAGGCGATAATCGCCCGGTAAGAAGTCGCCTGCCCCGCTGTTCTGGCTGTACGGCCGGTCAAACGAGACCTCATAAGCCCGTCCGCCTGTAGAGTTATAGTCGTAGAGGCTTTTGCCGCCCCAGTTGTTATAAGCCTGATAGGTCGTGAAGGGTACCTGAAAAAGAATATCCGCTGTGCTGCTGTCATCGCGCACAACGAAGATCGCATAGCTGATGTCGCTGGAATTGGTCGTTGGTGTCAGCCACACCAGATAAATACCCGTTGTCCAGCCATTTGTGTCCAGCGTTAATGCCACCGGCCAGGTCGCTTCGATACGCCCCGTAACCGGATCAGGCAGCGGTACGCCATAATCGGTGCCCGGCAGATTGCTGAAGCTGCGCACCTGTGTTGAGCCTGCCCCACCGTACCAGCCCATCCGGAAAACGCGCACATCGTAGAAAGGCGCACGTGAACTGACGTGCAGGTAGACCGGCTCGCCTGTATTGACGCTGGTCGGGCTGGTATAACCGGAGACTGTGTAAGGATCAACTGCAGCCTGCGTGAAGGTCGAACGCTGTAGCGCTTCCCGGGTATTTAAGGAAGGCTCTTCTTCTGGACGGTATCGCGTGCCTTGAAGCATTTCTTCGAAGTTAGGAGGCCGCCAGTCTGTCGTACCTGGTTTCATGTTCTCAAGGACGATAGGATTAAGCTCGCCCTCAGCGTCGTTTTGTGCCCAGCTTGGGATAGCCTGAAAGCCCATCCACAGAGCACTTAGAAACAACAGAATGAATCCGGACGTGCGAAGCCGCATAAAGTCTTCCTTACGTAGGTCATTTCTTCTGACTAAAAGCTGATTACTACGATGATCTGGGGTTATCTACCCGAACGCACTTTAACCTCAGTCAACAGGCTAGCTTGCATCACCTTTCAGCCAACTAACGCCGCCCCCTCTTTTTGAGAGGTTTTCCACTTCCTTGCGTAAAAACTCCTCTCTTACTCATGTAGGCGATTCTTCTGCAGCCCGATTGTGGATATAAAACAATTAATACGGCTTAACTGAGTACAGAAGACGCGAGCCACATGCCGTCTGATAATTTAGGCAGTCGCAAGGGATGCCCCTTAGCCTGTTGAATGGAACAATTACCTGAAATTTCGTTCAATAAAAGCTAATTCGATCACAAACTAAAGTCCGTCAGAACAACACATCTTGGGTTGCAGCACAAGGACAGGGGTGCCGTCCTGCCCTGAAAGCTGGCTGACAATGAGATGTGACCGAGGATATCCCCCCGTGGGGATGGGGAGTTTTGTTTGACATGAGCACAACAAAGTCGTCTACATCGATGGACATGCCTTCAAAGAATCGTATCGGAAAACAAACAGGCTTTTTTTCCTGGTTGCCCCGACTCGATGCTGAGGATAACGCAGAACGTGTGCGCGCCGCGCTGTTTTATGGAGGTATACTGGTCCTGGTCGCGGCCATCATGCGATTGGTCGGCATGGCTGGTGAAAACTTCTGGCATGATGAGATCACCATACTCAATGTCAGCCTTGGTACCTGGGATGACCTGACCTACCAGTTCTCTCGTGGCCGCCCTCCTGTCTTTCCGTTGATTGCTTACGGCTGGACTTCGGCATTTGGTACGGGTGAAGTCATCTCGCGTCTACCTTCCTTCATTGCCGGGGTCCTCAGTGTGGGTGTCCTGTTCCATCTCGGCTCGCTGATGTTCAATCAGCGTGTGGGCCTGCTCGCCGCCTTCATCATGACAGTGACGGAATTCCACATCTACTACTCGCAGACTTTCCGTTACTACTCGGTCTACGTGTTGATGGTGCTGCTGTCATTCCTCTTCTTCTATCTGCTGGTTACGCGCAAGCGCTGGTACTACCTGTTGTCATACCTGGTATTCAGTGCGCTGGCGTTTTACACACACGCTCACGGCATCTTTGCGATCACCTCACAGGGTATATTCTTCCTGGCGATGGTGGTTCTGCAGCGCGAGTGGCGCAATCGCAATCTGATTCTGACATGGCTGCTGAGTCAGGTCTTGCTTGTCTTGCTGATCTTGCCCGGGCTTTGGTTGTATTTCCTGGCGGATATTCTGCCAGCGCCCGAGATCCTCAATAGCACCGGTGCAGTAGTAGTTGAAGAAGAACTCGACGAAACGCCCGTTGGTGTTAACTGGCTCCAGGAACCAAGTGTCGGCTCGATTGTGCGCGCCCTCGTCCGTTTCGTTGCTTACGAGTGGTTCTATCTGAACCCCTTCGGTATTGGCGCAGCATTGCTCATTCTCGTTGGCGGGATTGTCCTGTTTGTCTCCTATATAGGCTGGAGGAAATGGGTTCAGAATATAAAGCAGCTCCCCGGCGATGTTCTCAAGAGTGGGCGTTTCCCGCAGTGGTCGCTCGTTCTCAGCTGGCTGATCGGCATGATCATGTTGCCCTGGGTCGCCTCTTTTATTGTGACGCCCATGTTCTTTGATCGCTACGTACTGGGTGCGTCGCCTGCTTTCTATCTTTTCCTGGCTCTGCTTGTCTTTGGCGCGCGCCGGGTAGTGCCGATTCTCGCGCCCGTGCTGGCCTTCATCGCCTTCCTGATCCCGGGCCTGCTCGTCTTCTACAATCAGCCAGATAATGAACAGTGGAAAGAAGCAGCGAACTACGTCAGCGCCAATGTCGAGCCCGATGACGTCGTTGTCGTACTGACTTCCAGCATTCACAGGCGTCAGCCGTTGGAGTCTTTCAACTGGTACTATCCTGATACAGTCACTTGTGAGCTGCACGAAGATGCTCTTGGCGAGCCTGAGACGGTCGCTGCCCTGGATGAATGTCTGGCTGGCTATGACCGCGTCTGGCTGGTGGGGCTTCGTTGGCAGGGCAACTATGACCGCCTCGCGGAAGATGGCCTGTCCGGTACCCTGATTGAATTCTTTGAAGATTACGACGAAGGCACATGGCAGTTGGCCGAAGCCTGGGATGGCGATCCCTTCTATCTGCTCGGTGTGTATCTCTACGAGGACACTTCTGAAGATACCGAAGTCGCTGCGCTACCCATCCGCAGTGAGGTAGGTGCCGCACTTCTGCAGTGAGACACATAGCATCAGCGCATTGCTTCTGAGCGCTGATTAAAAAGAGAGCGCCGGGATTGTCCGGCGCTCTCTTTTTTGACTGGGGATACTTTACCTTATTGTGTGGTTTTCTGTGCTGTCTCACGTCTGAGCGTGTAGACGATGCCGCCCAGCAGCCCTTGAATCACGACCATACCATAGACAATCCAGGAAAACGCGATCGCTGCGGCACTGCTGACAGCAAAAGCACCGAAGAAGAAGACAAAGGTGCTTTCACGCACGCCAATCCCATTGATTGAGATCGGCAGCATCATGACGAAAGTCGCCAGCGGTACAATCAGGAAGAAGCTAATCGGGGGGATGCCCAGCCCGAGCGCTTCTGAAATCAGGTAATAATGCAGCACAACATTAGCCTGCAGCAGCACCGACCACATCAAAGCGCGAATCAGTACGCCGGTTTTCCCCTGAAATGCCAGAAAAGCCCGCAGGATTGCTTGCAGCTTCTCACGCATTTTCCCTGGCATTGGCAGTTTATTCAGGATGCTAGGCAGCAACTGCGACGGCACAAACATCATCCAGCTGATTAAGATGATGCCAGCTGTGCCTACGAAGACCCACAGATAAAGTCCGGGTGCACTGTCTGTGATGGCGCTCGGGAACAAGACCGCAATCAGCGCGAAGAGCATGAGCACCAGCAAACCCAGGAAGCGATCAACGAACACAACCGCTACAGAATCTGTTCGCTTCTGGCCCAATCGCCACGAGTCATACGCACGTATGGCGTCGCCGCCAATGGTCGATGGCAGGAAATTGTTGAAAAACATGCTGACGACGTAGGATTGAATCAGGTAAGGGATCGACGCATCCATATCCTGTGCGCGCATCAGGCCGCGCCATCGATACGCACTGATCGTAAACCCTACCAAATGTAAGGAAAATGCCAGCAGTAACAGTGGGATATTCGCGCCCTGCATAGCCGCCAGTACCTCACTGACGCTCGTATCTCGCAGCAGGAAGTAAATCAGTGTCACCGATATCGCGATTTTCAACAGCGTGAATAGTCGCTTACGTCCGGTCTTGGCGGGTTTGTTGGCGGCCGGTGGTGCTTCTTCGGCGGCCGTCTGGCTCTTGAGTGCGTCCGCATTGATGGACATAGGCTGCATTGTCTCCGATTGGGTGGGCTGCGCGTTAGTCTGGCCTGCTATCGTTGTCATCGATAGCAGGCCCGCTGCTTTTTTTTCCGTACCTGCTGGGTCGTCGGCGTCCTTTGATACTGATACCCCAGAAGCACTGACGCTGTCGTTAGTGTTGGCGGATCTGACTTCGGGCTTGGCTTCAGCAGTTTCTTTTTCTGCAGGCTGTCGCGTCCGCAGGACCTTCGCCGGTAGGCCGGCAGCCAGGCTCATTGCCGGGATATCTGTACGCACGACTGCCCCGGCTCCAACGACAGTCCCGGTGCCGATGTGTACGCCATCCAGCACCTTAACGTCTGCCGCCAGCCACACCGATTCCTCAATGTCGATGCCTGCAGAACTCATACCGTCCTGCTCTGCGAAAGACTTGTCGAAGTCGTCCAGATCGTAATTACCGCCACCAATCAGATAGCAGTAAGCGGCCAGCATTGTGTCCTTGCCAACGCGCACTTTGCTGGAAGAATATATCTCACAGTTGAAGCCGACGTTGACACCATCTTCCAGGATGATGTCGCCATCCTTGCAACTGAGGATCGTATTGCGTCCCACGAAGACGCCTTCCCCCAGGAAGATGCCTTTATTGTCGACGCCTTTGGCATCGAGCATACAGTTATCATCGATGACGACGCCATCGCCGACGTGGATCTTATGTGGATGCCTCAGGGTGACGTTTCGTCCGAACACAACACCCCGCCCCACGCTGCCCAGGATCATTGGATACAGTTTGCTGCGCAGGAGCAGCCCCAGCACACCTGGCATTCCGTTGCACAGCAGCATAATCAGCTCATACTTGATGAGTGACCACCAGCTCAACTGGCCGATGATCAGCTCCTGATACTTTCGAGCCTTCGATTTACTTTGATCGGTGATCATCTTGCGCGTTTTCAGGTCGGTGCGCTTGATAGCCTTCGGCGCGCTTTCTGTCTTTTGCATGACTTTTCCCCAGTCCTACCTGACCTTGCTTGCGATGTGATGCGCTGTCTCTGCGATTTGTTGCAAAGTCGGCGGCAACAGAAACTTTGCGATTCCCAGAGTGAGAGAACCTGCGTCAGTTGTTTTTGCTGCCTTTCATATATATACCTTGCACAAACCATCAGGAAACGGGATCTCTCCTTTATAGTTATAGACCGTACACCTTGCGCCTGACTAACTGTGAACGCCTCACAGATCGTATAGTTTGCTGGATGGCGGCCCCCGGTGATAGTAACCTCAGACGAATCTGCTACAATGACGCCCACTTATTGGTGTACATGCACCTGATTTCCAGCTTGGTGCAAGGGGTCGAAGCATGATTAGTTTTGGTACAGATGGCTGGCGTGCTGTCATCGCTGAGACGTTTACGTTCTCAAATCTGCGCCTGGTGGCCCAGGCCGCCGCCGATGCGATCAACGCTGATTATAACGGTTCAGGTTCACCAGAAGTCATCATCGGCTACGACACGCGCTTCCTCTCAGATCGCTTCGCCATCGAAGTCTCTCGCGTCATGGCCGCGAATGGCATCGTCGCCTGGCTCTCACGCTCGGATGTCCCTACCCCTGCTATCTCCTACAACGTCAAAGAAAAGGGCGCTGCCGCCGGGATCGTCATTACAGCCAGCCATAACCCGCCGCGTTATAACGGCTTCAAGCTGAAGGCCGCCTACGGTGGGAGCGCAACGCCCGAACAATCACAACTTGTAGAGCGCGCTCTGCATCAGATGCAGCAGGAAGGTCGCGGCCCAAATGTCATGGACTATCAGCTTGGCCTCGAGAGAGACCTGATTCGCCGCTTTGACCCGACCTGGGTCTACTATCAACACCTCAGCGAACTGATCGACCTGGATGCCATCAGCGATCGCGAACTCAAAGTCATTTCTGATGCGATGTACGGTGCTGGTCGCGGTGCCATCCCCACCATTCTCTCACGCACACGCAGTCACGTCACCGAAATACGGGGCAGCATGAACCCGGGCTTTGGTGGCATTCATCCGGAGCCGATCCTCAGGTATCTCAACGATCTTGTCGCCGCAGTCCAGCGCGATCAGGCTTCCGTAGGCCTGGCAACCGATGGCGACGCCGACCGTATCGGTGCGGTTGATGCACTCGGTAACTTTGTCGATCCACACCACATCTTCGCCCTGACGCTGCGTCACCTCGTGGAGAATAAAGGGCTGCGCGGCACCGTCGTCAAGTCTATTTCCACAACCGCCATGATCGAGCGCATGTGCGAAGCCTATGACCTGCCCCTGCACGAGACGCCTGTTGGCTTCAATCACATTGGTGATCTGATGGTCAAGGATGACGTTCTGATCGGCGGTGAGGAAAGCGGGGGCATCAGCATCAAAGGCCACATTCCTGAAGGCGACGGCGTGCTTATGGGCCTGCTCCTGCTCGAAGTCATGGCCTATTCCGATGCCCCACTGCACGAAATCATCGCTGATCTGCAGCGGCAGTACGGCCCGACCTGCTACGCGCGCAATGACGTCCGCCTCTCCCGGCAGATCGCCAAGGCTGAGATGGTCCAGCGCATTCAGGATCGCGTCCCTGCCCTCCTCAATGGCCAGTCGATTCTGCGACAGAGTGTGATGGACGGCATCAAATTCTACATGGCCGATGGCAGCTGGCTGCTGATACGTCCTAGCGGTACGGAGTCTGTGCTGCGCATCTATGCGGAAGCCCCCACCCACGCCGATGTTATGGCCCTGCTCGAAGCCGGTGGGCAAATGGGCGCTCTCGAATAACTGAAGGTTTCGCAAAACCCCCAGCATTGTCACGTTTCAGAGTGGCGGTCGGTTCTCCTCTTTTAATTGCGATAAGTTTAATTATTCACCCCTCAAAAATGTATGGAGTAATAATTTTAGATAATTACATAATGCAAACTTAAATGTTAAAGTGCATCATCCACGTCTCAATTCATGGTACACTCACATGTAAATTAATATAAATCTCCACCGCTGTTTACCTCGCACTCGTTTTCATTTCTTTCAGGCTAAATAGAGCTTTTTGATTTGTTTACGCTCCTGATGAATGGAAAACGATATGATAAAACGGGTGTCGCTGGTAACGGTTTACAAAAAACTTATGCACTGGATCAGGAAGTACGCAACGAAGCTCTCTATCGACTTCATCGTTATTATTAGTGTTTTTACCGCGCTTTATTACGTCCGCACTTTTACGCTCCTGCCCTACACCACTGATGCTTTCCTGACTACGCTGCTCTATGCAGCTATCATCATGACAAGCCTGTGGACCTTTGGGATTTATCGGCGTATCTGGTCCCAGACCAGCGGCTACGGTATCAACCTGATCCTTCAGGCGATGATTCCGGCAACCGTTGTGATTGTGCTTCTCAACTTACTCTTGAATCCGCGCTCTATTCCCCTGAGCGTTGTACTCATCAGTATGGCACTGATCATCGGCGGTCTGATCGTCGTGCGCTATCGCTCGCGTCTGATCGATGCCGCTGCCTGGCGCTGGAAAGTCATCTGGCCCTATCCCAAAAAAGAACAGGCTGGCGAGCGTGTTCTGATCGTAGGCGCAGGTCGCAGCGGCCAGATTACCGCCTGGCGTCTCAAGGATGGCCGTAATGGTGGCCGTGTCAACATCATTGGCTTTGTTGATGATGACCCTGAAAAGCAGGGCCTCTATGTGGAGTCTTCGCCGGTATTGGGTACCTGCAAGCAGATCCCGCGCATTGCCCACAACAACAGTATTGATCTGATTGTGGTTGCAATCCACAACATTGATGGACCTTCTTTCTGGCGCATCCTTGAATATTGCGAAGCGACGTCAGCCCGTATTCAGGTCGTGCCCGATATTGAGAACATGCTCACTGATGTGGGGGCTAACTTCCGTCTGCGGGATGTTGAACCAGAGGATCTTATCGGGCGTGTATCTGTTAACCGTCATCCCGCAATCAGCATGAAGCCCGTGATGAACAAGGTCGTCCTGGTGACCGGCGCGGCCGGTTCCATCGGCTCAGAGCTGGCGAGGCAGTTGCTCGATTTCTCTCCAAAGCGTCTGATCCTGCTGGATAACAACGAAAGCGGTCTGTTCGATATTGTCGCTGATCTCGCGCTGCGCAATCCAACCATCGAAATGGTGGATGTGCTTGCTGATATCACGCATGTAGGCCATGTGCGCGACATCTTCGAAACATACCGGCCCGAGCTGGTATATCATGCGGCGGCCTATAAGCACGTCCCCTTGATGGAGAAGTACCCCAACGAGGCTGTTCGGGTCAACATGGGCGGTACGCTGCACGTCGCTGAAGCCGCCCGCGATTACGGCGTAGAGCGCTTTGTCCTGATTTCAACCGATAAAGCCGTCCGGCCTTCCAGCATTATGGGAGCCAGCAAGCGCGTCTGCGAGGTGCTTATGCATGCCCTGGCCGACCAGCCCGGCCATTCGACGCTCTTTACCGCTGTGCGATTTGGCAACGTTCTGGGCAGTCGCGGTAGTGTTGTGCCCATCTTCGAGAAGCAGATCAAACAGCGCAGCCCGATCACCATCACGCATCCTGAGATGTCACGTTACTTCATGAGCATCCCTGAAGCGTCAAACCTCGTTATCCATGCAGCCTGTCTGACTCAGGGAAACGACATCTTCGTGCTGCGCATGGGCGAAGAAGTCCGCATTGTCGATATTGCTGAGCGTCTGATCCGTATTCATGGGCTGCGACCGAATCAGGATATTCCCATAGTCTTCACCGGTGTCCGCCCGGGCGAAAAACTCCGTGAGGAACTCTACCGCGATGATGAAGACCTGTGCGCGACCGATCATCCCGGTATCATGCGGCTGGCCACGCGCCCGACAATCAGTTCTGAAGCGTTCATGAATCACATGCAGCAGTTCATTCAGTACGGGTTGGATACGTCAACCGATAACAGCCTGCAGAAGCTGCTTACTCTCTCCGGTGAGGCTTACGAATCCTCGGATTCAAACGATAACCTGCGCTTCCCGGGTACATAAAACAGGCGATCTTGCGAAGCATGCTGCGAAGCGTGCAAGGAACGGCGTTCATATCTTCCTGCCCTTGAAGAACCAAAGGCGTACGTCTCTTGCGAAAACAGCAAACGGTCATTGATACGCACGCAAGGCTGGGGAGCGCCGGGTTCGTCCTGGCGGCTGTGCTGGTATCGGTAGGGAGTCTTCTGCTACCTCGTGCTGATAATCTCAGTGATATCCAGGCGATGCAGCAAGCCTTTGCTGAACAGGCCACACTGCTTCAGTTCTGCGCACTGTTGCTCACTTTTGGCTTTTGGTGTGCACTCGCTGGTACAGCCAGCGTTCAACGTACGATCACCGGTGACGGCGATGCCTGGGCCCGCTTGGGCGTGATATTTCATGTCGTCGGCGTTGCGGTTTGGACGGTCGGCATGTCGTTGGATATCTCTTATCCTGCCGCGATCATCAACAACCTGAATGCTTCGCCAGAGCGTCTGGCGGAGACCCGCAGCATCGTTGCCGTACTGTCGCCGGAAGGTTTCGGTCGGGGCCTCTTCCCTTTGAATATGCTGATAAACTGGCTGTCTTTTGCCCTTTTAAGCCTGGGTATGTTATTGAGCACCCTCTATCCCCGTTGGCTGAGCGGGTGGGGTTTGATCATTGGCGTTGCGGGATGTGTGCTGGGTATTGCCATGACCTTCACAGGGCGCGAAGCACTCCTCAATTTCTTTCTCATCGTCATGTTTCCTACCCTGCTCTGGTGGCTGGTCTTAGGCGGCTGGATTGCGCGAAGAGCGTGGCGCTGATCCAGCGTGATGCTAAATCAACTGGCTCACCTGTCCTTGTCTGTTTTCCCGTTCCGGCCAGACGATATTCACCCTGAATCGCTCAGTCTGTTTTTGTGTTTGACGTTCGAGCTGCTTCCAGCTCGGTCTATCGCCCAGGACGTAGCGCCATAACATACGGTCATCCATGGCCAGAAACTGTGCGATGCGCTCCTGATATTCTGTCGTAAAGGTACGTATCCGCTGGTATACCTCCTGTACCTGTAGTGGATGCAGCGCTGCCGACCGATCTTCGGCCAGTTGGCCCACATAACGCCTGAACCAGATGACTTCAGCATTCCAGGGCATTTCAGGATCATTAGCCGTCCCTAGCAGATCATTCTCCCAGCGCTGCACACGTTCGAGGTAGCTCAGATAACGTTGCACGTGATTCCGGTAGCGGCGCAATGTCTCCGCACGGGCTCTGTACTCTGCTTGACGGGCCTCGGCTTCGGCGTCGGGCTGCCGCCACCCCAGCAGAACTTCAGCCTCGGTAACCCAGCGCCGCGTCGTCTGAAGCGTTACATAGCCGCCATCCCAACCGAGCCGCGCCAGTCGCTCCGGCCCGGCAGCCACTAACTTGGGCAGCGTGTCGATACCATATTCGTAGAGATGGGCTGCACGCTGCGGCCCGATCCCATGAATGAGCGTTAAACGGTTTTGCAACAAATACGCACTGAACAAACCTTCGTGAACAGGAGTTCGTGAGCGAGAAGACCTTTTTTCGTCATTTTTGGCGGTTTTTGCCTGCACTTCGGCACCAGGGCGGCCACCCTGTGGTGTGGGCCCGGCATGGTGCCGGCACCCCTGCGCTGTGCCCGTTTTTTGACGTTTCTGGCTCGATTTTTGAGTAGCCCACGGCGGAAAAGCGTGCTTATCGCCCTGCCAATCAGCGATCTCTGCCGTGTAGGAGGCGTCCAGGCACCGCCAGATAACCGTACCGGGCGCGTCTGCAACCACGGCGGAGGGTAGCCGCAGCCGTGAAGGCAGCTGCCGACAGGCAATTAATGCGGCTCCTGCGGCCAATTCACGCAGGGCAATTCCCTTAATCGCTGGGAAACGCCGCCCATCAGCGCGTTGTAACCAGCGTCCTGGCGTCCGTTGCCGTCCTGAAAGGGATTTTTCAATGGGGCTGTAATAGTCTGGTGTGTCGACATTGTGCCAGGTGAGCGGAAAATAGCCATAAATTGGCGTTTTCTGCACATTCAGCGTGTGGTTATAACGGCGGATTGTGCGCGTGCTAACCTGAAGGCGCTGCGCATACCAGGCCATCGATTGTTCTGGTTGGTTGCGGGCAATAAACTCGCGGTGCAAAGCTCTGCGGTATGCGGCTGCGCTGGATAAATCCTCAGTGCTGAGTTTGTCCCAGGATTGAACTGGCAGCGAGAGCTGCTCACAGAGCGCTTCAGGAGAAGGTACAAGGAAGAAAAACTGTAAGCGTCGCCCTCGTGACGTTCTATTTTTGCTTGAATTGTTTCTATTAACATCCCTTTTGTCCCACTCCCACATTTGGGGGGGTATCCCTATAGGAAATAGCCTTTTCTCTGGGGTGATTTGGCCTTCGCTGCCTCTCAGTACTTCTCTGATGTGTCTTTCGCTTATCCGGTATTTCTTACCGATTTCTTCTGCCAGTTTTAGTGTGATGTGTCTTCCGGGTTGTATTCCTTCGCGCAGAATGGCTTCGTAGAGTCGCCCTGCGTTTGTTCTGCCTCCGTTGCATTTGAGTAAATATTCTCTGAGGTTGTTTGGTAGTCCTGTCTGCTGTCGTTTTTTGTGCTGTGTGCGCCTCTTGTATGCGCTGGCAATCGTCCGCAGGGCTTCCTGGCGTCTTTGTCTTCTCGTTTCCTGTCGGTGGGCAACGCTGGCGGGCATTGTGCTGTGCAGATTTACGAGTTCGCTGCGTGTTTTGTTCTGGTTGATGCCCTGCTCGCAGGCGCTGCGCGCTGCTTCATATAGTGCGTTGTTCCGGCCGATCTGTGGCGCGCGCGTTTTGTAGTGGACCTCCAGTGCGTGCTTTGCCTGGTGTTTTGGCGCTTGCTTCGTGTCCTGTCTTGTCTCTTTTGCTGGGTTGAGTGTCTGAACGATACTCTGGGCGATCTCTACTGGTATGTTACGCACTGGCTGTTGCTGTGTGCGTTTATATAGGAAGACTGCCCCGTCATCTGTTCTGATTATTGAGCCAGGCCCTACAGCGTAGCGGCCCGTGCTGAGGATATCGCCGCCAGCGAACTTCGCAGATGGCATATCTGTGTTTGTTCGCAGATAGACGTGTACACCCCGGCGTGTCTGTACTGTGAGGGTCTTCGCGGCGTCTGGAAAACTTGCCCGGAATATCTCGTATACATCCTGATTGTCGAAATCGAGGATAAACAGCCCGTTACGTGGCAGAATGCCATAAGCGCTGTGTTGTTCGCGTTTGAACCAGCGGTCGTAGTCCCTGGCGGTTGGCAGGTGCTGGATGAACTGACGCCACCGCTTGATACTGGCCGCTGGCCGTTTGCCAGTCAGTGGAATGGCAGCGCAAGCAAGCTCGGCTGTGATCGCTACAACAATTTTCTGGATTCGCTGTCTTGCCGTTTGCTGCATCGTGCGCTCCCGCTGGTGCAGGATGCTCGTGCAGGACGTAACTGCTGTGTCAGAAGATTAGCTTTTCTGTTGGCTCGTTAACCTTGCTTTAAGCGCTATCCCCTTTTGAATTTGGGGGGTTGCCAAAGACCCAGGAGTTGGTTATGCTGTAACTAACTACGTTACCGGTTGTAACGGTATGTAGTGGCTTGTTTTTTGATGAAGCTCTCACCCGTGCCAAAGGTATGAGAGCTTTGGTCTTTAATGGGCTTATTGCGCTTTTAAGGTGCTACGCACTTTTCAGATTCGCTAACTTGTTGTATAATGTCATCTGACTACATTAGTTCTCGTCCTTGTACGAGTTCATCCTTGTATGGCCGCGCTGTTCGAGCAGCGCGGTTTTGTTTCTCCCTACGTAAGTAAATCGTTGCCTATACTTTAACTCATAAACTTTAACTCGTCAACGTCTTTTTCCCCGGTATTTATTGAGTTTCCGGGATTTACGACGCTCCGCGGCATATGCCGTAACTTCTTCCACATTAACGAGCCGTACTCGCTGGCCGACCTGATACGCCTGGACATAACCCTGGTTGGCCCAATAGCGCAGTGCCGTCTGGCTGAATCCAACAATCTGAGCTGCTTCATCCAGAGGAACCCAACCAACAAACGGGTTTTCTTCGATAGTAGGCTTGTCACTCATTACGGTTCTTGGCCTTTACTTGATGTCTGCTGTGCATAAATGATTTATGCCGACGGATGAGGCCAAATCAGTTTGGCCCCTCATGAGTTTATTGTATGTCCCCCATTGTACTGGTTTATAACGCCCCTGACCAGTCGTGGTCTCCCCAATTGTTGCACTTTCTGACAATACGGCTTCTCGTGCATGTGTGTTTCTCGCTGCTCTGCCCTGCTGAGATCTGACTATGAAAAATGACATAGAAGGCATAGCACTGAGCCCGGTTTTTCGCTAAAGTATTTTTTGACGATAATCATATTCTCCTGATCGACACTCCACCCTGTTGTTCCTGAGGGGTTTGCGGCTTTCATCGTCAGCTTGCTATAGATGCAGGCTGCCAAAGGCCCACTTACGCAGGCCACTATGCCTGTTCAGTGATCCAGGTTCATCCAGTACAGATTTGAAAACCAAAGTTATCAGCGCGTCTGTTCTGAAATGCCTGCAAAATAAAGCGCTAAAAAGTGCAAAAAGGGAGATTTCATGTTGCTGAGAATGCGTTTCTGGTTGGTTTTGCTGGTGGTGGCTTCTTTTACGGTGGCTGCCTTCGCTCAGGACGACATGGCGATGGATTGTGACGATAGCGATCCTGTCGTCTTCGGCTTTGTGGTGGATAACACTGGTGTCGGCGTTATCTTTGCGGAATCTCAGTTCAAGGGCCTGGACATGGCCATGGCTGATCTGAACGCGCAGGGTGGCATCCTGGGCCGTTGTGTAGAGTATATCTGGCAGGATGCGCAGCTCAACGCCAGCCTGGGTGCGACAATTGCTGATCAGTTTGTCCTTGAAGATGATGTTGATTTCCTCGTTGGTCCGACGAGCAGTGGCGTGGCACTGGCAATTACAGAGATCGCCCGCGAGAACAAAGTGCCGATTGTCTTCCACACGTCGAATTCGATTCAGCTCTCGACGACGAGTTTCCATCCGTATATGGTGCAGGTGGCCCCGCATACGACGATCGAAACACGGGCGGTGGCGCAGTTTGCCATGGATCTCGGCCTCGATCTATGGGCCGCTATAGGCCCGGACTACTCATTTGGGCGCGATGGTTTCAGCTCGTTTGAGCCACGGTTGATGGAACTCAACCCGAATGCAGAGATCCTCACCCAGCAGTGGCCCGCCCTGGGCGAAGCCGACCTGTCGCCGTTCATCAGCGCGATTGAGGCCTTCGGGCCGGAGGCAGTGTTCAGCAATCTGTGGGGGGACCAGTTGGTGACGTTCGTCAGCACGGCGAATGACTTCGGCCTGTTTGACGAAGTTACCTTTTTTGGTCTGTTTGATACCGATTTCCTCAAAGCCATTGGTGATGAACTGCCAGAAGGCCTGTACGGATATTCACGTGCGCCTTTCTATGCGATTGATACTGAACAGATGGCCGATTTCAATGCGAGCTTCTTTGAACTGTATGAGGAGTACCCGTCAGACTGGGCTATCCTGGTCTATGATGGCGTTCTGGCGTTAGCTGCTGCCGCAGAAGCGGCTGGTTCGGTCGATGGCGACGCGGTCGCTGCGGCGTTTGATAACCTGACCTTTACAGCGCTGCGCGGTGAACTCACCATCCGTCCGTGTGATCATATGACGAATGCTGGTGAGTATCTGGGGGTGAGCACACAGGAATCGCCTTATGGTATTCCGATCATGACAGATATCCAGTTCATCCCGGCGGAAGATGTCTGGGATAGCTGTGAAGAGATCGAGGCGATGCGGTCTGCCGCTGGCGATTAAGCGGATTCAAGGATGCTGAACTGCGGCGCGCCCGGGCATAGTCTTTTGTCCGGGTGTGCCGTGCAACTGTAAGTTTCAAAGGTATCGACGATGCGCCCAGAAGTACTGCTGAGTCAGATTATTGCGGGTATCTCGAATGGGATGCTGCTGTTCATCATCACATCAGGTTTGACGCTGGTCTTCGGCGTGCTGCGCGTGATCAACTTCGCCCATGGCAGCCTGTATATGCTGGGTGCCTATCTGGCGGTTGCAGTGGCGGGTTTCATCGCTACGGAAATCTGGGGCTTTCTGGCGGCGCTGCTGATCGTTCCCTTTCTGGTGGCGGGTATCGGCTATGTGATCGAGCGCTTCCTCTTCAAACGGATTTACCGTCAGGAGCATCTGCTGCAACTGCTGCTCACGTATGGGCTTACGCTGATCCTGGCGGATGTGGTGCGCATTATCTGGGGTGGCAGCATTTATCGCGTAGATCGACCGGACTTCTTGCGTGGTCGGCTGGAGATTTTGGGGCTGCGCATCCCGACCTATGATCTGTTTCTGCTGGTGATTGGTCTTTTGATCGGGGTTGGGCTTTGGTATCTGCTGCAGCGGACGCGCTTCGGTCGTATTACGCGGGCGGCCGTCACACATCCGGAGATGCTCAGCGCGCTGGGGATCAATGTGGACCGCGTTTTCACGCTGGCGTTCATGCTTGGCTCGTGGCTGGCTGGGCTGGGTGGTGCACTGGTGGCGGCACGTGCCTCTGTCAGCCTGGATATGGATGCTGAGATCATTGTGCAGGCATTCGCCATTGTGGTGATTGGTGGGCTGGGGAGCTTCGCCGGGGCGCTGATCGGCTCATTGCTGGTGGGGATCACGCTATCGCTGGGAATTGTCCTGCCGGATTTGATGCCGGAACCCCTGGATGCGGTGTTCCGCAGTATTCCGCCGCAGGCCCTGCCCTTCCTGGCGATGGCCATCATCCTGATTATTCGGCCGTGGGGCCTTCTGGGTAAACCTGAGCGTTGATGAGCGAAGGAGATTATACGGGATAATGGCCGCAACATCAGGACGAATCGTCCCGGGGATCGCCCGCATCCCTGACCTGGCCTGGGGAGCATTGGTCTTCGCCGGGCTGCTGGCACTGCGCTTCTTGCTCTCTGATTTTCAACTGACGGTCGTGGCGGAGATGCTCATCATCGGGCTGTTTTCGCTCAGCCTGAACCTGATCATGGGCTATGGCGGCATGGTGCACTTTGGACATGCGGCGTTTTATGGCGTTGGAGGCTATACCGTCGCCATCACGATGACGCAATTTCAGCTCAATCCCTGGCTGGCGATGCTGCTAGCGCCGTTCGTGAGTGCGTTATTCGCGTTGGTGATCGGCTGGTTTAGTGTACGGCGTGTTGGCCTGTACTTTTCGATTCTGACGCTGGCGTTCGGGCAGTTGATCTACACGCTGGTCTTTAACGCGCGGCAGATCACCGGCGGCGATGATGGCCTGCATGGGCTGGAATTCCCGGAGATCATCAGCACACCAGGCAACTACTACATCTTCACATTGCTGGTCTTCGCCGTCTGCTATCTGATCATCCGCATGATCGTCCGCTCTCCGTTTATGCTGGTGGTGCGTTCAATCCGCGAGAATGCCGAGCGAGCGCAGTTTATCGCTGTGGATGTGCGACGTCATCAGCTCATCGTGTTCGTCATTGGTGGGTTCTTTGCGGGGGTGGCTGGAGCGCTGCTCGTCGGGGAACAGCACTTCGTCGGCGTGGAAATGCTCTTCTGGACAACATCGGCGGAGCCTATACTGGCAAGTTTACTGGGGGGCATGTTCACGCTGCCCGGACCGTTGTTAGGTGCCGCGCTGCTGGTCTTCCTCAATCTGACGCTGACGCGCATCTTTGCATACTGGCCGCTGGTGCTGGGCACATTGACGGTAATCATCGTACTGGTAGCGCCGACTGGCCTGCTAGGGCTGGCCCGGCGCGCTCTCGGTCTGGAGGACAGGGAATCCTCATGAGCCTGTTGATCGCCGAGAAGCTGTACAAATCTTTCGGGGGGCTGCAGGCCACCGTTGATGTAAGCCTGCATGTCGAGCCAGGTGAACGCGTCAGCATCATTGGGCCAAACGGTGCAGGCAAGACGACCCTTTTCAATCAGATCTCGGGGCATATTCGCCCGGATAGCGGCCAGGTTGTCTTCAACGGACAGGATATTACTGGCCAGCGCCCTCATGAGATTGTGCGATTGGGGATCGGGCGGGCGTTTCAGCGTGCGAATATCTTCTCGCGTTTGACGGCGTTTGAGAACATACAGGCAGCGGTCATCAGCCAGACGCGCCAGAGCTTCAACCTGTGGAAGGTGGCGCGTCAGATGCGCAGTGAGCGCGAGCGCGTCGACTACATCCTGACGGTGATTGGTCTGACGGATAAACGCAGAGACCGACCCGCAGGCAAACTGGCCCTGGGTGATCAGAAACGACTGGAAATCGGGCTGGCGCTGGCGATGGAACCCAAGCTCCTGCTATTGGACGAGCCGACCGCGGGTATGTCACCACAGGAGACAGAGAGCACGGTACAGCTCATCAATGACATCACACAGCAGCTCAAAGTGAGCCTGTTGTTCACTGAGCATGATATGGAAGTGGTTTTTAACATCTCGGAGCGAATTTACGTGCTGAATCAGGGGCAGATTATCGCGCAGGGGCCTCCACAGTCCATCGCTGATAATCCGCGTGTGCAGGAAGTGTATCTGGGCGGTGAGGGCTTCGGTCCCATCGCAGATGAGCCTGTGGCAGATGAGCCTGTGGCAGGAGGTAACCCAGAGTGAGCGCTACGCCAAAATCCAGCGTGCCGCTGCTGCAAGTGCAGAATATCGACACCTACTACGGCCTGAGTCACATTCTGTTCGGCGTATCGCTGGATGTTCATCTCGGGGAGTGCGTGTGTCTGATGGGACGCAACGGAGCCGGGAAAACGACGACGTTTCGTAGCATCGTTGGCCTGACCCCGCCGAAATCAGGCCAGGTTCATTATCAGGGGGCGGCGATCCACGGTCATAAATCATATGACGTAGCAAAACTGGGAATCGGCTTTGTTCCTGAAGAGCGCGCTATCTTCCCGACCCTGACTGTGTGGGAGAACCTGGACGTTGCTCGCAAGCCGGGTGCGCGTGGACAACTTGACTGGACGCTGGAGCGCGTTTACGAGTTCTTCCCCAGGCTGGCGGAACGTCGTAATCAGATGGGTGGGACGCTGAGCGGTGGTGAGCAGCAGATGCTGACAATTGCTCGTACTTTGATGGGTAATCCTGATTTGCTGCTGCTGGACGAACCTTCAGAAGGACTGGCACCGTTGATTGTGACGACGATCAGTAAACTGATCGCACAGATTAAACAGGAAGGTGTTACGATCCTGCTGGCGGAACAGAATATATTCTTCGCCCTGGAACTCTCCGATCGGGTTTACATCATTGATGATGGCCGTATTCAGTACAGTGGCAGCGCGCAGGATGTCAAAGCGGACCCCGATATCATCCGCAAATACATGGCCGTCCATGACTAGCCGGGCTACAGGCTAGCTGAACGGCCACTTCAACTGTCTCATCTGGCGATATAAGCTGCGAGGAAAAACTGGGATGCCGCCCAGATGGACGGCATCTGTGTGGGGGTGTCAGGCGTACTCAGTCAGGACGCAACTGGGACGCCGGGATGATTTCCATCGGCTGACTTGGGCTGCTCCAACTCAGGCTGACGCGAGCGGCCTGCTCCGTGTCGAAGTAGTCCAGGCGGATGCTGTAGCTTTGTCCAGCCTGCAGGGTGATAGTGCCCTGGTTCTGCTGGTCGCTGCTGCTGCTGCGCCAGGCATCGATGATGAGCTGATCATTGACCCACAGGCGAACGCCGTCATTGGCGAGGGTGTGGAAGGTATAGGTCTCGCTGTAGCGCGGGATAACCTGCCCTGTCCAGCGGATGCCGAAGTCGTCGTTCTTGTTGACCTCTGCCGGGCCGCCACTTCCCCAGTTAAAGTCGATCTGATTGTCGATGCGCGTCACGGTCGTCCCGGTGAACTGCCAACTGCGGAAGTATTCACCCTGGAGGCCGGTCTGCGGTGCCGCGCCAGGCGGCACTGGCGTCGGTGGAACGGGCGTCGGTTGCGGCGCGGTCTGCTGTGATGCGGTCTGCTGTGATGCTGACTCAACAGATTGCGTGGTCACTGACTGCTGTGTGGCCTCCCCTGCTGTAACCGTCCAGGTGAAGCTGGCTACAGGGCGCTGACCATCTGGTGCGAGCACGACAACCTGCACATTATAGGGACTGGCCGCAGCCGCGCCCGAGGCGATGGTGCCCGTGATCATGCCGGTGGTGCTATCCAGTGTCAGACCGGCTGGAAGGGTGCTGCCAGCGTCATAGCGCAGGGCCTGATCCGTCGGCGTCTCCAGGCTGATCTGCAGTGAGACGGCGTCGCCTTCCTGATTGGTCAGGTCGGATACTGCGGCCAGAGTCAGCGGTGGCAGTGGTGCCACACCCGGCGGGTTGCTGATTGGCGGCAGTGGTGCCGCACCCGGCGGGTTGCTGATTGGCAGTCGGACGGTCTCTGACGGTTGTCTCTGGCAGTTGGCCGGGAGGATCTCGATACCTTTGACGAAGGGATAGTTAAATTCACCCGGGGCGAATTCGATATTCAGCACGCCGTCATTGACGGTGGCGATGTGCGTCTTGACCAGGGCGATATCACGGCCGCCAGCATCGGCGAAGATGTCGATTTCGTCCAGGGCGGCGGGTAGCTGTCCCTCGATGATCACATCGAAGCGTCGTTCTGCCGGGTTACGCCACCAGGTTTCAGCGAAGTAGAGGCGCACGACATAGTTATCCGGGCTGGGTACTGCGAACTCCCAGGGCATGTTCGTCCAGTAGTAGCGCTCGGAGTGGAACAGTGCCATCGGGACGCCAGCCGGTACGTTGCTGATTTCGCGGTCGATGATTACGCTGCTGCCGGGGACGCTTGTATAGGCATCCTGGCTTTGCCAGTCGGGACCATTGTCGATGGCTGCCAACTGCGGGCCACCCGCGTTGACACGGTAGAGCGGCGTACAGGTCGTCGGGTCATCAACGGGCAGCGGTGTTTCTTCAACCGGCGGCTCGGTGACGGGTGTTTCGACAGGCGGTTCTGCTGTGGGCGGGACCGGTGTCGGTTCGGTTGTGGGCGGGACTGGCGTCGGTTCGGCAGTCGGCGGGACTGGTGTCGGCTCAGTGGTGGGCGGGACGGCAGTCGGCGGGACCGGTGTCGGCTCGGCGGCTGGTGGGGCCGGTGCAACGACCCGGGCGCTTTCATCGCAGACTGTACGGACTTCAATACCCTTGATCGCGGTATTGTTGGAGATGGCCAGCAGGGTGATGTTCAGGACGCCATCGGTTACGTTGACGGTGTGCGAAGTCACCATTGCGACGTTGCGGCCACCGGTACGCGCCCAGACGTCCAGATTATCCAGGTCTGAGGGGATGGTATCTTCAATGGCGACATCGAAGACGCGGGTACCAGTCGGGCGATCGCGGATTTCCGCGAAGTACAGGCGAACTTCGTAGGTGCCGTTGGCGATGGGCAGGTTCCAGGGCATGTTGGTCCAGTTGTAACGCTCTGTCTGGAACAGGGCCATCGGGATGCCTGCGGGTACATTGCTGATACTGCTGCCTGTGGTACCGATCTGGCCGGGGACGCTGTTGTAATCGTTCTGGCTCTGCCAGTTGGGGCCGCCATCAGCTGCTGGCAGGGCCGGACCACCCGCGTTGATACGGTAGATCACCGAGCAAGCTGTGCTGTCACCGCCAGTTGGTGGGTTGGCAACCGGTGGGACCGGTGTCGGCTCGGTTGTGGGCGGGACTGGTGTCGGCTCGGTTGTGGGCGGTTCGGCAGTCGGCGGGACGGCAGTCGGCGGGACCGGTGTCGGTTCGGCAGTCGGCGG
>Ga0081527_100067_pt1 | contig 93670 bp, 92 predicted proteins | sample HotLakmasection5_FD_70992 | JGI IMG/M metagenome (GOLD analysis project Ga0081527, IMG submission 70992) | Hypersaline microbial mat communities from Hot Lake, Washington, USA - Section #5 (SPADES assembly) (version 2) | ecosystem: Environmental > Aquatic > Non-marine Saline and Alkaline >...
CCGGGCCGCGCCGCCGAGCGGCACCAAAGGCCCCCCTCAGCGGTGCCAGACGGGATCCTTCAGCCCGGCGATGAAGGCGCCGTGCGCCTCGAGTTTGTCCGCCGGCACCGGAAATCGGCGGTAGGGGCGGGGTGTCGCCTCGGCCCGAACCGTGCTCGTCCGGCTCGTCGTCCGCGTGGCGAGGCCGAGATCGACCTGGCGACCGCCCTTGAGATGCAGATAGACCTCGGCCAGAAGCTCGCTGTCGAGCAGAGCGCCGTGCAGCTTTCGGGCCGAGCCGTCGACATCGAAGCGGCGGCAGAGGGCATCGAGATTGGCGGGTGCTCCCGGGAACTTGCGCTGCGCCATGGGCAGGGTGTCGATGGCGCGAGCATTCGGCAACAGCGGCCGGCCGGCCAACTTCAACTCGGTGTTGAGAAAGCGCAGGTCGAAGCTCGCATTGTGAATGACCAGCGGGCTGTCTTCGATGAACGCCAAAAAGGCGTCGACGATCGCGGCGAAGACCGGGAAATCCTTCAGAAAATCGGTGCCGAGGCCGTGCACGCGGAAGGCGTCGTCGGGCATCTCGCGCTCGGGATTGATATACTGATGGTAGTGGCGACCGGTCGGCACGTGATGGACGAGCTCGATCGCTCCGATCTCGACGATCCGATGGCCGGCGGCCGGATCGAGCCCGGTGGTTTCGGTGTCCATCACGATTTCGCGCATCGCTTCCCCCATACTGCCTGCAGGGCCGGCGGGCCGCAAATTGCCGGCCGGGCCCCGCTTCAGTGCCGGAGCCAAGCGTCCGGCCAGGCCCGCCGCGGCCAAGTGTCGAGCCGGTCGAGAACGGCCTCGACGCAGGCGGCGCTGGCCCCGCGGTCGTAGCCGGCCGGCAGGACGAAATCGGCGCGCCGCCGCTTCACCGGTCCGGGCAGCTGCTGACGCCTTATGGCAGCGAGTTTGCCCGGCGTCATCCCCGGCCGGCGCAGCGCGCGTTCGGCCTGGATCGCCGGTCGCACATCGACGACGACCACGCAGTCGACCAGCCGGTCCGCACCGGTCTCCATGAGCAGCGGGATGTCGAGCACGGCCATGGCAAAGCCGTAGCGGGCGACACGCTGCAGGAAGCGATGCTCGGCCCGGCGGACCGCCGGATGGATGATGCCCTCCAGCCGGCGAAGGGCGGGCGGATCGTCGAGCACGCGGGCGCCGAGGGCTGTTCGATCGATCGCACCCGTGGCGTCGCGGGTGCCCGGAAAGGCGGCCTCGATCGCCTCGACCATGGGCGAGCCGCGGGCGAAGAGTGCGTGCACGGCGGCATCGGCATCGAAGACCGGCACGCCGAACCCGGCAAACAGCCGTGCCGCCCGGCTCTTGCCGGTGGCGATTCCGCCGGTCAGGCCGATGACCAGCAGGCTCACCCGAGCAAGACCCTCTGGTCACGGAGGAACTGGAGCAGCGGCAAGAGTGGCAGGCCGAGAACGGTGAAGTGGTCACCTCTGACGGCGGTGATCAGCTGCGCACCCAGGCCCTCGATCTCGTAGCAGCCGACCGAGCGATGCACCGCATCGCCGGCGGCATCCAGATAGGCGTCGAGAGCGGCCGGCGAGGCACGCCGCAGGGTGACCTGGGCGGCACTGGCGTGGTGCCAGATGCGCGCACCGCCACGAAACGCGACGGCGGCCGAGGCGAGCTGATGCGTCTTGCCGAGGAGGGCTTCGAGCCGGACGCGGGCGGTATCGCGGTCGACGGGCTTTTCCAGCCAGGTGTCCTCGTGCTCGATGATCTGGTCGGCGCCGATGACGATGACGTCACCGGGCAGGCGTGCCGCCACGTGCTGCGCCTTGAGCTCGGCGAGGGCCGTTGCGGCATCGGCGAGCGCCACGTTCTCGGCGAAGAGCGCAGCCCTCAGCGAGGCCTCGTCCACCGGCGCCGGCCGAACGGTGAAAGCGAGACCGGCGGCGCGCAGCATCGCCGCCCGAGCGGTGCTGCCGGAAGCGAGCACGAGCTCCGGGGCTGCGGCCTGCAGCGGTGTCCGTGTTAACGCCATTTTTACCCGACCCCGCCTAGACTGCCCTCCGGACGATCGATCGAGCGGAGAGCGAAGCCATGAATACCCTGCCGGAATCGGATGCCCCACGGCGGCGGATCACGCAAGAGCAGTGGTGCGGGCTTCTGGCCGACGTGGCCTATGTCCTGCCGATCGAGGACGAGGGCCTGGTCTGCTACGGCATCTTCGCCGCCGACGGCACGCCACTGGCCGTGGCGCCGACCCGCGCCTTGGCCATCGCGGTGATTCGCAAGAACGACATGCGGCCCGCCGACGCGCATTGAGCCACAGTATCGAGCCACAGTGTTGTCCGCCCGAGCCCATTCGGCTCAGGCCGGCAGCCGCAGGACAGCCTTGGCCCCGCCCCGGCTGCCGCTTTCGATGCTCAGATCGCCGCCGTGTCCGAGGACGATGTCGCGAGCGATGCTGAGGCCGAGGCCGGTGCCGCCCGTCTGCCGGCGCCGCGCCGCATCGATCCGGAAAAACGGTTGAAAGACCGCCTCGCGAAAATCTTCGGGAATGCCCGGGCCGTCGTCCTCGATGGTGATGCGGATTTCGCGGCCGCGACGTTCGGCAGCGATCCTGACCCATTTGCCGTAGCGCGCGGCATTGTCGACGAGATTGGCGAGGCAGCGGCGAAAGGCGAGCGGCCGCAACGTCGACGTCAGGTCGTCGGCCACATGGAGCTCGGTCTTGGCCCCCGCCCGCTGTGCCCGCTGCGCCATCTGCTCGAGCAAGGGTGCCAGCGGCACCCGTTCCGCCGTTTCGCCCTCCTCGCCGCGGGCGAAGGCGAGATAGGTGTCGACCAGCTGGATCAGATCGTCGACGTCGGCTTCGAGCTCACGCGCCATCGGATCGTCCGAGGCGAGCATTTCGAGCTCCAGACGCATCCGGGTCAGCGGTGTGCGAAGGTCGTGGCTGATCGCCGCCAGCATCTCGGTGCGCTGGCCCATGTGGCGGATGATACGCTCGCGCATCACGTTGAACGCGGCTGCCGCCCGGCGGATCTCGCTCGGGCCGCGCGGCTGGAAGTCGCCGACGTCCTCGCCCCGGCCGAAGCTCTCCACAGCCTTCGCGAGGTCACGAATCGGCCGCACCTGCAACCGCACATAATAGACCGCGACGATGGTCAGGACGAGCGAGGCACCGACCATCCAATAGAGCAGCAGCCGGGTCGTCGTCGCGGTCACCCGGTTGGCCGGGGCGAGCACCCGCAACAGCCCGTGATCCAGCTGCACGTAGGCGACGACGAAGCCCGGCATTTCCGAGCGCAGATCGATGGCGAACGGTTTGTTCAGCCGCTCCTCGAAGCCCTGCGCCACCTTGCTGTCGATGTGGCTCAGTCGGCGGGTGCCGATCCCGGCCCGTTCGACCGCGGCGCTGATCTCACCACCGGGCTCCAGCGACAGTCGAAGGTCGTGGAACTCGCGGAATCGGGCGAGCACGCGGCGCCGCTCCTCGGCATCTTCGGCCTCGTCGAGCAGTTCGACCGCGAGTGCCACCTCGCCGGCCACACCGGTGGCGAGCCAGCGGGTCACCACGTCCCAATGGCGGTTGTAGAAGATGATCGTGACGACGATCTGCAATATCACGAGGGGCAGGACGACGATCAAAATCGACCGCCAGAGCAGCGACGGCGGCACGATCGTCCGATTGAGGAAACGGCCGATCGGGCCGAGCTCGGGCCGGCTCATGGTGATCGCCATCTAGCGCCCCGTCCGCAAGGCGTAGCCCTCGCCACGCACGGTGAGCAGATGGCGCGGCTGGCGCGGGTCCTCCTCGAGCTTGCGGCGCAGCCGCAGCATCTGCACGTCGACCGCCCGATCGTTGCCCTTGATATTGGCGAGCTCGCCGAGCTCGGCCCGGCTGATCGGGGCCCCGGCACGCTCGGCGAGGGTGCGCAAGAGGGCCAGTTCGCCGGACGTCAAGTGCACGATGTCGCCCTCGCCACGCGTCAGCTCGAGGCTCGAAAGATCGAAGCGGAAGGGGCCGAAATGCAGCACCTGCGGTGGTTCCGCCGCCGCGGTCTGCGGCCGCGCCCGGCGCAGGATGGTGGCGATCCGCAAGAGCAGCTCGCGCGGCTCGAAAGGCTTGACCAGGTAGTCGTCGGCCCCGGCCTCCAGCCCGGCGATCCGGTCGCGCGTCTCGCCCTTCGCGGTGAGCAAAAGGATCGGCAGGTCGCGGGTCCGGCGCAGCTCGGTGGTCAGCTCGATGCCGCTCTGCCCCGGCAGCATGACATCGAGAACCACGAGATCGAAATCGAGCCCCGCCAGCTTCTGCTTGGCCGCCTCGGCATCGGCGGCGACGCTGACCAGATGGCCACTGCGGCTCAAGAAGCGCTGCAACAGCGCCAGGAGCCGCTCGTCGTCGTCCACGACGAGCAGATGGGCGGGGGCCTCGCTCACCGGTCACGGCCGATCTGCTGCAGGTCGCGCGGCACCGGGCGCCCGGCATCTCCGCCGAGCGGCCCCGCTGCATCGGCCGCACCACCGTCGCCGGGCTCGCCGCTCGGCACCGTGGCTTGGCGTCCTCGACCCGCATGCTGGGCGGCGACCGCGAGCACGTTCTGGAAGCCCGCGACCTCGGCCGGCCCGGCGCGGCGGAAGATCCGTTTCAGATGCCGCTTCTGCAGGCCCTTGATGGCCGCCACCTGCTGTCGACCATGCTCGGTCGGCAAGACCTGCAGCTTGCGCCGATCCTCGGCCGACGGTCGGCGCTCGACCAGGCCCTGCTCGACCAGGGCCGCGAGACGTCGCGACATCCGTTGCTTGGTCCAGCCGAGAAAGCTCGCGAGCTCGGCGGCCGTGGCGGTCTCCCCCTGGGCTGCTGCCTGGTCGATCCGGGCGAGCAGCAGCGCATCGGCAGCCTCGATGCCCTGCCGGTCGAGCAGCTGGCCGATCGCCGCCTCCAGCTCCAGGTGCAACAGTGTCAGCAATGCCAGGCTCCGCTCGAGCTCCGCATCCCGCAAGAACAGCGGATTTTGCGCGCGCTGCGCCTGGACGATCGGTTCCATTCGACGTGACCTCGCTGCGCTCCGCGAGCACCCGGCCGAGCGGGCCTGCCATGCACGATCGCAGGGGCTTCGGCGGTGGTCCTCGGATTGACACTTATGAGACCCGGTGATAGCGATCACAACCCTCGAAAAACCCTGATTTTCCCTGAAGAAACCGGCCTTTTCGAGCGGAGAGGCCGTCACGAGAGCCTGCAGCATGGCCGAGATCATTCCCTTCGACGCGCGCGACGGCACCATCTGGCTGAACGGCGAACTGGTGGCTTGGCGGGATGCCACGCTGCACGTGCTGAGCCATGGCCTGCACTATGCATCATGTGTGTTCGAAGGCGAGCGGGCCTATGGCGGCAAGGTCTTCAAGCTCACCGAGCACAGCCAGCGGCTGATCGACAGCGGCAAGCTCCTGGGCTTCGACGTGCCCTACACCGCCGCCGAACTCGACGCGGCGACCCGCGCCGTCATCGCCGAGAACGGTGCGCCCGATTGCTACGTCCGTCCCGTCGCCTGGCGCGGCTCCGAGCAGATGGGGGTCTCGGCGCAAAAGTCCAAGATCAACGTCGCCATCGCCAGCTGGGAATGGGGGGCCTATTACAGCGACCTGACGCTCACCCGCGCCCTCTACCAGCGCCCGGCACCCAACACGGCACCGGTCAAGAGCAAGGCCGCCGGGCTCTACATGATCTGCACGATCTGCAAGCACGCTGCCGAGGCGAAGGGCTTCGGCGATGCCCTGATGCTCGATTATCGCGGTTACCTCGCCGAGACCACCGGCGCCAACATCTTCCTCGTGATCGACGGCGCCATCCACACCCCGACGCCGGACTGCTTCCTCGACGGCATCACCCGGCGCACGGTGATCGAGCTCGCGAAGAAGCGCGGCTACGAGGTGATCGAACGCCACATCATGCCGGAGGAACTCGACCAGGCGCAGGAGATCTTCGTCACCGGCACGGCCGCCGAGGTGACGCCCGTGCGGGCGATCGACGACCGCCACTACCAGGTCGGTGCCGTCACCGGCCAACTGATCGACGATTTTCGGGCGTTGACCCGGACCTTGGCCGCTACCGCCTGACATCTGCCACGCGCGGCGTGGCTGCGGCCCGAGGGGGTGGTGGAGCCGATCGGGATCGAACCGACGACCTCCTGCTTGCAAAGCAGGCGCTCTCCCAGTTGAGCTACGGCCCCGCATCTCTGCCGTGGGTATATGGGCAAAGCCGTCGGCGGAGCAAGGGTTCGCTATCGTGCGGGCAGGCAGGCGGCGGCGAAGGCCCGCATCGCCCGGCCACGATGGCTCAGCGCGTCCTTCTCGGCCGGGGTGAGTTCGGCCATCGTGCGGCTTTCGCCCATCGGCACGAACAGCGGATCGTAACCGAATCCGCCGCTGCCGCGCGGCGTCTCGATCAGCGTGCCGTCGACCCGTCCATCGAAATACGCACATTCGCCGTCCGGCCAGGCGAGACAGACGACGGTGACGAAGGCGGCGCGCTTGTCGGCAGCGGCGAAGCTGCCGAAGCGGGCCGCCAGAGCGTCGACGATGCGCGCCATCGCCGCCGGATAGTCCTGCTCCGGACCGGCCCAGCGGGCCGAAAAGACACCCGGTGCGCCATCGAGACCGGCCACTTCGAGGCCGCTGTCGTCGGCGAGGCTCGGTGAACCGGTGGCTGCCGCCGCCGCCATCGCCTTGATCGTGGCATTGCCGCGAAAATCGGTTGCCGTCTCTTCGGGTTCCGCGAGCCCCAAATCAGCGGCCGAGCGCACCTCGATACCGCTCCCGGCGAGCAGGCCTGCCAGTTCCTTCAGCTTCTTCGGGTTGTGCGAGGCGAGCACCAGGGTCTCGCCGGCAAGTCGCCGGGTCATCCCGAAGGCACCACGGCAACCGCCCGCCGCTGCCGCTGGACCAGATCGCGAATGCCGCGGGCCGCGAGCGCCTCCAGGATCTGGAACTCCTCGGCCGTGACCGGCCGCTCTTCGGCGGTCATCTGCACCTCGACGATCCCGCCACGCCCGGACAGCACGAAATTCGCATCGGCCTCGGCGTTGCTGTCCTCGGCATAATCGAGATCGAGCATGGCCTGGCCGTCGACGATGCCGCAGGAGACGGCCGCCACCGCGTCGGTCAGCGGCAGCACCGGAATCAGCGCCTTCTCGACCAGGCCGGAAAGTGCCCGGTGCAATGCCACATAGGCACCGGTGATCGCTGCCGTGCGGGTGCCGCCATCGGCCTGCAGGACGTCGCAATCGACGACGATCTGCCGCTCGCCCATGGCCTCGAGATCGGTCACGGCGCGCAGGCTGCGGCCGATCAGCCGCTGGATCTCCATGGTCCGGCCACTCTGCTTGCCCCGCGCCGCCTCGCGTGCCGACCGGCTGTGCGTCGATCGCGGCAGCATCCCATACTCGGCTGTGACCCAGCCGCGCCCTTTGTTGCGCATGAAGGGCGGCACCTTCTCCTCGACGGTGGCACAGCAGAGCACGTGCGTATTGCCGAACTTCACCAAACACGAGCCCTCGGCATAAGGGCTCCAGCCGGGCTCCAGAACGATTTCGCGCAACTCGTCGGCAGCACGGCCACTAGCCCGCATGCGGTCGGTCCCTTCACACTCGCCCGATGCTTCACGGTCGCCCGGTCGGCTTCGCCATCACCGACGGGTGCCGGCGACGCTGCGGCCCGTTCGGGAGCGCTTGGTTAGCGCATTCATCGTGGGTCGGCAAATGCTGCGCCAGCGGGCCACGACGGAGAGCCGGATCCATGGGGTAGGGTGACCGATGAGCGTTAGGCCTTTTTTAAGGTGCTGCGGCTAGACTTTCGACAGGTGGCGGATCGCCGGCGGCGTCGTTCACCTTTAGGTAGATTTTTATGCTCTCGGATGCTATCCAAGAGCGACGACTGTGATCTTCACCCCGTAGCAGCGAGGCTCTCCATGCGACGTAATACGGTCTTGGCGCTCTCCCTGGCGGCCGGTCTGGCGCTGCCGTTCGGCTTTTCCACGACGGCTCTGGCGATCACCGAGGAGCAGCGGGCGATGCTCGGCGCTGCCGCTGCCGATGTCGATCTGGACATGCAGGCTACGATCGCGACGGTGCTGAACCAGGAGCTGGCCGCGCAGGAACGGCCCCTCGACGAGGTGCTCGACGATCTCGCCGCAGCCTTGCTGGAGCTCGGTGTGAACGACGAGGCGAAGGCGGAATACGCGGTCGCCCTGGTGGCAGCCGCCGGCGATTGGTCGGATGAAGCCGCCAACAGTGCCGCCGAAGCTGTACTGGTGCGCGCACAGGCGTCGCCGACGCTGGTTGCGGCGATCCTCGGCGAGGCCGGCGACCAGGCGTCGAACGGGATGCCGGGCGGTTCGGGAGCGGGTGCGCTCGGTGCCTTCGAGACAGCGGCTCTGACCTCGACCTCGATCGACCTCGCAACCGCCGATGCGGTCTTCGGCAAGACCGCCGAGATCGGCCGGCAGAACGCGGGTGGTGGTCTCGGCGGCACGGACGGCGGCAGCGGCACGGGAACGCAGTTCAGCAGCTTCAGCACCGGCGCTGGCCCGCTCGGCGGCTATCTGTCGTTTGCCTCGACGCCGAACCCCGGCCGCGGCGGCGGCGGCGAGCAGGCCGGTGCCGGCCAGTCGATCAGCCCCAACTGACGCGAAGGAGCGCATGCCGACGCGCCGACACGCGCCGTCGGCCGGCAAGCGCGGGCGGGACGGGCGCGGCGGACGACAGCACGGTCGCCGTCTCGACCCGCTCGCGGGCGCCTGCCTCGGTCTGTTCGTGCTGCTGGCGTTCTCGGCTTGGCCGGCGGCGAGGCACCATCTCGCCGCCTTGCCCGGCAATGCCGCCATCGACGCGACCGAGGTCGGCCGTGCGCTGACCGAGGCGGGGCTGCAGCGCGGTTCGAGCTCCCGTCACGCGGCGCTCGCGGCACTCGAGCACAATCGGGCGCGGCGCGAGCTCGCTCAGGTTCACCTCCGCATTGCGCGCGATCCGGCGATCGATAAAGACAGCAGCCACGACGACGTCGCGGCCGCCTCGGCGGACCTGCGCCGGGCGCTGGGCCGGGCGCCGGCGGATCATTTCGCCTGGTATCATCTGGCGATGGCCGAAGCGCTCGGCGGCGAACCGCAACGGGCGGCGCGCGCCTTGGCGGTGGCCTACAGCTTCGGACCCTATCACCCCCCGATCCACGCCGCCCGCGTCCGGCTCGGGCTCGCGCTCTGGGCGGAGCTCGCGCCACCCACGCGCGAGCTGGTGCTCGCCGAGCTCGGTGATGTCAGGTCCACCGCTCACCGCTGAGCGCTTCGGCTGCGACACGGCTCGCCCGACCGCTCGGCCCTCGGCGATCCGTCGCCGGGCAGCGGGCGAGACCAGGTGATCTGGGCGCACGGCGGCGAACAGCCGACAATCGAGGGCAGCGCCCCGTGTCGGGCAACGAGAGCGACAACGACGCCGGCCGGCGAAGCGCCGTGAACTTCGTGGTCTCCGGCTAGCCTCGTCGATCGAAACGGCTGGCTGCTGCGGTCGACCAGAGAAAGCAGTTTCGCGGCGGGCCATGCGCGGCGGCCGGAAAAACGGGGCAAAGTGATCGTCCAGAGCGGTCGCGGTGAGCTCGCGCGGACAGCAGCCGCTGCAGGTGCCACGTGGTCGGGTGCATGCGGACGCGCGGTTCTCGCGCTCTGGCCGGTCGTCCCCGCGGAGCCGATGGCGGCAAAGCAGCTCTTGGTCTCGGGGGGGCGAGGGGGTGCTCCCCGGCGTGTCGCATCGGATCGCTGCACTCGGCACGCGGCTGAACAGGCAGGGGGGAAACATCGGGCGTCGCCGCGTCTTGATGTCCATCGGCTGGTCGAGGCAGGTCCGGGGTTTCGGATGTGCGGATGGCGCCGGGCGTCGGCCTCGTTGCATGTTCGACCGGCGGGTGTGCCGGCGGCAGCCTCGCCGCGGGCTTCGTGCGGTTCCATCATCGAGCCACGGCGACGCGGCGTTCGGGCATCGGGGCGAGATGGTCGGCGGCGAGGTCGAGACAGCCGGCGATGCGGATGCTGCCGGCCAGGATGCTCGGCGTCGCCGACGATGCCGGCTGCCGTTGGTCTCGACCGCTCGGCGGCGGGCCGGTTCGGCCAGGGCCACCGCGATATCGGGTCCGCTGCCGACCGACCGGTGCAACGATCCGCCGACCAACGCCCGCACGACAATTCCCTCTCTGAAACGGTCTCGCCGACTTGCCGTCGGGATAGGTCATCCGGCGGAATCGCACCGCAGCACGGGGCGCGTTGCGGGCAACGGTCGTCGGGGGGTCTCTCGTTCGGCATCGGTTCGAACGAGATCGTCGGTGCCGAGCCGAAGGGGCATCGTGCGACCCTCGGTCCCGGGCGTCGAATGGGCGTTTCGGGCGGGCGTTGTCCGGCCGAGTTGCCATCAGGGCCTGCGCCGACGAACGGTGCCCGGTTACCTGCACCGGTCGGCCGCAACCGATGCCTCGGCCGACCCGCTCGCCTGAAACGGCGCAGCCATCGCCGGCGCGATTCACTCAAACGCGGACCAGCGTCACCCCGTGGGTGCCGAGGTCGAGGCCGATGTCGTCGCCCACCGCGTGGATCCGGTTGACATCGCGGTCGGTGACGAAGAGCTCGCCCAGCGGCGTCTCGATGTCGTATTCGACGTGGCTGCCGAGATACGAGGCGCGCTTGATGCGGCCGCCGATCGCGGCTTCGGTGGCGTCGCCGGCGAGGACGATACCTTCCGGGCGGATCGCCAGATGCGCCGGGCCCGGACCGAGGCCGCGGTGCGGGAGCCGGCGCACGGCGTTGCCGATCACGACCTCGGCCACGGCACCGTCGGTCGCGCTGATCGTCACTTCGACGACGTTGGCGTCGCCGATGAAGTCGGCGACGAAGCGGTCGGCGGGCGCCTCGTAGAGCTCGCGCGGCTCGCCGATCTGGGCGATCACGGCGTTGTTCATCACCACGATCCGGTCGGAGATGGCCAGCGCTTCCGCCTGGTCGTGGGTGACGTAGACGGCGGTCAGACCGAGACGCTGCTGCAGCTCGCGGATCTCCTCGCGGACGCGGCGGCGCAGCTTGGCGTCGAGGTTGGAGAGCGGCTCGTCGAAGAGCAGGACCTCGGGCTCGAGGACGACGGCCCTGGCCACCGCGACCCGCTGCTGCTGGCCGCCGGAGAGCTCCGAGGGCAGGCGGGAGCGCAGGTGCACGAGGCCGACGAGGTCGAGCGCCTGCTCGGCGCGTTCTCTGATCTCGCGCTTCGGCCGGCCGGAAACCCTGAGACCGTAGCCGACATTTTCCAGCACGGTCATGTGCGGGAAGAGGGCGTAGGACTGGAAGACCATGGCGACGTCGCGGTCGGTGGCCGGCAGGTTGGTGACGTCGCGCTCGCCGATATGGACGCGGCCGGAAGTGGGCAGCTCCAGGCCGGCGATCATCCGGAGCGTCGTCGTCTTGCCGCAGCCCGACGGGCCCAGCAGGGTCACGAGGTGGCCTTTTCGGATGGCGAAGCTGACGTCCTTGACCGCCACGATCTCGCCGAAGGCCTTGGTGACGTTCGCGAAGCGGACGGTGACGTCGGTCATCTTCCGGCTCCGGCGAAGCCCGATGGCGCGGCGGCACCGCGCCGGCCGAGGCGGCGCTCGCCGATGACGAGCTGGAAGATGGCGATGACGACGAGCATGACGACGATGAGCACCGAGCTGTAGGCGATGGCGATGCCGAAGGCACCGGCTTCGACGCGGTTGAGGATGTAGGTGGTGGCGAGCTCGTAGCGGGCCGAGACCAGGAAGATGACGGCCGAGATGGCGGTCATCGCGGAGACGAAGCTGTAGACCAATGCTGCCAGCATCGCCGGCTTCATCAAGGGCATCAGGATCAGCCGCACGGTCTGCAAGGTGGTGGCACGGTGGGTCAGCGATGCCTCGTCCAGGCTCTTGTCGAGTTGCGCCAGGGTGGCGATGCCGGCCCGGACCCCGACCGGCATGTTGCGAAAGACGAAGGCCAGGATCAGGATGATGCCGGTGCCGGTGATCTCGATCGGCGGGACGTTGAAGGCGATAATGTAGGCCACACCGATCACCGTGCCCGGGATGGCGAAGGAGAGCATCGTGCCGAACTCGAAGGCGGCCTTGCCACCGAACTGCTGACGGGTGAGGAGCCAGGCGGTCAAGAGCCCGATAAGGGCCGTCGGGATCGCCGAGACGAAAGCGATCCAGAGCGTGGTGGTGAAGCTGTTCCAGGCGGTGCCCGACCAGACGAGCCCGAAAGCGCCCTGGGTCACCCCGAAGGCGTCCTGGTAGTGGCGAAGGGTGAAGCTGTGGTCGCGGCCCCAGATCTCGACGAAGCCGCCGAACAGGATCATCGAGTACATGACGGCGGTGAAGACGGCCCAGGGCACGGTAATGGCATAGGCGGTCCACTCGAGCGGCGTCGGCAAGGGGGTGGGCATGCCGGCGTCGCCCTTGCCGGAGACGCCGGTGTATTGCTTCCTGCCCAGCCATTGCTGCTGCGCCCAGAACGCCATCAGCGTGAAGGCGAGGAGCACGATGGCGAGCATGGCGGCCCGGCCGGGGTCGTGCTGCGCACCCACGATGGCGAAGAAGATCTCGGTCGAGAGCACCTGAAAATTGCCGCCCAGGACCAGCGGATTGCCGAAATCGGCCATGCTCTCGATGAAGCCCAGCAGGAACGCGTTGGCGAGGCCCGGGCGCATCAGCGGCAGCGACACCGTGGTGAAGGTCTGCCAGCGGCTGGCGCGCAAGGTCTGCGAGGCCTCCTCCAGCGACGGGCTGACGCCCTCGACGACGCCGATCATGACGAGAAAGGCGATCGGCGTGAAGGACAGGACCTGCGCCAGCCAGACGCCCCAAAAGCCGTAGATCCAGCGGCCGCCGTCGATGCCCATGAGCTCGGCGAAGAACTGGGTCACGGTGCCCGAGCGGCCGAAGAGCAGGATGATGGCGAGGCTGACGACGAAGGGCGGGGTGATGATGGGGAGAATGGTGAGGGCGCGCAGGGCTCGTTTCGCCGGAAAGGCCGTGCGGGTGACGACCAGCGCGAAGGCGAGGCCCAAAAGCGTCGTGCCCGCACCCGTGGCGAGTGCCAGGGTCAACGTGTTCCAGGCCACACCGCAACGCGGTCCGCCGGTGAGACAGCCGAGCCCCCAGATGCGGTTGTCGAGAAAGCGCTCGACGAAGAGCATCGGCGCCAGTCCGCCGTCCGGTCCCTGCAGGGCACCGGTGAGAATGCGGCCGACGGGAAAGAAGATGAAGGCGGCGACGAGGACCACGATCAGCGTGATCGAGCCCACGACGAAGCGGTCGCCGTTGACCGCGCCCTTGGCGGCGATGCCTTGTGCGAAGAGCATCAAGAAGGCGAGGAGCGTCAGCGATGCGCCACCGCCGATGCCGAACTGGCGCACCCCGAGGGGGCCGAACCAGGCTTCGAGCACCTCGAAGCCCCAGCCGCGATGGGTGATCAGGAAACCCTGGCCGAGGCAATAGAGAGTGCCGAGAGCGCCGCAGACGATCAGCAGGTTGGCGGCAGCGGGCGTGTCCTGGCGCCGGCCGAGCAGGAGCGAAGGTGCGGCGAGTGGCAAAACGAGCGGCAGCAGCCAGAGCCGGCCGTGCAACAGCGCCTGCTGCAGTCCGGGTGCGGTACTCTGGCGGTCCCAGGCGAGCAGCCAGCCGGGATCGAAGAGGCCGCGCGATTGCGCGTACCATGGGATGAGGACAAAGCCCACCCAGCCGATGGCGAGCCACAGGCCGAGTGGGCCGGTCTTCTTCAGGGGCACGGGCGGCCGGACTGCCGGCCTCAGTTGGGCAGGCTGCCGACCTCGTTGTCCCAGCGCTCGAGCAGCCGGGCGCGGACGTCGGAGGAACCGAAGGTCTTGAAGTCGTAGTCGATCAGGTTGATCGAGTCGAAGTCCGGGCTCTCCGGCGGTGCTTCGGCGTCGCGGTTCGACGGCACCTGGTAGGCACCCACCTCGCGCGCCATGGACTGGATGTCGGCCCTGAGCACGAAGTCGTAGAAGGTGCGGGCGTTCTCCGGGTTCCTGGCGCCCTTGATCAGGCTCATCGAGCCGATCTCGTAGCCGGTGCCCTCACACGGCGAGACCACCTCGATCGGAAAGCCCGCCACCTTTTGCGTGACGGCATCGTGTTGGAAGACGATGCCGATCATCGTCTCGCCCCTGGCCGCCGCGGTGATCGGCGCGGAGCCCGAGCGGGTGTATTGATTGACGTTGGCGTGGAGCGCCTTCAGGTACTCGAAGCCTTCCTCCTCGCCCATCAGCTGCACGAAGGTGGCGAGTGCCGTGTAGGCGGTGCCGGAGCTGTTCGGGTTGGCCATCTGCACCTCGCCCTTGAACTCGGGCTTGATCAGGTCGGCCCAGCAGGCCGGGGCCTCGAGGCCCTTCTCGGCCACGAGCTCGGTATTGTAGCCGAAGCCGAGCGCTCCGGCATAGATGCCGACGGTGGCACCGTCGGACGCCTCGTACTGGTCGATCGCCCAGTCGTGCAGTTCGTCCAGCATCGGCGACTCGTAGGGCTCGGTCAGGCCTTCCTCGGCGGCCACGAGATGCGGGTCACCGGTACCGCCCCACCAGACGTCACCCCTGGGGTTGTCGGCCTCGGCCTTGATCTGCGCATAGGTCTCGCCCGAGCTCTTGCGGGTCATCGCCACCGAGATGCCGGTCTCGCTCTCGAAGAGGGTGACCACCTGCTGGCACCACTCTTCCTGCGGGCTGCAATAGAGAACGAGTTCGTCGGCCTCAGCGTCGATGGCCGAGCCGGCGGTGACGATCGCTGCACTGGCGAGCAGGACCAGACGGGATGTGCGTTGCGACATGGCTTGCCTCTCTCTTGGTTCGAACCTCGTTGGTCGCTCCGCCTAGAGAACGACGATGACGGTTCGATGACAAGCCCTATTGTCCGGCCGGTTCGTGCTCAGAGGAGTTCGGCCAAGTCGTCGACGACGAGATCGGCGCCGGCAGCGCGCAGCGATGCCCGGCTGTTGCCGCGCAGCACCCCGACGACGCAGCCGAAGCCGCCGTCGCGGGCGGCGGTGACCCCGGCGGTCGTCGCCTCGATCACCGCGGTCCAGGCGGGCTCGACGCCGAGCCAAGCGGCGGCGAAGAGAAAGCCCTCGGGGGCGGGCTGCGGGGCGAGGCGCTCGCGCTCCAGCACGCGGCCGTCGACGACGACGTCGAAACTCGGCGCCAGCCCGGCGCGCTCCAGCACCAGGCCACCGTTGCGCGATGCGGTGACCAGGGCGGTGGGGCGGCCGAGCTCTTGCGCCCGATCGAGAAACCGGCGGCTGCCGGCGAAGACGGTGACGCCGCGGGTCTCGACCATGCTGCGAAAGATGGTGCTCTTACGCTTGGCGAGGCCATGGACGGTGAGCGTTTCTTCGGGAGCGTCACGCTCGCCGTCGGGCAGGGTGATGCCCCGCGACGCCAGGAAGTTGCGGACCGCATCGGCGTGGCTGCGACCCCGGACATGAGCGGCATAGTCCTCGCCGATGCGGAAAGGCTCGTTACCGTTGAACAACTCACGGTCGTCGAGCAGGCCGTCGAACAGCTGCTTCCACGCCTTGGCGTGCAAGCTCGCGGTGTCGGTGAGGACACCGTCGAGATCGATGATGAAGGCATCGAAGCCTAGGACTGATCCCGACATAGCTGTTCCCAGAACTCCAGAACATCCGCCTTGCGGCAAAGCTCGGTGCCGGACGACATCACCGAGGCGGTACCGGCGGCGACGCCGAGGGCGAAGGCGCGCTCGACGCTCTCGCCGGTGGAAAGCCCGTGGACGACGCCGCCGACGAAGCTGTCACCGGCGCCGACCGCACTTTTGACTTCGACCTCGGGCGGACGGAGCCAGCGCACGCCACCTTTCTCGGTAGCGAGGAGTGCACCGTCGTGGCCCAGGGTGATCGCCAGCATCTCGACCCGGCCGCTCGCCACGATCTCGCGCGCCGCCTCCTCGAGATCCTGCTCGTCGTCGAGATCCCGGCCGACCAGGGTGGCGAACTCGCCGCGGCTGGGCTTGGCGAGAAAGACCCCTTCCTCGAGGGCGGCTGCCAGTGCTGGGCCGGACGTGTCGAGCACCAGCCGGCCGCCCCGCGCCTTCACATCGTGCGACAGGCGCGCATAGACGTCGTCCGGGACGCCGCGGGGGAGACTGCCCGAGGCCACCAGGAAGTCGATATCGAGCAGCTCGAGAAAGGCGAGCGCCTCGTGCCATTCGTCCTCGGTGATCGTCGGGCCCTCCGGGGTGAAGCGGAACTCCTGCCCCGTATCCGTCTCGTAGACGACATGGCTCACCCGGGTCGGCTCGCTGGTCGCGATACGATGGTGCAGCACGCCGGCGCGGTGCACCAGGTCTTCGAGCACGTCGCCCGGGGTGCCACCGGCGAGAAAGACCGCAAAGCTGCGCCCGCCGAGTTCGTTGATCACCCGGGCGACATTGATGCCGCCGCCGCCGGCGTCGAAGCGTTCGTTGGTCGTCCGGACCTTGTGCAGCGGCCGGACACGACGGGTCGAGCAGGAGGCGTCGACCGCCGGATTCAGCGTCAGCGTGAAGATACGTTTGTAGCCATCGAAACGTCGCATGTTTGCGCCCTCCCCTGCACGCCGCGGCCGCTCCGACAATCGTGCAAGCGCCAACTGTCAAGTTGATACGACCGAGTCGCGTAAACGGATCTTTACCAGCGAAAAAAAGGTAGAATCGGGCGGATCACCCGGCCGAGCTTCTACCACGGGTCGGCCGCTGCCTCCAACGCCGAGCTTGTCGGTCACGCGTCGACAAGTGCGCGAGCGCTGCTAGGCTCGTGGCGACCATCCGCGGAGTGCCTCATGGCCGAGACGTCGACCCCCGCCTATCGACCCCTGTTCCCGCTCGGCGCCGAGCGAACCGTCTATCGACGGCTGGACCTGACGCCGCCCGCGCCGCTGGCAGCCGCCGGTCGGCGGTTTCTGACGCTCTCGGATGCCACCCTCGAAGGCCTGGCCAGCGCCGCCTTTTTCGATCTGCAGCATCTCTTCCGCACCAGCCATCTGGAGCAGCTGGCCGCCGTGGTGGACGATCCTGCGAGCTCGCCCGCCGATCGCTTCGTCAGCCTCGAGCTCTTGAAGAACGCGGTCATCGCGGCGGGGCGCGTCTTTCCGTCCTGCCAGGACACCGGCACCGCCATCGTCATGGCGAAGAAGGGGCAGGAGCTGCTCACCGCGGGCGACGACCGGGAGCCGCTGAGCCGGGGTATCCGAGACGCCTATGCGCGCTACAACCTGCGCTTCAGCCAGCTGGCCCCGTTGACCATGACCGAGGAGGTGAACACCGGCAACAACCTGCCGGCCCAGCTGGAGATCGAGGCGGTGCCGGGTGCGGCTTACGACTTGCTGATGATCGCGAAGGGTGGCGGCTCGGCCAACAAGACCTTTCTGTTCCAGGAGACGCGACAGTTGTTGGATCCCGAGCGGCTGCTCGCCTGGCTGGCGGAGAAGGTAAGCGAGATCGGCACCACGGCCTGCCCGCCCTACCATCTGGCGATCGTCGTGGGTGGCCTTTCGGCGGAGCAGTGCCTGAAAACGGTGAAGCTCGCCTCGACCCGCGAACTCGACGAACTGCCCGGCAGGGGAACCACCGACGGTCAGGCGTTTCGCGATCGGGGCCTCGAGCAGCGCGTGCTGGCGATGACCCGCGAACTCGGGATCGGCGCCCAGTTCGGCGGCCGCCATTTCTGTCACGACGTCAGGATCGTTCGCCTGCCGCGGCACAACGGCTCGCTGCCCGTGGGCATCGGCGTCTCCTGCTCCGCCGACCGGCAGATCAAGGCCAGGATCACCGAAGAGGGGGTGTTTCTGGAGGCGCTCGACGACGATCCGGCGCGGTTTCTCCCCGAGGCCCGGATCGACATCGGCAGTGCCACCCCGCTCGATCTCGACCGCCCGATGGCGGCGATCCGCGCCGATCTGGCGCGCCTGGAGGTGGGGGCTCCCGTGCTGCTGTCCGGCACGCTGGTCGTGGCCCGCGATCTGGTCCATGCGGCACTCGCCGAGCGGCTGGCGGCGGGCCGGCCCTTGCCCGCTTACCTCGAGGATCATCCGATCTACTATGCCGGACCGGCGAAAACGCCGGAAGGTCACGCCTCGGGCAGCTTCGGGCCGACCACGGCAGCCCGGATGGACGCGTACATGGCGGATTTCCAGGCGGCCGGCGGGGCGTTGGTCACGGTGGCCAAGGGCAATCGGAGCCCGGCGGTCGTGGACGCCTGCAAGGCGCACGGCGGGTTCTATCTGGCGACGATCGGCGGGACAGCAGCACGGCTCGGCCGCGACATGATCAAGGCGGTCGAGCCGATCGATTTTCGCGAATTCGGCATGGAGGCGGCGTGGCGGATCCGGGTCGAGGGCATGCCGGCCTTTCTCGTCATCGACGACAAGGGCAACGATTTCTACCGCCGTATCCGCAAGCGGCAGGGCGTTCCGATCGTCCGCGAGGCCCGCACCACACCCGGCAGCACCGGCGCGACGACCGGCGATCCGAGGTCGGCGGATCGAGCCGGCAGCGGCCGCTAGGTGCGCCCGGCCAGGGTCTCGAACATCACCACGCAGCCACGCCGGTCGGCATCCGACGGCGGGGCGGAAAGGGCGACGGCGATGGCTTGCGCGGTCCTGACCTTGCCGGGCGAGACGTAGGTGGCGTTGAAGCCGGCCCGCGCCATGCGGCCATCGAGCAGGCTCGACCACATGTCGCGCATGCCGGGGCCGCGCAGGATCATGATGTTGTCGAGGCGCTGGCCGATCGTCGCCTTGCCGTCGAGGTTCAACCAGAGCGCGAAGGCTCGATTGAACTGGCGGATCGCCCGGTCGCCGTCGATGGTGAGCGCCGGGAGCGGGCAGGCTTCGAGCACCCGGGCGAGATCCTGCGTGTTGCCGCCGAGGGCGAGCTTGTCCATCTCGCGCTGCATCGCCTCGGTCCTCAGGCGCGCATGCACCAGCGCGTAAGTGCGCAGCGTCGAGGCGAGATTGGTCCGCTCGGGGCTGGCTGCCGCGACCTCGTTGACGAGGCCGGAGAGCCGGAGGTGACGCTGGGTCGCGACGGCCTTGAGATAATCCCAGAACTCGCTTTCCAGTTTGATCGAGGTCCTTACCTCGCCGATCCGCATCGTCTTTCGAATCATGTGGTAAAGTCCCCACGGCCAGCGCTAATACGCATCATGATACACACCTCGGGTCCGCTTTCCGATTGAGAAGAGTAAATGCGCCCGATAAGTTAGATTTTGGTTAACATGAACGAGAAAAAGCCGCCCTTTCGCATCGCATCGCAACGCAGGAGCTGACCTCATGACGGAACGGACGTGGTCGCAGTCGTCGGATGACGCAGTCGAACCGGACGCCCGGCTGATCCTCGCCCAGGCCGACGAGCCGACCGAACTCGATCCCGAGGTCACCGAGGCCGAACCCGAGCCTGCCGAAGCCGTAGGCGCGCCGCAAGGGCTGGTGGAGGTCGAGGAGAGCCTGGCCGAGCCCGAGGCCGTGGCGACCCCGCAGGCCGAGCCGGGGGGCATCGAGGTGACGCCCTTGGCGGCCGGCGAGCGCCGCGTGGTCGACGTGCCGGCCGGCGGGCTGGTCTCGCTCGGCGACGCCTCGTTCGATCCCGCAGTCGCGACGTATTCGGTGAACGGTAACGATCTGGTCGTGACGTTGGCCAACGGCGCGGTGCTCGTGCTCACCGGCTTCTTCGCGCCGAGCGACGAGCCGACCCAACTCAGCGTGCTCGACGGTCCGGCGACCCCGGCCGAGACGCTCTTGGCGCGGGCCGAGGCGGTGGCCGAGGTGGAGCCCGCCGCACCGCCGCCGCCGGAGGTCGAGCCGGAGGCCGGCGCCGTGCACGGCGGTGGCGCCAACTTCAGCCCCTACGACCAGGGCACGATCGGCCTCGGTCTCGAGCCGTCGGGGCCGTTGGGCCCGACCGCCCTCGGCTTCGGCCTCGGCGAACCCGAGCCGGAGCTGGATGCGGCCGACGCGGACGGCGACGACGATGGTGACGACGGCAACGGCGAGCCGCCGCAGCCGCCGGTCGATACCGCCGCGCCCGAGGTCACCTTGCGCCCGTCCATCTCGGCGACCATCGGCGAGCAGTCGGCGCCCGGCTTCAATCCGGCGAGCACGCCGGTTCTGCCGATTCGTGGCGAAGGGCAGCGGATCCCGGATGCCGAGGTCAACAATGTCGATCAGCGCAACCTGACGCTGGATGCCGATCGCGAGGTGTTCGTCCGCTTCATCGACGACAACTCGTTCTCGATCGATTCGCTGTTCGTGCACGAGGTCGGACCGAACGGCGAGTTCCAGAATGTGCGTCTGGTGTTCGACGGCGCCAACAAGCCGGGCGACCCGTTGTCGGAGCTGGACCAGACGCCGCTCGGTACCGAATATTCGCTCGGCGTCGTTCCCGAGGGTACCCAGCTCGCGTTCATCATGGTGAACGACGGGTTGCGGCTCAACGATTTCGAGGCGTTCGAGGGTGGCCGCTTCGAGGTCTTCAACCGTTTGACCGGCGAGCCCGCGACCATCTTCGATTTCCACGATTTGCACCAGCCCTGGCAGCAGCCGAGGGTCGTTCACGTCGCCGATGACGGGACGGTCACCCCGGTGCTCGGCAGCCGGACCTACTACACGGCGGATGCCAGCCAGTCCACGACCAACGACAACCGCTTGAATCCGGACGGCAAGGGCCAGTTCGTCTCCGGCTGGGACGAGAAGGAAGGCCTCCTCGTGATCGGCGCGGAGGACAGCTTCGGCCCGCAGAGCGATCGTGACTTCGCCGACCTGGTCTTCGGCGTGCGGTTCGGCTCGGAGCTCGAGAAGGTCCTGGTCGTCGATGACGCCACCGGCGGTCTCGGGGCGCAGATCACCGACGAGGACAGCGATTCCATGGTCGCGGCCAGCATCACACTGGCCGGTCTCGCCGGTGACCGTCTGGTGCTCGATCCCGGCGTTCTCGCCGGCACCGGCATCACCCTTACCCAGGTGAGCGATACCCGGATCGATCTCGCCGGCGAATCGCTGATCGAGAACTACGAGGACGTGATCAGCGCTGCCACCATCGAGATCGATCTCGAGGCAGCACGGGTCGGTGACCGGGTCGTCTCGGTCACCGTCGAGGATCCGGACGGCAACACCGGCAGTGCCACGACCACCTTCGTCGTCGACGACAATCTCCTGACCGGACCAGGCGACGGCAGCGGTGACGATACGATCGTCGGCGGCTCGATCAGCGATCCCGACTCGGATGGCCGTGACGTGATCAGCGGCCGTGCCGGCGACGACGTTATCGAGTCGCTCAGCGGCAACGACTTCGTCGACGGCGGCGACGGCAAGGATCTGATCTCGGATCGGGGCCCGGGCGACAACATCATCTCCGGCGGGCCGCAACCCGACGAGATCATCTTGAGCACGTTTCCGAGCGTCGACACCGTGCGGATCACCGGTCTTTCGGACGCCAAGGATACCGTGCGCAACTTCGATGCGCCCGAAGGCGACCGGCTCGACCTCACCCTGCTGTTCCGTGACAGCGAGATCGACGACAGCAACTTCGACCAGTTCGTGCGCACCGAGCAGCACCAGACCGGGGTCATGGTTCGTGCCGATCTCGACGGCCCCGGGGCGGACCAGCGGTTCGTCGACGTCGCCTTCCTGTCGCAGCCCGTCGGCGTGACCGCGGCCACCGATCCCTCGACCTACATCATCGTCGGTGACAACGAGGCACAAGTAGCCTGAACGACGGCGCTGTTTCGCGGGGCGCCTGCCCCGAGATCGAGAAACCGGCATCCGCTCGACGCGGGTGCCGGTTTTTTTGTCGATCGAACCTCGATCTCGCGGCGCCGTGACAGCGGCTTCGCCTTGATGGCCGCCCGCACTACCGGTAGACAGACGAGCAGCAGCGCAAAATCCAATCAGCAAAGGGGAGTACTCGTCGTCATGGCACGCCGCAAAATCGCACTCGTCGGGGCCGGTCAGATCGGCGGAACCTTGGCCTTGCTCGCCGGACTGAAGCAGCTCGGCGATCTCGTGCTCTTCGATGTCGCCGAGGGGATGCCCGCCGGCAAGGCTCTCGACCTGGCTCAGACCGGCCCGGTCGAAGGGTTCGACGCGAAGCTCGAGGGCGGCAGCGATTACGCGGTGATCGCCGGCGCCGATGTCGTCATCGTCACCGCCGGCATTCCACGCAAGCCCGGCATGAGCCGCGACGACCTGATCGCCACCAATGCCGGAATCGTCAAGACCGTGGGCGAGGCGATCAAACAGCATTGCCCGAACGCCTTCGTCATCGTCGTCACCAATCCCTTGGACGCCATGGTCTGGGCGATGCAGAAGGTCTCGGGTCTGCCGCCCGAGAAGGTGGTGGGCATGGCCGGCGTGCTGGACAGCGCGCGCTTTCGCTGTTTTCTCGCCGAGGAATTCGGCGTCTCGGTCGAGGATGTCACCGCCTTTGTGCTCGGCGGTCACGGCGATACCATGGTGCCGTCGATCCGCTACTCGACGGTTGGCGGCATTCCGCTGCCGGATCTCGTCAAGATGGGCTGGACCACGCAGGAAAAGATCGATGCGATCGTCCAGCGCACGCGCAACGGCGGCGGTGAGATCGTCGCCCTCTTGAAGACCGGCTCCGCCTTCTATGCGCCCGCCGCCTCGGCCATCGCCATGGCCGAGAGCTATCTCCTCGACAAGAAGCGTGTCCTCGCTTGTGCCGCCCATCTGACCGGGCAATACGGGGTAAGCGACCTCTATGTCGGCGTGCCGGTGGTGATCGGTGCGGGTGGCGTCGAGCGGATCGTGGAGATCGAGCTCGATGCCCGCGAACAGGCGGACTTCGACAAGTCCGTGGCGGCCGTCAAGGAGCTCTGCGCGTTGGTCAAGCTCTAGAAACGGGCAGGCTGGACCCGGGAAGGATCCGAACGGATGAATATTCACGAATACCAGGCCAAGATGCTGCTCGCCGACTACGGCGTGGCAGTGCTGGAGGGCCGGGTCGCCTATACCCCCGAAGAGGCCGAGCAGGCCGCCCGGGAACTGGGCGGCCCGGTCTGGGTCGTCAAGGCGCAGATCCACGCCGGCGGGCGCGGCAAGGGCGGCGGCGTCAAGCTCGCCCGCTCGATCGAGGAGGTCAGGCAACTGGCCGACCAGATGCTCGGCATGACCCTGGTCACCCATCAGACCGGGCCCGACGGTCGCACCGTCAAGCGGGTCTATATCGAGGACGGCTGCGACATCGCCCGCGAGCTCTATCTGGGTGCCGTGATCGATCGCACGACCTCGCGCATCACCTTCATGGCCTCCACCGAGGGTGGCATGGAGATCGAGGAGGTGGCGGCGAAGACGCCGGAGAAGATCATCAAGGTGGCGATCGACCCGGTCACCGGCTTCATGCCGTTCCACGGCCGCCGGCTCGCCTTCGGGCTCGGGCTCGAAGGCCCGGCGATCAAGAAGGCGCTCGCCTTCATGCAGGGGCTCTACCGCTGCATCACCGAGCGCGATGCCAGCCTGGTCGAGATCAACCCGCTCGTGGTCACCGGGGCCGGCGACATCATCGCGCTCGATGCCAAGATGAACTTCGACAGCAACGCGCTCTACCGGCAGACCAAGATCCTCGATCTGCGCGACCTCGACGAGGAGGACGCCCACGAGATCGAGGCCTCGCGGCACGAGCTCAACTATATCAAGCTCGACGGCAACATCGCCTGCATGGTCAACGGCGCCGGGCTCGCCATGGCGACCATGGACATCATCAAGCACTTCGGCGGCGAGCCGGCCAACTTCCTCGATGTCGGCGGTGCGGCGACCAAGGAGCGGGTCACCGCGGCCTTCAAGCTGTTGTTGTCCGACCCGAATGTCGAAGGTGTGCTGGTCAACATCTTCGGCGGCATCATGCGCTGCGACGTTATCGCGGAAGGTGTCGTCGCCGCCGCCCGCGAGGTTCATCTGAACGTGCCGCTCGTCGTCCGCCTCGAAGGCACGAATGTCGACCTCGGCAAGCAGATCCTGGCAGACTCCGGGCTTTCTATCACTCCGGCCGACGATCTGGCGGATGCCGCCGAGAAGATCGTGGCCGCCGTCGCGAGGGCAGGCTGATGGCCGTTCTGATCAACAAGGATACCAAGGTCATCTGCCAGGGCTTCACCGGCGCGCAGGGCACCTTCCATTCCGAGCAGGCGATCGCCTACGGCACCCGGATGGTCGGTGGTGTGACCCCGGGCAAGGGCGGCGAGCAGCATCTGGGATTGCCGGTTTTCGACACCGTGGCCGACGCCAAGGCCGGCACCGACGCCGATGCGAGCGTGATCTATGTCCCGGCCCCGTTCGCCGCGGATGCCATTCTGGAGGCGCTGGAGGCCGAGATCGGCCTCATCGTCTGCATCACCGAGGGCATCCCGGTGCTCGACATGATCAAGGTCAAGCGGGCGATGACGGGCTCGAGCTCGACCCTCATCGGCCCCAACTGTCCGGGCGTGATCACCCCCGATCAGTGCAAGATCGGCATCATGCCGGGCCACATTCACAAGGCCGGCAAGATCGGCATCGTCTCGCGCTCGGGCACCCTGACCTACGAGGCGGTGGCGCAGACGACGGTGGCCGGCCTCGGCCAGTCGACCTGCATCGGCATCGGCGGCGATCCGGTGAAGGGCTTCGAGTTCATCGACGCGCTGGAACTCTTCCTCGCCGACGACAACACGCAGGGCATCATCATGATCGGCGAGATCGGGGGTACCGCCGAGGAGGATGCCGCCGAGTTCCTCGCCAAGAACAAGGTCAAGAAGCCGGTTGCCGGCTTCATCGCCGGACGCACCGCACCACCGGGCCGCCGGATGGGCCATGCCGGTGCCATCATCTCGGGCGGCAAGGGCGGCGCCGAGGAGAAGATCGAGGCGATGCGCGCTGCCGGAATCGTGATCGCGGAGACCCCGGCGACGATCGGCAAGGCCATGGTCGAGGCGCTCGGCTAGACGTGAGGCTGGGTCGGACGGGCGCGGCCGTCCGGCTGAAAAGCGGTGCTGCGACGGGGCCCCGAGCGGCCCCCGCAGTACCGATCGGAAGGTGCGACGAGCGATGGCGACGCGAAAAGAGCTGGAGCAGACGGGCTTTCTCTATGGCGGCAATTCGAGCTTCATCGAGGAACTCTATGCCCGCTACCTGGCCGATCCCGGCAGCGTCGAGCCCTCCTGGCGCAGCTATTTCGACGGTCTCGACGCCGAGGATCGGGGCCTCTTCAATCGGGCGCGGGCCGCCCTGCAACCTCGCCCCGGCGGCTATGCCGAGCCCGCCAACCTCAATGTGCCGCAGGTCTCGGGTGATCTCGACGCGGATGCGACGCAACGACTGATCCGCGATCATCTGCGGATCATCATGATGATCCGCGCCTATCGCGTCCGCGGTCACTTGATCGCCAAGCTCGATCCTTTGAACCTCAGCGACAAGCCGCACCACCCGGAGCTCGACTACCGTACCTACGGCTTCACCGACGCCGATCTCGACCGCGAGTTCTATCTGGATTTCGTGCTCGGCCTCGAGACCGCCACCCTGCGCCAGGTGATGCAGGTGCTGCAGAGCACCTACAGCTCGACCGTCGGCATCGAGTTCCTGCACATCCAGGCTCCCGACCAGAAGAGTTGGCTGCAGCAACGGATCGAGAGTGCGGGCGGCCTCTTCGACACCGATCCGGACGAAAAGCGGGCAATTCTCGAGCATTTGACCGAGACCGAGGGCTTCGAGCAGTTCCTCCACGTCAAGTTCCCAGGGACCAAGCGCTTCGGCCTCGACGGCGGCGAGAGTGCGATTGCCGCCATGGAGACGATGATCCGCCGCAGCGCCGAGCTCGGCGTCGACGAGATCGTCATCGGCATGCCGCACCGCGGCCGGCTCAACGTGCTCGCCAATGTCATGGGCAAACCCTATTCGGCGATCTTCAGCGAGTTTCAGGGGGGTGCCGGCGGCGACGAGGTGCTCGGCTCCGGCGACGTCAAGTATCATCTCGGCACCTCGACCGACCGGGTGCTGCCGGACGGCCGTCAAATCCATCTGTCGCTCACCGCCAACCCGTCGCATCTCGAAGCGGTGAACCCGGTGGTGATGGGCAAGGTCAGGGCCAAGCAGCGGCAAAGAGGCGATACCGAGCGCAGCCGGGTGATGGGCATTCTGCTGCACGGCGATGCCGCGTTCGCCGGCCAAGGTGTCGTGCACGAATGCCTGGAGATGTCGGAGCTCAAGGGCTACCGGGTCGGCGGCACCCTGCATCTGATCGTCAACAACCAGATCGGCTTCACCACCTCGCCCGCCTACGCCCGCACCTCGCCCTACCCCTCGGATGTCGCACGCGGGGTCCAGGCACCGATCTTCCACGTCAACGGCGACGACCCGGTGGCGGTGAACCATGTCGCGAGGCTCGCCGCCGAGTTCAGGCAAGAGTTCAAAAAGGACGTGGTCATCGACATGTGGTGCTACCGGCGCCACGGCCACAACGAGGGTGACGAGCCGAGCTTCACCCAGCCCTTGATGTACAAGACCATCGCCCAGCACCCGACGGTGCGGCAGGTCTACGTCAAACGCCTGGAAAAGGAGAAGGTGATCGAGCCCGGCTACGGCCAGCAATTGCTCGACGACTTCAACAAGCAACTGGAGCAGGCGCACGAGGCGGCGCGCAGCTACCGGCGCAACAAGGTCGACTGGCTGGAGGGCGCCTGGGCCGGGCTGGTGGCACCGCCTGCGGAATACCAGCGCGGCAGCACCGCCGTGCCGCTCGATCGGGTGCGTGCGATCGGCTTGAAGATGACCGATCTGCCCGAGGGGCTGAGCGTTCACCCCAGGCTCAAACGGGTGATCGGCCAGCGCCGCAAGGCGATCGAGACCGGTGAGGGGATCGACTGGGCGACCGGCGAGCATCTCGCCTTCGGCTCGCTGTTGGTCGAGGGCTTTCCGGTTCGGCTGTCGGGCCAGGATGTCGGCCGCGGCACCTTCTCGCAGCGGCATGCGACGATCTACGACCAGACGACCGAGGAGAAGTATTACCCGCTCATGCACCTGAGCGAGGATCAGGCGAGCTTCGAGGTGATCGACAGCTTCCTCTCCGAGGAAGGGGTGTTGGGCTTCGAGTACGGCCACAGTCTGGCCGACCCCAACTGCCTCACCCTGTGGGAGGCGCAATTCGGCGATTTCTGCAACGGGGCGCAGGTCTATTTCGACCAGTTCATCTCGTCGGGCGAGGCCAAGTGGCTGCGCTTCTCGGGGTTGGTCTGCCTCCTGCCGCACGGCATGGAAGGGCAGGGGCCGGAGCACAGTTCGGGCCGGCCCGAGCGCTTCCTGCAGCTCTTCGCCGAGGACAACATCCAGGTCTGCAACGTCACCACACCCGCCAACTACTTCCACATGCTGCGCCGCCAGCTGCACCGCAACTTCAGGAAGCCGCTGATCGTCATGACGCCGAAGTCGCTGTTGCGGCACAAGCGCTGCGTCTCCGCTCTCGCCGACTTCGGCCCCGACACGAGCTTTCATCGGGTGATGTGGGACACCCCGCCGAGCGAGGCCGACGCGACGATCGAGCGGGTGGTGATGTGCGCCGGCAAGGTCTACTACGACCTCGCCGCGGCGCGCGAGGAGCAGGGGCTCGACGGCAAGGTGGCGTTGATCCGCCTCGAACAGCTCGCCCCCTTCCCCGAGGACGCACTCGCCGAGGAACTGGCCCGCTACCCCGAAGATGCCACCTATGTCTGGTGCCAGGAGGAGCCGCGCAATCAGGGCTATTGGTTCTTCGTGGCACCCAGAATCGAGAACCTGATGGAAGAGCGGGGCATCGCGCAGCGGCGGCTCGTCTATGCCGGGCGCAAGCCGGCAGCGGCCCCCGCGACCGGGTTCCACGCCCAGCACGAGCGCGAGCAGCGGGCACTGGTGGCCGAAGCTTTGGCCGGTTGAGCCCGGTGCCACGATCCGAGGACGGAAGGACGGTTGATGAGCGGCGAGATCAGGGTGCCCACGCTGGGCGAATCGGTGAGCGAGGCGACCATCGCCCGCTGGCTCAAGAAGGCCGGTGACGCGGTCGCGGCCGACGAGCCCCTGGTCGAGCTCGAGACCGACAAGGTGAGCCTGGAGGTGCCCTCGCCGATGGCGGGGGTGCTGGCCGAGATCATGGCCGAGGAAGGCACCGACGTCGAGGTCGGCGCGCTGCTCGGCAAGATCGAGGAAGGCGAAGGCGCACCGGCCGCAAAGCCCGAGAAGCCGGCCGAGAAACCCACCGAAAAAGCCGAAGCACCGGCCGAGCAAGCGCCCGAGAAGGCCGCCGAGAAGCCGGCTGCGAAGGGTGGTGACGGGGCCGGCAAGAGTGGCCCGGCGGCCAGGAAGCTCGCCGCCGAGAAGGGTTTCGACCTCGCCGACATCCAGGGCACCGGGCCCAAGGGCAACGTCACCAAGGCCGACGTCCTCGAGGCCGAGAAGGCCGCCCGGGAACCGGCGCGAAAGCCGGCCGAGACGAAGCCCGCACCGGTAGCCACCGGCCGCGAGGAACGGGTCAAGATGACCCGCCTCAGGAAGCGCATCGCCGAGCGCCTCAAGGAGGCGCAGAACACCGCCGCCATGCTCACCACCTTCAACGAGGTGGACATGTCGGCCGTCATGGACCTGCGCAAGGCCTACCAGGATGCCTTCGTCAAGAAGCACGGCATCAAGCTCGGCTTCATGTCGTTCTTCGTCAAAGCCTGCATCGACGCGCTCCAGGCCTTTCCTGCCGTCAACAGCGAGATCGACGGCGACGAGGTGGTCTACAAGCACTATTACGACATCGGCGTGGCGGTGAGCTCCGATGCCGGGCTCGTGGTCCCCGTCGTCCGCAACGCCGATGCGATGAACCTCGCCCAGATCGAGGCCGCGATCGCCGATCTCGGCACCCGCGCCAAGGACGGCAAGCTCGCCATGGAGGAGCTCACCGGCGGCACCTTCACCATCACCAACGGCGGCATCTTCGGCTCGATGCTCTCGACGCCCATCCTCAACCCGCCGCAGGTTGCGATCCTCGGCATGCACAATATCGTGCAACGCCCGGTGGTCCTGCCGGACGGCCGGATCGAAGCCCGGCCGGTGATGTACGTGGCGCTGAGCTACGACCACCGCATCATCGACGGCCGCGAGGCGGTCAGCTTCCTCGTCCGCGTCAAGCAGTGCATCGAGGACCCGACCCGGATGCTCTTGGACGCTTGAGTAGCGGGGACCTGCTGGACGAGCCCGATCGTTTGCCGCCGCCGCCGTTTTGGCGGAGACGATACTTCGCCTTAGATGTGCTCGCGCGCCGTCCCTATCGCGATCTGATCGCGATCAGGCGCATTGTCGCTCGTCCGGTGCGGCGCCTTCGGCAGCCGGATCGGCGGCTACGGGTTCATGGTTCTGCAAAAAGCGTCAACCGTTATCCCAGAGTAGTCTTGCTGCCGGACGGTGAAACAGTGCACAATGCCTTTATCGACGAGGCTCTCAGCTCTTGAAGACGCCCTACGACTGCAGCACCGACAGTCTTTCTATCGAGCTGAGGCCTTTGCCGTCGGTGCCGACGCACGAGATCGAGCGAGATGTGTTCTTGGATCCGGGCGCCGATGGCAAGCCGGTCGGCTACGCCATCCAGCACGCCTCGAAGAAGCCCGAGTTGGTGGCGCGTCTGGTGCTTTCGGAAGACACTCACGCTGCCTGATCGGCCGACGACGTGACCGGTCCAGGCAACGCAGGGAGGATGATCCTCCCTGCACCCACCGATTTTTTGGCGTAGGCCGGCGCTCTACGGCTGGCGGTCTTCGAGCGGCAGCGGGGCATGCAGTGAGCACGACCAAGGAGATCGAGGCACGCTTGGCGGGGATCGCGCCGGGGCTGAAGCCGGCTCTGCGCGCGCAACTCGCCGCCCGAGCCCGCCACCTGAAGCTGCCCGACGGGGTGCGCGTCTTCGCCCCCGGCGACCGCTCCGAGGGGTTCATCTTGTTGCTGCGCGGCAGTGTTCGGGTCGAGTACACGGGCGCCTCCGGCCGCTCGGTCGTGCTCTACCGGGTCGGCCCCGGCGACAGCTGCGTGATGACCACCTCCTGCCTCCTCTCGGGTGCGGTCTACGAAGCCTACGGCTGGACCGAGGGCGAGGTCGAGGCCTTGGCCCTGCCGGCGGCGGCTTTCCGGCGTTTGATCGAGGAGGACGCCACGTTTCGCGACTTGGCACTCGGCACCTTCTCGAGACGCCTGATCGAACTGGTCGAGGTGATCGACGAACTCTTGCTCCACCGCGTCGATCTGCGCGTCGCCGGCTGGCTCGCCGAGCGGGCCGCCGACCGGACCATCGCCACCACGCATCAGGCGATCGCCGGCGAGCTCGGCACCGCACGCGAAGTGGTCTCACGCATCCTCAAGGAGTTCGAGCGCCGCGGCTGGCTGGCCCTCAACCGCGGCGCCATCGAGCTGCGCGATCCGGAGGCGCTCCGCCGCTTCGCCGAGCAGGAGGCTGTGTGACGACGTCACCGACAACGGTATCGAGTAGCGTCAGAAGGTGAGCTGCACACCCAACGGAGAAACGTCCATGCAGCTCACCACCAATGTCGGTACGACCGATCGCATCATCCGCATCGTCGCCGGCCTCGCCCTGATCGCGCTGACCCTGATGGGCCAGATCGGCATCTGGGGCTGGCTCGGCCTCGTCCTGATCGCCACCGCCTTCTTGAAGTTCTGTCCGGCCTACAGCCTCTTCGGCATTCGCACCTGCAAGGCGAGCTGAGGCGGCAGACGGCCGCTGTGCCGGCCGCCCCGCGGGTCTGCAGCACGCCGTGCCGTAGCTCGCGGGCGGTGGTCCGGCGTTCGGCCGATGTCGTTCGGCCCTGGTGATCGGGGCTCGGTCGCGCCATGTTGAGCACGATCGTCGCCGGTACAGCCAGGACAAGCGCTCGTTGCCCTCTGCCTCCGCCGTGTTGCCCGCCACTCCGGGCGAGCTCCGCCGGGCGCTGCTCGCCTGGTACGATGCCGCGAGGCGCGACCTGCCCTGGCGGGCGAAGCCCGGGATGCTGGCCGATCCCTGGGCGGTGCTGGTCAGCGAGATCATGCTGCAGCAGACGACGGTCGCCGCCGTCGCGCCACGCTTCGCCCATTTCCTCGGGCGGTTTCCGACCCCGGCGGCGATGGCGGCAGCACCGCTCGGCGACGTCCTGCATGCCTGGCAGGGGCTCGGCTACTACCGCCGGGCGCGCAGCCTGCATGCCGCCGCCACGGCGATCGTCGCACGGCACGGCGGGCGGCTGCCGGAGACGACAGCGGATCTGCAGAACCTGCCCGGGATCGGCGCCTATACGGCAGCGGCGGTGGCATCCATCGCGTTCGGCGAGGCGGTGGTACCGATCGACGGCAACGTCGCCCGGGTTTTCTCCCGGTTGCTGGCGCACCCCGCACCGCTGACCCCGAGCAAGGCCGAATTCCAGCCGGCAGCCGCAGCCCTGGCGGACCGCAGCCGGGCCGCCGATCTGGCCCAGGCGGTGATGGAGCTGGGAGCACTGGTCTGCACGCCGCGCCGGCCGGTCTGCAATGCTTGTCCCTGGGCCTTCGCCTGCCGGGCAGCGGCCGAAGGGCGGGCGGCCGAACTGCCGGTGAAGTCGCCGAAGCCGGCCCGGCCGACGCGCTATGCCACGGCGATGCTGATCGAGGACAAGGGCCGGTTCTGCTTCAAGCAGCGCCCGTCTTCGGGCCTTTTGGCCGGCTTGATCGAGTTGCCGACCAGCGCTTTTCTGGCGCGGCCGTTCGCGAGCGAGGCCGAGCTCTTGGCCGGCCTGCCCGCTGCCGACTGGCGGCCGCTGCCGGGCGGTGTGCGCCACGTCTTCACCCACTTCGCGCTCGAACTCGTGCTGGTCGAAGGCCGTCCCGACGCGCCGATCCCGGGCGGTTTTTTCCACCCCCGCGACCGCCTCCACGAACTGGCCCTGCCGACCCTGACCAAAAAGCTCCTGCGCCATGCCGGGGTGTCGGTCTAGCGCTTGCCCTGGAGCGCCAGCAGGCGTCGGTAGAGCGCGCCGCGCGGTTCGCCCGTCTGCTCGGCGACCAGGGCTGCGGCACGGCTGGCCCCGTGCGCGGCGAGGGCGTCGATCAAGAGGGCATCGAGCGTGGCCGCGTCGACGGGCTCGCTACCGGTCTCGGGCGGGCCGATGACCAGCACGATCTCGCCCTTGGGCGGCGGCTCGGCGGCGAGCTCGGCGGCGAGGGTGTCGAGGCTCCCGCGGCGGACCTCCTCGTGCAGCTTGGTGAGCTCGCGGGCGATCGCCGCCGGGCGCCCGCCGAGGATCGCCGCAGCGTCGGCGAGCGAGGCTGCGAGACGATGCGGCGATTCGAAGAGGACCAGTGTCGCCGGTATCGCCGCGAGCTCCTCGAGCACTTTGCGTCGGGCACTCGCCTTGGCCGGCAGAAAGCCCTGGAAAAAATGGCGGTCGGTCGGCAGGCCGGAGATCGCCAGGGCGGTGATCCCGGCCGACGGGCCGGGCACCGCCGTGACCATCACGCCGGCCGCGATCGCGTCCCGGACCAGTTTGTGGCCGGGATCGGCGATCGCCGGCATGCCGGCATCGCTGACCAGGGCCATCGCCGCACCGCCGGCGAGTTCGGCCACGAGCCCGGGGCGAACGCGCGCGGCGTTGTGCTCGTGGTAAGGCCGCAGCCGGGCATCGATGCCGAGATGGGCGAGCAGGCGGCCGGTGTGGCGGGTGTCCTCGCAGAGCACCGTATCGACGGCCTCGAGCACGGTTTCGGCGCGCGGCGCGAGGTCGCCGAGATTGCCGATCGGGGTCGCCACGAGATAGAGTCCGTTCGCGAGTTTACTCGCCGCTGCCGGTCGCCTAGTTTGGGGCTCGTCGGTAACCATCGACAATGTCTCAATTCCTCGAGATGGCAGGGTCAAGCGTGTCCGTTCGAAAGCTCGCCGTGTTCGGCCTCGTGCTGCTCTTTGTCGGTTGCGCCCAAGAGCGCACGGGGCCGGTCTACCAGGAACCGGAGACCGTGCCAGCCTTGCCGGAGGAGGTGGTCGAGGCGGCACCCGCGGGGCCGGTCAAGATCGCCCTCCTGCTGCCGCTTTCGGGCAGTGCCGAAACGGTCGGCCGCGACATGCTGGAGGCGGCCCAGATCGCCCTCTTCGATGTCGGGCAGACCGATATGGTGCTGTTGCCGCGCGATACCGGCGGCACCCCGGCAGGTGCCGCGGCGGCCGCGCGCTCGGCGATCGAGGCCGGGGCCGAGCTGATCGTCGGGCCGCTGTTCGCGAGTGCGACCTCCTCGGTCGCCCGGGTCGCCGCCGAGCACGATCTCAAGGTGATCTCGTTCTCGAACGACGCGACAGTGGCCGGCGACGCTGTCTGGGTCTTGGGCTTTCGCCCCGAGGAGCAGGTCGCACGGGTGGTCGACTACGCGCGGCAGCAGGGCCTGAACCGGATCGGGGCGCTGGCCCCCGACGACGCCTACGGCCAGCGCTCGGTCAACGGTTTTCGCGATGCGCTGGGCCTCGGCCAAGTGTCGGCGGCCGACGGGTCCGGCTCGGCGAGCAGCGCCTTCTATCCGCCCGACGAGCGCGAGCTCGCCCGGGTGGTCCGTGAGTTCACCGGGCCCGAGGGCAGCAACCGCTTCGACGCGATCCTGATCGCCGACGGTGGCGATCGGCTGCGCTCGGTGGCGGCGCTTCTCGCCTTCTACGATATCGATCTGCGCACCACCCGACTGCTCGGCACCATGCTCTGGGAGGACGATCCGCGGCTGCTGTTCGAGGAGACATTGCAGGGCGGCTGGTATGCCAGCATGTCACCCGAGAACGAACGCCGTTTTCAGGGCCGCTTTCGCGAGGCCTTCGGCCGCGATCCGGTGACCCTGGCCGGGCTCGCCTACGACGCGACGGCTCTGGCCGCCGTGGTCGCCGCTACCGATCGCAGCTTTCCGACCCAGCGGCTCACCGATCCGAGCGGCTTCGTCGGCCGCGCCGGCATCTTCCGGCTGCGCGACGACGGCACCACCCAACACGGCCTCGCCGTGGTCGAAATCGACAACGGCACCGCCCGTGTGGTCGATCCGGCACCCCGCAGCTTCCTGGTGGCCTTCCTCGATCGCTGACCGGCTGCCGTTGACGGATTTGTGGATCGGCTTGGGGAAAACGGCGGGAGGAGCGTGAACAGACGCGGGGTGGACAACTCTTAGGTGTCCATTTATAGGCTCTTTCTATCAAGAGTTTAATTGGCGATGGCCCCAGCGCATGACGTCCTCCGCCCACGGCAGCCCGACACCCGCGCGATCCGATGTGGCCTGTGGGTCGCTGTCCGAACCTGTTGCGGCTGGTCGATCCCCGACCAAGTCGCCGGATTGGGCGGGTGCGGTGGTGGTCGTGGAATCGCTGCGGTGTCAGCCCCAGCTTCCGGCCGACGGCGCCAATGAGGGTGACGTCGAAGAATCGCTCCTGCAGAGCAGCCAGCGACCGATCGTTCGCCTCTTGGTGGTCGAGGCCGACGAGGAGGATTTCGAGGTCCTCGAGGCGCTCTTGTCGCGGGCACCGGAGACCCGCTTCGAGGTGGTCTGGTCGACCAGCGTCGAAACCGGCCTGCGCCGTCTCGCGGCCGAGAGCTTCGATGCCTGTCTCGTCGATTACGGTCTGCCAGGGCGCTCCGGCCTCGATTTCGTCGATATCGCCATTCGCCGTGGCTTCGATCGGCCGATCATCCTGTTGAGCGACGATGCCGACGAGGCCCTCCAGTATCGGGCGATCCAGGCCGGCGTCGCCGACTATCTCGACAAGGAGGAGTGCGATACCGGTCGGCTCGATCGCTGCATCCGCTTCGCCATCGCCCGGTGTCGCCAAACCCGCCGTCTCGACCCGCCGGCCGCCACCGACACGCTCACCGGACTCGCCAATCGCACGCTGTTTCTGGAGCGGCTCGCCACGGCGCTGGAAACAGCCCGCCGTAACCGGCTGGGTGCTGCCGTTCTCGCCATCGATCTCGACGATTTCAGCAGTGTCAACGACCGGCTCGGCTTCGATGCCGGCGACCGGCTGTTGACGATCATCGCCGAACGGCTCGGCCATCGGCTGCGCGACAGCGACACGATCGCCAGGCTCGCCGGTGACAGCTTCGCCATCCTCTTGGAGAACCTGCCGCGCCCCGAGGACGCGGCCCTGGTCGTGCAGAAGCTGATGCAGGTGATCGAGGCGCCCATGGCGCTCGCCGGCGAGGTGCTGCGGCTCCGAGCCAGCTTCGGGGTGAGCCTCTATCCGATCGATGCGAGCGAGCCCGACGAGATCATGCGCCTCGCCGATGCCGCGATGCATCGCGCCAAGGCCGCCGGCGGTCGGACCTGCCGTTTCCACGACGCCAATCTCTCGGCTGCCACCGGCCTCATCGTGCCGCTCTTGGGCGAGCGGATGGTCGAACCCGCGCCCAAAGGTGGCCTCGACCAGGCGCTGCAGGAAGGCCGCTTCGAGCTCTTCTTCCAGCCCCAGATCACGCTGCGCTCGCCGACCGTGGGGCTGATCGCCCGGCCGCGGCTGCACGACCCGGATCGCGGCCTTTTGGGGCCGGATCGCTTCCTCGGCATGATCGAGGAGCCGGGCTTTCTCGACCGATTGGTGCTCTGGATGGCCGAGGCGGGGGGAATACAGCTCGCGGCCTGGCGCAGTGCCGGCTGCCGCGTCGACCATCTGGCGATCCCGCTGATGACGCCCAACGCGCTGGGCTGGCTCGAACTCGCCGATCGTGGTCTCGCCATTTTCGAGCGGCACGGCCTGGAGCCCGGCTGCCTCGAGCTCGAGGTCGAAGAGGCGCCCCTCTACCAGGACCTGATCAGCCGGGCCGGTAATGTCGCCAAGCTGCGCGACAAGGGCCCCAGGCTCGCGATCCGCGGGCTCGGCCAGGAGATGGTCTCCCTGACCCTGCTGCGCGATTGCCCGATCGACACGCTCAAGCTCGCGCAAGCGCTGCTCGACGGGGTGCCGCGCGACCGCCACCGCACGCTTTTCGCCGATGCGGTGATCCAGCTCGGCCGCCACCTCGGCCTGCGGCTGGTGGCCGAGGGGGTGCCGAGCAACAGCCAGCTGCAGCTCTTGAAGCGGGCCGGCTGCGATGCCGCCGAGTGCACGATGAGTGATCCGGCGATGACGGCGGACGAGACCCGCACGTGGCTCGTCCGCCACCAACGCCGCCGGGAGACCCTCCTGTAGCCGCTTACCGCTCGATCGGGCTCAGGGGGTGACGGGCGTCGCCGCCGGTGTCGTATCCTCGGGCGACTGCAGCCACTTCGATGCGATGCCGGCGAGCGCCGCGCCGGCCAGAGGCGCGAGCCAGAAGAGCCAGAGCTGGGTCAGGTAGCCGGTGCCGGCGAAGAGCGCCTGGCTCGTGCTACGGGCCGGGTTCACCGAGGTGTTGGTGATCGGGATGCTGACCAGATGGATCAGGGTCAGGGCGAGGCCGATGGCGATCGGGGCAAAGCCGGCCGGTGCCTTCGGGCTCGTCGCGCCGATGATGACGAGGAGGAAGAAGAAGGTCATGACGACCTCCATGATGAAGGCCGAGCCCAAGCCGAAGCCGCCGGGCGACAGCTCGCCGAAGCCGTTGGCGGCGAACCCGCCGACCCCGGCAAAGTCGGCCTTGCCGGCGAGGATGACGAACAGGACCAGCGCCGCCACCACCGCACCGAGCAACTGCGCCGCGATGTAGGGCAGGAGCTTCGCCCCCTCGAACCGTCCGGCCATGAAGAGGCCGAGCGACACCGCGGGATTGAAGTGGCCACCCGAGATGTGGCCGACCGTGTAGGCCATGGTCAGGACGGTTAGACCGAAGGCGAGCGAGACTCCCAAGAGGCCGATGCCGACCTCGGGAAAGGCGGCGGCGAAGATGGCCGAGCCACAACCGCCGAAGACGAGCCAGAACGTGCCGAATCCTTCGGCAGCCAATGCCTTTTGCATCGCGCGATGCTCCTTTTGACGAGGGATGGTGCGGCGATCGCCGCGGATTGACGAGGAATGGTGCGGCGGTCGCCGCGGACCCGCAACTGCTCCGATCAACGCGGTTCTTCTAATGCGCGCCATAGCCGGCTGCCAAGAGTGAAGTCGGCGAACAAATGTCCGCTCGTTCTACTTTATGGGAACAACTAGCGAGCTCGTCGCGACCTGCCGGCTCAAAAGCGCCAGCGCGCCGCCACGCTGAGGACGTGGATCTGGTTCTGGTACTCGGCGCGGAGATCGCCGCGCACGGCATTGCCGCGATCGGCCGCGCTCAACCGCACCTCGGCCTCGTCGAACAGGATGTACGAATAGGCGAGGTCGAACGAGAGATTGTCCAGCGCCTGCCAGCCGATCCCGGCGGACAGCCACCAGCGATCGGCGTCCGGGATGCGCGGCGTGCGGTAGCGGTTCCTGGTCGGCGTCTGGTCGAAGGCCCCACCCAGCCGCAATGTGAGCCGATCATCCGGCCGCCAAGTGCCGCCGACCGCGAAGAACCATTGGTCTTCCCACTCGAACTCGGTGACGTTGTCGGGCTGGGCGGCGTTGTCGAACTCGATGACCAGTTCGTCGAAGGTGCTCCAGCCGGTCCATTGTGCCTCGGCCATCACCGAAAAGTGCTCGCCGAGATCCTGGTGGATGCCGAAGCTGAGCATCGGCGGCAGCTCGACGTCGGTCTCGGCGTCGACATCGGCGAACGCCCCGGTGGCACCGCGGATGGCTGCACCGACCCCCGCCGCGTCGAGGTCGAACCGGGCATCACCCTCCAGCTCGGTGTCGATCGCCGAGCGATAGGCGATCCCGAGCCGGGTGCCCCGCCGGGGCTCGGCAAGCGCGCCCAGATTGAAGCCGTAGCCCCAACCCTCGCCCTCGATCCGGGCGCGGCCGTCCTGGGTCGTCGGCGCCGCGCCGGGGATGCCCGAGATCGCCCCGATGGTGCCGAAATCCACGGCACTCTCCAACTCCGCCTCGCTGTATTGAAACTGCAGGCCGCCGGCCACGGTGAGCCAATCGGCCGGCTTGTAGGCGAGGACCGGGTTGATGTTGACGGAGACGAAGCTCGATTTCAGCGTGTGGTAGCGGCCGACCCAGTCGTCCGGATACTCGGTGCCGAGGCCGAACGGGACGTTGATCGCGAGGCCCAGGCGGAAATCCTCGTGCGGGACGGCAACACCGTAGAAGGAAGGGATCACCCCGTCGTCGGCCACGTCACCCTTGCTGTCTCGCCCGCCGATCGGCGTGCCCAGCACGGTGGTTCCCTCGGCGTCGCGAAACTCCAGCGAGGTCAGGACCCCGCTCGCCTCGAGTTGCACGCTCGAGCGATCGAAGCGGCCGATGGCTGCCGGATTGAAAAACATATATGAGGGGTTCTCGGCACCCGCCGTGGCCCCGGCAAAGGCATTGCCCTGGGCCTCGGCCGATTGCTGCTTGATGGCGAAGCCGGCCGCCCCGGCATCGTCAGCCGCCGCCAACCCGGCGAGCCCGACGGCCGCCGCCACGCACGAAGCCCGCATCCGTGTCCTCCCCGGTGCCGCTGGCCAGGACATGATTAATTGGCCAATTACCGCCGACTCGAAGCAACCTGAAGGCGACTATGCGCAGGTCGTTTCGGAGGACAAGCCGTGCCGCCGCGGCGGCGTGGGGCAGAGCGGTCTTTGTGATTGCAGTGTGGCGCCCGAACGACGCTCGCCGCGGTCAGGCGTCGGCCGCGAGGATGGCACGCAAGGTTGCGAGATCGACCCCGCCGGTCAGGAATGCGTTGCCGATACCGTGCCAGAGGACGAAGCGCAGGGCTCCCGCCTCGGCCTTCTTGTCGCGGGTCATGGTCTCGATCAGCGCATCGACCGGAAAGCCCCGATTGAGCAGCCGGCGCGGCTCGGTGGCGATGTCGAGGCTGGAGAGATGCGCCTCGAGCCTGGCGGCATCGGCTTCGCGGGCGAGGCCGAGAGCGGCCGAGAGACGGGCCGCCTTGACCATGCCCAGCGCCACGGCTTCGCCGTGCAGGAGCCGATCGCCGTAGCCGGTGAGCGCCTCGTAGGCGTGCGCGAAGGTGTGGCCGAAGTTCAAAAGCGCCCGCCGCCCGGTCGTCTCGCGCTCGTCGGCGGCGACGACGGCGGCCTTGATCTCGACCGAGCGGCGGATCGCCTGCATCCGCAGCGCCGGATCGCCCGCGAGCATGGCAGCAGCGTTGGCCTCGAGCCAGGCGAAGTAGTCGGCGTCGGCCAGGCAGCCGTGCTTGATCACCTCGGCATAGCCGGCCTTGAGCTCGCGCTCGGGCAGGTCCTGCAGCACGTCGACGTCGATCAGCACGGCGACGGGCTGATGAAAGGCGCCGATCAGGTTCTTGCCGTGCGCCGAGTTGATCCCGGTCTTGCCCCCTACCGAGCTGTCGACCTGCGCGAGCAGCGTGGTCGGCACCTGGACGAAGGGCAGGCCGCGCAGTGCCGTTGCCGCGGCAAAGCCGGCGAGATCACCGATCACCCCGCCACCCAGGGCCAAGACCGTGGTCTGGCGGTCGATGCCCGTGGCCAGCATCGCCTCGACCAGCCGGCCATAGGCTTGCAGGCTCTTGCTACCCTCGCCCGGTGCGACCACGAGGCGGCGAACCTCGATGGCGGCGACGGCCAATGCGTCTTCCAGCCGGCCGAGATGCGGCGTGACCGCGACGTTGGCGTCGGTGACCAGGAGCACCAGGGGCCGGGGCAAGAGCGGTCCCAGCACCGTGCCGGCCCGATCCAGCAGACCACTTTCGATGTGGATCGGATAGCGCCGCTCGGCGAGTTCGACGACGAGGGGGGCGGGCTCATTCGCCATCCAGCAGCACCCTTTCCCGCCGCAGGAGCTCGATGACCTGCTCGGCCACCTCGTCGAGTGGCTGATCGCCGGTGAGCACCCGATGGTCGGCCTCGGCATAGATCGGGTAGCGCCGGGCCATGAGATCGGCGAGAATCGCCTCGGGATCGCCCTGCATCAGCAGGGGCCGGCTCGTCAGTTTCTTGGCGGTCCGGCCGATCAGCGTCGCCAAATCCGCCTCCAGCCAGATGGTGACCGTTCGCCCGGCGAGCGCGGCCCGGGTGCGCGGATCGATGAAGGCCCCGCCGCCGAGGGCGAGGATACCCGGTGGCTGGCCGATCAGCCGGGCCACGACCCGCCGCTCGAGGTCGCGAAACGCCTGCTCGCCGTAGACCTCGAAGATGTCGGGGATGCTCATCGCGGCGGCCTCGACGATCGCCTCGTCGGCATCGACGAACGAGACCCCCGAAAGGGCGGCGAGCCGGCGGCCGACTGCCGTCTTGCCGGCCCCCATCAGCCCCACCAGCACGACGGGCTTGGTCAGCCGCTGCTCGACAGGGGTGGCACCAGCCGCGGCTTCGGCAGCGCCGGGGTCGGCGCCACCGGGGCTTTGCTGCCGCAGATCATCGATTCGGCGAAAGGGAGACATGGCGGCGGCGTTGAAACCCGGGGTTGCAATGGATATAAGGATGTGAGGGTCGGGTGGTTCCGACTCAAGCTAGGCGAGGCGGTCGGCCGGCGGCAAGCCTGCCGGTGTCGCTCGACGCCGTTCGGCTCGCCGGCGTCACCTGTCCGTCGCCGCGAGGGCATCCAAGGAAAGCCGCCCGCACCGCATGTCCACTTTTCGCCGCGTCCTCTTCCTCTTCCTGCTCGTGCTCGTCCTCGGTGGGGTGATCTTTCTCGCCACCTGGGATCGCCCGCCGCCGATCCAGCAGATCGAGGTCGAGATCCCGGACAGCCAGCTGCCTCGCTAGCCGGGCGGCCAGGCTGCGGCCCGGGGAGCCGCTTTTCGATGCGTGAACCCTTCCTCGAGATGCTCGCGGTCGAGCGTGGTGCCAGTCGCCACACGCTTGCCGCCTACGCCCGCGATCTCGACGACGCGGCTCGCTTCCTCCGCCGCCGCGCGCAGTCGCTCGAAGCCGCCACGACGGACGACCTGCGCGCCTGGCTCGGCCATCTCGACGCCCAAGGGCTGAAGAGTACGACGATCGCTCGAAAGCTCTCCGCCCTTCGCCAATACTGCCGCTTTCTCTACCTCGAGCGCGTGCGGCCCGACGATCCCTCGCTGCATCTCGCCCGGCCGAAACGCGCCAGGTCGTTGCCGCGCTATCTGAGCGAGGCCGAGGTGAGCGCACTGATCGGTGCTGCCGAGGCCCGGACCGGCGCGGACGGGCTGCGGCTGATGGCGATCCTCGAACTGCTCTACGCCACGGGCCTGAGGATCAGCGAACTCGTCGGGCTGCCGATCGCAGCACTCGCCGCCGATCGGCAGAGCCTCAGGGTGCAGGGCAAGGGCGACAAGGAGCGGATGGTGCCGATCGGCGGCCACGCGCGTGCCGCCCTCGACCGCTGGCTGGCGCACCGTGCCGGGCTCGAGCTGGCGCCTGCCCGGCGCCGCTGGCTCTTTCCGTCGCGCGGCCGCCAGGGCCATCTCACCCGCCAGCGCGTCGCCCAGTTGCTGCGCGACCTGGCGCTCGAGGCCGGCATCGACCCGGCGCGCCTGTCCCCCCACGTGCTGCGCCATGCCTTTGCCAGCCATCTTCTGGCGCACGGTGCCGATCTGCGGACCGTGCAGACGATGCTCGGCCACGCCGATATTGCGACAACGCAGATTTACACCCACCTGCAGCCAGAACGCCTTCAAGAGGTGGTCGCGACATACCACCCGCTTGCCCGCCAGGAGGAGAAAGGGCAAACCGTTGTGCAGCGCAGCAAAGCTGCGACCGACGGGCCGCAACCAACAGGACGAAGAAAATGAGCTTCACCATCGTCGAGCAGGCAGCCCCCCGGCTGAACCGCTCCGAGCTCGCCGTTCCGGGCTCCAGTCCGCACATGTTCGAAAAAGCCGCCGCCTCGAATGCCGATATCGTCTTTCTCGACCTCGAGGACGCCGTGGCCCCCGACAAGAAGGTCGAGGCACGGCAGAACATCATCAAGGCACTGAACGAGGTCGATTGGCGCAACAAGACCCTCTCGGTGCGGATCAACGGCCTCGACACCCACTACATGTACCGCGACGTCGTCGACATCCTGGAGCAGGGTGGCGATCGCCTCGATCTGTTGATGATCCCGAAGGTCGGTACGGCCGCCGACGTCTATGCCGTCGACATGTTGGTGACCCAGATCGAGGACGCGATGGGCCGCAAGAAGCGGCTCGGCTTCGAGCTCCTGATCGAGACGGCGCTGGGCATGGCCAATATCGAGGCCATCGCCGGGGCCAGCAAGCGCAACGAGTCGCTGCATTTCGGTGTGGCCGATTTCGCCGCCTCGACGCGGGCGCGGACCACCATGATCGGCGGCCCGAACCCGGATTACGGCGTGCTCACCGGCGGGCCGGAGGACCAGGAGCGCGAGTTCCACTGGGGCGACATGTGGCACTACGCCATCGCCCGACTGGTGGTCGCCGCCAGAGCGCACGGTCTGCGGCCGATCGACGGCCCGTTCGGCGACTTCTCCGACCCCGAGGGGTTCAAGGCGCACGCCAACCGTGCGGCGGTCCTCGGCTGCGAGGGCAAGTGGGCGATCCACCCCAAGCAGATCGACCTCGCCAATGCCGTGATGGGGCCCTCCGCCGCCGATCTGGAAAAGGCGCATCGCATCCTCGAAGCCATGGCGGCGGCGACCCGTGAGGGTCGGGGAGCCGTGGCCCTCGACGGCCGGCTGATCGACATCGCGTCGATCAAGCAGGCCGAGGCCATGGTCAAGAAGGCGGAGCAGATCGCCGCTGCCGCCTGAGTCGGAGCGGGAAGGGGGGTGAACCCCCTTCCCGCGTCCATTCCCCCGGAGACGACGTGCGCGCATGAGCACATTGCTGGACTTCGAGAAGCCGATCGCCGAGCTCGAGGGCAAGGTGAAGGAGCTTCGCCACCTCGCCGACGGCAGCGATCTCGACCTCGGCGAGGAGATCGCGAGGCTCGAGGGCAGGGCGGCAAAGCTCCTCTCCGCCACCTACGGCAAGCTGACGCCCTGGCAGAAAGCGCAGGTGGCCCGCCATGCCGACCGGCCGCACTACAACGACTACGTCAAGGCGCTGATTACCGACTACACGCCCCTGGCCGGCGATCGCTGCTTCGGCGACGACCACGCGATCCTGGGCGGCCTCGGCCGCTTCAAGGGCCGGGCGGTCGTCGTCATGGGCCACGAGAAGGGCCGCGAGACGGAGGACCGCGTCCGCCACAATTTCGGCATGGCCCGGCCCGAGGGTTACCGCAAGGCGGTGCGGTTGATGGAACTCGCCGAGCGGTTCGAGCTGCCGGTCTTGACGCTGGTCGACACGCCGGGGGCGCATCCCGGCATCCGGGCGGAGGAGCGCGGCCAGGCCGAGGCCATCGCCCGCTCGATCGAAACCTGCCTCAGGCTCACCGTGCCGATCGTTTCGGTCATCCTCGGCGAGGGCGGCTCGGGCGGCGCCATTGCGCTGGCCACCGCCGATCGGGTGCTGATGCTGGAGCACAGCATCTATTCGGTGATCTCGCCCGAGGGCTGTGCCGCCATCCTCTGGCGCAGTGCGGCGCAGGCCGAAACCGCCGCCGAAGCCCTGAAGCTGACCGCCCAGGATCTGCTCGGCCTCGGCCTGATCGACGAGATCATCGCCGAACCACTGGGTGGGGCGCATCGCGCCCGGGCGACCACCATCGAGAGTGTGGGTAACGCCATCGAGCGCCATCTCGACGCCCTCGACGGCGTCGCCCCGGCCGATCTCCGCCATCGGCGGCGCGAGAAATACCTGCACATGGGCCGCGAGCTCGAATAGGCTCACTTCACGACGTCGCGGCCGCCTTGCAGTTTCCGGTAGACCACGGGCAACAGGGCGAGTGCGGCGAGGCCCAGCAGCGGCCCGAGGATTTCGGGCTCGAGGAGGATGTCGAGATTCGGCTCCTCGCCGCGCGTGATGATCGCCCCCAGACCGTTGCCGACACCGGCATAGACGAAGCTGCCTGGCAGCATGCCGAGAACCGTGGCCAGGACGAAAATCCGAAAACTGACGCCGAACAGTGCGGCCACCACGCTGGCGACCAAGAACGGCAATATCGGCAGCAGCCGCAGGATGAAGAGATAGCTGAAGGCGTCCTTTTGAAAGCCCTTGCGCAGCCGTTCGAGCCGCGGGCTGGTGCCGGCACCCAGTCGCCGGCCGAAGGACGTGCCGGCAACGAGAAAGATCCCGACCGCACCCAGTGTCGCACCGGTCACGGCGAGGCTGCCGCCGAGCCAGATGCCGAACAGATAACCGCCGGTGATCGTCATCAGCACGGCGGCCGGCAGGGCGGTCGCCACGACCAGCGCATAGACGACGGTATAGCCCACGGCCGTCCAGAACGGGCGGTCGGCGACCGCGTCCCGCAGCATCCGGTCGTGCTGCTGCAGCGTCTCGAAGCTGAGCAGGTGATGCAGATCGAAGGCGAAGGCCAGCGCACTGGCAGCCACCAGGGCGGCCAGCGGCACGTAGCGGCGCCAGCGTCGCTTGCTCCGCGGGTCGGCCGCCTCGTCGCCCGTCTCGGGCCTCTCCTCCGCCATCGTCTCCGCCTGCCGGCCGTTTTGCGGGCGCGGCCGGCGCTCACGTGCCGCGGCGCCCGCCTCGCCACTTACGGTAGCCGACCGGCAGCAGCGCCAGCAAGGCGAGGCCGAGGATCGGGATCAGGATGGCGGGCTGGAAGATGATGCCGAGATCCGGCTCGTCCCCCGCCTCGATCGCCGCCCCCAGGCCGTTGCCGACGCTGACATAGACGAAGCTGCCGGGCATGATCCCGAAGAACGTGGCAAGGGCGTAGTCCTTGAGCTTCATGCTCAACAGTGCCGGCACGATATTCACGATCCAGAACGGAAACACCGGGACCAGCCGGAGAAAGAGCAGATAGCTGACGGCGTTCTCGTTGAAGCCCGCCTGCATCCGCTGCAGCCAGGGCCCGGCCCGCTCGCGCAGCCCCTCGCCGAGCGAGGTCTTGGCGATGAGGAAGATCGCGATGGCCCCTGCTGTCGCGCCGACCACGACGAGTGCCGTGCCGAGCCAGAGACCGAAGAGAAAGCCGCCGGCGATGGTCAGGAACGTCGCTCCCGGCACCGACACGGCGACCGCCCCGGCATAGACCAGGACGAAGGCGAGTGCCGTGAGCACCGGCCTCGCCTCGACGAAGGCGCGCAGGGCCTGATCGTGCTCGCGCAGCGTGTCGAAGGCGAGAAAGCGTTGCAGATCGAGGGCGAAGACGAGGCCGATGACCGCCAGCAGGATGCCGAGCGGCAGCACTCTCTTCCACAAGGGCTGCTTGGCCGGTAGCGGCGTCGTCGTCGTGCCGTTCTCCGTCCTGTCGGTCGATTCCATCAGCCGAACCATCGCAAGAAACTCACCAGCTTTCGCGTGCGCGAACTGAACAGGCGCGGCGTGAAATAGGCCCCGGCCGCCCGTTTGCCCGCCTCACCGCGGGTCGGATAGGGGGCGACCAGCCCGGCCATCGTCGAGACCTTGGCCCTCGTCGTCACCGCCATGACCCAGGGCAGGATCAGCTCACCGGCGTGGGCGCCGACGATCGCCGCACCCAGCACCCGCGCCTGCTTGCTGACCACGAGCTTGACCAGCCCCGCGGTCGCCCGCTCGGTCCGCGCCCGGTCGTTCTCGGCGAACGGCCAACGCACCACCTCGTGCGCGATGCCGCGCTCTTTGGCCTCGGCCTCGCTCAAGCCGACACTCGCCAGCTCCGGATCGGTATAGGTCGCCCAGGGAACGGTATCGGGCTCGGCCTTGACCGGCAGGCGGAACAGCGCGTTGCGGATCACCAGCCCCGCATGATAGCCGGCCAGGTGGGTGAACTGCAGCCCGCCGGCGACGTCGCCGATGGCGTAGACCTTGGGATTGCTCGTCTTCAGCCCGTCGTCGATCGTGATCCCCTGCTTGTCGTGCGCGATCCCGGCGGCATCCAGATCGAGTGCTTCGATGTTGGGCCTGCGCCCGGTGGCCACCAGGAGATGCGAGCCGGCAATGCGCCGCTCCTCGCCGCACGCACGGATCACCACGACGGGGCCTGCCTCGACGCGCTGCACCTCGACCCGCTCCAGGATCTCGACCCCGTCGGCCGCGAGGCTGTCGCGCACCACGGCGACCAGTTCCGGGTCGTCCTTGGGCAACATCGGGCCGATATCGAGGATCGTGACCCTCGAGCCGAGCCGGCGATAGGCCTGTGCCAGCTCCGAGCCGATCGGCCCACCGCCCAGAACGATCAGGTGCTCGGGCAGGACGTCGTTGTCGAAGATCGTCTCGTTGGTGAAGAACGGCACATCGTCGAGCCCCGGCAGCGGCGGCACGGCCGGCCGGCTGCCGGTGGCGACGACGAAGCGGCGGGCGCGGATTCGCCGACCATCCGCCTCGACCTCCTCGGGGCCGGTGAAGCGGGCACGCGCCTCGATGACCCGCACGCCCAGCCCCTCGAAGCGCTCGACACTGTCGTGCGGTGCGATCCCGGCGATCACCTGGTCGATGTGCCGCTTGACCGCTCGCATATCGACCCGGGGCTCGGCCGGTGCGATCCCGAACGGGCCACCCTGACGCAGCGCATGCGCATGCTTGGCCGCGGCGATCAGGCTCTTCGACGGCACGCAGCCGACATTGAGGCAGTCGCCACCCATCCGATCGGCCTCGACGAGCACCGTCGGCGCGCCCAGCTGCGCCGCCCCGGCGGCCACCGAAAGCCCGCCCGACCCGGCACCGATCACGCAGATATCGGCCTTGATCAATTCGCCCATGCGATCCCAACATTTTCTTTCCCGGCAGCCCACGACCTAGGTGCTTTGTCCGCTCCCCACAAAGCACGATGCCGTGACGGCCCGGCTTGTGACGCCCGCAGTGCAGTGCTACGAGCCCGGCCATGCCCAAGACGCGCGCCGACCTTTTCGCCTATCTCGACAGCCTCCAGATCGCCCACGTGACGATCGAGCATCCGCCGGTCTTCACGGTCGAGGAGGCGCAACAGCACACCCACCACCTCCCCGGTGGCCACACCAAGAACCTCTTCCTCGAGGACAAGACCGGCGGCCTTTGGCTGGTCACCTGCCTCGACGACCAGCCGGTCAAGGTCAACGCCTTGGCCCGCCTGCTCGCGGCACCCCGCTTCTCCTTCGGCAAGCCCGACCGGCTGATGGAGGTGCTGGGCGTCGAGCCCGGCTCGGTCACCGCGCTCGCCCTGATCAACGACACCGAGCGGCGGGTGCGGCCGGTCCTGGACAGCAAGCTTTTGGCGCACGCGCTGGTCAATTGCCACCCCTTGACCAACACTGCGACCACGACGCTGAAGGCGGCCGACCTCGTCCGCTTCATGACCGTCCAGGGTTATACGCCGCTGGAGATCGATCTCGATCGTACGCTCGAGGGTTGAGGCACGGCGGATCGCCTCACCCGGCTTTGCCGTTGCCGCACGACCCGACGCGGGATACTGTGGCCGCCGACGGCTCGGACCGGCAAAGGTTCGGGCGCTGATCGTCAGGCGGCAGGCGGCGGTCAGGATTGGGCACCAACTCGGGGAGATGCCTGACAATGAGCAACGTCGCCGCAACACCGTCCGCAGCCGCGCCGGAGCGCCGCCTCGGGCAACGTTTTCGCCGCACCGGCTGGATCGGCTTTTGGCTGCAGATCGTCCTTTGTGTCGTGCCGGTCGCGATCGGCACTCTGATCTATCTCGCGAGCCCGGATGCCGGCATGCCGGGGGCGCGCATGGCGCTGATCTCGACCTTGACGACGGGTGTGTTGCTCATCCTCGTCGTCACCACGGTCCTCTTCTTCTACTATACCCGGGTCGGCAAGCGGCTGGAGACCGGCACCAGTCGCTGGACGCGACGGCGGCTGAAAGGGCTCGTCCGCTTCGGCCTGGCTGCCAGTGGTATCAGCGTGTTCTGCTCGGCCGTCTTGATGCTGTGGGAGACCACGTTCATGCTGCGGACGTTTCTGGAGTTTCCGCAGGGTGGCGTGCCGGTGATCCAGACCACGATGCAGGATTCGACCTGGATCTCGGCCCTCGACGTGCTGAGCCTGCTGACGCTCACCCTGTCGATCCTGACCGAAATCCTGGTCTTGGGCCTCGGCCTTTGGCTGATGTACTGGCTGACGCACCCGGCACCCGCCACCGCGTCGGAACGACATATCGAGCCTTCGGCAATGCCCCAGCCGGCGACCTGAGCCCAGGGTCACGAGCGCACCCGCCGGCCATCTGCCGGGATCGCTTGCCCGGCTCGACCGGTGCCCGGCGGCGGCCGCGGTGACGACGAGCGAAACGCCCGTGTGCCTGACCGCTGCCGGGATGGTGCGCGGTGCCCGGCAGATGGCGTTCGCGCTCGTCTCGGTGGTTCTCTTCGCCGTGGCCTTCGGCGTCGCCGCCAGGGGCGCCGGGCTCGAGGGCTGGGCCACGCTGTTGATGAGCGGCGCGGTCTTCGCCGGCGCCTCGCAGTTCGCGGCGCTCGAACTGATGACTGCGCCGGTGCCCTGGATCCCGCTTCTGGCCGTGGTCTTCGCGGTCAATGCCCGGCACATCCTGATGGGCGCTGTCCTTTATCCCTGGTTCGGCCGGCTGCCGTTCGTCCAGCGGCTGCTGCCGGCGGCGGTGATGACCGACATCAACTGGGCGCTGGCCGTTCAGGCCTATGACCGGGGCGAGCGCGACATCGGCCACCTCGTCGGCTCGGGCCTCTTGCTCTGGGTCACCTGGCTCGCCGGCACCGGCCTCGGCGTCGCTCTGGTCGATGCCGTCACCATCGATCTCGAACGCTTCGCCGTCGACCTCGTTTTCCTGCTGTTTTTCGTCTGCCTCCTGACCTCGCTCCGGCGGGGTCGGAGTGACGACATCGCCTGGCTGGTCGCCGGGGCCACCGCCCTCGTCGCCTGGCATGTCCTGCCGGCGCATTGGCACGTGCTCAGCGGCGCCCTGGCCGGCGGCATCGCCGGGCTGTTGCATCACGAGCGCCGCCGTCACCAGCCCGAACGGCACGACCACCCTCAATGAGCCCGCTGCAGACAATTCTCGCCATCCTGGCGATCGGGCTCGTGACCTACGCGACCCGGATCGGCGGCATTCTGATCATGGCGCGAATCCCCGTTTCGCCGCGGATCGAGGCATTCTTGCGCTACCTTTCGGGCTCGGTGCTGGTGGCATTGGTCGTCCCACCGGTGATCCACACGGGCCCCGCCGCCTGGCTCGGCGTCGCGGTCACACTCGCCGCCATGCTGCGGACCCGTCACGCGCTCCTCTCGCTCGTCCTCGGCATGGCCGCGGCCGCCGGCTATCGGGCACTCGCTTGATCGAGCCCTGGTCTCGGCGTCGGCGTCGGCCTAAACGGGGCCGGTATCCGACAACGAGGGGAGGAAGAGCATGGCCGAGATCATCCTGGTGACCGGCGGCAGCCGCGGCATCGGCGCTGCCTGCTGCACGCTCGCGGCCCGCCACGGCTACGACGTGGCGATCAACTATGCGGGTAACGAAGCGGCGGCGGCTGCCGTTGCTGCCGAGGTCGAGGGCGCCGGCCGGCGGGCGATCACGATCCGCGGCGACATCAGCGAGCCCGAGGACGTCGCTGCGATGTTCGATGCGACCGAGGCGAAGCTCGGGCCGGTGACCGCCTTCGTCAGCAATGCCGGCGTGATCAACAAGGCGGCCCCTCTGGCCGACACGCCGATCGAGGAGATCCGCCGGATCATCGACATCGACCTGACCGCACACGTCATCTGCAACCGCGAGGCGGTGCGCCGGATGGCGATCTCCAGAGGCGGGCCGGGCGGGGCGATCGTCAATATCTCGTCCAAGGCGGCGACCCTCTTCGGTGCCGGCGGGTTCATCGCCTACGGCACCGCCAAGGGCGGGATCGACGTCCTGACCCAGGGCCTCGCCCGCGAGGTCGCTGCCGACGGTGTTCGGGTGAATGCGCTCCGCCCCGGGCTGATCGACACCGACATCCAGGACGACACCGGGATCGAGGACCGGATCGCCCGATTCGGCCCGACCGTGCCGATGGGCCGGGCAGGCACCGCGCTGGAGGTCGCCGAAGCCGTGCTCTGGCTGCTCTCCGATCGGGCCGGCTATGTGACCGGGACGGTCTTCGACGTCGCTGGCGGCCGCTGAGCGACCACGCGCGACGGATCGTGATGGCAAAGCGGCAATTATCGCGCTCAAAGCGTATTGACGCGCTATAAAATTGCGCTATAGTTGAAAAATCGCAACACGGCGTATTCTGCCGGGTTCCGCCCCGATCACGTCAGCGGAAGTGGTCCTTGCCCAGCCATCGATATCTGCGCCCGTTGGGTCTGGCGCTGACCCTGCTCTGCGTCCTTTATCTTCTGCAGAGCCTGCGAAGTGCCGACCTCGAACGTGTCTTTGCCCAGCCGGTGGACGGCCTGCTGCTCGTGCTGGGCGTCTCGACCCTCGTCTACACCGGCCTCTTGATCGGTGTGGCGACCGGCTTTGCGCATCTCGTCCAGGCGACGGGGCATGCGCGGGCGACCGCGGGCGAAGGCCTGGTCGTCTGGGGTCAGGCCAATCTCGCCAAGTATCTGCCCGGCAATGTTCTGCATTTCGCCGGCCGGCAGTTGCTGGGAGCCCGCTGTGGCTGGCCGCAAAGCCGGATCGCTGCCGCCAGCCTCTTGGAGGTCGCTCTCTTCGTGCTGTTGCCCGCGGGTTTGGCCGCGCTCGCTCTGACGCTAACGGGGGATGCTGCGCTCTTCGGCTTTTCGGGCTGGGTCGGCATGGTGGTGACCCTGGTCACGCTCGGGCTGACCATCGGTCTCTTCGGCGATCGGCTGGCCCGTCGATTGCCGCCGGCCATGGCCCGGTTGGTCGGTTGCCTCGTCCTGCCGAACCCGACAGCCGTGCTTCCCGCAGCACTCTATTTCACCTTGTTCTTCGTCGGCATGGCGCTGATCACCTGGTGGCTCTACGGTGCCGTCAGCGGCACGGTCGATCTCGCCGAATTGCCCCTTCTGGCCGCCGCGTTTCTCGGCAGCTGGCTCCTCGGCTTCGTCGTCCCGGGGGCCCCCGGTGGCATCGGGGTGCGCGAGGGAACCTTCGCGCTGATGGGCGGCCTCCTCCTGCTCGGCAGCGAGAACCTGGTGATCGTGGCAGTCGCAATGCGCGTGGTGACGCTCGCCGGCGAGGGGCTGTTGTTCCTGCTCGCACTCGGCATCTCCCGCGAGCCGGCCATGGCTGCGGCACTGGCCGCACGCGTGGCCGGCTGGCGAGACCGTCTCTGGCCTGCGGCGACCCTCCGGCCGCTCGGGGTCAGTTCGCGGCAAACAGGTCGATGGCGTAATCGCTGACCGGCAACGCCTGCTCGATCAACCCCTGCTCGACGAGAAAAGCCGCGAACCGGGCGTAACGGCCGTGGTCGAGCCCGGCCGGGCTCAGCGCCAGGCGTGGCAGCGTGTCGGCCCAGGCCCGCCGATTGAGCTCGTCGTCGAGTTCCGGATCGGATGCTCTGAAGATCTCCCAGGCCTCGTCCGGATGGTTCATCAGCCAGTGGGTCGCCTCTTCGACCGCGAGCATGAACCGCTGCAGCCGCGGGTCGGCGAGATTGTCCACATGCGCCACGTAGATGAGCTCGTCATAGGCCGGCACGCCTTCCTCCTCGGGGTAGAAGGCGCGGCCGGGCCGTTCGATGATGTCCATCTGGTTGAGCTCGAAATTGCGGAAGGCCCCGATCACCGCGTCGACCTGCCCCGTCACCAGCGACGGCGAGAGTGCGAAATTGACGTTGACCAGTTCGACCGCGTCGAGCCCGAGCCCGTGCTCGGCGAGCATCGCCCCCATCAGCGCATCCTCGAAACCGCCGACCGAGAAGCCGACCTTCTTGCCCTCGAGATCGGCGATGGAGTGGATCGGGCTGTCGGCGAGCACGACCAGACTGTTCAAGGGCGTCGCCACCAGCGTGCCGATCCGGCGCAGCGGCAGGCCTTCGGCCACCTGAAGGTGCAGCTGCGGCTGGTAGCTCACCGCGATCTCGGCTCGGCCTGCGGCGACCAGCTTCGGCGGGTCGTTGGGATCGGCAGGCGCCACGAGCTCGACCTCGAGCCCGTGTGCGGCGAACAGGCCCCGCTCCTGGGCGACGATCAGGGGCGCGTGGTCCGGGTTGACGAACCAGTCGAGCAGCACGGTCAAGCGGTCCTGGGCACTGGCCGGCACGGCTGCGGCGAGGGTCAGGACGAAGGCGACGATGCGCAGCATCGGGTGGGTTCTCCCGTCGATGATGGTTGGGCTTATCGTTGGTTGTCGGTTTCCGCCTGCCAGGGCGCGAGGCGCCGGCCCAGTCGGTCGACCGCGAGGTAGAGGGCCAGCGCCATCGCCGCGAGCACGAGGAGTGCCGCGAACATCAGGTCGATCTGCATCCGCGCATTGGCGTGCAGCATCAGGTAGCCGAGCCCGCCCGACGAGCCGACCCACTCGCCGACCACGGCACCGATCGGCGCCACCGACGCCGCGACCCGGAGGCCCGAGGCGAGCGACGGCAATGCTGCCGGCAGGCGGATGAAGCGAAGCATATCGAAACGGCTGGCACCCAGGAGGCGCACCAGGTCGAGCATCTCCGGGTCGGCCCGGCGCAGCCCGTCGTAGAAGGCGGCGGTGATCGGAAAGTAGATGATCAGCACGGCCATCGCGACCTTGGACGCCATGCCGTAGCCGAGCCAGAGGACGAGCAAGGGGGCGAGGGCGAAGACCGGCAGCGCCTGGCTCACCACGAAGACCGGCAACAGCCAGCGCCGGGCGGTGACGAAGCTCGCGAGCAGCAGGCCCGAGGCGGTGCCGAGGATCGCCCCGAGGGCGAAGCCCAGGAGGATCTCGGTCGCGGTGATCCAGGCATGGCCGAGGATCAAGGGCCAACGCGCCACGAGTGTTTCCAGCACCGCCCAGGGCCCGGGCAGGATGAAGGGCGGCACGCCCGTGAGGACCACGACCAGCTGCCAGATCGCCAAGAGGCCGGCGAGCGTGATCAGCGGCCGCACGCCGGCGAGCGACGGTGCCCGGATGGGACCGCGCTCGGCCGGCTGGTGCACCGCCCGGCTCGCCATCGGGGTCAGACCGCTGCCCGGGCGGTGAGATAGGCGGCGAGCGACTCCCGCGACCACGGGCGCAGCAGGTCGAGCATCGCCACATAGCTGTCGTGGATGCGCTTGTCGAGCCCGCCCCGTTCCGCGAACTGGGTGAGCACCGCCGGTGCTGCGGCCCGCAACGCCTCGGTGACCTCGGCCGGAAACGTGCGCAGCTGCACACCGTGCTCCTCGACCAGCGACTTCAGTGCTGCGGCGTTCATCCGCTCCGATTCGGCAAGGGCAAAGGCGTTCTCGGCCCGGCAGGCTTCGGTGATGACGGCCCGAAGCTCGGCCGGCAGGTCCTCGAACACGGCGCTGTTGACGATGCACTCGCCGGTCCCGTTGGGCTCGTGCAGGCCGGGGCCGTAGTAGTAGGTGGCAGCCTGATGGAAGCCGAGCGCCAGATCGCTGAAGGGACCGGCGAACTCCGCCGCATCGAGCGCTCCGCTCTGCAGCGCCGGCAGCGTCTCGCCCGGCGGCAGCGACACCTGAACGATGCCCATGGGTGCATAGAGATCGCCCCCCAGTCCCGGCATGCGAAAGCGCAGGCCGCGAAGATCGCTGACGCCTCGGATCTCGTGGCGGAACCAGCCACCCATCGACATGCCCGTATTGCCGGCCATGAACGGCTTGACGCCGAAGTCGGCGTAGAGCTCGTCCCAGAGCGCCTGGCCGCCGCCGTGCTCGATCCAGGCCATGTGCTCGAGCGGGGTCAGGCCGAACGGCACGGCCAAGAAGAGCTGCGAGACGGGCATCTTGCCGGCCCAGAACACCGCCGCCGTATGCGCGAGCTCGGCTACCCCTTCGCTCACCGCATCCAAGACCTCGAAGGCCGGGACGATCTCGCCTGCCGCATAGAGCTGGACCTCGATCCGCCCGCCGCTCATGCTGCCGATCCGCTGTGCCAGCCGGTTCGCGGTCATCCCGGGTCCCGGCAGATCACGCGGCCAGGAGGTCACCATTCGCCAGCGGCGGGGTGTATCGGCGCGCAGGACGGCCGGTGCGGCGACCACACCGGTACCGGCGAGAAGGGCGCTGCGCCGGGTTGTGTTCATCGGTCGTTTCCCCCGTTCGGCCACGTCTGGAAGAAGTGGTGCACCGGCCCGTGGCCGTGACCGATGGCCAACCGATCGGCCGCCGCGATGGCGCCCGTGATGTAGCTCTTGGCCCGGCCGACCGCCTCCGGCAGCGGCAGCCCCGACGCCAGGCCAGCGGCGATCGCCGCCGAAAGCGTGCAGCCGGTACCATGGGTGTTGCGGGTGGCGATGCGCGGGCCCCGCTGCCAGAGCAGCTCGCCGCCGTGCAGCAGCACGTCGGCACTTTCGTTGCCGTCGGCGCCGTCGGCGTCGAGATGGCCACCCTTGAGCAGCACGTCGCGGACCCCCAGGCCCTGCAGCCGGGCCGCCACCGCCGGCATCTGTCGGCGCTCGCTCACCGGCGGCTCGCCGAGCAGCACCGCGGCTTCCGGCACGTTCGGGGTGATGATCGAGGCCAGCGGCAGAAGCTCCGTCTTCAGCGCCTCGACCGCCGCGTCCGGCAACAGCTTGTCGCCCGACTTCGCCACCATGACCGGATCGAGCACGATCCAGCGCGGCCGCCAGTGGCGCAGCCGCTCGGCCACGGTGCGGATCACCTCGGGCCCGCCCAGCATGCCGAGCTTCACGGCGTGCACCGGAATGTCGTCGAAGACGGCGTCGATCTGCGCCGCGACGAAGGCGGGCTCGACCGGAAAGATGCCGGTGACGGCCTTGGTGTTCTGCGCGGTGAGCGCGGTGATCACCGACATGCCGTAGACGCCGAGGGCCGAGAACGTCTTGAGATCGGCCTGGATACCGGCGCCGCCGCCGCTGTCCGAGCCCGCAATGGTGAGGGCGGTTCGGGTCATGCTTGCCTCTCGGTGAATGCTTGGTCGACGACCGCGCGCAGCCGCCGGGCGGCGGCCTCGACGTCCTCGGCCATGAAGATGTCGGAGATGACGGCCACGCCGTCGGCCCCGGCGGCGATCACCGCTGCCGCATTGCCGTGATCGATCCCGGCGATGCCGCAGACCGGAAGGGCCGGGTGATGCCGGCGCACGGCTTCGATCAGCCGGGCGAGTCCCTCCGGCCCGAGCGGCGGATCGCCCGGATCCTTGCTCGCCGTCGGGTAGACCGGCCCGAGCCCCGCATAGTCGGCGAGGCCCGGTTCCACAGCCGCGGCCTCGTGGGCGTGGTGCACGGTGATGCCCAGCAGTGCCTCCGCGCCGAGGAGGCGCCGCGCGTCCGAAGGCGCCATGTCGGTCAGGCCCACATGCACCCCATCGGCACGAGCCGCGAGCGCCACGTCCACCCGGTCGTTGACCAGGAGCGGCACGCCGTGGGGGCGGATCACCGCCCGAACGGAGCGGGCGAGGTCGACGAGATCCCGGGTGCAGGACGCCTTGTCGCGAAGCTGCAGCAGCGTCATGCCGCCCGCCGCCGCGAGCGTGGCGAGGGCAACGGGATCGCGGCCGCGAGTGCGGGCGGGGTCGAGCACGCCGTAGAGGCGAAGGTCGAGCGCGGGCTTCATCCGAACCTCGCCGATCGCGCCAGGCTCGTCGCGTCGAGCCCATAGACCGCATCGAGAAAGGCCGGCACGAAGCTGCCGGGACCACGGGCGTGCTCGGCAGCGATGCTGCCGGCCACCTTCATGACCAGCATGGCGGATGCCGCGGCCATGAAAGGATCCGGCTCGACCGCGAGCCAGGCGGCGACCAGCGCCGAGCCGGCGCAGCCCATGGCGGTCACCCGGTCCATCAACGGGCTGCCGCCGCCGATCTCGACCAGGCGGCCACGGCCTTCGATCCGATCCGTGTCACCGGTCGTGCAGAGCACCGTGCCGTCGCCGATCTCCAGCAGCGGCCGTTCTGCCCGATTGCAGCGCAGCACATCCGGGCCGAGGTCGAGCAGATCTTGTGCGAAGCGGTTGCGTTCGGCGCTGCGGTCCACCTTGACGGGATCGAGCACCCAGGGCCGGCCGAGCTGCCGGGCCGTGCGAACCGCCGCCGGCCCGGCTTCCCGCCGCCAGGGGTCGAGCATGCCGAGATTGACCAGCAGGGCGGCGCTCGAGCTCACGAAGTCCGGCATCGCCGAGGACTCCATGGTCATCGACGGCACCGCGCCCACGGCGAGCAGCAGGTTCGCCGAGAGCGGCATGGCGACGAAATTGGTGAGGCAGTGCACACGCGGCCGTTCGTGCCGCAAGTGATCGAGGCCCGATGCCGCCCGGTCGACGATCTCGGCAGGTGCGATGGTGGCCACGTTCACTCCCGCATAGAGGCCGGATTCGGGCCGGAAGCGGGGGTGAAGGACGGTCGAGACAGCCGCTCAATCCCTACGCCGGCATCATCCGGATCAGGTTCGACGGGTTTCGCGGTTCGCCCGCGCTCTCAGTCCCGCATCAGGGACACCCCGTTGAGACATGACAAGACGTAGACAGTGCCGGCCCCGGTGACAAGGGCCGACTTCGGCGGACGCGGGCCGAGGTGGTGTGCGCAGCATTAACCGTACGGTAAGGACTACCGCTTACCTTCGGCGCACGGACACCAAAGGAGAGCCCCGATGCGCCACGCGATCCACGACATCAGTCCATTGCCCACGCCGGAACTCGACTGGGAGATCGATCCCGAGATTTTCGCCGAGCCGTTCGATGCGCTGGCCCTGGAGATCGTCGAAGCCAGCCTCGAGGATGTCGAACCCTGGCAGCGCCTCGGCGATGTCCTCGGCCGGATCACCGGCGAGGCCGATACGGAGTGATCAGTTGCGGCCTTCGGCTGCCAAGCGCAGATTGGCGATCTTGCGGTCGGTGAGATGCACCCGAATGCGCAGGATGGTAACCCAGACCAGATAGAGCTTGAAGACCAGGATCATGACCAGCAGCGGGTAGAGCATGGCCGGATCCATGGCCGGCCCGTCGCGGCGCAGAATCGTCGCCGGCTGGTGCAACGTGTTCCACCAATCGACCGAAAAGCGGATGATCGGCAGGTTGATCGCCCCCACCAGCGCCAGGATCGAGGCGGCGCGCGCGCCCCGGGCCGGGTCCTCGAAGGCGTCGTAGAGCGCCATATAGCCGAGATAGAGAAAAAAGAGGATGAGGACCGAGGTGAGCCTCGCGTCCCAGACCCACCAGGTGCCCCACATGGGCTTGCCCCACACGGCACCGGTGACGAGGGCGATTGCGGTGAAGACGGCACCCGCGGGCGCCATGGCGCGGGCCGAGACCTCCGCCATCGGATGGCGCCAGACCAGTGCGACGAAGCTCGCGACGGCAATGCCGAGATAAGCGAGGCTCGCCATCCATGCCGCCGGCACGTGGACGAAAATGATGCGGTAGGCGTCGCCCTGCTGGTAGTCGGTCGGTGCGACGAAGAGCGCCCAGCAGAGCGCAATCGGTGCCAAGACCGCGGCCGGCCACGCCACGAACGGCAGTACGGCGTCGGTGATCTTCTGCAACCGGAGCGGATTGGCGAGTGCGTGCATGGGCGCAAACTAGCGTCTCGGCGCGCGGCTTTCCAGGTGTTTTGCCGCCCGTTCAGCCTGCGACACGCGGACCGGTTCGTGGTCTGTTCCGCAGCGTGCGCTGGGCAAGATCGACATGACCGACGAGCCGCCACCGGTCGCCCACGCTTCGGCCGGCGGCGCAGGCAGTCCTACCGAAAGCTCGCAGCCGAGCGAGGACGAATGTCGCGCCGAGCATGATTCCCACTGCCGTGGCGCTGAGCGCGCCGATGCCGAGCATCCGCAACGGCAGACCAACGTCGATGCCGGTTGCGGCCGGCGAACGACGGGCCACTCACCGGTGATCGTCAGCCCGAGACAGCCCGGGCGACGATCGCCGCCCACGAGCGTGGGGCCCGGCTCCGGGAGATGCCCGGCTGTCGAAGGTTACGACCGCGTCATCGATCCGCTGGCTCGGGACGCGCCGGCTGAAGACGGCTCGGCGCGGAGCCGGCAATGCCTCGTTGGTGATCCGCCGCGGCGCCGAAAACGGCGCCGAGCCACTCTGTTGCCGAAGCTCGGAGTTCTTCGGACCGAACGTGCCCGGCGCGACGCCGACGCTGCTCGAGGTCGTCGTCGTGCTGGTCGAGCCGCGCCTCGGTCGGCCCGCCGAACACCGCGCAAACGAGATGTCGATGCCGGTTCGGCCGAGCCTTGCGAAAGAGCATTGCTGGTCTGCTGGACCTCGGGCGTTTCGCGAGGCACGGCCGCGGCGACGGCTCGGGCCGGCCCTGTCAGAGAATATCGTCCGGATGGACGAAGGGTCCACGCGGCGGCGGCGGACTGCTCGCGTGCGCTTCGAGTGCCTCGGCCAGGCGCTGCATCAAGGCTTGGGCGAGGAGGGGGACTGCGGCTTCCAGCCTGACCGCGTCGTCGAGCAGCCAGCCGGCGCGCCCGATCCCGTCCCCTGGCCCTCGAATGCCGTGCGGTGGGCAGAACGCGGCCTTGGCCTCGGTCGTCACCTCGCCCGGATACGCCTCGATCAACTGGGCGACCTCCGAGGCAAGGCTGCTCTCGGCGATCTCGGCTGCGGCTTCGACGACGGCGAGATAGTGGGCGAAGCCGGCACCGGCGACGCTCTGCAGTTTGCCGGGTGCGGCCCATGCCTCCAGGATATCGTGCGAAAGGGGCAGGCCCTTGGCATCCCCGGCGACCACCAGCGACGGTCCCTCGGGTCCGGCGATGCAAGCGACGTCCTGGTAGAACAGCGAGCGATGCCGCATCCGGCGATAGCGGCGCAGCGTGTCGCCCCAGTAGCTCAGCGTCGGGTCGATCACGACGTCACCCGGCTCCATCGTCTGATAGGCCTCGTCGATGACCGGATCGATGCCGGGGCCGGCCTCGAGATCGAGAACGTAGCGCCGCGGATAGTCCAACGCTTCGAGGTAGTCGGCGTAGCCGCCTACCGTCTCGATCCCCGGATCAGGTGTCCGTCCACCAGCGGCACAGCCGATCACCGCGATACCGGCCCGCTGCAACGCCGTGGCGATGCCGCCACCGCCACCGATCACCCCGACCCGCATCCTGTGTCCCTCGGTTGTCCTTCGCTTCGCCCGACAGGCGCAGATGGCCCGACTCGCCCGACAGGCGCAGATGGCCCGACACGCGCAGATGAAAAGAACGGGCCGGCAGAACCGGCCCGTGTCAAGCGCAAGAAAAACACTCTGTCGTTCGGTTCAGCCGCGGCGACGCTCAGCTCTGCTGGTCGGCCTCGGGCAGCTTGATCGGGGTCGACTGGCTCGGCGCCGGGGTCGGGGTGGTAACGGAAGCGACGACGTCGTCGCTCTTCGCCGTGCTCCAGTTGCAGGCGGCCCAAGCCGAACTGCCGGCGAGGCCGACAACGGCAGCACAAACAATCGCAGCGATACGCATGGATTCGCTCCATTTGCGGTTGTTGACCATTTCAACCTGACACGTTCGGCGCGGCTGGCAAGAGCCGAGAAGCGATTAGGAAGACAAGCTCGGCGACGCCCGGCCGGCTCAGCAGTTGCCCTGCTTGCGTCGACCGGGGGGACAGAAGCCGCCGCCGTCCCGCGTGCCGATCTCGACCTCGACCGGGACGCCCGTCTCGATCTCGATTTCGGGCGGCGTCAGCCGCGCCGTGCAGCCGGCGAGCCGTACCGCCACCACCACCCAGCGGCGGAGGCAGCCGCATCACCCCTGGCTCCCTCTCGCCCCACAGCGAGAGAGCATACCACCGGGAGATGAATTCCGGGTTGACGCGGCGAGGAAAAGACCGTCATCGCCTGCCGTGGCGCAGGGTCACGAGTTCGTCCAGTGCTTGCCGCTCGGCCGTCGCGGTCGCGGCTGCGCGCCGTGCCGCGCGTCGTTCGGCCAATACCTCGAGCCGCTTGAGCTCGACCAGGCTGGCATGCAGGGCCGCCTGCGCCTCGCGCAATGCGCCAGCCTGGACATTGCGCTCGCGCGCGACGCGGTCGGCGACCTGCCGGATGCCGCGGCTGGAAGCGCCCCAGAGATCGAGTTCGGCCTCGGCCGTCGTGGCCAGCGTCATCGCCTCGCACCAATCGCTTTCGTGGCGAGTCAGTGCTGCGTCCAGCCGCGACAATATGCCGCGGGCAGCCACCAGGTCACCGCGCCGCTTGTCGAGTTCTTGGCGCTCCAGCCGCGCCAGCGTCGCGAGCGGGTCGCGCTTCATGGATCGGCGCCGGAAGCATTCGGCGGCCAGGCGACATCGAGTGCCGCCGCCAGCCGGGCGAACGGGTCGCCGTCCGCCAGCGGTGCATCGAGATCCTGGGCCAAGACCTCCTCGAGGCCCGGGCGACGAGAGATCGCCGCATCGACCGCGGCGTTGCTGCCGGGGCGATAGGCGCCGAGCTCGATCAGTTCTGCCATTTCCGCGTAGCGCTGCATCAGTCGTCTGGCCTCGGCGACCAGGAGACGCTCTTCTTGCGCGTAGCACCCGGGAGCACTGCGCGAGATGCTCTTCAGAACGTCCATCGCCGGGAAGCGGCCGGCCTCGGCGATCCGTCGGTCGAGCACGACATGGCCGTCGAGGATGCCGCGCACGGCATCGCTGATCGGCTCGTTGGTGTCGTCGCCGTCGACCAGGACGGTGAAGAGCCCGGTGATCGTGCCGCTGCCCTCACGGCCGGGTCCGGCCCGCTCGAGCAGCTGCGGCAATTCGGTGAACACGCTCGGCGGGTAGCCCTTGGTCGTCGGTGGCTCGCCGGCGGCGAGGTGGATCTCGCGCAGCGCCATGGCGAAGCGGGTCACACTGTCCATGAGGCAGAGCACCGAGGCACCCTGATCGCGAAAATACTCGGCGACGGCGAGCGTGGCGTAGGCCGCGCGACGCCGCGTCATCGCCGGCTGATCCGAGGTGGCGACGACCACCACGCTGCGGGCCCGGCCTGCGGGCCCGAGCGTGTGGTGGAGGAACTCGCCGAGCTCGCGTCCGCGTTCCCCGATGAGGCCGATCACCAGCACGTCCGCCGCCGCACCCCGGGCGAGCATCGAAAGCAGGCTCGACTTGCCGACCCCGGAGCCCGCGAAAATGCCGAGGCGCTGGCCGGCGCAGACCGGCGTGAACAGATCGATGGCACGCACCCCGGTGGGTTCGCGCAGCCCGAGTCCGGCGCGTTCGCCCGCAGGTGGCGGCGGTGCCTGGATCGGATAAGCGCGTGGCCCTTGCCGCAGGACAGGACCCTGGTCCTGGGCCCGGCCGAAGGCGTCGACCACCCGGCCACGCCAGCTCGCATCGGGAAAAAGCTGGCCGAGCCGGCGATCGACGCGGACCAGCGCCCCCAAGGTCACCCCATTGATGCTGCCGTACGGGGCGAGCAGGGTTTCCCGGCCGTCGAATCCGACGACCTCGGCAGCGACCACTTCCGCGGCACCATCCGGATCGCGACTGATCAGGCAGCCGTCGCCGACGCCGACCAGCCCGCCGAGCCCGAGGGCGCGCACGATCTGGCCCCGGCACGCCCCGACCCGGCCGAAAAGCCGCCACGCCTCCAACCCGCGCAGTGCCGCCGTGCAGGCGGTCGTCTCCGCATCCGAGAACAGCGGCGGCAGGCAGGGCAGAGCCTCGGTTTCGGGCGTGGTCACGGTCGCCATCATGCGTTCTGCTGTACCCTCTTATGTCGATCGACCCGCAAAAGCCGCGGAAAACCGCGTCGCCGGTCGTTCTACCGCCTGCGTGTTAAGAAAGACTTAAGGAACGGTGTCTTAAGGTTACGGCAACGCAGGGTACTGGCGGATAGATGGAGACGTTATGCGTGCACTCGTAATCGAAGACGATCCGGTTTCGGCCAAGCTGATCGAGACGGCACTGCGGACCGAGAACATCGTGTTCGAGCCGACCGATCGCGGCGAGGAGGGGATCGAGCTCGCCAAGCTCTACGATTTCGACATCATCATCCTCGATCTGCGGCTGCCGGACATCGACGGCTACGAGGTGGTCCGCCGCTTGCGGGCGAGCCGGGTGCAGACCCCGGTCCTGATCCTTTCCGGCCGCAGCGACCCCACCGACAAGGTCAGGGGGCTGACCAACGGCGCCGACGACTATCTGACCAAGCCGTTCAACAAGGGCGAGATGCTCGCCCGCATCCACGCCATCGTCCGCCGTGCGAAGGGCCACTCGGAATCGATCATCCGCACCGGCAAGCTGGTCGTGAACATGGACAGCCGCTCGGTCGAGGTCGACGGCCAGCGGCTGCACGTGACCGGCAAGGAGTACAACATCCTCGAGCTGCTCTCGCTGCGCAAGGGCACCACGCTCACCAAGGAGATGTTCCTCGATCACCTCTACGGCGGGATCGACGAGCCGGAGCTCAAGATCATCGACGTCTTCATCTGCAAGCTCAGAAAGAAGATCGCGGCGCACAGCGGCGGGCAGCACTACATCGAGACGGTCTGGGGGCGCGGCTACGTGCTCAAGGACCCGGAGCCCAGTCACGACGTCCCGCCCTTGCCGTCGGAACGCCGGGCACGCGAGGCTGCAGCCGGCCAGAATGCGGCCGTCGCCTGAGGCGTCGTCGCCCGCGGCATCGCCGCTCGGGGTGCCGTCGCCCGAGCCGGCGCCGGCTCAGCTGCGGGCAACCGTCGGCTCGAGCTGCCGTCGCGCGGCAGCCAGCGTGTTCGCCATCAGGCAGGCGACGGTCATCGGCCCGACCCCGCCCGGGACCGGGGTGATTGCGCCTGCGACCTCGACCGCCGCCGCGAAATCGACGTCGCCGACCAACCGACTGGAACCGTCGGGCTCGCTGATCCGGTTGATGCCGACATCGATCACCGTGGCGCCGGGTGCGATCCAGCTCGCCTGGACGAGATGCGGCCGGCCGACCGCGGCTACCAATATCTCCGCACGCCTGCAGACGGCGTCGAGGTCACGGGTCCGCGAGTGCGCGACGGTGACCGTGCAGTCGGCACCGAGCAGGAGTGCCGCCAAGGGCTTGCCGACGATGTTGGAGCGCCCGACGATCACCGCCGCCTTGCCGGCGAGCCCGTCATGGCCGAGCGACTCGCGCAGCAGATGCAGGCAGCCGAGCGGCGTGCAGGGGACCAGCAGCCGGGTCGGATCGGGCCGTGCTGCGCTGAAGAGGGCGCCCACGTTCACGGCGTGAAAGCCGTCGACGTCCTTGTTCGGGTCGATGGCGGCGACCACCGCTTGCGGATCGATCGCGGCCGGCAATGGCAGCTGGACGAGAATGCCGTGGGTCGCCGGATCGGCGTTGAGCTCATCGATCAGGGCGAGCAGTGTCGGCTGGTCGGTGCTCTCGGGAAGTTCGACGAGACGGCCGTCGATGCCCACTTCGGCGGCAACTCGCGTCTTGGTACGGACATAGGCGCGGCTCGCCGGGTGGTCGCCCACGATGACCACCGCGAGGCCCGGCGCCCGCCCGTGCGTCGCGGTAAAGCCGCTGACCGCTTCGCCGACCTGCTGGCGCAACCGGGCGGCCGCCGCCTTGCCGTCGATGATTTTCGCCACGCTGTCGCCCCTTTGCGCACTCGTCGTCGATCCCGCAGCCCTGACGACTGCCGACGCCGTTGTAAACGATCGAACGCGACAAAAACGCTGCCGATCGCGAAGCATGGTTCGCCCCCCGTCGCCCCGATGGGCGTCATCTTGATGGGCGTCGCCTCGTTGGGCGCCGCCTCGTTGGGCGCCGCCTCGTTGGGCGCCGCCTCAGGGGGCGTCGGCTGGCGACGGTGCTTCGACGCCGAGTGCTGCGGCCCGGGCCCGCGCCTCGACCGCCGCCGCCGTATCGCCGGCCTCGTCCAGCACGAAGGCCAAGTTCTGCCACGCTGCGGCGGCCGTCGGATGCACTTCGGTCGCGGCGCGAAAAGCGGCGATGGCTCGCGCGTGGTCACCTTCGGCGTAGGCGGCGTTGCCGAGGCCGATCCAGCCGGGCAGACTCGTCGGCCAGCGTCCGAGAATTGCCGTGTAGCCGGCCGCTGCGGCCGCCGGCGCACCGGCTCGCTCGAGCGCGCTCGCGGCTTCGAGCACGGCGCGCTCGTCGGCCGTCGCCGGCAACCGGTCCGGCGGCAGGACGACGACCGCCCAGTTGCCGCCGCGTGCCCAGGTCCGGGCGAAGGTCGAAAGCGCGGTCGTCAGGTTTTCGCTGCGTCCGGAATGGAGGCGCACGGTTCGCGCATCGCGATCGTAGCCGGTGACCACCGCGTAGTGCCATTGAGGGAAGGAGCGCAGCCCGAGGTTCTGGAAGACCAGCACCGGATGCCCGGCAGCCACTTCCGCGAGCAAGTCGGGCAACGTGTCGACGGCGAGGGCCAAGCGCTCGAACCGACGTGCCCCGGCGAGAATGTCGCTCTGCAGTGTGCCCTGCCGACCGGGGGTATAGACGACGGGCACGAGATCGTCCTGCGTCACCTCGAGCCCCGACCAGGCCAGCGTCATGGCGAGTGCGGCGGGGCCGCAATAGAAGTCGGCCTGGGCGAAGAACGGCACCGCTTCGACCGCACCCGCTTGCGGCAGTTCCGCCAGGCGCGGATCGTCCGAGGGCGGCAGGCCGGGCACGGTCGTGCAGGCGGCGAGGACCAGAAAGGCGAGCCCGGCGAGGCCGGGCCGCAACCGATCGAGCAAGGCCGGGCCGGTGGTCCGGCACCGGTTCGGCAGATGCCGGATCACTTGATGAAGGTGAACACGTTGGTGATGCCGGCGACGTCGGTGATGACGAGGACCAGGAGGATGACGCCGAGGATGATCGCGGTGGTCGCGAGAAAGCCCTCGCCGGCCGGCACCTGGTCGAGCTGACCGGCGATCGCCGCAATCTCGTCGTCGCTCAATGCGGCGACGCGGGCCGCCGCTTCGGCCGGATCGACGCCGAGGGCGGCGAATTGCGCCTGCACGTCCTCGCGGGCGAGGAAGGCCGTGACCCGAGCCCGATCCTCACCCGGCCCGAAGGTCTCGACGATGACGTCGTCGGTCGAGACGAGGCCGGCCGTGGCCAGCCCCATGGGCAGCGTGGTGACGAGCACGAGGGCGATGGCGAGCTGCGCCAGACAGGCGCGACAGCGGTCGAAGATCTGCATCGAGCGTTACCCCCAGAGCGTTGTCGTTTTCTGCTGGCCGAAGCATGGCGAGCAACGCGCGATTGCACAAGCCCGCCCTTTACCGGCATCGACACGCCGACCGACCCTGCCGGCACGGCGCGTCCTGGCCGCCGCGGCAGCCGCCTCAGCCGTTGACGCGGCTGATCCAGAGCTTGACCCGGCCGAGTGCCGCAGGTGGTACCGAGAGCTGCTCCAGCCCCACCGCGAGCACGGCTTCGAGGCCCGCCCGATCGGCCGCCATGTCGCCACAGAGCGAGAGGGGCAGCCGGCGCTGTCGCGCCGTCTCGACCACGAGGCGGAGCAGCCGGCGGACCGCCGGGTCGAGCGGATCGGCGAGTGCGGCCACCGGCCCGGCCGCGTCCCGGGCCGCCGCCATGACGTACTGCGTGAGGTCGCCCGAGCCGATCGACGCGAAGTCGATCGGCATGGTGTCGAGGGTGAGGGCGGCGGCCGGCGTTTCCACCATGATGCCCAATCGCGGCACGCCGAGGCCGAGATCGGCGGCTTCGGCGTCGAGCAGCGCGCGCACGGCTGCGACCTCCTGCGCCCGGCTCACCATCGGCAGCATCACCGACAACGGGCCGTGCGCCGCGGCGCGGATCGCCGCCCGCAGCTGCGGCCGGAAGATCTCGGGCCGGGCGAGACAGAGACGGACGCCGCGCAGCCCGAGAAACGGGTTGGCCTCGCGGGGCAGCGGGACGGCCCGATGCGGCTTGTCGCCGCCGATATCGAAGGTGCGCAGGATCAGCGGCCGACCGCCCAGACGCTGCAGCAGTCGGCGATAGGCGGCATACTGCGTCGCCTCGTCCGGCAGTTCGGCCCGGTCGAGACAGAGAAACTCGCTGCGCAGCAAACCGATCCCGTCGCTGGCGCGCAGCAGATCGTCCGGCACGGCGTCGGGATCGTCGACATTCAGCATCATGGTGATGCGGCGACCAGCGGCGGTGACGGCGGGCTTGCCGACCATGCCGGCAGCCGCCAGCGCCTCGGTTTGTTCGGTGGCAGCTGAACGCCCATAGTGCTCGAGCGTCACCGGCGACGGGCCGACGATCAGGGCACCGGCTCCCGTCGCCGACGCATCGATGACCACCCGGCCGTCACCCGGCTCGCCGGCTGCCTCCCCTATCGCGCCCAGATCGACCAAGAGCGGGATACCGCGGGCCCGCGCCAGCATCGCCACGTGGCTCGCCGGACTGCCGGCCTCGAGCGCCACCCCGGCCAAGCGCTGCCGATCGAGTGCCAGAAACCGGCTCGGCGTCAGCTCGCGGGCGAGCACGACAGCACCCGCGGCCAGCGCCGGCGGGTCGCTCCGATCGCCGTAGAGCGCGAGCAGGACCCGATCGCGCAAGTCCTCGAGGTCGGTGGCGCGGGCGCGGAAATAGGCATCGTCGTCACCGGCGAAGACCGCGATCTGTGCGGCCATCGCGGCCTGCCACGCAGCGGCGGCGTCGGCGCCCTCGTCGACCGCGGCGATCGCCGCCTCGGCCAGGGCCGGATCCTCCAGCATCGCCAGCTGGAACCCGAGAATGTCCGCGGCCATCGCCTCGCCGTCGCCGGCCGCCAGCGCTGCGACGGCATCCCGCGCCGCCGCGATCGCCGCCGTCAGGCGCGCGCGCTCGGCACCCGGCTCGCCGTTCGAGCACGCCGCCAGGTGACCCACCGGGTCCGGCAACCGCAGCAACGGGCCGATGGCGAGGCCCGGTGCCGCGACCCGCCCCGGATAGCGTCGCTCGCTCATGAGATCGGCCGCCCCACCAGCACTACTCGTCGAAATTCCGCTCGACCAGGCCGGCGAGGTCGGCGATCGCTGCCTCCGCCCCGGCACCCACCGCCTCGATCTCGACCACGGTGCCGGTCTTCAGTTTCAGCGCCAGCACCTTGACGATGCTCTTGGCGTCTACCCAGTCGCCGTCCGGCAGGCCGCGCAGGCGAACGTCCGCATCGTACAGCTTGGCGAGCTTGGTGAACTTGACCGCCGGGCGGGCGTGCAGGCCCGTGGGGTGTGTGATGGTCGACTGCACGCGGCGGGTCGTAGCACCCCGCATCAGCTCATCGTCTCCGCGGCCGCCACGACGTCGTCCAGCGAACTGCCGGCAGAGGCCTCGGTCGCGGCGATCACCGCCCCCTCGACGAGCGGTGCGTCACAGATCCGCACCAGCGGCCGGCGTGCCTCCTCGAGCATCTCGATCGCCATGTCACTGTGCATCTCGGCACCACCGAGATCGACCAGGACGGCGACCCCGGCGGGCGACCAGACCCGCTCGATCCCGGCGAGAATGCTCGCCACATCGCTGCCCAGCCCGCCATCGGCATTGCCGCCGACCCCGGCACAAGCCACGTCGGCCCCCACCATTTGCCGCACCATGTCGACCGTCCCCGCCGCCACCTGCGGCGAATGCGAGACGACCAGAATCCCGACCTTGTCCGTCATTCAGCTTGCCATGTCGCCGCTCGTGTCCATCCCTGCAACCTCTCCCGCTCTGCCGGCGGGTGCCCCATGGATGGCGCAGCGTCGCCGCCCTGGCAATGCCGCTCTTGCCGACGGCCGTCGGCGAGGTCGCCATCGATCGCGATCGGCGTCGAGCAGCGCCACCGGAGGCGGGTCAGCGAAGCGGCGATCGTCGCTCGAGGGCCCGGGCTGCGGCGAGGCCGACGAGCGCTGTCACCGCCAGAACCGGGATCACCAGATGGGCGGCGCCGAGCCCGACCCGATCGGCCACCGCACCCAGGAGGAAGGGTGCGGTCAGGATCGCGAGGCCCACGGCGAACATGAACCGCGCACTCGCGGCGGCGCCGAGCGGCCCCGCCGCTTCGAGGGCGAGGCCGAGGCTCAACGGGTAGAGCAGCGCCACGCCGAGCCCGACCACGGCGAGTCCCGGCACCGCGAGCCATGGCGACCCGCCACCCCAGTAGAGCGCAAAGCCGAAAAGCGTGACGATCAGCGATGCGGCGTAGAGCGCGGCGGGCGGCAGACGGTCGACCACGGCACTGCCGGCGAGCCTGCCGAGCAGCATGGCCGAGGCGAAGACAGCGGCAGTGCCGGCCGCCGTGGCGGGAGCGAGCCCGACAACGCGCTCGAGAAACGCCGGCGCCCAGAGCAGCACGCAGAACTCGATGGCGACGACCAACACCAAGAGGGACCAATAGGCCCAGTAGGCGGCGGGCAGCCGTCCAGCGGCAGGCGAGGCGGGCGGCAGATCGGGGACAGCGGCACGGCGGCCCAACCCGAGGACGAAACCGCCGCAGAGGATGCCCCAGAGCACCGCCCCGCGCCAGCCCAGCCCCAGCGCCAGCGACGCACCCGTGGCGAGCGGTGCCGTCACCGCGAAGGCGTAACAGACGGCCGACAGCTCGGCCAATGCCCGGTCGCGATGGCGGCCGTGGATATCGGCGAGCATCGCCGGGACGACGGCAGGGATCAGGCTGCCGGCCAGACCCAGCAGCAGGCAGGCTCCGATGCTGACCCAGGCGGTCGGCGCCAAGCAGAGGAGCAGCGCTGCCAGAGCCGCCCCGAGCCCGCCGACGGCCAGGGTGCGGCCCTGACCCAGCTGCTGGATCACCCGCTCGCCCGACAACCCGGTGACGATCATGCCCACGGCGATCGCCGAGGAATGCAACGCCACGAGTCCGTAGCCGATGGCCAGCTCGCGCTGCAGGAAGGGCAGGATGTTGCCCTGGATGTTCAAAAGGAAAGTGAAGAAGCCGAGCAGCAGATAGCCGTACCAAGTCGCCGCATCGCGCCGCATGGCCGTGGCTGCCGGCAGCGCCGCACGCGCCGATCCGTTCACGGCAAGAGGCTGCCGGGCTCGGCGACCGAGGCCTGCCGGCACCTCCCGAGCGTGGCAGGCGTGTCGCCGCCCGTGCCGTTCGTGAAGCCGTCGCCGAACCAGGCGATCGCCATGCGCTATCCGCTCCCTCGGCCGCAAACGGCGTTCTTTTGAGCGTCGGGCGCGCTCGCTGCAAGAGGCTCGTCGCGTCAGCCCAGGGGTGCGGCATCCTCGATCTCGAAGCCGACGCGCTCGTGGCCCTGCCACGTCTCACGGCGCAGCCGGCCGACCAGGCGCAGCGGCCGGCCGTCCAGCAGCGGCCGGTCGAGCCCGCGTTCGGCGGCCCGAAAGGCGATCGCGCGCACGGCAGGACCCGCGGGCGGAGCGAGAAGGCAGGAGACGTGGCCGCGGCCGACCGGGCGCGCCTGGACGATGCGTTCGGCGGCCACGACGAAGCGCGGCTCGGCGTGGCCGGTACCGAACGGGCCGAGTTGTTCCAACTTGCGGGCGAGCTCGAGATTCACCGCACCGAGCGTCAGCGCCCCGTCGAGGCGAAGCTCGGCCGCACCCGGCGTGAAGTCGGCGGTCGTCGGCCAGTCGCCGAGAAAGCGACCGAGGGCTTCGATGCGGTCCTCGTGCACGGTGAGGCCTGCCGCCATCGGGTGCCCGCCGCCGGCCTCGAGCAGCCCGGCGCGGCGGGCCGCGATCACCGCCGCCCCCAGATCGTAACCCGGCCGCGACCGGCCCGAGCCCTTGCCGACGCCGCCCTCGATGCCGATCACCACGGCCGGCCGGGCGAAGCGCTCGACGAGCCGCGCCGCGACGATGCCGACCACGCCCTGATGCCAGCCGGCACCGGCAGCCACCAGCACCGGGGCATCGTCCCGGGCCTGCGGCTCGACCGCGGCGATCGCCGCCGCCAAAGTCCCTCGTTCCAGCGCCTGCCGTTCGCCGTTCAGCGCATCGAGGCGGCCGGCGATCGCCCGGGCGGCGGCAGGGTCGGTCGCGGCCAAGAGGTCTGCCGCGAGCCCGCTCTGGCCGAGTCTGCCGCCGGCGTTGAGCCTGGGGCCGAGGATGAAGCCGAGCTTGCGCGCATCGTCGATCATCTCGATTCCGGCCACGGCGGCGAGGCTGGCGAGACCGAGGGTGGCGCCGTTCTGCGCCACTTTCAGGCCCTGGACGACGAAGGCGCGATTGAGGCCCGAAAGCGGCACCACGTCGCAGATCGTGCCCAATGCCACGAGATCGAGGCCGGCGAGGAGATCGGGCTCGGTCACCGCGGCGAAGTGGCCCACGGCGCGCAGGGCCCGGTTCAAGGCGACGAGGAGGACGAAGGTGACACCGACCGCCGCGAGATCGCCGAGCGGGCTGACCTGATCGAGACGGTTCGGGTTGACGACCGCGAGCGCCGGCGGCAACGCGGCTTCGGCGGCGTGGTGGTCGACCACGATGACCTCCAGGCCCATCGCTCCGGCCGCGACCAGGGGCTGGTAAGCGGTGGTGCCGGAATCGAGGCAGAGCACCAGCCGACAACCGGCCTCGCGGAGCCCCGCGAAGGCCGCCTCGTTCGGGCCGTAGCCGTCGGTCAGGCGATCCGGGATGCGCACCCGTACGGTGGCACCGACCGCTTCGAGATAGCGGCGGAGCAGTGCGGTCGAGGTGGCACCGTCGACATCGTAATCGCCGATCAGGCCGATGCACTCGCCCGCCCGGACGGCCGCCACCAACCGCTCGACCGCCCGGTCGAGATCGACGAGATGCGAGGGATCGGGCAGCCAGTCACGCAAGCGCGGCTGGAGGAAGCCGGCGACGGCTTCGGGTGCCGTGCCGCGGGAGGCCAGCACCCGTCCGACGATCTCCGGCAGGTCGTGCAGCTGGGCGATGGTGCGGGCGACCTCGGGTCGCTCGGGCACCAGGCGCCAGCGCCGGCCGCCGAGCGAACGCTCGACCAGCACCTTGCCCGTGGTCGCCGGGACGGGCCCCGAGACCGCGACCGACTGGGCCTGGGCCGCCACGGCGCGCGGCTAGTGGCTGAAATGCGGGACGACGGAGCCTTTGCGGCCGATATTGTGCTCGGTTTCGATCAGCCGGACGGTGCCGCTCTTCGAGCGCATCACGATCGATTCGGTGAACACGTGCTCGCCGACACGACGCACACCTTTCAGCATGGTGCCGTCGGTCACGCCGGTGGCGGTGAAGGTCACATCGCCGCGCGCCAGATCCTCGATGTGATAGACCCGCTCCAGGTCCTCGATGCCCATCCGGCGTGCCCGCTCCTTCTCCTCGTCGTTGCGGTAGAGAAGCCGGCCCTGGAACTGGCCGCCGATGCAGCGCAGGGCCGCGGCGGCGAGCACCCCCTCCGGCGAGCCGCCCGAGCCCATATAGATGTCGATGCCGCTGCCGGGCCGCGAGGTGGCGATCACACCGGCGACGTCGCCGTCGCCGATCAAGCGGATGCGCGCGCCCGAGGCCCTGACATCGGCGATCAGCTGCTCGTGGCGAGGCCGGTCGAGAATGCAGACCACGAGATCGTCGACACCCACCCCCTTGGCCTCGGCCAGCCGGTTCAGATTGGCCTCGGCGGTGTCGTTGATGTCGATGATGCCGGTGGGCAGGCCGCCGCCGACGGCGATCTTGTTCATGTAGATGTCGGGCGCGTTGAGAAAGCCGCCGCGCGACGCCATGGCGATACAAGCGATGGCGTTCGGGCCGCCCTTGGCGGTGATCGTGGTGCCTTCGAGCGGATCGAGTGCGATGTCGAGCTTGGGACCTTTGCCGGTGCCCACCCGCTCGCCGATATAGAGCATCGGGGCTTCGTCGCGCTCGCCCTCGCCGATCACCACCACACCGTCGATGTCGAGTACGTTGAGCGCATCGCGCATGGCGTCGACCGCCGCCTGATCGGCCGCCTCTTCGTCGCCGCGCCCCATCCAGCGCGCCGATGCCAGCGCCGCCGCCTCGCTGACGCGAACCGAATCCAAGGCCAGATTGCGATCCTCGCTCTGATACTCGCTCATCGTCTCCCTTCCTCCTCAAGACCTCGCCCGAACGCCGCCGCCGGCTTCGGGGTTCGGCGGCCAAGGTTCAATCCGGCTCGATTCGGATCATGTGCGGCGGCTCGAGAACGGTAGCAAACGCGCCGATCGCGGCCAAGGCCGCGGTCATCCGGGCCTCGACCGTCTCGTGGCTGGTGAGCACGATGGGCACGGGCTGGTTGGGGTTGCGGGCGCGCTGGATGAGGGCCTCGATCGAGACGTCCTGATCGCGCAGCACGGCCGCCACATCGGCGAGCACGCCCGGCTGGTCGAGCACCATCAGGCGGATGTAGTAGGAACCCCGATGCGCGCTCATCGGCGCAACCGGATGGTCGGCGAGCAGCCGGCTCGGCAGGCCGAACGTGGCGCGTCGGTTGCCCCGGGCGAGGTCGATCAGATCGGCCACCACGGCCGATGCGGTCGGACCGCCACCGGCGCCGCGGCCCTCGTGCATGACGAGCCCGACCGGGTCGGCCTCGATGCCCACGGCGTTGAACACGCCGTCGACCCGGGCGATCGGTGAACTCTTCTTGACCATCGTCGGATGCAGCCGCTGCTCCAGCCCGGCCGGCGTCATTCGCGCCGTGCCCAAAAGCTTGATGCGGTAGCCGAGCTCGTCCGCGAACTCGATGTCCAGGGCACTGACCCGGCGAATACCTTCGATGTGGATGGCATCGAAGCGCGGCTTGCCGCCGAAGGCGATCGCGGCCAACAGCGCCAGCTTGTGGGCGGCATCGATGCCGTCGACGTCGAAGCTCGGGTCGGCCTCGGCATAGCCCAGCGCCTGGGCTTCGCCCAGCACATCGGCGAACTCGCGGCCGGTTTCGCGCATCACCGTCAGGATATAGTTGCAGGTGCCGTTCAGGATGCCGAAGACCCGTTCGACCCGGTCGCCGGCGAGCCCCTCGCGCAGTCCCTTGACGATCGGAATGCCGCCCGCGACCGCCGCTTCGAAGGCGAGGTCGACGTCGTGCGCCTCCGCATCGGCCGCGAGCGCCGCACCGTGATGCGCCAGCATCGCCTTGTTGCCGGTGGTCACCGCCAACAAGGCGATGCCGTCCGACCCGCCGATCAGCTCGACCACGACATCGACGTCGCCGGCGCGGGCGAGCTCCAAGGGATCGTCCGACCAGGCATAACCTCCGAGGGCAATGCCGCGCTCGCGATAGCGGTCGCGGGCGCAGACGCGGCTGACGACGAGCGGCCGGCCGGCGCGCTCGGCGAGCCGTTCGGGGTCGGCTTCGAGCAGCGCTACCGTGCCGGCACCCACTGTGCCGAGCCCGGCGATGCCGACGCGCAGCGGTGCGCTGTCGCTCATGCCGCGGCTTCCGCCGGCTTGGCCTCGGCGACGCCGCGCTTGGCGAGGAACGCCCGAATGTTGCGGACGGCCTGGCGCAGCCGATGCTTGTTCTCGACCAGGGCGAGGCGGACATGCTCGTCGCCGTACTCGCCGAAACCGATGCCCGGCGATACCGCGACGTCGGCCTCTTCCAAGAGGAGCTTGGCGAAGGCGAGCGAGCCCATCTCCCGACACGCCTCGGGCAAGGGCGCCCAGGCGAACATGGTGGCCGTCGGCCGGGGCACCGGCCAGCCCGCCTTGGTCAGACCATCGATCAGGATATCGCGCCGCTCGCGATAGAGCGTTCGAGCCTGCTCGACGCAGTCCTGCGGGCCGTTCAGCGCGGCGGTCGCCGCCACCTGGATGGGCGTGAACGCCCCGTAGTCGAGATAGGACTTGATCCGGGTGAGTGCCGCGATCAGTTCGCGGTTGCCCGCGGCAAAGCCGATCCGCCAGCCGGGCATCGAATAGGTCTTGGACAGCGACGAGAACTCGACCGCGACGTCGAACGCCCCTTCGACCTCCAGAATCGACGGCGGCGGCTCGTCGAAGTAGATCTCGGCATAGGCGATGTCCGAGAGGATGTACATGCCGCGCGACTTGGCGAGTGCCACCGCCTCACGGTAGAAATCGCGATCGACCTGCAGGGCTGTCGGGTTCGAGGGGAAGTTGAGGATCATCGCCGTCGGTGCCGGCACCGAGTGCTCGGCGGACCGGGCGAGATCGCGGATCAGATCGCGGCCGGGGGCGAGCTCGACATGGCGAATCGCGGCACCGGCGATGATGAAACCGTAGGGGTGGATCGGATAGGACGGGTTGGGGGTGAGAATGGTATCGCCCGGGGCGGAGATCGCCTGCGCCAGGTTGGCGAGCCCCTCTTTCGAGCCCAGCGTCACACAGATCTCGGTTTCCGGATCGAGCCGGACAGCGAAGCGGCGGGCATAGTAGCCGGCCAGTGCCCGGCGCAGACCCGGGATACCGCGACTGGCCGAATAGCGATGGGTGCGGCCGTTCTTGACCGTCTCGACCAGCTTGTCGACGATGTGCTGCGGGGTCGGCTGGTCCGGATTGCCCATGCCGAGATCGATGATGTCGCGGCCGGCGGCGCGCGCCGCGGCCTTCATCGCGTTCACTTCCGCGAAGACATAAGGTGGCAGGCGACGGATGCGGTGGAACTCGCTGTTGCTCATGCGCATGAGCCCTTTTTGGGGCATAATAGTGAGAATTCGGTAAAGCGACGGGGTACCGACCGGCGGCTTCGACCTCAAGCGTCCGCTTCGTATACGACGACCGCATCGCGCTCGCCACCCATCTCGATGGCGATCCGTGCGGGCGGGACCCCGCCGCTCGCCAGCAGGGCCGCCACCCGGCGGGCACGCTCCATGGCGAGGCCGGCCCGGCCGCCGCCACCGCTCACGACAACGGTCACCCCGTTACCGCGCAGCTCTCGGGCGACCTGCTCCAGCTGCGTGCGCGACTCTTCCGCGAGTTCGACCTGATTCGGGTCGAACAATACGGCGAGCGGCAAGCGCAACGGCTCGGCGGCTGCCGGCGCGGCATCGTCGCCGACCGCGGTGGTCGGGAGGGCGGCCGGCGTCGGCCCGGGCGACACATCGGTATCGGCATCGGCATCGGCATCGGCATCGGTATCGGTATCGGCGACGGTCGCGGCCGATGGCTCGCGCCGGTCGTCGGTCGCCACCTCGGTCGCGGTTTCGGGCAGCGGCGGTTCGGCGTCTCCCGTCACCGGCCCCGCCTCGGCCGGCTGTCCGACCCTGGATCGGGCCGGAACTGCCCGGGCCACCGGCAACGATACTGCCGCTTCGGCTCGGTCGGGGGCCCCGCCCGGGGCCTGCCCCGGGGTTTGTTCGGGCGGCGATTCGGTTGCGGCCCGTTCCGGCTCCGGTGCGGCTGTGGTCTCCGGCACCACTGCCGCCTCGGCCGGCTCCGGCTCCGCCGGCGGCTGGTCGGCCGGTCCTCGATCAACGGCCTCGGGCGCCGTTGCGGCGGCAGCCGGCGGGGCTTCGGGGCTGCCCGGCGGGCGCCGCTCCAACCGGTCGAGAAAATCGCCGAGCGAGCCGTCGTCGGAGTCGCGGGCGAGGGCGTCCTCGACATAGGCGAGCGCCAGATCGGCCTCCGGATCCCTCGTGGGCGGTGGCTCGGCCACCGGCAGGGGCGGCAATGGCGGGGCGGTGTCCGGCTCGACCGGCCGGCCCAGATCCTCGCGCAGCGCGTCGCCGGCATAACGTGCGTTCGCCCGGTCGGCGACCAATCCCTGCGCGATCTCGCGGCGCTGTTCCAGCGTGTAGCCGAGTTCCGGCCGGGCCGGCACCGCAGCCAGGTTCGGATAGGGCGCAACGACTGCCGGCTCGTCGCTGGCCGCGGGGCGCGGCGGAATGTTCTCGACGATATCGCTGCACGCCGAGAGCAGCAGAGGTCCGAGCGGCAGACAACGAGCAACCGACCGCAAGCGTGGCAGACGCCGGCCCGTGCGACTCGTTCCGCTGATCGACATCCCTCGAGACACCCCCAAAACCTGCTTTTTTCGCGAGCCAAATGGTTGGCGCCAAGCGGCAGTTCGGCTACACCCCAGTCTGCGCGGATGTGGCACCGGTGCCGGGGGATGCGGCTGCCGTCCCGCCACCGCTTCGCGACACATGGCAAGAACGAGCCCCGACCGGGCGCGACAAAGACAAGATAGGGTATCTCCGAATGGCGAAGCAACAGCAAGCAGATCAGGTTCCGACCGAGGCGACCGCCACTCCGGAGGAAGTCGCCGTGATCATGAAGGAGATCGCCGGGCGCAGCCGCAATATCGTCGAGGAGTTCCTGCGCCGGCAGACGTCCCTCGACGAGCACGGGGCACTGACCCATATCGGCCAGACCTTTCTCGAGCTGACCCAGCGGATGATGGTCAATCCGCACGCCATCATGGAGGCGCAGTTCGGGCTCTGGCAGGACTATATGCGGCTCTGGCAGACGACGGCGCAGCGGATGATGGGGCAGGAACCCGAACCGGTCATCGCCCCCGACAAGGGCGATCGCCGCTTCAAGGATGCCGCCTGGAACGACAACCTGCTGTTCGATTTCATCAAGCAGTCCTACTTGCTGTCGTCGCGCTACGTGCTCGATACGGCGACCCGCGATCACGGCATGGAGCCCAAGGAGCAGCAGAAGGTCGAGTTCTACACGCGCCAGTTCGTCGACGCACTGGCACCCTCGAACTTCGTCGTGACCAACCCCGAGGTGCTGCGGGCCACGCTCGACAGCCGGGGCGAGAACCTGCTGCGCGGCCTCAAGAACATGCTCGAGGATCTGGAGCGCGGCAAAGGCCGGCTGTCGATCCGCATGACCGACCTCGACGCCTTCGAGGTCGGCAAGAACATCGCCACGACACCGGGCAAGGTCGTCTATCAGAACGAGCTGATGCAGCTCATCCAGTACACGCCGACGACCGAGACGGTGTACAAGCGCCCGTTGATGATCGTGCCGCCCTGGATCAACAAGTTCTACATTCTGGATCTGCAGCCGAAGAACAGCTTCATCCGCTTCGCCGTTGATCAGGGCTTCACGGTCTTCGTGCTCTCCTGGGTCAACCCCGACGAGGAGCTCAGCCACAAGACCTTCGAAAGCTACATGCTCGAAGGCCCGATCGAAGCCCTCGATGCGATCGAGCGGGCAACGGGCGAAAAAGAGGTCACATCGATCGGCTATTGCCTCGGTGGCACGCTGCTCGCCGCCACTCTGTCCTACATGGCGGCGAAGAAAGACAACCGGATCAAGGCGGCGACCCTCTTCACGACCATGCTCGACTTCAGCGATCCGGGCGAACTCGGCGTCTTCATCGACGAGGAGCAGCTCGCCGTCGTCGAGAACAAGATGGCCAAGCGCGGCTATCTCGACGGTGCCGAGATGGCCGGCACCTTCAACATGCTGCGTGCCAACGACCTGATCTGGTCCTTCGTCGTCAACAACTACCTGCTCGGCAAGGAACCGTTCCCCTTCGATCTCCTCTACTGGAACAGCGACAGCACCCGGATGCCGGCGGCGATGCACAACTACTACCTGCGTCGCTTCTACCACGAGAATCGGTTGGTCGAACCCGGCGGCATCGAGCTCGGCGGCGTGCCGATCGATCTGCGACGCATCCGTACCCCGGTCTACTGGGTCTCGACCAGGGAGGATCACATCGCCCCTTGGACGGCGACCTACCAGTCGACGCAGATCCTCAAGGGCCAGAAAAAATTCGTGCTGGCGGGCTCGGGCCATATCGCCGGTGTCATCAACCCGCCGGTCTCCGGCAAATACGGCTACTGGCTCAACGACGAGCTGCCGCCGAACCCCGAGGACTGGCTCGCCGGGGCGGTGCACCACGAAGGCTCGTGGTGGGAGGACTGGGCCGCCTGGAATGCGGCGAAATCCGGCCCCGGCGAGCGGGTCCCGGCGCGCCAGCCGGGCGATCGAGAGCTCGAGGCGATCGAGGACGCACCCGGCAGCTATGTCGGCATGAAGGCCGCCTGAAGCGCCGAAAGCTCTCAGCCGAGCTCGACCTCCAAAAGGCGGAGGACACTGCTGCCGGCGTTGCCGAGGTGATGCGTCGCCCCGGCGGTGGCGGTGACCGTCGCCCCCGGGGCCAACTGTTCGGTCGGTGCCGCCGCCGTCCGGAGCTCCAAGACGCCCTCGATCACGGTCCAGCCGAGGCCGGCGGAAGCCGCTGCATCGAGCTCGACCACGGCGCCGGGATCGATCGCCCGCTCGCGCAGCGCATAGCCGGGCCGCTCGGCGAGCCGGGTCAGCACCCCCCAGGGCATCGGCTCGCGCCGGTGCTTCAGAGCTTCGGCCCGGTCATCGGCGACGAGCCCGCCGACCAGCGTCTTGACCGCCTCGGAGTCGGTCCGCCGGGCCACCAGCACCGCGTCGGCGGTCTCGATCACGGTGAGATCGTCGACCCCGGCCAAAGCCACGAGGCGGCTCTCGCTGCGCACCAGATTGCCACGCCCGGCGACCACCCGCGCATCACCCGAAAGGGCATTGTCGGCCGCATCGCGCGTCGCCAACTCCCAGATGGCGTGCCACGAGCCGACATCCGACCAACCGGGTGCGCACGGCACGACCGCGACCTCGTCCGAGCGCTCCATCACCGCCTTGTCGATCGGCGCCGACGGCACCGCCCGGAAGGCCTCGGGATCGAGCCGACAGCTGCCGCCCGCCGTCGGCCCCCACTCGATCGGCCCCATGGCAGCGCGCACGGCCGCCAGAATCTCGGGCGCATGGCGCTGCAACGCCGCCAGGATCGACGCGGCGCGCAACAGGAACATGCCACTGTTCCAGGCATAGCCGCCGTCACGGAGCATCGCCTCGGCGACCTCGAAGGCCGGCTTCTCGACGAACTCTGCGGCCGCCAGCACTCCCGGAGCTTCCGCCAATTCCGCGCCGGCCCGGATATAGCCGTAACCGGTCTCCGGCCGCGTCGCCTCGATGCCGAACGTGACCAGCCGGCCGGCCCGTGCGGCGACCGCCCCCGCCGCCACCGCGGCATAGAGTGGTGCCGGCGCCGTCATCAGATGATCGGAGGGGCAGACCCAGAGCAGCGCCTCCGGCCCCCAGACCTCGGCCGCATAGAGCGCCGCCAGGGCGACGGCGGCAGCGGTGTTGCGGCCGACGGGCTCCAGCAAGAGATGGCGAGCGAGGCCGGGTGCCAGGGTTTCCAGCTGTCGCCGCACCAGATCCGCCTGCGCCGCTGCGGCGACGGTGAGCAGCCGTTGCTCGGGTGCGAGCGCGGTGATCCGCAGTGCCGTCGTCTGCAACAAGGAGTGCGCACCGAACAGATCGGCCAGGTGCTTGGGCAAACGGGCCCGGCTCGCGGGCCAAAGACGGGTGCCGGAGCCGCCGGCGAGGATGACCGGCACCAGATCGGTGATGGGCGCTGCTGACAAAACGATACTCCAGGAATGCGGACGGCGACGATCGCGGATGACGACGCCTTACCACGCACCGCGAGCGAAGCCAGCGGCGCGCTCGGCCTGCACGTCGAATAAGCCGGTTGCGTTAACGGTTCCGACATTTTTGCATCTTAGGATGCGTTGCACATGGGCGACCAAGTCGATGCGGGAAGATGCGATGGACCAGGCGACACTGGCGACGGCCGGCCGGTTGGCGGAACAGGCGCTGATGGCGATGCAGGCGCGCGGGATTCCGCCCACGCCGGAGAATTTCGCCGTCTGGTACCTGCACCAGAGTGGCGCCAATTCGGTCCTCGGCCGGGTCATCGCCACCATCGACAAATCGCCGGAGGGCTTCACTCCCGAGCGCTCGGCGCAGCTCAGTCGCACCTACGGCGGCAGCGTCGCGCATTCGCGCGAGATCCAGCAGGTCAGCGAACGGGTCTCCGGCCTCGTCGACGAGGTGACGAGCAAGCTCGGCCTCGCCACCTCGCAGACCCGCGACTACAGCGAGCGACTTTCCTCGCTCGGCAGCGGCATCAGCGCGGACATCGATCCGAGCCAACTCGTCGCCTTCGTCCGCGAGCTGGAGAACCAGACCGCGCTGATGCGCCATCGCGCCGCCAAGCTCGAGGTCGAGCTCAAGCGTAACGGCCGCGAGATCAACGACCTCAAGAGCCATCTGGAGAACGCGCGCAAGGCCGCCACCACCGACCCGCTGACCGGGCTCGGCAACCGCAAGCTCTTCGACGACGTGTTCGCCGAGGAAGCCGCCGAGGCCGCGGCAAGAGGCGCGCCTCTCTCGCTCCTGGTCACCGATATCGATCACTTCAAATCGTTCAACGACACCCACGGCCACCAGATCGGCGACGCGGTGCTCAAGCTCGTCGCCGAACGACTGAAGCGCTCGGTCAAGGGCCGCGACACGGTCGCCCGCTACGGCGGCGAGGAGTTCGTGGTGATCCTGCCGCAAACCGAAGAGAGTGATGCCGCCCTACTCGCCGATCAGCTGCGTGCCGAGATCGCCAAGAGCCGCCTGGTCGTCCGCAATCGCGGCCAGGATCTCGGCAAGGTGACGATCTCGATCGGGGTGGCCGAGCTCGTGCCGGGCGAAACGCCCGACGTCTGCTTCAAGCGGGCCGATGCGGCGCTCTACGGCGCCAAGCACGCCGGTCGCAATCGAGTGATGACCGCCTCCGCGGTCGCGGCGCCGACGGCCGAGACCGTCGCTGCCTGACCGTTCCGCGCTCGCCGCGCGACGCCGGGCCGCTCCACCCCGATAGCAGCGTTCAATCGACCGACATCGCCAGGATCTGCGAGAGTTGGGCCAGCGGCTTGCCGGTCTCCTCGTGCCAGGCGACGAATGCCGCTTGAACCGTGGCGAGAGCCGTCCGGCTGGTCGGCTTCTCGGGCACGACCTGCCACGCGGCCAGTGCGCGCACGACATGGTCGGTGGGCACCATGGTATCCTTGCCCATCATCCGGAGAAAGACGGGTGCCGAGTTGCCGCCGAGCTGTTTCATCCGCTTCGCCAGTACCGCCCAGAGCCCGGTGATGTCGGTCACCGGCCAGTCGGCGACGAAGCGGGCGAAGCTGCCGTGCGCGGCCGCGATCTCCAGCATCGCCGCCGCGTTGTGGCGGGCCGCCCGCAGCTTGCCCATGTGCCGGATCAGAGCGCGATTCAGCAGCATCGCCTCCAGATCCTCGTCCGGCAAGGCCGCCACGATCGCCGGCTCGAAGTCCCGAAAGGCGATCTCGAAGGCCGGCCATTTCTGGTCGACCAGGGCGTGTTTCAACCCGGCCTGAAACGTCCGCCGGGTCATCGTCGAAAGCCAGCGATCGTCCGGGATGGCGGCGAGTTCGGCCGGCAACTTGGGCTTTGTGAGCCTGGCGGCGACGGCCGCACTGCCGTGGCGCAAAAGCGCCGCCTCCTCGATGGCCTCAAAACCGACGGGGCGCATATCACCTCGCATGGCGTGAGGTCACTGTCACCATCGTGATCTTTCGCGAACGGCGACCAACGCCACACCCCTTGCGACTTCCGGATGGTTGTCCGCAATCTAGCCACATGCTCGATCGACGCCAATTCCTCCAGGCCGCGGTTCTCGGTCTCGCCGCCCGTCCGTTGTCGGCGGACCAGCCCGAGGTGGTCGAGGCCGCTTATTGGAGCCCGGCACTCGGCCGCTCGCTGCCCTACCTCACCGCGAGCGTCGGGGCACCGGGGCCGGGAGCGCCCGTGGTCTATCTGCTGCACGGTCACGGCGGCGGCCAGTGGGACTGGCTCCGGGCCGGCGGGGCGCGCGCGACGGCGCTGGCACTGGTCGAGGCACAGGTCCTGCCGCCGCTGCACCTGGTCATGCCGGGGGTCGGCAACAGCTGGTATGTCGACGGCCCCGAGCCGTACGGACCGGTGGCGACGGTGCTGCAGGACACGTTCATGCCCACGGTCGAGCGCGCGCTCGCCGCCGATCCCGCCCGGCGGGCGATGATCGGGCTCTCGATGGGCGGCTTCGGCGCCCTGCATCTGGGGCTGCAGCGCCCCCTGGACTGGCGCTTCGTGGGTGCCCTGAGCCCGGCGATCTTTCCCCCCGGCAGCCGCTTCTCCGAGCTCCAGCTGCTGCTCTTCTCGGGCGCCTTCGGCGAGCCGTTCGAGCGGGCGCGCTACGCCGCAGCCGACCCCTTCGCCCGGGTGTCCGACCTCGCCCGCGTGGCGTCGCCGCCGGCCTTCTACCTCTCCTGCGGCGACGACGACGCCTTCGGCCTCGACGCGGGGACGCGGGCCTTCGGCGAGGCGCTGGCGGCAGCCGGCGTGCCGGCTACGGTGCAGATCGAGCCCGGCCGCCACGACTGGGCGTTCTGGCGGGCCGAATTGCCGGAAGCTCTGGCGGCCTTCGGCGCGGCACTCGGTTGAGCGGCCTCACTCGTCCCACTCGGGTGCCCCGGCGATGTCGACGAGCCGGCCCCTGGGCGAGCCCATGGCAAAAATCCGCGCCATCTCGTCGGCCGAGAGGGCGAAATCGAAGACCTGGAGATTGGCCGCGATCCGCGCCTCGTCGGAGCTGCGCGGGATCGCGATCACGCCTTCCTGCTGGACCAGCCAGCGCAGCGCCACCTGGCTGGCCGACTTGCCGTGCGCCGCGCCGATCCGACCGAGCGTCGGGTCGCCCGCCACCCGGCCGCGGGCGAGCGGGCAATACGCGGTCAGCGACATCGCGTGCTGCCGCAGCTTCGCCAGCAGCTTGCTCTGCTCGAGATAGGGATGGTACTCGACCTGGTCGGTCACCAGCGGCGCCTCGGACAGCCGCACCGCCTCGTCGATCAGCCGCGTGGTAAAATTGCTGACCCCGATATGCCGGGTCTGCCCCGCCGCCCGGACCGCGTTCAGCGCCTCGATGGTCTCGCCGAGCGGCACCGTCTGCGACGGCCAGTGCAGCAGCAAGAGATCGACCCGGTCGACGCCGAGCAGCCGCAGCCGCGCGTCGGCCGCCTCGAGCAGGGCATCCCGGGCGAAATCGTCGGGCCAGATCTTGGTGGTCAGAAAGACCGCGTCGCGGGCCAGCCCCGAGGCGCGCAGCCCGGCCCCGACCGCCGCCTCGTTGCCGTACATCTGTGCCGTATCGAGATGCCGATAACCGACGCCCAGCGCATGCTCGACCAGCGGCTGGACGCGGTCGTGCGGCAGGTCCCAGGTACCGAAACCGATTGCCGGAATGCGGGCGCCGTCGGCGTCGACGTGGTGCATGCTGGTCTTCCCTCCCCGGCTTTCCGCCGGCCTTTCCGGTTTCTTCCGGCGGCGGGCGACAGCGGCTCTCGTCCGCCGCGGTGATCCGGTCTATACCGCAGCACAGCACCCGACCCCAACCCCGGATCGCCCCGATGCCCCTGCTCGACCCCGGCCTCAGGCTCGCCGCCGCCGAAGCCGTCGCCCGTGAAGCCGGCAGCCTCGCCCGCATTTTCTACGAGGGCCGCGACAGCCTGGTCGTCGAGAGCAAGGGTGCTCAGGACCTCGTGAGCAAGGCCGACCGCGAGGTCGAGACGCTGATCCGCGACCGGCTCGCCGGCCTCTTTCCCGACGACGGCTTCGTCGGCGAGGAGCACGACCATGCCCTGGTCGACCCGGCCACCGGCGGCCATTGGGTCATCGACCCGATCGACGGCACCTGGTGCTTCTTGAACGGCATCGGCGCCTGGTGCGTCAGCCTCGCCTACGAGCGCGGCGGGCAGATCGAGATCGGTGTCGTCTACGATCCCATGGCCGGCGAGCTCTTCGCCGCCCGGCGCGGCTTCGGTGCCCGGATGAACGGCCGGCCGATCCGGGTCGCCGATGCCGCCAGCCTCGGTGACGGCACGGTCAGCCTCGGCTACTCGCTGCGCTGCCCGTACCACGAGATGCTGCCGCTGTTCGAGAAGCTCCTGGCCGCCGGCGGCATGTACCACCGCCACGGCTCGGGTGCGCTCGGCCTCGCCTGGACGGCGGCCGGGCGGCTGATCGGCTATGTCGAGCCGCACATGAACAGCTGGGACTGCCTCGCCGGCATCCTCCTGATCGAGGAAGCCGGCGGCTTCGCCAACGACTTTCTCGCCGACAATGGCCTGTTGGAGGGCAACCGCGTGATCGCCGGGCCGCACCCCCTGAAAGCCGAACTCGGCCGGTTGACCAGCCACTGGACCTGATCTGAAGCGCGGGCCCGATCCGGCTCGCAGCGCTGATCCAGATCAAGGCAGCGGTCACGCTACTGTGATGGATCACGGCCGAACCAACGAAGGAATCGGCCATGACCCACTCCTACCTCGACCTCGAAAAGCACTACCAGGCACAGAGCAAGGCGCTGCACAAGGACGGCGGTGCGGCACTCGCCGCCTTTCGCGACGTCGTCAAGGCGGCGAGTGCCGACGGGGCGCTGAGCCACAAGGAGAAGGAGCTGATAGCACTCGCCATCTCGGTCGCCATCCGCTGCGAGGGCTGCATCGTCTTTCACAGCCGTGCCTGTGTCCGCCTCGGGGCGAGCCGCGCCGAGATCCTGGAAATGCTCGGCGTCGCCGTCGAGATGGGCGGCGGCCCGTCCGCCATCTATGGCGCCCAGGCGCTCGCCTGCTACGACGAGATGGCTGCGGCCGAGCGCTGACCCGGCGAACCGCATCGCCGCAACGTGCCACGGCCGGCCGGGCGTTCAGCCGGCATCGAGCTCGAGCGACCCGCCCGGCTCGCGCGACGGGTCCAAAAAGCTCGGATCGTAGGCGGCGAGCTCGACCAGCCGCTCACGGTCGTCCAAGGACACGAAGCCGTTGCGGAAGGTGACGCAGCTCTTCTCGCGCAACTGCCGCAACGTGCGACTGACATGCACACTGGTCAAGCCGAGCGCATCGGCGATGTCGAGCTGGGTCAGCGGGCAGCGGAAACCGGCCTCGTCGGCCCGGCCGACCAGCCGCAGCCGGTCGCCGAGCTCCAGCAGCAGGTGGGCGACCCGGGCGAGCGCGTTGCGCCGACCGAGATTGATCAGGTGCTGCTGGACGATCGCCTCGTTCATCGCCTTCGACCAGCGAAAGGCCGCGGCGAGCGGCCCGGTCGAATGGGTGATCTCCTCCAGGACCGCGCCGTCGAGCTCGCTGATCATGCATTCGGTGAGTGTGGCCACCAGCGTGCCGGCACTCGGTGGCAGGGCTGCGGGCCAGCCGAGCAGGTCGCCGGGCAAATGAAAGTCGATGATCTGCCGCCCGCCGTCGGGCAGCATGTTGTACGACACCGCCCAGCCGTTGGCGATCAAGAGCGGCACCATCCCGCCGCCGCCGACCGCGTCGCCGCTCCGCGAGGCGTTGTCCTGCAACGTGGTCTTCGCCGGCACCAGGCGATGGCGCGTGTCCAGCCGGGCGAGCCGCTCGACCGCCGCTGCCGACAGTGGACCGATGATCTCGAGCTTGCGCCGCAGGGCGGTCGTGCCGAGCGACGCGGCAACGGTGCGCTCCGCGGTGAGCCCTTCGTGCAGCGCCAAGCCGTCGAGCAACAGGTCGCGGCTCTGCAGTGAGGCACGGGTGGCCGGCGAGCGGCGCTGGTTCGGCGACCCCGGCAGCGCCACTGCCGCACCGGTGATGCCGATGACCGTACCGCTCAAATCACGCAACACCTCGACGTGCAGATCGAAAACGGTGTCGCCGTCCGGCCCCTCGAGCCGGATCTCCCGGCGCGCCGCCCGGCCCGTTTTCAGCACCGCGCGCTTCAGCCGTTCGAGCGGTGCCGCGGCCGCCGTGCCGAGCAACTCGGCGTCGGTCTTGCCCAGCACCTCGTGCGGCGCACGGCCGAGCCAGGGATTGTGCGACCACGTGTAACGCAACTGCAGGTCCTGCTGAAACAGCGAGATCGCGATGTCGGCGAGCGCCGACTCGAACCGGTTACGGTCCGCTTCCGCCGCCTGCGCGCACGCCACTTCGGTGGTGACGTCCAGAATCACCCCGACGGTGCGCAACGCCGCGCCGTCCGGCCCGCGGATGATCGCCACGCGCGCCTCGAGCCAGACGATGTCGTCGTCACCGACCATCACGCGAAACCGCTCGCGATACGCCCCGCGCCGCCGATCGGCGAAAGCGGCCGACGATGTCGCGACCACCCGCTCCAGATCATCGGGATGATAATGCGCCCGGATTGCCGGAATGGTCACGGGACTGTTGTCGGCGGTGCCGAACAACCGGCGCAGCCATGGCGAGAGGGCGACCTCGCCGGTCGCCAGATCGGCTTCCCAGCCGCTGACCCCGGCCGCCGCGAGGCCGTTCTCGGCGGAATCGTTGCCGCCGATCGTTCGGTGCAGCAGGTCGGCCGTCTGGTCGCTCGCGACAGCACGCGTGCCCGACGCGCCATTGTCAGCAGCCGGTCTGGGCAAACTTAACCTCGATCAATCTTTTTTCGAACAATGCCGAACCGTTGCCCGATTATGTGCTGCACGGTACACTTTCCAGTCAAGCGGAACCTGACGGTCGAACTGTTGTTGGCACCGACTTTCGAAGTGTTCGCTTTATAGTTGTATAAACTCGAGTTTTCCCCACCTCGGTAGCACGACGTGAAGAGCGCCCCGCCCCGCGTTCCGCCGCTCCACGGCACCCTTGCCGACGCCGCAAACCCGAACGTCCACTTCGCGCCCAGGCGATCCCGAAACGGCGCGTTCGGGCATGACGGCGACAACCGACCCGCCCACCACCTCGCACCGCCCGCCAGCTCGCACCGCCCGCCACTGCCTCGCACCCCGGATGCCGCCAGCCATGACCGAAACCGTCGTCAGCTCCGCCACCAAGACCGTCCGCATCGGCTTCGACCGCCCGTTCTGCGTCATCGGCGAGCGCATCAATCCGACGGGCCGCAAGAAGCTCGCCGCCGAGATGGCCGCCGGCGACTTCACCACGGTCGAGGCCGACACGTTGGCCCAGGTCGCGGCCGGGGCGCACATGCTCGACGTCAATGCCGGCATCCCCTTGGCCGACGAGCCGGCGATCCTGGCCCGGACGATCGAGCTCGTCCAGTCGTTGACCGACCTGCCGCTCTCGATCGACAGCTCGATCGTCGCAGCCCTCGAGGCCGGCCTCGCGGTCTACCAGGGCCGCCCGCTGGTCAATTCCGTCACCGGCGAGGAGGACCGCCTCGAGGCCGTCCTGCCCTTGATCAAGAAATACGACTGTGCGGTGGTCGCCATCTCCAACGACGAGAGCGGCATCAGCGAGGACCCGGACGTCCGCTTCGCCGTCGCCGAGAAGATCGTCGAGCGGGCCGCCGATCACGGCATCAAGGCTGCCGATATCGTGGTCGATCCCTTGGTCATGCCGATCGGGGCGCTCGGCCAGGCCGGCAACAGCGCCTTTCGCCTGATCCGCCGGCTGCGCGAGGAACTGCGCGTCAACACCACCTGTGGGGCGTCGAACGTCAGCTTCGGCCTGCCCGCCCGCCACGGCCTGAACGCTGCCTTCTTGTGCATGGCGGCTGGAGCCGGCATGACTTCGGCCATCATGAACCCGCTGCATGCCGAGGAAATGACCGCCGTGATGGGCTCGGATGTGATGCTCGGCAAGGACAAGGACTGCCGCCGCTGGCTGAGCAAATTTCGCGAGCCAACCGCCGCCGGGAGCGAGCGCGGCGAGCGGCGTCGTCGGCGCGCATGACCGACCAGCCGCTCATCGTCTTCACCCCGTCGGGCAAGCGCGGCCGCTTCCCCAGGGGCACGCCCGTCCTCCAGGCCGCCCGCCAGCTCGGCGTCGACATCGACAGTGTCTGCGGTGGCCGGGCGATCTGCGGCCGCTGCCAGGTCACCGTGGGCCGCGGCGAGTTCGCCAAGCACGGCATCAGGAGCAGCCCGGAAAGCCTGGGTCCGGTCACCGCTACCGAAATCCGCTACGCCGAGCGGAAAACCCTCGCCCCCGGCCGCCGCCTCTCCTGCCAGGCCACGCTCGAAGCCGACGCCCTCATAGACGTCCCGGAAGACTCCCAGGTCCACAAGCAGGTGGTGAGGAAGCGCGCCGAGGTCCGGCAAATCGACCTCGATCCCATTCTCCGCCTCCACTACGTCGAGGTCGCCGAGCCCGACATGCACGACGCGCGCGGCGATTTCGAGCGGCTGAAGGAAGCGCTCGGCGACCAGTGGGGCCTCGCCGACCTCACCATCGACCTGCCCACCCTCCGAGCGCTGCAAGGCAAGCTGCGCCAGGGCAACTGGACACTCACCGCCTGCGTCCACGACCAGAAGCGGATCATCGCCACCCGGCCGGGCTTTCACGACAAGGCCTACGGCATCGCCGTGGACGTCGGCTCGACCACGATCGCCGCCCATTTGTGCGACCTGCAGTCCGGCGAGGTCCTGGCCTCGTCCGGCATGATGAACCCGCAGATCCGCTTCGGCGAGGACCTGATGTCGCGGGTCTCCTACGTCATGATGCACAAGGGCGGCGAGGTGGAGATGACCGATGCCGTCCGCGGCACACTGAATGCCCTGTTCGGCCAGCTGGTGGCGGAGGCGATGATCGACGCCCGCGACATCTTCGAGCTCACCTTCGTCGGCAACCCGGTGATGCACCACCTGCTGCTCGGCATCGACCCCACCGAGCTCGGCGGTGCCCCCTTCGCGCTCGCCACCGACAGTGCGATGGACCTCTACGCCAGCGAGATCGGTATCACCGCCTGCAACGACTCGGCCCGGGTCTACGTGCTGCCCTGCATCGCCGGCCACGTCGGTGCCGACACCGCCGGCGTGCTGCTCTCCGAAGGCCCGCATCTGCAGGACGAGATGATGCTGGTCGTCGATGTCGGCACCAACGCCGAGATCGTGCTCGGCAACCGCCACCGCCTCTTGGCCTGCAGCTCGCCCACCGGTCCCGCCTTCGAGGGCGCCCAGCTCTCCTCCGGGCAGCGCGCGGCCCCGGGGGCGATCGAGCGGGTGCGGATCGACAAGGACACGCTCGAGCCCCGCTTCACCGTGATCGGCTGCAACTCCTGGTCGAACGAGGAGGGCTTCGTCCGGGCCACCCGGCGCATCGGCGTCACCGGCATCTGCGGTTCCGGCATCATCGAGGCGGTGGGCGAGATGTACCTCGCCGGGCTGCTCGACCAGGACGGCATGATCGACGGCAGCCTCGCCCACCGCACCCCACGCCTGGTCCAGGAAGGCCGCACCTGGACCTGGGTGCTGCACCAGGGCTCGGCCGACCAGCCACGCATCGCTATTACCCAGAACGACATCCGCGCCATCCAGCTCGCCAAGGCAGCGCTGCAGGCCGGCTGCCGCCTGCTGATGGACCAGCTCGGCATCGACACGGTCGACCGCATCACGCTCGCCGGCGCCTTCGGCACCCATATCGACCCCAAATACGCCCTGCTCCTCGGCCTCGTCCCCGACTGCCCGCTCGACAAGATCAGCGCCGCCGGCAACGCCGCCGGCACCGGTGCGCGCATCGCCCTGCTCAACACCGAAGCCCGCCGCGAGATCGAGACCCTGACCAGACGCATCGAAAAAATCGAAACCGCCATCGAGCCCAAGTTCCAGGACCACTTCGTCGCCGCCATGGCCATCCCGCACAAGACCGCACCGTACCCTGAACTGGCCAAAGTCGTGGACCTGCCCACCAAGAAACGCGCCACGACCGAGCAAGCACCGAGACGCCGCCGGCGGGCCTAGCGAAACAGACAAGGAGAACGGGGGAACCGAGTTCGCCTGCGGCCCGTTCCGCGACTTTGCGCTCGGGCTCGATCGCGAGGATGGCGTAATGTGGCATGGTTGCTGACCAGAAGTCGAAGCGAACCAGGCGCGCGGTGAACATCGACGCAGCGAAGACCTCGTTCTCGGCGCCGCTGCGTCATCTCCGTCGAGACGGCCGCGTCACTCGCGTGCCAGCAGATTGCCCGTCGAAGCTTCTGGAATGGTCGCGTCGGCGATCTCCGCGGGGTAGCCGGCGATCTCGTCGCCGAGGCCGCCCTCGGCCGGGGTTGTCTCGGCCTCCGGCGCGGTGGGCCGGGTGCGTGCTGCAGGCGGCGAGGCGGGCGCGGTCGGCGTCGGCGTTTCGGCCGCACGGACGATGGGCACGCCCTGCGGAAAGATGATCTCGCGCGCCTCGTCCGGCATCGAGATGCCGTGCTCGATGAGTGCGCGTTTGATCAGTCGCAGTGCGGAGGAGCGAACCCGCCGCGGCGAGAGGGTGCGGCCGTCGATCCAGAAATGCGCCTTCAGGTTGACTGTGGCAGCGCCCAGCGCATCGACCAGCACCATCGGTGGCGGGTCGTCCAATACGGCCTCGTGCGCGCGCAGCACGGCGGCGAGGACCTCCTGTACGTCCGCGATCGAGGCGTCGTAGCCGATGCCGACCTCGGCGGTCACCCGCCGGGCGGGCGCTGCCGTGTAGTTGACGATCGTGCTCTTGAAGACGGTCGCATTCGGGATCTGCACGTGGTTGCCGTCGATCGTCAGCAGGATCGTCGAGCGCGTGTTCATCGTCTGCACGACGCCCTCGTGATCGGCGACGGCGATGACGTCACCCTGCTGGAAGGGCCGGCGCAGGCTGAGAAACAGCGAGGCGAGGAAGTTCTCGGCGATGTCGCGGAAGGCGAAGCCGAGAACGATACCGATGATCCCGGCACCGCCCAGCAACGAAACCGCGAGGCCTGTCAGCCCGGCGATCTGCAGGACGATGTAGACGCCGACCAGGAAGACCGGAATCGCGATGGCCCGCGCGATCAGGTCACGGAGGAAGTCCTGATCGACGCGCGGCGCCAGGAGGCGCCGAATGGCGCCGGTCAGCGCGCTCGACAGCCACCAGGTCAGTGGCAGGATCAAGACGGCGAGCAGGACCAGCGGCAGCGCCACGACGAGCTTGCGGGCGAGCCGCTCGACCTCGGCCAGGACCGGCGCCAGGTCCCAGTTGACCTCCTCGCGCACCTCGATACGGTTGACGACGGCGACGACGTCCTCAGTCCGGCGCGCCACGTCTCGCGCCCATTGCTGGCGCTCCTCGAGCGCGGTGACGCCGTCGAGGAAGACGATGCCCTCGTCGACCACGACCGCGACATCACCATACCAGCCCGTGGCGTTCAGGATCCGCGCGATGCGCCTCTGGATGGCCTCGTCGCGGGCGTCGGGCTCGACCGCGACCGCCTGCTCCGGCGCTACGACCTCGGTTTCGCCGGCCGTCTGTGCAAGCGCCGGCGCGACGAGCGCAACAGTGAGGAAGAAGAGGAGCGCCACACTCCACTGCACGCTCCACGTGCTGCGCTCGGTCCTGCGGTCAGGGCCGACCCGCTGTGCCAAATCCGTCGCCTCCCATGATCCGATCGGCAGGTGGCAAATGAGAACTCCAATAGCGCACCTCCCTTGTCGAGCATTTGCGCCGCGATCGCCCCCATTACCCGAAAGATGCCGGAGGGACCAGCAGGGGGGCGTGCCGCCTCACCCTCGTCCGCCCCTTCGCGCGGCCTTCGCCATCGCGGCCGCCCGCAGCGCATCGGCAAACGCATCGACGCTTGCCCATTCGGTGTAATCGATGGTGCTGGTGCCGTCGGTGGGGCCGCCGGTGATCCACATGATCAGGCGGATCATCTGGCGGTCGAGCCAGCCGTATTTCGGGTAGTCGAGCTTGCCGGCGAAGGCGGCGGCGGTGGTCGGGCGGAGGTCGTGTCCGGCGATCAGTTTCTTCAGGTAGGGGTTGGTTTCCGGGGTTCGTTTTTCGGGTTTGCGGGCGGTGAGGTTGACCGAGGCCAGGGCGAGGGGAGGGGTGTTCGGCTCGGCCCGATAGGCCGCGAGAAAGCGTTCGGCGGGCTTGAGGTGTTTGCCGTAGCGGACGGCGGCGACGAGGACGACCAGGCTGGCACCGGCGAGCGCTCGGGCGATCGGCGGGTCGCCGGCGAGGTCGAGGGTTTCGGCACCGAGGCCGCTTCGGCGCAGGCGGTCGGCGATGTGTTCGGCGATCTTCTTCGCGTGGCCGTCGTGGCTGGCGAAGGCGACGCGCACCAAGCCCGTCGCTCCATTCTCCTCGAGCGCTTTCGTCTCGACCGCATGCACCGCCATATTCACCTTCACCAACGCCGAGGATCGGAGGGGGCCGGCGGGGAGGCGGCGCCTCCCCGCCATCTCGTTCGCTCACCGAGGGGGGAGGCGCCGTCCCCCCACCATCTCTTTCGCTCATCGAGGTGGAGGTGCGGCCTCCCCGCCACCATTCGTCTTTCCTGGCTCGTCTTTCCTGGCCGCGCGCCCGGCGGCCGCCCGACGCGACCCAGAATTTCGCGTTTTGCTCGGCGAATCAAGCGGCGTGGCGCGCTTTGCCGGCGTGATCCTCGTGGCTGGTCGTTCAGCGGAACCGGATCGTACGCCGCGCGTTATCGTCACATCACGCAACGCGCCGTGGGTGGCAGGTTCGCCCGGCGGGTGTTGCGTTGCCAGCAAGCAAGGAGGAAACCATGACCGTTGCCCGCGTTACCGAGATTTCTGCGACGTCCACCCAGAGCTTCGACCAGGCCGCCAAGGAAGGCATCGAGCGCGCCTCGAAGACGCTGCGCGGCATCACCAGTGCCTGGGTCAAGGACCAGAATCTGATGATCGAGGACGGCAAGGTGACGGGGTTCAAGGTGAACTTGGCGGTTACCTTCATCCTCGACGAGTGAGGAGCGGATGCCGGTGCCGGCCGCGGCCGCGCATCGGTCCCCGGCTGCGGCGATCGGCAGCGGCAGCGGTTGTGATCAGTTCGCCCGCTGCTGGTCGATCGCCGCATCGCACGGGTGGCCGACGGCCAGCCGTTCGGGCCGTTGTCGGTTGATCGCGCACGCAAAGAGTGTCGCGTAACGCTCTGCCGTGGCAGCGACGGTGTGCGCGGCGGCGACGGCCCGATTGTGGCGTCCCATTCGGGCGCGCAGTTCAGGGTCGCGGCTGAGATCATGAATGGCCGCTGCCAGATCCGCTGCCGACCCGGCCGCAACCAATCGGCCGGTACGGCCGTCGGCCAAAAAATCGGCCTGTCCGCCGCTCCGCGCGGCGATAACGGGTAGGCCGTGCTGCATGGCCTCGAGGTAGACGAGGCCGAAACCTTCGTGCGCAGACGCCAGAACGAAAAGATCGGATGTCGCCAGCCTGCGGTGTTTTTCCGCCTCGGTGACGTAACCGGTGAAGGTGACCCGAGCAGCGATTCCGAGGGTTGTTGCGCGGGTTTCGAGATGCGCGCGTTCGGGCCCGTCCCCCATGATGGTCAAGGTGGCGGCCGGATCGTCGAGCATGGCCATGGCGTCGAGCAAGAGATCGAGGCGCTTGCGGGCGACGAGGCGGGCGGTCGTGACGAGGCGGAGCGGACCACTCGTCGGCCGGTCGGTGAGGGGGTCTTGCCAGGGCGTGTGGCCGTGCGGGACGATCTCGATTCGCCCCGAGCCCGCGAGCCGGCGGCTGTGGGTGGCAAGATCTTGTGACGGCGCGATGCGCAGGTCGGCCTCTTGGAGAATCCGGCGGACGAGCGGCGTGAGCAGCCGATTTCTGGGCGGGGCGTACCACATGTGTGGCCCGTGAACGTCGCTGCCCATGATCACCACGGCATGCGGCAGCCCGAAGCGGCGGGCGAGGCGGTGCCCGACCGTGCCCGACGGGACGACGAACCAGCTGACGACGAGATCGAAGGCATGTCTGCTGCAGAGCCCGGCACCGGCAAGAAGGCCCGAGGGAAAGAAGGTGAGCATCGATTCGAGCGAGGCGCGGGCACGTTCGCGGCGGCCGAGAACCGGCACCCGGTGGATGGTGACTCCGTCCCGGATGTCCGAACGCGCGAGATCGGTCGTGCCGGTGGTGAGCACGTGCACCGTATGCTGGCGGGCGAGGGCGGTCGCCACGTCCCGACACGCCACACCGCCACCGCCGCCCAAGGGCGGGGACTCGTAGTTGACGAAGAGGAGCCGCATCGCTCGCTGTGTCACCCCCAGGTTGTTTTAGTCTACGCTTTATTGGG
>Ga0081527_100070_pt1 | contig 91690 bp, 74 predicted proteins | sample HotLakmasection5_FD_70992 | JGI IMG/M metagenome (GOLD analysis project Ga0081527, IMG submission 70992) | Hypersaline microbial mat communities from Hot Lake, Washington, USA - Section #5 (SPADES assembly) (version 2) | ecosystem: Environmental > Aquatic > Non-marine Saline and Alkaline >...
GCCGAACACAGCCACAACAACACGGAATTGGGGGACAGGGGCTTGGGCGTGATGCTGCCGGGGATGAATCCCACGTTGACCCGCGATGTGATGGAAACCAACGCCACCTACCGGTTCTTCCGGGCCGTCGCGATTGTACCGCTTCAAGAGTAAGAAGTAGAAAGTAACAAGTAATAAGTCAGAGAATAGGGAAATTTATGAACACGATAAACATTCGCACATTGACCGTGTCACTTCTAACTTCTAACTTCTTACTTCTCACTTCTTACTTCTTACTCCTTACTCCTTCCTCAGCACAAGGCCCGCTCACCCCCCCCGGCGCTCCGGCGCCGGGGATGCGGGCGCTGGACCAGATCGAGCCGCGCATCCCGATCACCGAGCTGCCGTACACCATCAACCAGCCCGGCTCCTACATCGTCACCGGTCCGCTGTCCTCCACCAATCACGGCATCCTCGTGCAGGCGCACAATGTCACCGTGGACCTGATGGGGTTCACCATCACCGGAACCTCGTCGACAAATTTCCATGGCATTCTTGCGCAGGGCGGCGATGGCATTCCGTTGCGCAATGTGCACATACGTAACGGCGGGGTCTGGAACTTCGGTGACGGCGTGCGCTTCGAGAATGTGAACGGCGGTTCGATCCGGCACCTGTCGGTCCTACAGAATGCGGGCAGGGGAATCGCGATGCTTAAACTGCCCTCGCCAGCAAGCCAGACCCAGCGTATTGCCATCGAGTATTGTGAACTGGCTGACAACGGTGGCGACGGCCTGTTTATCGGCACGCTTGAGGCCACCAGCAACGGATTCTCCATCCGTCACAACATCATCCGGGGCAACAATCAGATGGGAATCCGCGTCTTCCGATTGGTCGGTTCGGTGGTGACCGACAACTTCATCGGCCCGCAGTCAGGGGCGGATACGTATGCCTTCTTTGCCCATCAGTCGTTACGAAACTTCATCGGGCGAAACATATCCGTCGACAACGATGACAGCTTTTCCACCGGCGGAAGTGTCTCGGGCCCCCACGTGAACAAAGAACTCGGTATCTTGTCCGATACCGGCACTGAATCCCATCCCCACGCGAATTTCAACATCCGGCCTGACTAGAACCTATCCCAAAACCGTTCGGAAGACGCCGGGGACCCCGCCAAGGCGTGGGGCAGGCAGAGTCCTCGGTCTACATTTATCCGCCGTTGTAGGCCGACCCTCAGCGGTCGGCGGACCTACCGAGTGGTTTTTGTATAGGTTCTAGTCCCGTGAGAGCCTCTCCTGCCGCATCGCGATGGGAAAGGGTCGTGAAACATTGAAGGTTTACCTCCCCGCCAGGGCTGGGTATAAGTGACACGTATGAGGAGGGTGGGGCCCAGCGTTTCGGTGGTGGCGGACTTTCTGCATCGGTTGTATGCCGCGCAGAGTGTCCCGTCATTGGTGACAACCATTTGTGAAGGGCTCACCGATATTGTCGATGGGGATAACGTGGCGGTGGCTCGTTGTCATGCCGATACGCGATCGCTCACAGCGGTTTGTTGCGCCCGCCCCTTTAGCCACGCGCGCTTCATGCCGGATATCATGTTGACCGGTCTGCTAACGACGCACCCCTTTTGGGATCATGTGTTGAAGCCGGATCGGCCGGTCAAGGCCTTGTCCGATTTTATCGGTGAACGCCGATGGAAATCCCATCCATACTATTGTGCCTTCCTCCGCGAGGACGGATTTCAGGATCATATGGGGGTGGAGACGCGTGTTTCGGGCAAATCCTATACGAACATTGATGTATTGCGCACGAGGCGGGGCTATACCGATGCCGAGCGCCATGCCATGCTGATGTTGAAACCGCACTTTGAGCAGGCCTTTTATCATGCGCAGATTGCAGAGACCTATTTGTCCGGTGACGGTGACGAGCGGTGTCGCGGCGCATCGGTGTTGCGGGTTCGTTCGGATGGAGCGTTGGCAGAGGTGATGCGGCAATCCGGTCAGGAAAATCCCGTTCCCGTGGCCGTGCAAAACTGGGTGAAGAAACAAGTCGCATGGCTGAACCGGGGCGTGATGGATCAGGCCATCAAACCGTTTATCCTGCAAGACGATCACCGTCGCATTGAATTCCGTCTTTGTCGGCAATGGGGCGAGCCGGGGTATTTGTTATCATTTCGTTCGTTGCGAAATCTGCCACCGAAGAAAAAACTCAGCCCCCGGGAGCGGGACGTTATGCGCTGGGTAGGCGCAGGGAAAACCAACGATGAAATCGCCATCATACTCGGCGCAAGTCCACACACCGTCAAAGACCATCTGAAATCCATCTACCGCAAACTCGGCGTCGATAACCGCACGGCAGCCAGCCGCGTGTGGCTGGCGCGCAGCGTGTATACGCCACACTGACGAACAATATCGAGCGACAGAGTGTAGGGCGTGTATGGCAAGGCGCTTTGCCACTGTTACGGCGGCAAGAGTCAATAGATTATGTGCTGGTAGAAATCGCTATGCTATAGCTAATCTGCCATGTCGAGTGTTGGAGTTGGAATAACTAAAGGGGACTCATGAATACCATGACAGATCAAACGGGGCGTACCAAACTGTTGCCGAAGGGAGATGTGCTTCCCTTTATCCTGTTGGCCAGTTGTTTTATGTGGTGGGGGGTCGCGAACAACATGACCGATCCGCTGGTGCGCGCGTTCACCGGTATCTTTGAGGGGTTGAGCAACTTTCAGTCATCGCTGATCCAGTTCGCGTTCTACGGCGCGTATTTCGGATTGGCGATTCCCGGTGCGATCATCGCGCGGAAGTTTGGGTACAAGCGAGGCGTATTAACCGGACTGGCGTTGTACATCGCCGGTTGTTTTCTGTTTATTCCCGCCGCGCAGACGCAGCAGTTTTTCCCTTTCCTGGTCGCGTTCTACGTGCTGGCCGGGGGGCTTTCCATCCTTGAAACCAACGCGAATCCCTATGTGCTGGTGTTGGGACCGGAAGAAACCGCCACGCAACGATTGAATTTGGCGCAGTCGTTTAATCCGGTAGGCGCGATCATTGGTACGCTACTGGCGCAGATTCTTATTCTGGCCAAGCTCGAAGCGGTGGAGAGCGGGGCGACGCCGGTGGACGATGTGCAGACCGCGCAATTGGCGATTGTGATCGCGCCTTATTTGATCATCGGCGGTATTCTCATTGCCGTTTGGTTGCTGATCGCTTTTACCCGAATGCCGTATGTGGTTGAGTCGGACCGCAACGTGCATTTTGGCCCGACGGTGAGTCGCCTGCTGAAAATTCCAAATTATGTGTTCGCCGTGGTCGCCCAATTTTTCTATGTCGGCGCGCAAATCACCGTCTGGACCTACACGGTGTATTACGTGCCCGATCAATTGGGGATCTCCCCCAGCGAGACCTTGCAGAAATTTCATCTGCCCGCCTTGATCCTGTTCGGCATCTTCCGTTTCGTTTCCACCGCCTTGATGAGTCGCATCCCGCCGCACCGTGTATTGGCCTTCATGGCGGTTGCGGGTGTGGTGCTGTCGTTCGTCGTGGTCGGCGTCGGCGGAATCGTCGGTTGCTACGCACTGGTCGGGTTGTCCGCCTGCATGTCGCTGATGTTCCCAACGATCTTCGGACTCGGCAGCCGCGGGCTTGGGGAGGACACCAAGATCGGTGGGTCGGGGCTAATCATGGCGATTCTCGGCGGCGCGATTATAACGCCGTTGCAAGGATATATCATTGACGTGGCCAACGTCAGTATTTCCTACACCGTACCGCTGGTGTGCTTCGCCGTGATTGCGGCGTATGGTTTCTACGCGGGCAAGACCAAGCTCCCGGATGCACATGTGCGCACGGCCATCGAAGCATAAGGCGCTGAGCGCGGCCCGCCAGGAAGTTAATGAGGCCTGGGGAATACTGGATTTATTTGTGCGTCATACTGGGCGTGGTTTCCATCGTGTCGGCGGGCGAACCGGCAGATAATCACCTGTTGCGGGTTGTCGGCAATCGGCTCGTGGACGGCAAGGGACAGGTCGTGCGATTAACGGGCGTGAATGTGCCGAGCCTGGAATGGAGCAACGAGGGCGAGCACGTCTTACGATCCATTCACGTGGCGTGCGAGGAGTGGCACGCCAATGCCATTCGGCTGCCGTTGTCCCAGGACCGATGGTTTGGTCATGCACGCGGACAAAAAGACGGCGGGGCCGCGTACCGGAAGATCGTGGATGCGGCGATTCATGCGGCGGCCGAACGGGATGCCTACACCATTCTGGATCTGCATTGGTCGAACGCCGGCGTATGGGGACGGCATATCGGGCAACATGACATGCCCGACCTAAACAGCCTCGTGTTCTGGGAACATGTGGCCGAGCGCTACAAAAATCATCCCCGCGTCCTGTTCAGCCTGTACAATGAACCGCGCAATATCACGTGGCCGGTATGGAAGCATGGCGATGAAACCATTACCGGAGACGGCCCTGATTATACAGCCGTCGGCATGCAAACGCTGGTGGACAAGATACGGGAAACGGGCGCCAAGAATGTTATTTCCGCGTCCGGCATCGATTGGGGGTTCGATTTGTCCGGCATTGCGGATGGCTATGCCCTGAGCGACCCAAACGGTCATGGCATCCTCTACGAAACCCACATCTATCCATGGAAAGGAGACGAGTGGTATTGGGAAGACAAAGTAGGGCGGATCAAAAACGACCATCCCATCCTGATTGGTGAAGCGGGGCACACGAATGAAGCCCAGTACGATCCGCCTGAGGTCTGGTGTGAGAATCTCCTGAACTGGGCGGACGCCAACGGCATTCACTGGACCGCATGGAGTTTTCATCCTACCGCGACCCCTGCGCTAATCCGGAATTGGGAGTACACGCCGACACCGCACTCCGGCATCTACTTCAAAGACCGATTAGCGCACTATGTCCGCGATGCGGACAAGTGACCATCGCCCGTTCATGCCTGTGGAGTGCGGGTTCTTGAACTCGCACTCCACATGAGGTGACGCCGCAGTGATTCAGGGTGCCGGGTGGGCGATCCCCTTATAGATTCAGTTCGTTCTTTCCTTGCTGCTTTTTCCCGGCGCGCGGGACGTCCAAGGGCATGGTCTTGAAACGCTTCAGGAACGGGTCTTTCGACACGCCCATTTGGGCGATCGTTTCCAAGGGGAGCGGCTGAATCCCCATGTCATGCGCCGGTGAACCGGGTTTGAATGATAAGTCTCCATGGACCAGATCGACGAACTGCGGGTCGGCGGCGACGCTGTTGAGGTCCACCTTGCCCGTTTTGCTGCGCTGGCGCTGCTCGGCCAGAAGGCGTTCGGCGCTTCCGTCTTCGTGATAATACAGGTTGTAATCCAGGCCCGCACCCACGGTGTCCATACCATAGTGAAACCCTTGCGGAATGGGCTCCTGCGTGTGATAGAACACATTGCGATCCAGCAGCGAGTCCGGATCAACAGTATTCCCGGCGCGGCCGGTCAGCATCTGGCAATTAATCAATATATTATGCTGAGCGGTATTGAGCCCTTTTATGGTAATCCCCTCATGTCCCGTGGTGCCAAACAGCAGATTCCCGTGAATCGTGACGCCATGGCTGTCATCATCCGTGCGGATCATGGCCCCGCGGGGATGGTTGTACGTCACATTGTGTCGGAGGATATTGCCATCGCCATTGGCGGATAAGTAGATGGCATTACCGTCGAACAATTCTTTAAGGCAGTCGTGCACTTCATTGAACTCGATCACATTCCCTCGTGCATGCATGTAAGGCTCATACGACGGCCAGTGCGCATCCGATACGTCGATCTCATCCCGGCGAATCAAGCTCCGCAGTTCGCGGGTGCCTTCCGGGAACTGCCATCGTATGAGGGCTTTGTTATGCATTAGGTTTTCAAAAATATTCGCGAAAAAGCGACGCCGCACACCGGAGATGACCATACCTGTGTAGGGCAGATCGTAGATGTGATTGTTCGAAATCCGGTTGTGCCCGCTCTGCCAGACGAAAATCGCAGGGGAGTGCGAAAACAATCGCCCGATGCGCGTGATTTCATTGTTGTGAATGATGTTGTTCCTGTTTACGTCTTTCTTCCCCGGGCCGTAGCCGGACAGCAGAATGCCCGTGCCGCCGAGATCCTTGAAGGTGCAGCCCTCGACGGTGATCTCCTGGCAGAAGAGATCGAGACGCACGCCGTCGCTGCCGCTGTTGTAGAAGACGCTGTCGCGTACCGCGCAGCGGCGGGCTCCCCGAAAGCGGATCAGCCCGTTGTCCTTATCCCACATGTTCCAGTCGTGCTGAATGCCTTGATCTTCCGGCAACCATTTTTGGCGGTCGGCGTGGGCGAACCGGAGTCCTTCGAATACAATGCCTTCGACGGGTTGATCCCCGTCACCGGCGGCGGAAGGATCATTTATGCCTTCCACCCGGATTAGTTCATTGAGGGCGGGGACGATGATCCGATCCCCGGGCGTTCCTGATTCCGGCCAATAATAGAGGATCCCTTCCTGCGAATTGAGCGCCCATTCACCAAGCGTATCCAGATGATCGACACAGTTTTCCACAACAAACGAGCCATTCATCGTATAGGTGGCGGGGATGGACAGTTGCGCTGTTCCTTTCTCAGGATGGACATGGGCGATGCCGAGATAGTTGACCAACCATTTCCGTGAGGGCTGGCCATACAATTCCAGATCCTCCAGGTTTTCCCACGGCTTCAGGATGTCCGACTTATAAGCGAAATGGATGCGATGCTCCAATTCACCCGCATAGTGTCTATAGGAATTTTCCGTGGCCGTTACGGGAAAACTTTTCGACTGCGCGCGTGGCATGAGCTTCCCGTCATCATAGAGACAGTGGAAAAAAGCGTCACCCACGGCCCAGGGCACCTTCGCCATCCAAATCTTTCCTCCCTGCAGGTCCGACTGTTCCCAGTCTTTAATCACGCGACCACCGCTGATCAAGGGGTGGGCTCCCTCCGCGGCCCGGTAGCGGGTCACCGCCCCCTCCGGCGCCGAATCTTCCAAGCCGAAGATCAGGGTTTTTTCCAGCGTATAAATGCCCTCTTGAATCAGGACGTTGATATCACCCTTTTCGCCGGCATTCCGCAGGGCGCGCACCGCATCGCGCGCGGCAGGCAGCGAATTGATCTCGCCTTCGGGACTCACCACAATCTCCCGGGCGGAGATTCCACCCGCACAAAAAATCAGCATCAGCATACGCAGTAACGTTTTCATGTATTCTCCTCTTTTATGTTTATTGTCTGGCAAGGGGTGCCGTTATTCATTGAGCGGGGTTCCCAGTGTCACGCTTTCGCCCGCCTTCAACGCGATCGTCAGGGTTTGAAACGTACCGGCTGGCGTCGTCAGCTCGCCGGGTGACCCGTTGGCGTCGTGCGGCAAGGCCGGGCCGGGATAGCGGATGTGCACGGTCCGGTCGGAACCGGCTTCAACGTGAATATATACCGGGGCGCCGTTGTTGTACTGTGCGCTGACCAGATGCCCGCCGTGGGTACGGAGTTGATCGAAGGCGGCGTGCTCCCAGCCGGAGGGGAGGGCGGTGAACACCCGGATGTCATCCACGTCCGGGTTGCGGTTGAAAGATTGCGCGAGGAGTTCCAGGGTGGCTGAAGCGGCGTGAAATGGTGTTTCGATCACCGGGCCCGACTCCAGGTAAAACGTGTTGGGGGTGGGGAAGGTGTCGAGATAGGTATGGAGGTGGCGAAGCGCGGTGTCACCGTCGGACAACCAGGCATACATGGCGGTGGCACCCGTATAGGTGTAGCCTTTGTAGCCCCAGCCGTACCTCGGACGATCCAACCAGCGGTCCACGGATTTACGCGCCAAGGCATACGCGTCTTGCTGATCCACATCCAGCAGGGCCAGGGGATAGAACGGGGCGAGATGCGACCAATGCCGGTGTCGATAATCCATCGGATATCCTTCGCCGACCATCAATCCGGTGTCGGGATCGACTTGGAAAGGCGCCAGGTGCGAGGCGACCGCTTCATAGCGCGCGAGGAGATCACGATCATCTTCATAGGCGCGGCCCAGCCGCAGCGCTTCGTTCAAGGCCCATTGCAGGTAGGCGATGTTGTAGTTGGTGTTCCTCATTCTGGGCTGATAATCGCCGTCCGGGTGCGGCACCTTGTATTCGGGGGAAATGTCCGGCGGGAAATGATAGGTGCCATCCGCGTCCCGTTCCAGATGGGCGAGCACGAAATGTATGCCGCGTTTGAGCAAGGGATAATAGTTTTCCCGTCGGCGTTGCTCGTCGGGAAAATGCGCCAGAAACTCGCTATAGGTCTGCATCAGCCAGAGAAAGTTTCCATATTCCCACGCGAAGGATGTGCCGGCTTGGGGGGACCAGGCGCGCCCGATGGCGGCGCCTTCGGCACGGTGCGCGGGAGGGACGGCGTTGATGAAATGTTCGTTGTGCGCGTCCATGAAGTCGTACAAGGTGCGCGCCGTGTCGAGCTGATTGGCGCGATTCATCACCGGATAGGTGATTTGAATGTTCAAGTTGGCCCACATCTGCGCCCAGGGCGTGATGCGAAACCACGGCCCCATCAAATCGATCGGATAAGCGCCGGGCCGCGTGGCCGCGCGCATTTTGTACACTTGTATCCAATAATGTTTCTCTACCTGTTTATCGGGAATGGAAAGAAACGACTGACTGAAGAACTCCGCCCATCCCGAGCGATGACGAACCGATGCCGTTTCAGGATTGTACTCTCGAATCTGTGCCTCCAGAAAGACTCGGGTGTCGGTTGCGTCATGGGCATCATAGGAGGCGATGGACCACAACAAACGTGTCGTCTTCTGGTCGGTCTGGGTTTGCCACGCCATTATATATCCGGTATCGGCGGTATCGAAGGGGACGGTGCGGTATTCGATGCCGTCCTGTATAATCCGGGATTCGGCAGGAAGCGCCTTGACCGAAGGCAGGTCGTACATGGCTTGGTATACCGAGGGTTCCGTCAGGTCCTTGTTGTGATCTATGGCCGCCTGCTGCAGTTGTCTATTCAAGATATCGATCCGCATCGCGGGGAGGGGGATATGGTGCAAGACGGGGGCTTCCCCGCCTTCCGTCCGCATTTCCAGCAGAACCAGGTCCTGATGGAAGTCGGCATAACAACGGAAGTGAATGCGACCCTCGGTGGTGGTGATTTCTCCGGTGATTTCCGATTCGTACAGATGTTGCCGCATGGAAAACGCGGTGATTGGTCCCTGGGGCATCAGCGTGAATTCGCCGATGGGTACCCGGGTTCGGTTGTAGAGCATCGCGTCGCCGACATGAAACCTCAGACCGCCCTCGGGGCCTTGCCAGACCATGACGCCCAAGCGCCCGTTGCCGTTGAAGGCGGATTCACCCCAGTCGGCGGGCACGGTGTCCCAGCGCAGGTCGAATGCAGACAGGTAGCCCGACAGTGCGTCACGCGAGATCATGTCGGCGGTGGCCGTTGATATAGGAACGGCGGCGCACAGTGCCGAGAGTATGAAATTCCTCACTATCATTATGTTCCTTAAGTCGCTCCTCCGGTGATCACGCCTTTGAGTGTCCGTTGAATGAGGTCGCTGTGCAACGAGGAATGAGGATGATTCCTGTCCGGAGAGCGGTGCGAAAGCGCACGGATGGTCGCCGAACGGTTGCGCGATTTCATTGCTAGGCACACAAATATCATTGGGTGAATGGGTTGATGGCACCCGTGAACGGGGGGATACTAATCCTGCATTGACCGCATAAACAACCGAAGGAGATCTTGCATGAACCGATTGATCGTTTGCGTTTTGACGGGATTGATGGTGCAGGCGTCGCTGGCCGATGCTGAATCGCGCCCCCGCCCACCCCCGGTCCCCCGGAACCTGCCGGACATTGCGGATCCCGGCCGCGAACAGCGCGCGGCATTGATGGACCATTGGCGGGAATCCCGCTTCGGTTTGTTCATTCACTGGGGCGTTTACAGCCATTTGGGCGGTTACTACAAGGGCCAGCGCAGCCCGATGTATGCGGAACACATCATGAGCCGGATGAACATTCCGGTGGAGGAATACGAGGCGGTCGCCCGCGAATTCGAGCCTGACGCGTTCGATGCGGACGCGTGGGTGCAGATCGCGAAGGACGCGGGCATGCGGTATATCGTCGTCACCGCCAAACATCATGACGGGTTCGCGATCTATCCCAGCGACTTTACGGATTGGGACATCAAAGGATTTACCTCCTATCCCGGCGATCCGTTGCAGGAATTGGCGGAGGCCTGTGAACGGCACGGGTTGGATTTCGGAATCTACTATTCCCATCTCGACTGGCATTTCACCAGCTATGATCCCGGGTACGAGGAATTCCGGTTGAATCAGGTGCGTGAACTGGCCGCCCGGTACAAACCCTTCACGTTGTGGTTCGATGATTTTATCTTTCCGGGCAGCGTGGAACTGGTGACGATGTTGCGCACGGAATTTCCGCACATCCTGCTGAACGAGCGCGTGCTTCGCCGCGAACGGGGACGGAAATACGCGGACTACGTTAACGCCGAGCAGAAGATGCCGGCGGAAACGCTGCGCGAGCACGACTGGGAAGGGTGTATGACCATGAACAGCACCTGGGGGTATCGTACAGGCGATGAAAGCTGGAAACAGACCTTCAAGCTGGTTCAGGCGCTGGTCGACGTGGTTAGCAAGGGGGGGAACTTCCTGCTCAACGTGGGCCCCGACGGGCGGGGCGTCATCCCGGAAGGCTCCGTGGTGCGTTTGCGCGAAATGGGCGAGTGGCTGCAGGTGTACGGCGAGGCCATCTATGGCAACACCTATGCGATGCTGGCGGAACCGGAATGGGGACGTTATACCCGAAACGACGAGGCGCTCTACGCCCATGTGTTTGAATGGCCTGCGGACGGCCGGCTTCCGCTGGTCGATTTAGAGGAGCGCCCGGCGGCGTTCTGTGTCGCGTCCGGCGCGGAGCTGCCCGTGGAGAACGGGGATTCCGGTTGGGTGGTCGATCTGCGCAGCGCAACGCAGAATCCACATGCCAGCGTCGTTAAACTGCTGCTCCTTTAATGGCGGACGCCCCCGCCTTTCACCGATTATAAAGAAGGGGGTTTTAATCCGCAGCGAGTAGGGATGCATTCACGGATCCAGTGCGCCATGTCGCTATTATGAAAGGTTAAATCATTGCTTAATATACTGGAGGACAGGGCGAGACCATGGTGTCATCGCATGCAAAGCGAAGGAACCGCTAAACAGGAAAGGGTGTGTGGAATGTATAAAACATGGTCAACTCGAATAGCGACGTGGGCAGCCACGGTACTCCTGTTTAAAGGATTGTTGGTTCTTCCCGCCAAAGCGGCGGACGAGCGGCCTCCGAATATTGTCGTCATCATGGCTGACGATATGGGGTATGCGGACACAAGTGTGCTCGAGGGGTGGATCAACACCCCGCAGCTGGACCGGATGGCGGCCGAGGGTATGTATTTTACCGACTTCCATTCCAATGGCGCGGTGTGCAGTCCCACGCGGGCGGCCTTCATGACCGGTCGGTATCAGCAGCGCGCAGGTATCGGCGGCGTGATCAATGCCGATCCTTCCGTCGGATCGCATCGACAGGGGCTTGACCCGTCCGAAGTGACCTTTTCGCGGTTGCTGAAGGATCATGGATACGCCACGGCTCTCTTTGGCAAGTGGCATCTGGGGTATGCGGAAACCTTTCACCCGCTGCATCATGGCTTCGATGAGTTCCGTGGATTCATTAGCGGCAATGTGGATTACATTTCGCACTACGATCGCATGGGTAAATTCGACTGGTGGAACGGAGCCCGCGAAATAGATGATGAAGGCTATGTCACACATCTCCTCACCGATTATTCTACGGATTTCATACGGCGGCACCGCGATCGTCCGTTTTGTCTGTATGTAGCCCATGCGGCGCCACATTTCCCCTATCAAGCGCCGGACGATAAACCGGAACGGGGACCTGAAGCGACGAAGCCATCCAGCCAACGGAGCCAGAAGGACACGTATGAAATCATGATCCAGGAAATGGACAAGGGGATCGGAGAGATACTGGATACCCTTCAGGAATTGGGCATTGACGAAAACACCCTTGTCTTCTTCTTCTCGGACAACGGCGGCGCCAAACCGTGGGCGAACCATCCGCTCAAAGGGGGCAAAGGTCAGATCACGGAAGGAGGGCATCGGGTACCGGCGGTCGCTTGGTGGCCAGGGAAAATTGAACCGGGTCAACGCAGCGACGAAATCGTGGTTGGATTCGATCTGATGCCCACGATGCTTGACCTCGCCAATGTGGCCGTCCCGGAGGGGCATTCGTTGGACGGTATCTCCCTGACGCCACATCTTTTGCGTGGGGAAGCCCTGCCGCTCCGGCAAATATTCTGGGGCCGGGGTGGTGTCGCTATGCGGGAAGGATCGTGGAAGCTGATTCAGCGAGGACAAATTCAACTGTACAATCTGGACGATGATCTCGGTGAGGCAAACAATATCGCATCCGAACATCCAGAACGCGTGGTGTCTATGCAAGCCGCTATCGCGGAATGGCGCGAGGATGTGGCACGTGATCGGGGTCGAAGGACTTCGTCCGGGAGCAATTAGAACGCACTCATTTAATCCATCGAACAATCCCAAATAGAAATCACGGAGACCTACCATGGTGAACACGATCATCCGAAAAGTTGCGGCCAGTGCGGCTCTAATTCCGTTATTGGCTCATGCGGAGCCGGAACGACCCAACATCGTATTGCTCTACGCGGATGACATGGGGTATGGGGATTTAAATATTCAGAATCCAGCATCGAAGATTCCCACCCCGCATCTGGATCAGCTTGCGCGGGAGGGGTTGCGATTAACGGACGGCCATTCCCCTTCCGGTATTTGCACGCCGAGCCGGTACTCTTTACTGACCGGCCGATATCATTGGAGGGATGTAAAAGGGCTCGCTCCGGTTATGGGGAGGCAAGGTACGATTCCCGAAGGTCGTTTAACACTCCCGGAGATGTTGCGGCAGCATGGGTATAGCACGGCGATGGTCGGCAAATGGCATTTGGGGTGGGCGTGGGATTCCATCCGCACGGCGAAAGGGAATTTCCCTGCATCCTTCGATTGGAGTAAGCCTGTGAGTGGGGGGCCGCCCGATCGTGGGTTTGACTACTATTTCGGCGACGACGTCATCAACTATCCTCCTTACGGATGGATTGAAAACCGAACGTTGGTTAAAGCGCCGGACACCATGATGGACCCCTCGTTATGGCCGGAGATCAAAGAAGGCAATTGGGAATGTCGGAAGGGTCCGATGGTAACGGGATGGGACCCTTATGAGAATTTGCCGACCCTTGCCCGGAAGGGCGTCGAGTATATTCATGCGCAGAAGGGGGCAGACCGGCCCTTCTTCCTGTTTTTCTCCTTTCCGTCCCCGCACGCGCCCATCATTCCGAACGATGCCTACGACGGCAAATCGGACGCCGGCGCGTATGGCGATTACGTGTTTCAAACCGATGCAATTTGCGGACAGATACTGAAGGCCTTGGAGGACATTGGGCAAGCCGACAACACCCTTGTCATCTTCACGTCTGACAACGGCGCAGAACATTATGCCTACCCGCGGGAGATGCGACGGGGCCATTGGTCCTCGAGCCCGTTTCGAGGGATCAAACGCGACCTGTACGAAGGCGGACACCGCGTACCATTCCTCGTGCGCTGGCCTGGCGTCATTGCGCCGGGCCGGGTCAGTGATGCGTTGATTTCGCAGATGGATATCATGGCCACGCTGGCGGCGCACTTGGGCTATAGACTTCCGGAAGATGCGGCGGAAGATTCCTGCAATCAGTTGCCTGTGTGGCTGGGGACAGCGAGCGTGGCGCGGTCGAATCTCGTCTACAACACCTTACAAGATCAAGACTATGCCATGCGCAGCGGCGACTGGGTATTGATTGATGCCGAGTCGGGCAATCAAAACCGCACGCCGCAATACGGCCGCTGGCTGGAACGACATGGGTATCCCCCTGACGGCGGTCACCCGGTGGAGTTGTACAACCTTGCCGAGGATATCGAGCAGCGTCGAAACATCGCTCAGGAACACCCGGAGCAGGTCGCCAATCTTCAACGGCTCCTGCAGCAGATTCGCGAACAGGACCCTGACGCGCCGCGATTCTGATGCCGAAGCGGAGGCGGCATCGGCCAAGTCCCTTCGAGCATGAATAGCTCTGAGCGGCTTGGCGAGCGAAGGCAATCTGGGGTGAGGGAGTAAGACGAGAGAAGTCGTACATGTCCCAAAATCGTTCCGGCGGGCGCTCCGCGCACGCTGTTCGCACCGGGGCAAGGGAATAGGCCCAAAAGTTTAAGTAGGGGGCATTAGTCCGCGAACGAAAAGCAGGATGAAATCTGCCCGTCACGCTTCGTGGATTGCAGCCAGTGGAAGCCGTCATGCATGGGTTTCCCCGGATATACGTAGAGGTTGTATTGTGGACTGCGGCTTTTGGTTTCCAGCTTGATCGCCCGGGGACCGTACGCGCCCCGTATCACAAGACTTTCGGCCCGATTCAGTTTGGAATAGCTGTCCCAGAAATGCAGGGTCTCCGGCTTTTCGCCTCGCGTTTGACGAATCATCTCGTACGATTCCAGCGCCTTCTTGCGTTGATTCAGAGGGACCTCATTGGAGAATCTCATGGTCGCCGGCACGGACCCCCCCATATTCAGCGTTGTTTCGTGCCCTTGATTAGATGGCTCCTGCATGGTGAGATCCACACAAACCTGGTCCGGCTTGAAGTCATAATGAACGGTAACGACCACGTTACTCTCGTAGGTCCCGGTTATGGTCAGTTGATTGATGTTAACCGCCGGAGCCGTCGAGGATTCAAATTTGATGACTTCACGGGCATGCGACCTCCTGCCGGCCGAAAAGACCGGGTTGAAATTACAAAATCTTAATGGAGTCGGCCAAAGCGCTCCCGATGATTTCGTATAGATCACCATTCTTCCCTGCAGATTCACTTCGGCGCGGTAGTGTGGCGTGTCCACCACCACATGATTCACTTCGTTGCCCGGTCCCGGCAAGGGAAGGAGGCCTCGATCCCCCAGCTGAGCGCCTGTTGTAAGATGAGCATTGTGGCTGTTCTGTCGCGCGTGAGGGTCGGGAATGGTGGCCCCGTCGATGTCCAAGGATACCTTCACAGCGGCCTCTGTTTGTGCGGTTTGTACCACCAGTTGATCTTCCGGGCTGAGTTGGTTGAGCGGGATGAATAATTCTTTACCGTCCGGTGTCCGCAAGGAGACGGTCCCCCTTTCTTCGGAAACCAATTCCGCCTCGACCTGCGCCCCGCTGGTACTGGTCCACGTACGCATGGCGCCATCGGACGCTATCGCATGGATGAAAAAAATAATACCCAGTGTTCGCATCCATATGTTTCCGTACATGATTTATCCTCCTGATTAAGATAGCGTACGCACGTGTGTTATAAACGGTAAGCACAGGGAACTTCAGCCCACAAGAGAACTCGCTGTTGAGTTTACCCATAAAAGCAGTGGGTTTGCGCATAAAATGTCACACTGACTGGCAAGGGTGCGCATTGTCAGTGTTCGTTCACAAGATTATCACATGCTTGTTATATGTTAATTCTTCATCATAACGGGGTATGGTTTTCGAAGCTTCAGCAGACGTGGTTTGGCGTGGTGCGTCAAATCATGCGGTGATCAAAAAAACCGGATACTTTCGAATGATGGTTTGTAAGGAATATCAATGGGTCTCGTTTGACCATCGCAAAAGCGAAGGGTTCACCTTGGTGGAATTATTGGTGGTGATTGCCATTGTCAGCCTGTTGTTGTTGCTGGTGATGCCTGGGCTCCAAAACGCACTCGAACAAGCGCGCCGGACAACGTGCCTGTCCAATTTACGCCAATTGGCCATTGGTCATATTCTCTTTGCCAGTGATAACGAAGGCGAGCTGGCGGTTGCTCCGCCCGGTTCGGTTCCGGGCGCGCCCGGCATATTCGGGATTCATGCCGGAGCAGGAGGCCTGGACGGTTGGTTGGGAAGTGGCCGGGTGTATAAAGAGGGATACGCCGGGCGCGAACCTCGTATTCTATATTGTCCGAGCTGGGAACAAAAGGCCCCACGCTATACGTACAGGGATACGCAGCACGGATGGGCCCGCGTAATACGTGCGGGTGGCATTGATGTGTCGCCCCCGGTCTTTATTTCGCATGGCTATCATTATCGCGCGTCGTTTGGGTTAGGGCCCGGAAGTCAGTCACGCCTATTCCGCACCAGCGATTCCGGCAAGCATGTCTTTATCGCGGACGCGTTCGCGGAACTTACCGGAACCAGCCCGCTTACACCGGCTGTTCAGTTGGGCCATGGCGATGGATACAATGTGGTTCGATTGGATGGAAGCGGCAACTATTTCCGTGATCCTGATCATGCGTTGATTCCGGTGATCCAAGACATGGGGGTGCACGCGTGGGGACGATTTGAGAGGGTATGGACAATGTTAGATACCGCTCCCGAGGTGTCTGAATAAGGCGGAATCGTGGAGATCCGCAGGACAGGGCGAATGCAAGAGAATGGAGAAGTAGCGAAACGAGAATAAGGGGAGGGCGTTCGGCCCTGCGATTTATGAAAAGAGAGAAAGGAATGGTACTATGAAGAGCGTATTGAGAAAAACAATGATCACGAGTGTAGCCATCGGAATGGCGCTTGCCGCCTATTCGGGCCAGGCCGCTGAACGCGAGATCCCTGGCGCCACGATGGAGGACTACGCTTGGTGGCAAGAAGCCCGTTTCGGCATTTTTATCCACTGGGGCCCGGGCGCATTGGTACACCGTAATTCGCTGACGTGGGAACGCCCCCCCGAAGGGCGCCCTCACTGGCGGGATCTCGGCTTTGCCGCGACAGAAGATCTCAGCAAAATTCCGCCGGAGATTTACAACGGGGGCTACACGAACTATACGAAAGGCGGTCCCATCCCCGCTGACATCTATGTTCACCTCAATCGCATCTTCGATCCGGTGGCGTTCGACGCCGATGAAGTCGCCCAGATGGCGGTGGACGCAGGCGCGGGGTATGTCGTGTTTACCACGAAACACCACGACGGGTTCAGCATGTGGGACAGTGCCTTCACCGACTACGATATGATGAGCACGCCGAGCAAACGCGACGTCGCAAAGGAACTGGCAGAGGCGTTGCAAAAACGCGACATCAAGCTGCTCTGGTACTATTCCAAGGTGGATTACTACGATGCCCGCCACGATGTAAAAAATCCTGAACCCTACGACGATTTCTTCTACAACCAGATCGAGGAACTGCTGACGAAATACGGCCCCATCAAGGGCATGTGGTGGGATGGCGGCAGCATCCGCACGGACAATGAACGCTTGTTCAAAATGATGCACAAGCATCAGCCTGGCCTGCTTACGAACGGACGCGTGGGCAAGGTGCCCTACGGCGTGTCCTTCGGCTCGCCCGAACAGCGTGTCGGCAGTTTCAATATGGATCGCCCGTGGGAAAGCTGCGCGGTCACGCACGGTCATTCCTGGATCTGGAACGGCGGCAAAGACATCAAGTCTGTAAACACCTGCCTGCAGATGCTGGTGGGGTGTGCGGTAGGGGACGGCAACCTGCTGCTGAATTACGGCCCCAAACCCGACGGTTCCATCGATCCTGACATCAAAAAGATCTTCCACGGCATCGGCGATTATCTCAAGAAATATGGCGAGTCCATCTATGGAACACGGGGCGGCCCTTACATGCCCGGCTCGTGGGGTGGTTCGACCCGCAAAGGCGACACGATCTATCTGCACGTAACCCAACGCTGGCCCGGCGGCGTATTGGAACTGCCCCCGTTGCCCGCGAAAGTGCGTTCAGCCAAGGCGTTAACCGGCGGAACGCCGCGTTTCACCCAGACCGATGATGGACTCGTGATCCGACTGGATGCAAAACACCACCACGATGTGGATACCATAATTGCGCTGACCATCGATCGCGAAGCCATGGAGGTGGATCCGATTCCTGTGCGTGAATATCCCACGATGACCATGGACGCGCGGGTGACGGCATCGAGCAGCGAGAATGCCAATAGCAAGCGCGGCGCGGCAGAAACGGTGCTGCCCTATAGTTTTGAAACGGGCAAGCTGACCCGGAACTTCGGCGAAGAGAGCGACGACCTGGACGAGGCGAACCATCAGGTTACGCACGTGGGGGATTTCTCCGATGAGGAATGGGCCCGCCTGAAAAAGATTATAAGCGGGCATCGCGGCAGCTTCTGGCGCTACTGGCGCGCGCGCGCGGAAGATCCCAAACCGTGGATCGAAGTGGACCTGGGACGTCCCGTCACCTTCCAACGGCTTGGTCTCGTTGAATTGTACGGGACCGCGCGCGGCTACGAAGTGCAACAACGCGAGGATGGGGAGTGGAAAACGTTCTATGAAGGCGACCGCATGGACGGCTTGTCGCTGCTGCTGCCTGAACCGTTGACCACCGACGGCATACGTGTGGTTCTGCACGGCAACAATGGCGACCATGCCGCCCTCACCAAAATTGATCTGTACGAACGTTGATCCGTGGAAGAAAGAGAATAAAAATGAGAATATCCATCATGATCAAACGATGCATTGCGCCGTTGACGTGCTGCCTTCCCCTTTGCCTCTGCCCACAGCGGACAGCGGCCGATGCCCCTCCGAATATTCTGTTCATCTTCTCCGATGATCAGGCCTTCAATACGATTGGTTCGCTGAACAATCCGGAGGTGCACACGCCCAATCTAGACCGTCTGGTCAAGGAGGGGACGACATTCACGCACGCGTACAATCCGGGCGCTTGGCAGGCGGCGGTTTGCGTGGCCAGCCGCACGATGTTGATGACCGGTGCCCAGTTGTGGAGGACGCATGGATTCAAGGGCGATCATCTTTGGCCCTCGTATATGCGGGACGCAGGCTACGAGACCTATTTCACGGGCAAGTGGCACATCAAGGGGCATCCCAGGGATCATTTCGATCATGTGGTGGGCGTGACCGGCGGCATGCCCAAACAAACCGATGCACGATACGAGCGTCCGTTCATCGAGGGCGAGCCGGACACGTGGAGTCCCTACGATCCACAGTTCGGCGGATACTGGGCGGGCGGTACGCATCGGAGCGAGTCGACGGCCAACAACGCGATTCAGTTTCTGAATGAATCGGAAACAAAAGACCGTCCGTTCTTCATGTGCGTGGCCTTCAATGCGCCCCACGATCCGCGTCAGTCGCCCAAGGAATTCGTGGACATGTACCCGGTGGACGAGATCTCGGTCCCTCCGAATTTTCTGCCGATTTATCCTTATACGCAAGATATTGCGGTCGGCAGGCTCCGCGATGAGCGGCTGGCGCCGTTCCCGCGCACCGAATATTCGATCCGGGTGAACCGGCGCGAATATTACGCGTTGATCACCCACTTGGACCAGCAGATTGGCCGGATACTGGACGAGTTGCAAGACACGGGGCAGGATCGCAATACCTATGTGATCTTTACGTCCGATCATGGCCTGGCTGTCGGGTCGCACGGTTTTATGGGCAAACAGAACAGCTACGATCACAGTATTCGTGTGCCCTTCATCATCGTCGGTCCGGATATTCCCAAGGGAGTTCAGTCGGATATCCCCATTTATTTACAGGACGTCATGCCCACCACGCTCGATCTGGCAGGCGTGGCGATTCCACCGCATGTGGATTTCAAGAGCATCCTGGCGCAGGCGCGAGGGGCATCGCAGGAGCGGCCGCATGAGGCGATTTATAACGCCTATCTGGGCGCCCAGCGGACGGTCCGTACCGACGACTACAAGATGATCATGTACCGGAGCATCAACAAAGTTCGCCTGTACGACATGCGCGCGGATCCCGACGAGATGCATGATCTAGCGAATGACCCGTCGATGCGCCCGGTGATGGATAAACTCTTTGAACAGTTTGTCCGTTTGCAAGCGGAAACCGGCGATACACAGGATATGCGGCGACACTATCTGGCATTCTTCAACGGCAACTAACAGCACAAGGTATGATATGAAAAAAATTTGGATATTGGTTGGTTTTTTATATCTGGCGAATCTCGCGCTGTCTGGCTCGCCATCCACTCGTCCGAATATTGTGCTTTTGCTGACCGACGATCAGCATCCCGACACGATCCGGGCGCTTGGGAACGAGGCGATCATTACCCCGACACTGGATCGGCTGACTGAAGAGGGGATGTCGTTCATGAATGCCTACAACCAGGGCTCGTTCACGCCTGCGGTATGTTTGGCCAGCCGGGCCATGATCGTCACCGGCCAAAACTGGGAGCGCCTTGCTTACCAGGACCGGACGGCAACGGGCGTCTTTGAAGGGCGCGAAGTTAAGCGGAGTCTGGCCTTCCCATCGACGCCGGTATTAGGCGATCTGCTGAACGACGCCGGCTATTTCACGGGTGCCCTGATCAAGGTGGGCCCGTCCCCGAAGGCCATGGAAGGGCGCTTCACCTATACCCGGCAGATTAGCCCGGACGAGGACCGGCTTGGCGGTTTCAGCGGCCGGAACGCGGTGAACATGGCGTTGGAGTTTCTGCAAGCGTACGATGAGAGCGAGGCGAAGCAGCAGGAGAATCCCTACTTCTTGTACATCGGGTTCCCCGGCCCGCACGACCCGCGTTTCGCGGACCAGTCCTTGCTCGAGCGCTACGAGGAATGGCCGCCGTTGCCGACGAACTATGCGCCGTTTTATCCCTACGCCAATGGGTTTCAACTGATGGGACGGGATGAGGTGCTGGTGCCGCACCCGCGTACGGAGGAGATGGCGCGGGTGGAACGGCTGTACCACTACGCGATGGTCACATCGATCGATGAGCAGATCGGGCGTCTTGTGGAGAAGCTAAAAGAGCGTGGCGAGTATGAGAACACCCTGATCATCTTTACCAGCGACAACGGCCTTTCGCTGGGCGCGCACGGCTTGTTTGGCAAGCAAAGCCTCTACGAAGAAGCCGTGAAAGTGCCGTTTGTGGTGGCAGGCCCGGGCATCCCTGCCGGCCGTCGCAGCGACACCTTCCTCTACCTGCACGATCTCTATGCCACCATTTGCGAGGCGGCCGGTATTCCCGTGCCCGATGACGTTCACGCCAAGAGCTTATTTCCGGTCCTGCGGGGCGAACAAGCCGAACACCGCGATGCGGTCTATCTACCGATGTTCGCGAATTTCCGGAGTCTGCGGCAGGGGGACTGGAAGCTGATGAAATTCATGAACATCGAGCAACCGTCGCTGTACAACCTGAAAGATGATCCTTACGAAATGGAGGATTTGGCGGATCACCCGGAACATGCCGCACGGATTCAGACGATGCTGGCCGCCTTGAAGCAGGCCATGAAGGACCATGGATCGGATGTGCAGTGGCCGAAGAAATATAAACAGAAGACGCTAACGCCCCTTTCAAGGGAACGGGTCATCGAACTACGCAAGGCCTACGACGAGGGGCATGGGGGCCTTCAGAAAACAGCCCAGCAGACCGAGGATGCGAGGAAGGCGGGAACCGGGTTGGGCGTCTGGTACGAGTAGCATCGATGACGACAGGTGGTTAACCAATTCAGAAAGTGCACGTGCGGGGCATTTGCGGTCACGATTTCACTGGCAAAGCGGCTTGAGGCGGGTCGGCGACCGTGCGAATGGTAGGGGGTAGTTAACAGGAAAGGCATCTCATGACTCGAAAAGCACTATACGCGTGGGGCATTATGATTACAGTGTCCTCGGTAAACGGGAGCGCTCCGATGCGCGATGATGGAATCACGGAACCGTACGAGCCCCCGGAAGAACAGACCGCCTATCTGGCCGCGCTCCCTGAGGAGGTGGCGGCGGCGTTCCATGCCGATCCCGACGTCGTGGAGGCCTGGCAGGATGACCGGTTTGGTGTGTTCATGCACTGGGACCCCTCGTCGCAGGTGACCGGATCCACCAGTTGGAGCCGGTGGGGGCGACGCCCGCACCACGGCAGTGACGGCAAGGTCACGCGAGGTATTCCTGCGGAGGTGTACGATGCGCAGTACAAGACCTTCAATCCGGTCAAATTCGACGCGGATGCCTATGCACAAATGATCAAGGCGGCCGGCGCGCGCTATTTCGTGTTCACGGCCAAACACCACCAGGGGTTCGCCATGTTCGCGTCGGAGGCCACGGACTACCACATCATGGCCACGCCGTTCGCCCGCGACATCTGCAAGGAACTGGCCGAGGCCTGTCAACGGCATGGGATTAAAATACTCTGGTATTATTCGCAACCTGACTGGTACGACGAGCGCTACGCCGCGCCCTATCCCAGCGAGGAATTCGACCGGTACGTCGATGAAGTGCTGCATCCGCATTTGATCGAGCTCGCCAGCAATTATGGCCCTATCGACGGCATCTGGTTTGATGGACTCGGCAAGCATCCGGATAAGTGGCGCGCCCACGAGATCATCCCGAAATTGCGTGCCCTCCAGCCGAATCTGATCTTCAACCATCGGTTTGGTCCGCGTCACTGGCGCATGGGCGATTTCGACGGCCCGGAAAATGAACTGGGCCGTTTTCAAACCAACCGGCCCTGGGAGACCTGTGCGCGTCTCGGTGGCGGGTGGGGATACTCGGGCGATTCCCGTCCGATGAGTTTTTCCGACGCGATGGGATTGCTGGTGCGCTGCGCCGGCAACGGGGGCAACTTGCTATTGAATACCGGACCCGCGCCGGATGGCTCCATCAATCCGCGACACGTTGAGCGCTACCTGCAGATGGGCGCTTGGCTTAAGCAGTACGGCGAGAGCATCTATGCCACGCGCGCCGGGCCCTATATGCCCGGACCGTGGGGCTGCGCCACCCGCAGCAAGGACGGCAACACGGTCTACTTGCACGTCCTCGGGAAGTGGAGTGGGGCACTGACCTTGCCGGACCTGCCCGCAAAGATCATCGACAGCCGCGTGCTGACCGGTGGCGCCGCGATTATTGAGCAAGGCAATGGCCGATTGCGAATCACGCTGACCAACGTGGACAAGGCGGCGCCAGCCACCATTGTGCATGAGTTCGACACGGTCATTGCGTTGGAGCTGGACCGGCCTGCCATGTCGTTGCCCGTGCTATCCAGCACCGGCCCGTCACTGACCGTCGGAGGTACGGCTGAGGCGTCCAGTTCCGGTGCCATGCGTGACGGGGTGACAAGCCCGGATGCGGTGATTGCCACCGATGCAACCGAATTCGACGACGGCAATCATATCCGCGCCGAATGGCGCCCGGACGGCAAGGATAAGGATCCCTGGCTGGCGGTGCATTTCGCGGAGCCCACGGCCATCGATCAGATCGGCATCACCGAAGGTCGTTACGGGTTCCCGAGCCGTTCTGAATCGTTCGCCGTCAGCCTGCGCATAAACGGGAAATGGCAAACCGTGCACGAGGGCGAGGAGATCGGCAGCATGTTCGGTCTTGTGTTACCGGAAACCGTTGTTGCCGAAGCGGTTCGTGTGGAACTGAAAAAATGGAATGGGCCGGTCACCCTCAACGCGGTGAACGCGTATCAGACCTCGTCCCCATGAACAAAAACAGCGGCATCTCGATGCGCTTTTTATGGGTTTTGCTACTGGCCGGGGCCGTGAGCTGTCCGGCGGACGGCGTCGCCCCCGAGGTCGTTGAGCAGTGGAAAGACGACCGGTTCGGTATGTTTATACACTGGGGGCCCATCAGCCAGATGGGCCAACCGTTGAGTCACTCCCGGAACAGTCCGAGCCGGGTGGAAGGCGGTAAACCCTATAAGACGGGGCCTATCGAACCGGCGGTGTACGACGCGCAATACCGTACCTTCAATCCCACGAACTTTCAACCCCGGGAAGTCGCGCGTCTGGCCAAGGCGGCGGGCATGCGCTACGGCGTGTTTACCGCCAAGCACCACGACGGTTTTTCGATGTTTGACTCGGCCTATACCGACTACGACATCATGGCGTCGCCCTATGGCCGGGACATCGCGAAAATGATGGCGGATGCGTTTCGCGATGAGGGTTTGGCCTTTGGGTTGTATTACTCGCCCAGGGACTGGTTCCATCCAGACTACGAAATCCGTCACGACCGGTACCTCGCGTTCTTCGACGGACAAATCCGCGAGCTGCTCGAAAATTATGGTCCGCTAAACTGCATCTGGTTCGATGGACTGGGCCCGGGCGCATGGGGGACCAGTTTGGACGACGTGATGACGATGATTCGGGAAAAACAGCCCCGGGCCATGGTCAACAACCGGGGCGGGAGAATCGGGGATTTTTACACACCCGAACACGGCGTGGGGTACTTCAACCGCGACGTCCCGTGGGAGGCCTGCCACACCATCACCGGGCAATGGGGATTCAACCCCCGGGAAGGGGCGAAACCGCTGCCGTTGTTGATGGAAATTCTCCTCTACACATGGGGGGCTGACGGCAATGTGCTGCTCAACATCGGGCCCAGGGGCGACGGGGCCGTGAACCCCGTCGAACGCGAGCGACTGGACGATCTGGCGGCGTGGTGGAGTGTGCATGGCGACAGCATTCGCGGTTCGCGCGGTGGTCCGTACCTGCCGGGCCCTTGGGGCGTTTCCACCTATAAAGGGAATCGAATGTTTCTGCATGTCTTTCGCTGGCCCGAAACGGGCGGATTGACGTTCCCGCGCCTGCCGGGCTTGCAGGTAACAGAAGGACGCACGCTTCATGGGGAAGCGGTCGGTTGGACCGTGTCGGACACAGAGATCGTTGTCGCGATACCTGTGGAGCGACGGGATCCCATCGTGACGACCATCGCATTGACCTTGGATCGCGATATTCAGTTCGACCAACCTCTTTCGCGTTCGCCCGTCCTGTTGGCGTCTGCACAGTTGACCGCATCACACGGGGAAGAAGGGCTGGAGCATCTCAGGGACCAGAACGCGTCTACGTATTGGGAAGGTGCCCTGCGGGCGGAGGAAGATGAATTCTGGATCGAAGCCCGGTTCGATACACCGGTGACGATCGAAAGCTTTACCGTCGGGCGAGGCGCTCGCTGGCATCATTCACATGAAGTTGCGCTACAGGTTACCGACGCAAACGGAAATTGGACAACCGTCACACGCCCCAAACAGCGTGTTCGCTGGGCACCCGTCATTGTGCTGGACGAAGTCGTAACGACCGGGGCTGTCCGGCTCATCATCTCCAACACGCGTCGCTTCGCCATCGCAGAATTCGAGCTGTATGCACCGCTACAATCCGGCGTTGAAGTTGTATCCCGCAGTATGTGATACCACACACCGATACGGATGGGTGTACACGCAAGCGCGTTTTGTTGACAGGATTACAGGATGGGGAGCGTAGGATGTGAGAAGTTGTACACGTCCCAAAATCGTTCCGGCGTGCGCGGAGCGCCCGCACCACCACTCGGTATGAAGTTGTCGTAGATTCCCTCGAAATCCGACCAAGGTGGAGCGGGCGCTCCGCGTACGCTGTAGCTTACGTTGAAGAGATTGCCTGGTGGTTCCCACGAAATCACGACTACGTAGTGAGTACGTAGTCGGGCGGGATGCGAATGGATTTCAGCCCGGATTCTTCGCATTAAAGATGCTTCCGCACCCGTCGCCGCAGCAAGCCTACGCCAACAAGTCCTGTCATGAGCAAGGCGACCGAGGCCGGTTCGGGGATAACCACGCTGCCCGATAATATGATGTTATCCATGGCGGCCGCGTGACGAGCCGGATTATTTGGTGGGCTGGTTGTGCCTCGTGCGTATGTACGGATTTCGAGGGTTTGTCCTGCCGGTACCTTAAAGTCGGCGAAATCGAACACCACGCTATTCATGTTCTGCGCTCCGGTAAGTTTGTGCAGTCCCAGATCGAATTCGGGATCACCACCGATCTTGGCCGTTACGCGGACGTGATCGTCCAACGTCGAGTCCAAGCTGAAAAAACCAATATCGAAGGATAACTGCGTGAATTTTAATTCCTTGGAGGACGTTACGGTATAGGACCAGCTTCGATTCGCGTCGTAATCGGTAATATTTAGTCCTGCAAACAGCAGTTGAAGGCCATTGGGGGTCCAGCTTGGATTGCCGATGACCTCATTGGCACCGGGAAACTGGTAGCCATGGTTGATCGAGTTTCCGACGGTGACGTTTGGTATCGTGACCGAGCTCGGCCTGAGTGCATCGATGTAGGTCTGGTTCAGTTCCCAATCAATGTTCCAAGCCAACGTGCTGCCATGCTGATTGAAATCATGGATGATGACGCCCGCGTGTGCGATATGGACGGTAAACAAAATCCCTGTAACCGCGCCGCAGAAACGACGTATATTAAATGTCCAATACGTTGTATTCATTGCCATATCCTTACCTTGCAAAGTCCATAAACATCTCCAAAGTCGGATCAAGGAGGTCTGTTGATATGACCGGTGCACGGCGCGCCCTCTGGTTTGTCTTATTCGCTCTCATGCGGGATGTATGAATGGATTTCAGCCCGGATTCTTCGCTTTAAAGTTGCTTCCGGACCCGTCGCCGCAGCAAGCCCACGCCAACAAGTCCTGTCGCGAGCAAGGCGACCGAGCCCGGTTCGGGGATAACCACGCCCGATAGTATGATGTTATCCATGGCGGCCGCGTGGCGTGCTGAATTGGCGCCAGTCGTTCCGCGTGCGTACGTACGAATTTCGAGGGTTTGTCCTGGCAGCACCATAAAGTCGGCGAAATCGAACAACACGCTATCCATGTTCTGCGCACCGCTAAGCTGGTGTAGTCCCAGATTAAATTCAGGATCACTGTCTATCTTGGCCGTTACGCGGACGTGATCGTCCAACGATGAGTTCAGAGTGAAAAAACCAATGTCGAAGGATAGCTGCGTGAATCTTATTTCCTTGGAAACCGTTACGGCATAGGACCAGCTTCGATTCGCGTCGTAATCTGCAATATTTATTCCTGCAAACAGCAGTTGACGGCCAGGTGGGGTCCAGCTTGGATTGCCGATGACCTCATCGGCACCGGGAAATAGGTAGCCATGGTTGACCGAGTTTCCGACGCTGACACCGGGCAACGTGACCGAGCTCGGCCTGAGTGCATCGATGTAGGTCTGGTTCAGTTCCCAATCATTTTCCCAAGCCAACGTGCTGCCATGCTGATTAAAATCATGGATGATGACGCCCGCGTGTGCGATATGGACGGTAAACAAAATCCCTGTAACCGCGCCGCAGAAACGACGTATATTAAATGTCCAATACGTTGTATTCATCGCGATATCCTTACCCGTTAAATTCCAGACACGTCTTCAAAGTGGGCTGAAGGAGGTCTGTTGGGATGGCCGCAGCATAGCGCGCCCTCCGGCTTGTCCTATTCGCTCTCATGTTCACTCCTTAACGCCTCCTCGTGCGCTCGATGAATCGGCTTACATCGTCCGCATAGTTAATGTACGCCATCTTCACGATACCATAACATAATAATGACCAGTGGATTTGCGTAGAAATGTATTGAATGTACGCACCCCCGCGTAGGGCCGGAAAAAGCACATTCGGTACGCATCGTCATTGTTTATACCCCGAATCTCACTTACGGATATCCTTTGCCGTATGCCCGTCATGGCCTAGGTTACGGGCAGCGCAACAATAATTATGTTATACAAATCGCACCTATTATTTGCAGAGGAAACATTGCTATGAAAAAACAGATCATTATGATCGCCCTAATGGGGCTCTGTGGGACGGCTGTAATGGCCAACCAGAAACCTGTCTTCCCGCCGAACCCGAAGGTGCTTCCCGATTTGGATGATCCTGGTCGCGAACAGCGCGCCGAAATTATGAAGGACTGGCGCGATATGCGGTTCGGCATGTTTATTCATTGGGGGGTGTATAGCCATTTGGGGGGCTTCTACAAAGGCGAAAAGAGCCCTATGTACGCGGAACACATCATGAACCGGATGAACATCCCGATCGCCGAGTACGAGGCGGTGGCCCGTGAATGGGAGCCTGCGGGACTGGATGTCGAGGCCTGGGCCAAGTTGGCCAAAGAGGCGGGCATGCGCTATCTCATCGTCACGGCGAAACACCATGACGGTTTCGGCATCTATCCCAGTGAGTTTACGGACTGGGATATTGAGGGCTATACCGACTATCCGGGCGACCCGCTTCGCGAGTTGGCGGAGGCCTGCAAGCGGCACGGCATTGAGTTCGGTATCTATTACTCCCACTTGGATTGGCACTTCACCAGCAACGAACCCGACTACCAGGCGTATCGCATCAATCAGGTGCGGGAGCTTGCGTCGCGGTACGCCCCCTTCACGCTTTGGTTCGATGATTTTATCTACCCCGGCTCCGTGGACTTGGTTCAAATGTTGCGCAGCGAATTCCCGCATATCCTGTTGAATGAACGCGTGCTTCGTCGGCATCGTGCCGAAAAATATGCGGACTATGTCAATTCGGAACAAAAAATGCCCACCAACGCGTTGCGGGACAAGGACTGGGAAGGCTGTATGACCATGAACGGAACATGGGGGTTTCGCACAGGTGATGAGCGTTGGAAGAACACCTCCAAACTCATCCAGGAGCTGGTGAACGTGGTCAGCAAGGGGGGTAACTTTCTGCTTAATGTCGGACCGGACGGGCAAGGGGCCATTCCTCAAGGTTCCGTTGAACGGCTTCGGGAAATAGGCGAATGGCTACAGGTATATCAGGAGGCGATATACGGCAATACCTATGCCGATTTTGACGATGATCCGGAATGGGGTCGGTATACGCGTCGCGGGGACGATGTCTACTATGCCCACATCTTTGAGTGGCCGGAAGACGGGAAACTCGCATTGGACGATATCAGCGGCTTCCCGACTGCTGTGCACTGCGTGGCCTCCGGTGCGGAGCTGGACTACGATCAAGGGGTGTCCGGTATTGAAGTGGACCTGGCGTCGGCCACCAGGAATGCACACGTGAGTGTAATCAAACTGGCCTTTGATTGAGGTCGTGCGAGCGCAGCAAACGCGTCGATGGCGTTGCCCGGAAAATGTGAGTCCACTACACGAGGAGAATCCATGAAAGTGAATGTATGCGTTTGGGGTTGGATGGCCGTTTTGCTGTGTTTTTCGCCCCCCAAAACCGAGGCGGAGATCCGCAAACCCAACATTCTCCTGCTCTATGCCGATGATATGGGCTACGGGGATGTATCTTCTCAGCATCCCAACCCCAAAGTCTTCACCCCGCATATCGATCGCCTTGCGGCAGAAGGGATGCGCTTTACCGATGGACATTCTTCTTCGGGAATTTGCACGCCCAGTCGTTATGCCCTGTTGACCGGGAGATATCACTGGCGGGATTTTCACGGCATTGTCAATTCGTTTGGGCAGTCCGTCTTTGATGAAGAGCGGGTCACCTTGCCCGAGTTGCTGCGCCAGGAAGGGTATGCGACGGCGGTCATCGGGAAATGGCATCTGGGGTGGGACTGGAATGCCGTCCGCAATACGGACAACATGCCGCCTCCGGGCGCCGACGAGGACTGGAAAAAAATCCATCGGTTCGACTGGAGTCAGGCCATTCCCGGTGGACCCTTATCGCATGGGTTCGACTACTATTTCGGCGACGACGTCATTAATTTCCCGCCCTATACCTGGTTTGAAAATGACCGGGTGGTGCAGGCACCGGACACCCTGCGGGACGAGTCTTTATGGAAAAAGATCAAGGAAGGCGGATGGGAATGCCGGCCCGGCCCCATGGCGACAGGGTGGGATCCGTATGAGAATATCCCCACGATCACACGCAAAGGGGTGGAATACATTCAGGCACAGAAAGATGCCGAAAAGCCGTTCTTCCTGTTCTTCTCCTTTCCGTCCCCGCATGCGCCCATCATCCCAAATGATCGTTTCGACGGAAAGTCGGAGGCCGGAGCTTATGGTGATTTTGTGTACGAAACGGATGACGCCTGCGGGCAGTTGCTGGCGGCGCTGAAGGAGGCCGGGTTGGCCGATAATACGATCGTAATTTTTACGGCCGATAATGGCGCAGAAAATTATGCGTACGGGCGTGACGTCCGGTTCGATCATTGGTCCTCTCATCCGTTTCGCGGTACCAAACGGGATATTTACGAGGGCGGGCATCACGTTCCGTGGATCGTACGCTGGCCGGGTGTCGTCGCGCCGGGTTCCACCAGCGACGCGCTGGTGTCGCAGGTGGATATCATGGCCACCCTCGCATCTATCATCGGTAGTCCGTTGCCCGAGGATGCCGCAGAGGATTCCTACGATATGTCACCGGTATGGCGGGGTGAAGCACAGGTGGTACGCACGACGATGGTGCATAACACCAAGCCCCAGAAATATGCGCTACGGGAAAACGACTGGGTGTTGATTGACGCGCCGAACGGGTACGAGAATCCGCCGAGACGGTATGAACCCTGGCTGAAGCGGCATGGGTATCCGTTGCCGGATGAACGTCCGTTCGAGTTATATAATGTGAAGAAAGATCCGGGCCAACGTCATAACGTGGCGGCTGAGTTTCCCGACCGGGTGGCGGAAATGCAGCAGAAGCTAAAAGATTTGCGCGCCTCGAAGCATTCGGCTCCGCGCCTCGTCCAAGGGCATACACGGTGAAAGGCCTTGCTACTGCCATTGCGTGTGTCGTGCTAGTCTTGGCGATCTGCCCCGTCGCGGCGGTTGTGGCGGGAGAACTGCACCTTTCGCCAAGCGGTGATGACGCGAATCCAGGAACCATTGCGGCACCGCTACGGACGTTGCAGGCGGCGCGGGACATGCTTCGCGAGAACGGATGGCCCGGGCATCAACCCTGCACGGTCATTCTGCACGCAGGCACCTATCGGCTGTCCAAGCCCTTCCGCCTAACCCCCCGCGATGGAGGCACTCTCGAGAATCCGGTCATCTATCGTGCGGCCGACGGTGCTGAGGTGATTGTCACCGGTGCACAGGATCTGAATGCGACATGGACGGAGTGGAAAGATGGTATCTATCGCGCTCGGGTCGGAAACATCGAAGCCATCGACCAACTCTTCGTAGACGCAAAGCGACAGCCGATGGCGCGGTACCCGAATTTTGGGTCTGGATTCGGAGCGGAGAAACAAGGGGCGCGCGGCGCCAAAGCCGGAACCGTCCCCTACGATGGAAGCGCAGCCGATGCCTGGGACCCTGTCAGAACAAAAAACTGGAAGGATCCCACAGGAGCCTTCATGCACGGGATGCACCGGGGACTCTGGGGCGGGATGCACTATCAGGTGACCGGGAAAAAACAGGACGGCACGCTGGAGTATGTCGGGGGCTGGCAAAACAACCGTAGCTCCCTGCCGCACGACAATTACCGTATGATTGAAAATGTGTTCGAGGAACTCGATGCCGCGGGGGAGTGGTTTCATGATGGGCCCGGTGGGTGGCTCTATTATATGCCGGAGGCCGATCAGGAGATCACGTCGCTTACGGTTGAAATCGTTCAGCACATCAATCATTTGGTGGAACTATACGGCGATGTCAAAGAGCCCGTTCAAGATTTCCTGATTCCGGAAAGTGGAAACGGACTCAAAAATCAACGCGTCAAGACCCCGGAAACCACACAGTCGGTGAAGCATATACGGCTCCAGGGGCTGACATTCCGTGGCACCCGCCGGACGTTTATGGAAACCAAGGAGCCGATCTTGCGTAGTGATTGGACGTTGTACCGTGGTGGCGCGGTCCATTTGCGGGGCACGGAGCAGGTCGCGATAGAAGACTGTCGTTTCGAGGAACTCGGCGGCAATGCCCTGTTTGTGGACGGTTACAACCGGAATGCAATCCTACGAGGCAACGTATTCACACACAACGGCGCCACCGATGTGAATATCGTAGGATCCCTGGCGGCGGTGCGCAGTCCATTCTTTTCCTACAATACCCGGGTGAATGTTGAAGAACTTGACACGACCCCGGGTCCTAAAACGGATGAGTATCCTGCTGACATCCTTGTGGAAAACAACTTCATGACGCGGTGCGGGCGCTTTGAAAAACAAACGGCCGGGGTGAACATCTCCATGTCCTCGCGCGTGACCGTGCGCCATAACACCATCAGCCATACTCCGCGCGCCGCCATCAATATTTGTGATGGGACCTGGGGCGGGCACCTCATCGAATGGAATGATTGCTTCGAGACGGTTCTGGAAACCCACGATCACGGCGCTTTCAATTCATGGGGGCGGGACCGTTTCTGGCTGGGCGCCAATCCGAGTGGACCGAAAGCCCGGGATAAGACCGGGAAAGCTGTGATTGAGACGTGGATTGAAACCCATCCCGACATGCCCCGGTGGGATGCCTATCAAACCACCGTATTGCGCAACAACCGGATGCATTGCGATCATGGATGGGACATTGACCTCGATGACGGCTCAACCAATTACGAAATCTACAATAATCTCTGCCTTTCCGGTGGATTGAAAACCCGGGAAGGGTATTATCGGATCGTTAAAAACAATGTGATTCTCAACCGATTCACCTGCAATGTCTCTTATCCAGGGCCCACCCACGACGTGTTCACACGCAACATCATTTGGGGCGGGTATGCCGCCTCCGACCTCTTGCTGTGGGGCGGCCTTCGCGACAAGAACTTCTTTCATAATCCCGAGGCCGGCAACGTGGAGCCCGCAAAAACGGCGGAGGCCACGCTTGACGATGCCGACAGTCTGTATGGGAACGCGAAATTCATCGACCCCGAAAACGCGGACTTCCGCGTGGCGACGCAGTCCCCGGCGTTGCAGGTCGGATTTGAAAACTTTCCGATGACAGGATTCGGCGTCACGTATCCGGCGCTTAAAGCGCTGACCACTTCGCCGCCGATCCGGCTTCCGCGCGAAGGCGCGAGCAATACGCCGGTTAAACCGAGAGAATATACGTATGGCGGCGCCACCATGCGCCCGTTGCTGACCGATGACGATATTACCGCGACCGGCATGTTCGACAAGAAAGGCGTATTTCTCATCAGGGTGACGGCCGACAGCCCGCTCGCCGACGATGGATTCCAGACCGATGATGTGGTTTTGGCCATCAATGGACGGGACGTGGCATCCCACCGCACACTGGCCGACATGCTTGATAAATTGGGCAAAGGGGAACATACCGCCGATGTCTGGCGCGGACAGGAGTCCATCCGAATTTCCTTCACCCGGTGAGGTCACCGGGCCTACAACAAGACCGTTTGCGCCTGTAGGCCGCGTCACCGACCCGGCGAGCGAGGTCAGCGGCACACTAGGCAAATAATCGGAGATGCGCCCATTATGCGAGGTGCGTTAATTCAGTGTTTGACGGATATTATTAACTTTCATATCCAGTTGAGGCTATCTGCAAATGGACTACACTATATGTATCTCACGGACATTGTTTAGAGAGGAGGGGTTGCCATGAATAACCTTACAATACGCTATGGATTGGGGCTCAAATTGCTTGGTGCGGTTCTGTTGCTGAGTGCTCTCCCTGCCCGGGCCAGTCTGATTGCAGATTACACATGGGAACAACACGGCACCAATTTGAATTGGACGCTCGACTGGGAGACGGACCAAACCTATATCGACGCCCTGCGTCCGGAGACTATCCACCCCGACGTCACGGTGGGCAATTCCATTAACCATGGATATACATTTCCGGCCGCCAACCGGGTGATCCATACCCTGTCATGGGCGTCGCCCTCCTTTAACCTGTTGTATGCGGGCGTCACGGATCTTGAAGAATACGATGAGAATCGAAGCTGGTCTTTCGATCTCACGCCCGACGTTGAGATGACGGTCACGCAAATATCGTTTCAAGTGGCGTATTTTGATGTGGACGCAACGGTAGATGATCATATTCGGATGACAGCCAGTATTGAAGGCGATCCTGAATTTGAATTGGGGTTATATCAGGTGGCAGCGGACCAAACCCTGTATAACGTGCTTTTCGACTTTGATGATTTCGTGGTGCCGGCCGGAGACACTGTTCAAATTCGGACCTATGCGCGCGGAGGGGAAGGCGCGAGCAACGCGGGCGTTGCGATGGACAATCTGCAAGTTCAGGGAACACTCATTCCTGAGCCCGCCACGTCTGCATTATATGTCATTGGGGTTGCCGGTTTGGCGATCCTGCGTCGTCGAATGGCGTCCCGCGTGTGATTCATTCGCGGTCGGGCGGACACCGCTCAGCTACATGTGTACACGCAGGATGCTGGCGTGATCCCGGACGTGCGCTAATGTTGCTCGGTGGCGTTCCGGTACATTTTCCGATAGTTACACGGAGACATGCCGGTATCACGATTGAAGGCAAAGCTCAGGTTGGAGCTGTTGCTGTATCCACATAAAACAGCGATGAATTCGATTTTGTCATCGGTCTCCGTGAGCAGACGCTTGGCCATATTTAATCGGATCATGCGCAGTTCTGAGGCGGGTGATCGCCGTAGATGTTTCATGAACGCTTTTTCAACCCCGCGCTTGGACATGCCGACATGCTGGCCGATGTCATCAATTGTGATGGGTTGGTCGAGGTGGTCTTTTATGAAGCGAAGCGCCTTCACCACCGCCGGGTGTTCCACCGCTAGAATGTCAGTGCTTTGCCGGGTTACGACACGCAAGGGCGACAGAAGCTGCGGCTCCGCGTTCATCCGGAGTTCCTTGTTCATCAGGCGTTCGAGCTGTTGCGCCGCCTGGTAACCCAGTTCCTCCAGCCGGGTATCAATGCTCGACATGGGTACGGGCAGGCAGTCACACATAAAGTCTGTGTTGTCCACGCCCAGCACCGCGATCTCCTCCGGTACATGGATGCCGTTGCGCACACATATCTCGATGAGAATGGCGCCCAGATTATCCTGCCCGGCAAAAACCGCCAACGGGCGTGGCAGATTGCGCAATTGTGATAGAATAGCCGATTGATGACGATTCCAGTCGCCCAGCGTCTTGGCCGGTGGCTGATTAATCTTAAAAAGTGAATCGGATGCGACACCCTCTTCTCGCAAGGCGTCGAAAAAAGCGGTCATGCGCAGTTGGTTCACGGGAATAATCGGCCAACTGTAATAGGCAAATTGGGTGAATCCCCGTTCCAGAAAATGCCGGGCCGCCATGCGTCCCACTTCCGCGTCATCCACCGTGACACGCGGAATAGGCTGCTCAAGCGGCACCACACTGATGTCCACTTTGGGCATGTTCAGCGACAAAATGAATTTCTTGAGCTCCTTGCCGCAGCAGGTAATCGCGCCATCGGCCGGCCAACCATAGGGCACGAAACGCACCGAAAAGAGATAAGGAGACAGATGCCAACCCGCTTCCGTGGCATGTTTAACGATCCCTTTGAATACCCGATGGTCATACCAGTCGAATGCCAATAGGACATTCTTGGCACGATCCGACTTTTTGTTGTGGGCTGAGTGGGTTGCCATAGTTAGACGCTATCTCGCAAAGTCCGTTATGTCAATGTAATGTCAAAAAAATGGTGAAAAAACGTTTTGGCGTATTCAGTGCGAGGTTCGGGTGCGCATACGCATTTGAATGAACGGATTAATCACTAAATTGGTTAGTTGTATTGTTGGTGGCAGGTGTGCGTGAATGTCGGTATGGCAAGTGAGCGTAACATTACATTAATACCGTGTATCAAGAGAAAGGCCTACGCACGAAAGCTACAGGGCGGGCGCTGTGGGGTGGGGGTCTTGTTGCTGTGTGTGCAAACGGTATGCGCCGGGATATTGACGGTGGATCCCGATGTCGTGCTGCATCGTGTCGATCGTCGCGACCTGCTCGGGTCCAATCTGGCGTTGTGGCATGATCCGCAGGAATTGCAGGATGGACGGTTGCGTCGACTTGTTCGGGCATTGGAACCGACCTTGATCCGTATTCCCGGTGGAAGCTGGTCCAATCAAATTTATTGGAACGGGCACGGCGTTCGGGATGGCGATCAATTCGATCGCACACGCTTGAAAGATGGCTATTGGACCATTGACTATTCGGAGTACGCGCCGGGCTTCCGCGTGCGCGGCCCGGAACGGGTGCCGTCTGATTTCCACGGCTCTGCGGATGTGCTGACTTTGCATCAGTTTGTACATGATCATGGCGCTGCCGCCGTGGTCACCGTCAATGCCGGTTCAGGCACCCCGCAGATGGCCGCCGAATGGGTGCGGTGGGCGAATCAGGTGATGGGATTCAACGTGCGGTATTGGGAAATCGGCAATGAACTCGACGGCCAATGGGAACTGGGCCATTTCCTGCCTGACGGCTCGCGCATGACCGGTGAGGTTTATGCACAGCGCTATATCACATTTGCCGAGGCGATGAAAGCCGTGGACCCGACCATTAAAATCGGCGGGCCGGCGTCCTCCAACGACAAGGCGCTTTTCATGGAGGACCTGCTCCGGTTGGCGGGGGAACACGTCGATTTTGTCTCGTTCCATACCTATCCCGTCAAACGCCACCTGAATCACGAGAGCGAATTCTTCGATTCCGCGTTTTCCATCGGGCCCGCCATGCAGCGTATTCACGAATGGATTGAAACACACCAACCGGCCCGACGCGACGAGATCGAAATTGCGCTTACGGAATGGAACTCAAAACTGGCGGAGGATCGCGAAACCTCGGACCTGATCAATGGGTTGTGGACCTGCCTATTTGTCGGGGAAATGATGCGATCCGGCATGTCGTGGGCCACACAATGGGATCTGTTAACCAATAAAAAGGACGGCGGCCACGGCCTGCTTTTCGGCGGCAAAACCATTTCGCCCAAAAGTCAGTACTGGGGGTTATACCTCTGGTCACATTACATGAGCGACGCGCTGGTGGCATCATCGCTCGAAGGCGCCGATTCCGTCTACGCCTTGACCACGCGCACGGACGAGCGATTGGATATCATGTTGGTCAATCGTTCGAGGGATGAATCCGCCCGTATCACCTTGCAGATCGACGGTCACGCGGAATCCGGCGAAGGCCGGTCCATTACCTTCTCCCAGCGCGAATATGCCTGGAACTATCTCGCACACGTGCCGCTGTGGAGTCATCCGCCGCGTGTGGTGCCGTATACGTTGCACCCCGGTGATTCGGTGACTGTACCGCCGTTCAGTGTGCGGGTGCTACAAGTGCCGTTAAGCGAATCCGCTGTGCTGGCGGACGTTGCGCCGCGTTCGGCGACGCCAGCTCCAGCGTTGCGTTTGCTGTTGCCGGATCAAGCGGTCGCTGATCGCCCGGTGGAAGGGTGGGTGTTGGTCGGTGAAGGCGGCGCGGATGTGGATGCCATCGCAGTAGATTGGGCGGAACTGACGATCGACGGGCCGGTGGAGTCTGATCGTCAACAGGCGCGCATCGCGGAAGGGGCTGGCCGGTTTTTTCTCACCCCGAATGATGTTGGCCCGGTTCGTATCCAAGCACGGGCGGGGGACCGTTTGGTCGAGCAGATCATGAACGTGGTGCCCGCGCGCGAGCGCAATGAAATTGTCTGGCGCTTTGAACGGGAGGTGTCCGCGTGGAAGGCCACGTCGTCGTTTGACCTGCGCGCGGACGATCAAATTCGCCCGAACCAGCGTGTGGCTGCTGTTCACTTGCAGGAGGCTGTTCCGGTTCGTCACCATGACGCGCTGATGGTGCTCAAACCGATTTCGCGCGATGTCCCGCGCGACCGTATCGCGGGTGTGGTGTTGGATGTGTCGGCGTCGCCGGATCTGCGGGCAGAAGGGCGGGGCGCCGGGGTGCGGGTGGTGCTGCAAAGCGAGTCGGATCACTGGATCCCGCTCGGCGTTGTGCCATTGGCTGAGCTAAAAGGCGTATGGCAAACGGTGACGTTTCGGTTGCCGGATCCGAAATACGAGCAGGCGGTTGGAAAAACCTATGCGCTGCGGTTCCTGCTGGAGCCCGGGCGCGGTGGCTCGTCACCTGTGAATGGGGTAATCTACTTTGATAACGTGGGGTTTGTGTTGCGATGAGACATTTCTGTTGGTCCCTGTTCTGCATTGGTCTATTGCTGCTCCCGGAACGCCGGATGGCAGCGGACGAAAGGGTGCCGCGCCCGCCGAATATTGTGGTGATTGTCGCGGACGACCTTAGCCGCCGCCTGTCCTCCTTCCTGCCGGAGGGCGAGGGGCAAAGTTTAATGCCCACGCTGGACCGAATGGCACGGGAAGGCGTAGTGCTGGAGCGGATGCATTCGCCGTCGCCCATTTGTACGCCAAGTCGATATGCGTTGCTGACAGGACGCTATCCCAGCCGTGCGCGCAGCGGGCGATACCACGAACGCATGCAGCGCGAAGGACAGTCGGTGGTGGAGTTTAATACCCACATTGTGCCGGGCGAAGAAACCCTGGCAACGTGGCTGCGCGACGCGGGCTATGTGACGGGCGCGGTCGGGAAAAGCCATGTGATTCATGTGCCTGGATATGTCCGGCTCCCGTTCCTGACCGCCTTGGATGCGCCCGGGGTGCAGGAGACGCTTCAATCCAATCGTGCCCTGTTGCAAGAAGCCTTTAAGGCCTGCGGCTTCGATTATGCCGAGCGGTTGTATTTCGGCAACGTGGACGCCGACGGCATCGAGCCCCTGGCTTCGCACAATCAGGAATGGATTACGGAAGGAGCGTTGCATTTTATTGAACAGCATCAGGACCGGCCATTCTTCTTGTATATGGCCACCACCATTCCGCACGGACCGTTTGAGCCGGAACGATCATGGCGCGGAGAGAAGAGTGTGACGCCCTATGGGATCGAGGAGGAAATACCGGATGTGCAGGCGCCGCGCGCCACCATTGATGAGCGCTTGAAGGCCGCCGGTATCAACGGGTGGAATGCCGGAGCGGTGCTCTGGCTGGATGACGCCGTGACGGCGGTCATGGAAAAGCTGGACGCGCTGAATCTGGCTGACCGGACGCTGATCATCTTTACGAGCGATCACGGGACGGAATCGAAAGGCGGACTTTACAATTTGGGTACCTTGACGTCGGCGCTTATCTGGCGTCGTAATGGCTTCCCGGTGGGCACGCGCACAGAAGCGTCATTGCAACTGACAGATATCGCGCCGACGCTTTTGGATATCGCCGGTCAGAATCCGCGGCGCCCGGATGTCGATGGATATAGTTTCCTGCCTGTCTTGATGGGCACAACCAATGAAGTTCGTCAGTCGCTCTACTTTGAAATGGGCTACAGCCGCGCGATTATTAAAGATGGTTACAAATACATCGCCCTGCGCTACCCGGCGTTTGCGCGCACGATGGCGATGGATGAGCGTCAGCGGCTATTGGACAAAATGAACCGCGAATTGCGCGCGCGCGGTCGTTCTATCAGTACGACAGATCCAAACGCGCCTTTCAGCCATCTGTTCTTAATTCCGGGAGGCCACGATGTAGATCGACGCGCAATCGAGCGGCATCCCGGATTTTTTGATCAGGACCAACTGTATGACCTGCGGTCCGACCCCAAGGAGGCGAACAATCTGTCAACGCTGGCCGGTGATTCCGCGCTGGCCGAACGCTTGGCCGACTTGCGGGCGGAGCTGGACCGGTACATGCAGGCGTTGCCCGGCACCTTCGGGGAATTTGGAGAAGAACCATGAATGACCGGAAACCCAATATTATACTCATCGTCGCGGACGACATCAGCGCCAAGCGATGCACGTTTTTGCCGGAAGGTAAAGGGCGCGCCATCATGCCCACACTGGAGCGGCTCGCGCGGGAGGGGACGGTGCTGGGGAACCTGCACACGCCTTCGCCGATCTGCACACCCAGCCGGTTTGCCTTGATGACCGGTACCTATCCCGGCCGCGCGCGCAACCCGGATTTCCTTGCCCGAACGAAAGAAGAGGGACAGACCGTTGTCGAATTTAATACGGAAATTATGCCGGGCCAAGGGGCCTTGCCTGAACGACTGCGAGCAGCGGGATACGCGACCGGCATGGTGGGCAAAGGCCACATGGTGCACCTGGAGGGCTTTGTACGGTTGCCCTATTTGACCTCGTTGGATGAACCCGGCGTCCAGGCTACACTCGATCAAAACGCAGCACGTTTGCAGGCCGCCACGCATGCCTGCGGATTCGATTATGCCGAGCGGCTCTATTTTGGCAACGTGGACGCCGACGGCATTGAACCGCTGGCCGCGCATAATCAGGAATGGATTACGGAAGGGGCGTTGCATTTTATCGAGCAACATCATGACCAACCGTTTTTCCTGTACATGGCGTCCACGATTCCGCACGGGCCGACCGAGCCCGAACGTTCCTGGCGCAATCCGCATAGCGTGACCCCTACGGGCCTACAGGAACGTATTCCGGCGGTCCAGGCGTCGCGTACGTCCATTGATGACCGCTTGCGGGCGGCGGGTCTCGCGGATGACCGGGAAGCGGCGGCGGTCTTGTGGTTGGACGATGCCGTGACGGCCTTGATGGATAAACTCGAAGCCCTGCATCTGGCGGATAACACGATTGTGATTTTTGTGAGCGACCACGGCACAGCGGCGAAGGGAGGATTGTATGATGGCGGCACACGTACGCCCGGACTGGTGTGGCGCAAAGGCGGATTTTCGGCGGGGGGCACGATTCATTCGCCGTCACAACACATCGATTGGGCACCCACGATTATGGAGTGGGCGGGTATCCCCGTGGAGAAAGACACCTGCGACGGAACCTCGCTGGCCCCTGTGCTGGAGGGTGCAAAACAGCCTGACCGTACCTCGTTGTATTTTGAGTTGGGCTATAGTCGGGCGATCATCAAGGACGGATTCAAATACATCGCGTTGCGGTATCCGGACCATGTAGAGCACATGCCACTCGCCGAACGCGCGGCGCGACTGAAAGAAAGTAACGACGCCTTAATCGCGCGCGGACGCCCGATCACCACCACTGATCCCGCCGCGCCGTTTAGTCATTTGTTTCTGATCCCGGGCGGTCACGATGTGGACCGGATGGCGATTCAAGGACTCCCCGGTTTCTTTGATCGCGACCAGTTGTATGACCTGGCGGCTGATCCCGGTGAGCAACACAATCTTGCCAATAACCCGGACTATGCGGAACGCCTGAACGACTTGAAAGCTGAGTTGGCGGTCTATGTGTCCCGATTGCCCGCCTCGTTCGGTGAATTCGGTAAAGCTGGACACTCGCCCTCCACTGTTTGATATCCCCATTATTATTTGGAGATGTGATGTCGCTATCTTCCCCCTATGCCTATTTTGACGATGACGCGCGCGAGTTCGTGATCACCCGCCCGGACACCCCGTTGCCGTGGCTGAATTATCTTGGTCAGGACGAGTTGTTTGGCCTATGCACGAATACGGGAGGCGGCTACACGTTTTGGAAAGATGCGCGGCTGCGGCGTCTTACCCGATATCGCTACAACAACGTGCCCTACGATACGGGTGGCCGCTACCTGTATGTTCGCGATGGCGAGGATGGTCTCGTCTGGAATCCGGGGTGGAAGCCCGTAAAAACGCCATTGGATCGATACGTGTGTCGGCACGGCTTGGGTTACACCACGATCATCGGAGAAAAGAACGGGCTTGAAGTGGAACAATGCATGTTCATTCCGCCAGGCGAACAGACGGAGGTCTGGCGGGTTACGGTGCGAAACCTGCGCGCGCAGCGTCGGACAGTTTCGTTGTTCAGTTTTGTCGAATTCTGTCTGTACGAAGCCAATAACGATGCCACCAATTTTCAACGGACCTTTTCCATTGGTGAAGTGGAGGTGGAGGATGACGCGATCTATCACGTCACCGAATATCGCGAACGACGCGACCATTATACGTTATTCGCCTGCACACATCCGGTGACTGGTTTTGATACGGATCGTGACGCCTTTATCGGACTCCACAACGGGTTTCACGAAGCGTCGGTTCCGTTTGAGGGCCGTTGTCGAAACAGTATCGCGCACGGATGGAATCCGGTGGGCGCGCATCAGGTGGATCTGAGCGTGGAGGCTGGTGAAGAAATCACATTCGCGTTCCTGCTCGCCTATATCGAGCAGCCGGAACCCAAGTTCGTCGCGTCGCGGGTGGCCAATAAATCGGCGGGACGTGCGGTTATCGCACACTACCGTCGTCCCGGCGCCGTCGATGGTGCCTTGCAGCGCGTGCAGACCCAATGGCAAGACTGGTTGGACCTGTGTCGTGTAAACGTGCCGGACGCGGATCTGCGTCGTATGATCAACACGTGGAATCCTTATCAGTGCATGGCGACCTTTAATCTGTCGCGTTCCGCAAGTTTGTTCGAGTCGGGTATTGGCCGCGGCATGGGCTACCGGGACAGCAATCAGGATCTGTTGGGCTTTGTGCACATGATTCCGGAACGCGCGCGGCAGCGCCTGCTGGATATCGCGGCCACACAGCTCTCCGATGGCACCTGTTATCATCAGTATCAGCCGTTGACAAAGAAGGGGAACAGCGAGATTGGTGGCGGGTTCAACGATGATCCGTTGTGGTTGATCCTCAGCACATGCGCGTACATTAAAGAAACGGGTGACACATCGATCCTGTACGAGCGTGTGGGCTATGCGGATCGCCCGGAGGACGCGGCCACGTTGCTCAACCATCTGGATGTGAGTATCGCGTACACCATGCGTGAGCGGGGACCGCACGGATTGCCACTGATTGGACATGCGGATTGGAACGATTGCCTGAATCTGAATTGCTTTTCAACCGAGCCGAATGAATCGTTTCAGACGGCGGGCGATATCAACGGGTCGCAGGCGGAATCGGTCATGATCGCCGGTCTATTCCTGTATGCCGCCCGTGAATTGGCGGAATTGTATGATGTGTTGAATCAACCGCAGGAGGCGACGCGATTACGCGAGGCCCGGGAAGAGATGTTGAACGCGGTTGAGACCCATGCGTGGGACGGCGAATGGTACCTGCGGGCGTATGACGCGCAAGGGCGTAAGGTGGGCTCGAAGGAGAACGAGGAGGGCCGCGTCTTTGTGGAAAGTCAGGGGTGGTGCGTGCTGGGTGGCGCAGGTGCCGCCAACGGTCGTGCGCGGCAGGCGTTGGAAAGTGTGCATCGTCACCTTTACACGCCGCACGGCGTGGTCTTGCAGCAACCCGCATATTCCACGTACCGGCTTGAGTTGGGCGAGGTCAGCAGTTATCCGCCCGGATACAAGGAAAACGCGGGTGTATTTAGTCACAACAACACCTGGATTCAATTGGCTTGGTGCCAACTGGGTGAGGGGGACCGCGCGCTGGAATATTATCGATCCATTTGTCCGTCCACGAAACTGGGGCAGGAGGACACCTATCGTTGTGAGCCGTATGTGTATGCGCAGATGATTGCCGGTCGCGATGCCGCGTGTCCGGGCGAGGCCAAAAACGCGTGGCTAACCGGCACGGCGGCGTGGTCCTACGTGGTCGCCACACAGGGCATTCTGGGTATCAAACCGGGGTATGACGGCTTGGAGATCGATCCCTGTTTCCCGGCCCGTTGGGAAGAGTATTCCGTTGAACGACTGTATCGAGGCGCGACCTACCATATCCATGTCTCCAATCCGAATCGCCTTGGGCGGGGCACGGTTCGTCTATGCGTCAATGGTCAGGACGTACAAGGTCATGTGATCCCGCTGGCAGCGGCAGGCGAGGTCGTTCAGGTCGAAGCGCGGATTGACCCCTGATCTTTCATCGCGTGATTACATGGTTGAGGCAAGTTCGCTGTCCGAAAATATCTGCAAACGCTCACCCTTGATCGCTTCCGAGCCCAGCACGACCTCCACCTGGCAGGGCGTGTCGCCGTCTTGTTCTTTTGGCACAATAGGGGAGGTGAGCGCGACACCGTTGACGCTTATCTGCGCAACACCACAGGATACGGCTTCTGGATTGCGCACGGTAATCTCGTACGTCGTCCCGCGCCAGATGCGGCGCACGCTGAACTGCTTCCACTCGCGCGGAATACACGGGTCAATTTCCAGTCCATCGTGTCGGGGACGGATGCCCAGAATATATTGCGTGGCGGCTTGATAGGCCCAGGACGCCGTACCCGACAGCCAACTATTCCGGCCCAGCCCGAACTGCGGATGCTCATCGCCCAGGATGTTCTGCGCGTAGCAGTACGGCTCGCACTCGTACCGATCGATGTCGTCGTTTTTTGCGGCGGGATTGATTTGCCGATAATACTGGAACGCGCGATCTCCGTTCCCCAGCATGGTTTCAGCAATCATCATCCAGGGGTTGGCGTGCAGGAAAATGCCGCCGTTTTCCTTGGCACCGGGTGGATAGGTCGTGATGCCGCCGACGTCGGGGTCGTAGCCGTCATAACCGGGCGTGCTCAATTTGATGCCGCATTCCGTATTCAGCAATTTGAAGACGGAGTCCAACGCCGCGTGGGCGCGATCGGTGGGGGCAAAGTGGGCGAGGATCGGCCAGGATTGACCATTGGCATAGATCTTCCCTTTAGGGTTTGTCTTCGAACCAAGCGGCTTGCTCGCCTCGGTGAAGTATCGGACATACCAATCGCCATCCCACGCATGCGTATTGACCAGCGCTTTCATGGCGGCATGATCGGCCGCATACTGTTCCGCTTTGGCGGGCTGATTCAAATGATTAAATAGATCGATTAATTCCAAGAGGGCTCGCCCATAGAGACAGGCGTTGAAAAGGCTTTCAGCCTGTCCGGGCAGGTTCACCGTGTCGTTCCAATCCGCAAAGCCCAGCAACGGCAGCCCGTGTTTTCCCGTGTTCTGTTGGGTGTAGGCGATGGCCCTTTCCAGATGGTCCAACACGCTACCCTGGGCGCGTTTATTGAAGGGCAAATCCTTGTCGTAATACGAAATGGACTCATCGAGAAAGGCGTAATCACCGGTTTCCTTCAGGTACGCGCATACAGACAAAATCGCCCATAAATGATCGTCGCCATAGACGAGTTTACCGGCATGTTCTCTTGAATCGCCTTCGTCTGCTTCCATGGTCAGGGGGTAGAATTGGTGCATGGCCGAACCGTCGGGGCGCTGCACGCTCAACACTTTCCTGAGCAAGGCCTTGGTGTCGGCCGGGGCCGAGATCACCGCCCCCATTGCGTCTTGGGCACTGTCACGAAAACCGAGTCCGCGCGAGCCCAGGCCCAGTTGGTACAGGGAAAGGTAGCGGGACCAGTTCATCGTCGTATGGCATTGACGGGGATTATGGATATTCACCATGGCATTGAACGATGCGCAGGGCGTGTGACACGTGTTGCGACTGAGGTAGTCCTCCCAGAAGGCGGCGAGTTCAGAGCGGGCCGCATCCACGACCGCCTCATCGAGGTACTCCGCAATCGTCGCGTGAATCGCGTCGGGCGTGTCCTGTCCCAGTAAGGTGATCAAGCGACGGCCTTCGCCTGGTTCGAGCGTTCCGACGGCGTGGAGCAGCACGTGAATCACATCGCCCCGTCGCGCTTCATGGTTGGAGAGGTGCGCGTTATGCAATTCCTTGGGATTTCTCCACGAGCCATAGTCGTTGTCGCCCAGAAATCGTTTTCGATCGGTCTGAAAGGAGTCGACGGGTAGATTGGATGTAAAATAATTGACGGCGCAATCCCTTTTCATGAAGGCATATTGCTTCAGAATAATGCGCCCTCCTGATGTCCGTTCCGCGTCACAGTTCATGGTTTGCGGCACCCAGTCCGCATTGGTGAATTGTTTCAGGGCATCGAAGTGGCTGTATTCCACCACGGGTGCCACATCCAGGGTGACCGGGTGATCGGATACGTTGGTGATCCTGATGTCCCGGATTTCCACCGGAGCCCCTGGCGGGACAAAAATCGTCGCGTCGGTGCGAATGCCGTGCAGTACGGACACAATCCGTTGGTAACCCAACCCCACATGACACGCATAGGAATCATAGTCGTCCAGGGTCGGCACGAAAAACGGAGAGAACACCTGATAGCCATCTTCTAGCCGCAGGCGCAGATAAAGTCCCTCGCCCTTAAGATCGGAAGAGGGAAGTTGCGCGATGTATTTGGTGATCCGGTTTAAACCAGGGTCACCCGCGCACAGAACCGATCCGCCGGTGTGGTCTACCAGCCCGCCGAACTGCAGCGTGCCGATATAGTTCACCCATTTCACCGGAGTCCGGGGATTCGTAATAATATATTCGCGGTTTTGATTGTCGAAATAGCCGTAGGTGCCCATAACATCCTGTCTCGCCTGTAATTGATTCAGCCTAGTTTGTTGTTTCTTCTGGACGATAGGCAAAAGCATCCTTCGTTGAATACGGCCTGCAAAAGACTGATATCGCGCATCACCGCCAGGTTCTCTACTCGAAAGGGTTGTAGGGATTGTGCGGTGTACCTATGATGGCAGGTAGAAGAGTGCTAATGGCAGCCATAGGGGGAGGGCATGCAAGAATTATGGACGAATTCCAGCTCATAGAAAAACTACGGTTAGTGGAAAACCTCTTCGCTGGAGCAGCCACGGAGGGCGAGCGTGAGGCGGCCGCCAGCGCCATGGACCGAGGGGCGAAAGGGGTCAGTCCTTGCATACTTGCAGAGAGTGAGGGGACACAGAAATAGTGTCTTGAGAAAATCGGGAAATATGGGGCCGGATGGAACTGAAAAAGAGAGGAAGATGATGGCTGACCCTATACAGAGAGAACTGTGGGATATCAAAGACGGTCTGGCCGCCGAGTGCAATCACGACCTGCGGCGGCTCTTTGAGAAGCTCAAGGCATCGCAAGAGGAGAGTGGAGTAAAGACGGTCAATCGGGTGAAGCGGCCCATGGCGGTAGCAGAACCAGAGGGACCTGGTTACGGCTCGCAAGCTCGCCGAACCTGACCTTATCTAAAGAAAGAGTGCTGCAAGTGCGTTCTCGAACATCCATTGAAGGTTGAACCTCAAGAACACAATTGATTTAGATTCTGTCTGGGGCGAAGTTGATGAGCTGGAGGGGAAAATCCTTAGAGTGATCACATTAGAAGATAAGCAAACAATACATAATGCATTCCCTGACAGGGGGTTTAAACAATGAAACTAAAATACTATCCGGAAACAGATTCGCTATATATAGACCTTCTTTCCAAGCCCAGCACGGGAACAAAAGAAATATCCGAAGGCGTCATTCTCGATTATGACGAAGATGGTCATCTCACAGGAATTGACATCGATAATGCCAGCCACAAAATTGACCTGCACGAGGTCACACTGAGCAGTATGCCTAGTGAGATGAAGGCAAAAATCGCATAAACAGCATCGAACCAGAATCTCATTCCTGTGGGTTGGGGTTCCGGGCGTGTAGTGTCTTCGCCCAGGAAGCCATTTCAGCGGATAACACGGCCCCGCTAAAGGCTTAAGAGGAGAATCAAGAGCCTGGAGCTTCATGCGGAACTGCGATGCGGGCCTCGACAAGGAATGAATAGATGCATACAGAAAACGCCATCAAGGGAGCCATCTGGTTCTTCGTCATCATCGTGATCGGCTCGCTGCTGTCAGCCTTTCTCGGCGGCGCCTTCGGCGCCATGCTTGCCGCTATCTCACCGGAGTTCGTAAAGAGTCTGTTTGGCGCCGACGTGGGTGAATCAGCGATCCGCTACTCGCTTGCGGTCGGCATGATCTGGGGGTTGTTCATCGGCGCGTCCGTCTCCGGTTTCGCCTGTTTTCTTGCGGCAGTGATCAAGATGCTACGAATCAAATTTGAATACAAGACAGACCCCAATGCCCCTAACTGACTGTATGCGTGGCTAACCGGATACGAGCCGGTTGCATGCGTACCGTGTCTGTGCTAGGGTGGCCGGCATGAAAATAGATTCCCGCATACAACAACATGCCCGCTTGCTGGTTCGCTATAGCGTTGAAGCCGGCTCGCGCGAAATATTCACCGTGGACGGCGCTACCGAAGCCGAGCCGCTGATCGTGGCTCTGCACGAGGAATTACTTAAAGCAGGCGCGTATGCCGCAGTGCGTATGACCCCCGAGCGCTGTGTGGAAAACCTGATGCAGTTCGGCAAAGACCACCACTACGACACCGTCAGCAAACTGGATAAAGCTGTAGTCAAAAACGTGGATGGAACAATCCGCATCATGGCCTCCTCCAATACGCGGGCGCTGTCCAGGACCGATCCGAAAAAGCAAGCGCGTCTATCCAAAGCCACCCATCCGCTCCGCGAAACCCTGCTAAAGAAAAAATGGGTTCTGACCCTGCATCCGACCGCTGCGTACGCCCAGGACGCGGACATGAGTTTGTCCGATTTTGAGGATTTTGTGTATAGCGCGCTGATGTCCGATCGCGATGACTCCGTGCGGGCATGGAAAGAACAACAGAAAAAACAAGCGGGCTTAATCCGGCAAGTACGGAACGCCGATCAATTCCGCATTGTAGGGCCCGATACCGATTTAACGCTTTCCATCAAAGGCCGCACCTTTATCAATTCCTGCGGAAAACACAACATGCCGTGCGGTGAAATTTTCACCGGCCCGGTTGAAACCTCCGCCGAAGGGTTTATCCGGTATGATTTTCCCGTGGTCCACGGTGGCCGTGAAATTGACGGCATCCGCCTGGTATTCCGCCAAGGCAAAGTCGTCGAAGCGTCCGCGGAAAAAAACGAGGCGTTTCTGCTGAACATGCTCGACATGGACCCCGGAGCGCGCCGGTTAGGCGAGCTAGGCATAGGCACTCATTACGGCATTCAACGGTTCATTAAAAACATCTTGTTTGACGAAAAAATTGGCGGCACGGTCCATCTCGCGCTGGGCGCATCGTATCCCGAAACCGGCGGCGTAAACAAATCCGCCCTGCATTGGGACATGATTAAAGATTTACGTAAAGGCGGCGCCTTGTACGTGGACGGCAAACTTTTTCAAAAAGACGGCACCTTTGTGAAAGGATGGTCATGATAAAGCCATATTTTTTAAGGATATGGCGTGCGGGATCATGGTTTACGGTTGCTGCCGTCGCCGGTATTCACGTCAATCCATAGCGGTGGACAAGATAAAATAAATAGTGTTGTAGCCGCTACACCTCTCCACTAACCTGAACTTATGAAAAATAAAAACGCATTTCTTTATTTTGTTTTAATCGCGGCGTGGATAATGCCGAACGCGCATGCGGAACGCGAACCACACACCGTCGTGGCTTGGATCAGCATTGACGGTGTTCGCCCGGATTATCCGGAACGATCCGATACGCCTTTTTTCGATAAATTAAAAAACGAAGGGGCGTATTCGCATCAACTGGAGCCCATTTTCCCTTCGCTTACATTTCCCAGCCATGTATCGCAAGCCACCGGCGTGAAAGTCGAACAACACGGAGTCCCACTGAATTCATTTTATGTGCGCGAACGCGATCGCATTTTTCATTATCCCGGTTTTCCAAGCTTGTTGCAGGCCGAGCCGATCTGGACCACCGCCGCGCGCCAAGGGGTGCGGGTTGCGGTGCATGACTGGGTGATGTCGCATAGTCAAACCGGCACGCACACTGCGGCTTATTTCCGGGATAAATATGATCAGAGCCTCTCCTGCCGGGACAGACTTGGCTTGCTGAAAGAAACCTGGATGCAAGATCAGCACGAAGAACCGCTCCGCTTGATCATGGGGTACATGGATACGCCCGATAAACTCGGGCACCAATACGGTCCCGACGCCCAGGAAATCGCGCATGGCATGAAAGATATGGACCGGTTTATGGCGGATTTTCTGGAATCCGCTCTCGATAAATTCAACGAAGACAAACAACCCGGCGACCAATTTTATCTGATGGTGACGTCGGATCACGGCATGAGCACCGTACAGACCGCCGTCCATCCCGAACGGGTCGCGGGCCTTGATGACTCCGAAGAAGACAAACGTGTGTTGGTTTCGGCAGGGGGCAATATTGCAAATTATTTTTTCCATCGAATCGAAAACGCGGAAGAACGCGAAAACCGCATGGCGGATGTGCTTGCGACGCTTAACGCCGGGGATTTGGATTATTTGCGGGTATTCAAACGCGAGGATCTGCCCGCTCGTTGGGGGTACGCGCATCCAACCCGCTCGGGTGACTTAGTGGCGGTGCTGGACACAGGCTATATATTCAACAGGCGCGCCGAAGGCATACAGTCCCCCATCGAAACCCTTGGAGGGCCGCTGGGGATGCACGGATATGATCCCGCGGACAACGAGGAAATGATGGGCGTGCTGTATGTGTGGCGCTATCCCGACCTTATCGGCGGCCGCGATCTGGGGCATGTGCATATGTTGCAGTTGCATGCGACTGTCGCCAAACTGCTTTCCATAAAGCCATCGCCAAAGGCCGAGCCTTCGTTTATTGACGAGCCTCAACTTTATTTGGAGTTTCATGAGTCGCAGCTTTAATAAATTCCCCTACCCCGCCAATTTTCAATTTACCAACCATCTTGATTCGTCTGCCGTAAAGATAGGCGAGGAATCGTTTCCTCTCGAGATCGCGGCAAGCCGTGACGGGATTACCCATGTGTACAGCGCGCTACGTGCCCGGCGTCGTGGCGCATCGCAGGCTGAATTGACGTTTCAACCCGATTCCACCGCGCCCTGTGTGCGCGACAGTGGACATGGTTTTGTCGTCACCCATCACGATCAATCGGATCTGCTACGCTCTGTTCCGGGCATGGCGCTGGGGTTGTGCGGCCAATCCTTTATGCTTTGCTTTCAGCACGACCCGTCCTACCGCTATTACGGAATGGGTGAAAAATTGCTCGGGTTGGAACTAACCGGCATTAAAACCATGTTTTGGAATACCGACGCGTTCGGGGATTTTGACGGTTCGCTGGTGATGAACGGCAAAGTGGACCCGTATTACGTGTCTATTCCTTATTTGATTATTCACACGCCGCAAGGCTGGGTTGGACTGTTGCTAAACAACCCGTACACCCCGTTCATGACCACGGCCTCGGATGTGCGCATCGAAGGGATCATGGCTGTGAATACGGGCCAGGATAAAATGATTGCGCTCGGCGCGGAAGACGGAGAACTCGATTTATATGTAGTGACAGGCGAAAGCCTGGCTGAATTAACACGGCGCTTTCAAACACTGGTGGGCAGAACCCCGCTTCCTCCCTTGTGGTCGCTTGGCTATCATCAATGCCGCTGGGGCTACCGGTCCGCGGATGATTTACGCGAATTAAAAGCGCGGTTTGCGGAACACCAAATCCCTGTGGACGGTTTATGGCTGGACATTGACTATATGGACGGGTACCGCGTGTTTACCATGCATCCCGATGCTTTTCCACAACCGGCAGCCGATTTGCAAGACATCATGCGCGACGGCCATCGTGTCGTGCCAATTATTGATCCGGGGGTCAAACGGGATCCGGGTTATTCCCTGTACAACGACGGCGTTAAACACGATGTCTTTTGCAAAAATGCCGAAAAAAATGATTTTATCGGATTGGTATGGCCCGGGGAAACGGCGTTCCCGGACTTTTCGACGGAAGAAGCCCGGACATGGTGGGCCGGGCATACGGCTGCGTTTGCTGCGCAAGGCATTGAGGGCGCCTGGCTCGATATGAACGATCCATCGGTCGGGCCGGTGCGGCTGGATGATATGCGCTTCAATAAAGGGCAGGACCCGCACGAGGTGTTTCATAATCAGTATGGCATGGGTATGGCCAAAGCCACGCGCAAAGGATTTTTGCGCGCGCGGCCGGATCGTCGCCCGTTTTTGATTTCACGTTCATCGTACATAAGCGGGGCCCGGTATGCGGCGGTATGGACCGGTGATAACGCCCCCAATTATACGTATCTGCGTCATACTATTCCGACATGCCTGAATCTGGCTTTATCGGGTATCCCGTTTACCGGGGGCGATGTCGGCGGGTTTGCGGGCGACACGTCCGCGTCTTTATTGCGCGATTGGATGCGCGCCGGTTTCCTTATGCCTTTCTTTCGTAATCACACAGCGCACGGCACGCGTCAACAGGAGCCGTGGGCGTATGACAAAGAGACGTTGGAAGTTTGTCGCGCCTATATCCGGGCGCGTTATACGTTGCTACCTTATGTGTACCAATTATTTGTTGCACAGGAAGAAACCGGGGAAGCCATTCTCCGACCGCTTTTTTACGAATTCGCCATGGACCAGAACGGCGAAGACATCAGCCGCGAAGACGATATCTACATGCTAGGCCCGTCGGTGCTACACGCGCCGGTTCTGGAAGAAAACGCGACATCCCGCGATGTCATGCTGCCCGGACCCGCCCAATGGTTTTCCGTGATGGATCAGCGCTGGGTGGAGGGTGGTCAACGCCTGAAAAACGTGCCGGTAGCCCCGGACCAAACCCCGCTTTATTTCCGCGACGGCAGCCTGATCGCTATGCGCCCCGGGGTTCCAGTGGATCACCGGACGGATTTATCCCACGTTGAGTGGCATATTTTTGCCCGTGGCGACGGCGTATCCTGCGCCTCCACGTATGTGGTAGATGATGGGCTATCGTACGCGTATCAGCGGGGAAAAAGGACGCGCGTCATGATTGAGTCCACCGTGGAAAACAACGTGCTGGATGTGAAGGTTGAAGCAAAAGAAACAGGCTTTGGCCCCGTGCGCGCGCGCATCGTTGTGTATGGCGATATCCGCTCCATCCGCGTTAACGGACAAAACCGGGAAACCGAACCGCTACAAACGGACATAGCGCGCTGCACGTTATCGGGCTTAGCTACAGCGGAACCGGTTTGCGTTCCCGCTGCGTAAATTCGGCGCGATGCGTATAGCCTGCGTCGCGGGCCGCTTCAACCGCACGGTCAAAAAAAAGTCCGACTTGATCGGGCGTATGGGCATCGGCTCCTATCGTAATCGGAATACCGCGTTCACGCGCCCATCCTAGAAATTCCACCGAAGGATAGGCTTCTTCGGCTGGATGCCGCCAGCCGGATGTATTGATTTCAATCGCCATACCGGCTTTTGCCACGGCGTCCAGCGCAGGGGCGACCAGCTCGTATAGGCGCTCAGGATCGGGCCGTCGTCCTTCCCGTTTGGGCAAATCTATGTGGGCCACAATATCGTAAAAACCCGTGGCCGCCATGCGGGCAATGCGTTCAAAATACAGCCGCCACATTTCTTCCGTATCCGCACATCCCTGAACGCTACGTTCCCGTTCAGGAGGTTCCGCATGCCGGTTGTAGCCAAGCACATGCACGGAACCCAGCACGAGATCGAAAGGGTGCTGATCCAGCCAATCCGGCAGCCAGCGTTCACATCCCTCATACCAGTCGGCTTCGATGCCTAATAACACAGGGATGGATACAGCCGACCGCGCTTCGTCCACCCATTCCATATAAAGTTCAAATTGATCGGGCGTCATGCGCACCGACGGCAGAAACGGGTCATACACAGGATTGTGATCGGTACACGCGATGGCTGTATGCCCGCGCGCTTCCGCGGCACGCGCATAATCCACGGGGCGACCGGAAGCGTGCTTACATAAAAGCGTATGCGTATGATAATCGGGAGGAAGCATAGACACCTAAACCTTAGAAAAAACGCCTCTCCAACGTGGTGCGTTGAAGAGGCGTTTCATAAAACCATTCCGTTCGTATTACGCGCCGAGAACCGCTTCTTTGCACGCTTTGGAAAGACGGAATTTCACGGCGGACTTGGCCGGAATCTGAATAGATTCGCCCGTCGCGGGATTACGCCCCATGCGCGCGGCACGGTGTACTTTCACCAATTTACCAAGACCGGGAATCGCAAAGCCATTGCCGGCTTCCGCATACGCCAGTTTTGCGAGTTCATCCAGCAACGCTTGCACTTCTTTTTTCTGCAAACCTGAGCGTTCCGCCAACGTGGACAGAACCTGCGACTTAGTCATACTCATATACTTTCTCCTCCTGATTTCTGAGATCATTTGCGATCTCGACCTTTGGCACCGTGCCCAAAAGCAAAAATATGCCCCTGTTTCCCGTTGTTTACAAGTGTTTTTTACTTGTCTGCTTCCGATATTCCGATTGGCTTTACGCAAGCAATCGTGGCATCATTCCCTCGATGACATCAAACGCTGTGCCTATTTATAAACCTTTGTTTATCATCGGGATGCCTCGTAGCGGCACCACGGTTTTCTACCGTGCTTTGGCCCGGCATACGCATCTGGCGTGGTTTTCCCCGGCCACGCGCAAATTCCCCTGTCATCCAACGTGGAGCCGCTTGAATGCGTTGATTAGAAACGACCAACTTCCCGTGGAAGCCAGCCGAATCTGGTCGCGGTTTGCCCGCCATAAAGACGATACACTCGACGCGCAGCATGCCACGTCCGAAGCCCACGCGTATTATACGCAAGCCTTGTCCACGCCGCTAACCTTGATGAACCGGCCGCGTTTTTTATGCAAACACCCCCGGAACAGTCTGCGCATTTCTTTTTTTGATGCGTTGTTCCCGGATGCGTATTTTATTCATCTGATCCGGGACGGGCGTGCCGTGGCGGAGTCAATCTTGCGCAAACGCCGCCATGCCGGAGACGAATATGCATGGTGGGACGTACGCCCCCCCGGCTGGCATGATCAGCTTGCGCGGGAACCCATGGAACAAATTGGATGGCAATGGGCCACCACGATTTCCATGTTACGGGAATCGGCACGGGCTTTGCCACACGCCGAAAAACGATGCATTGAAATCCGCTACGAGGATTTCTGCCTTGATCCCGAAAAAAACCTGACGCAGGTCGCGCGTTTTTGCGATCTCCCCGAGATTAAGTCCGCGTGGAGCCATCTGCCCGACATTGCATCGCAAAACGACAAGTGGCGCAGCACGCTGACCGAAAAAGAACAAACCGATTTCGCGCGCGCTGTGAACGAAATCATGCCCAACAGCCTGGTCTAAGCGCATACATCTCCCGACGGATCGGACGGCATTCTCCTACATGTAACTTGACGGTTCGTTATTTAAATGAATATATAACGATATGAAATGCCGGATTCGTTTGATGCTTGTGGATGATGAAACAGAGTTGCCTTTTGCGGGTATCGGGGTGATCCGGCTTATGCGCGGCATTGAAGAACACGGATCCATTCATCATGCGGCCAAAGTGTGCGGATGGTCGTACGTGAAAGCGTGGCAAACCATGAACCGCGTCGAGACATACCTGGGCCAGCCGATACTGCGTCGCGTAGCCGGGGGTCCGCGGGGCGGTGGCGCTTTTTTGACCCCGTTCGGCAAACGTTTTCTGTCTGCGTTCGAAATGTATCAGCAGCATATGGACAAAGCTGCTGCGACCGGATTAAAACGGTTTGAAACCCAATTAAATAAAATACCGCCATGAAAACGCACGCGCTGATGTGGGTACAAACTATATGTATCTGCGCGCATTTCATTTTAACCGGATGCGCGCGGAACCCGGGCGATTCCCGTGAAACACTTCATATTGCGGCGGCGGCGGACTTGCAATTTGTGATGCAGGAACTTATCACGCAATTTAAACAAGACCATCCGCAATGGAACATCGAAGTGTCTTATGGCTCGTCAGGTCAATTTTATGCGCAGTTGATGAATCGCGCGCCTTTCGATATCTTTTTTTCGGCCGACATGCGGTACCCGCGTGCATTAGCCGAAGCGGGATATGCGGATATCAATGAATTATTTCCCTATGCCGTTGGGCGTATCGTAGTTTGGGCCTTGAAAGATACACCTATTGACCTCGCAGACCTGGAAATCAAGGCCCTGCTACATCCCGCCGCCGCGAAAGTGGCTATTGCCAATCCGCGTCACGCGCCTTATGGCGTAGCCGCGGAAGAAGCTATGCGGAATCTGGGCTTGTACGATGAAGTCGCGCCGCGTTTGGTGTTCGGGGAAAACATTGCGCAAGCAGCTCAATTCATAGAATCCGGAGCCGCGGATATCGGCATTATCGCACTGTCGCTGGCCATCGCTCCGGCGCTGGCGGAGCAAGGCGTGTATTGGGAAATCCCGCTGGAGTATTTCCCGCGCATGGACCAGGCCGGGATTATCCTGCCCTGGGCTCATCCGCGCGAAGCGGCGGATGCGTTTCGCGCGTATGTGTTAAGCGATACCGGGCGGGCTGTGCTGCGCGCGTATGGATTCTACATGCCCGGGGATTTCTAATGGAATGGCAAGCGGCATGGTTAACGTTGCGACTGGCTTTCTGGACGACGTTCTGGTTAACGCTGCTCGGCATTCCCCTCGCTTACTGGATGGCCACGCACCGCACACGTTTCATGTTTCTGATCGAAGCGCTGGTATCGCTCCCGCTTGTGCTTCCGCCCACCGTGGTTGGATTTTATCTGTTGATGGCGCTTGGTCCGCATAGCGCGTTAGGCAACGCGTGGCTCGAATACACGGGAGCTCCATTGCCGTTCACGTTCTCCGGCATCCTGGTTGGGTCTATTGTGTTTAATCTGCCCTTTGCCGTGCGACCGTTTATCGTCGGGTTCCGTTCCGTCAATCGCCGTTTGCTGGAAGCATCCTGGTCGCTCGGGGTATCCCGACCCTTAACATTCCTGCGGGTTACTATTCCTTTGGCATGGCCGGGTATTTTGTCGGGCATGGTGTTGGCTTTTGCCCATACCATTGGTGAATTCGGCGTAGTGCTTATGCTCGGCGGAAATATTCCGGGCGTCACGCAAACGTTGTCCATTTTGATTTATGACGACGTGCAAGCGTTGAACTATGCCGCCGCCCAGCGCACCGCAGTGGCGTTACTGGCATTTTCTTTTGTGGTGTTGTGCGGCATTTTTTCGCGTCAACGCGCTTACCTGCCGATTTAGCATTTCCCTGTCTCTGGCTGGCTGAGCGCCCATTGATGTGCAGTCCTTTTTAAATCGGATCGGGCCCGCGGCAACGCGATGTCCAACGGCATCGCCGCAGGCGCGGTAGGCAAGGCAAAAGACACGCCATACGCGCGGCACACTTCTTCGGCCACCCGTACGCTGCCGGCCAGCACGCCTACGTTTGTTCCGCAGGTTTGCGCCAGCTTGCTGATACCGGAAACGACTTTGCCGCGCAGGGATTGCTCATCAAATTTACCTTCGCCTGTAATCACCCAGTCCGCGCCTTCCAGCGCATCGCGCAGTCCGCTGGCTTCCATAATCGTTTCAATGCCTGGCTTAAGCTCGGCCTGCATAAACGCGATGGCGCCTCCCGCCAATCCTCCCGAAGCGCCAGCTCCTTTTACATGCTCCATCTCCACGCCGAAATGACGGCGCATTAATGCAGCCAGATGAACAAGCCCGGCGTCCAACTGCTTTACCATATCCGGTGTCGCGCCTTTTTGCGGGCCGTATACCGCCGCCGCGCCGTGCGGGCCTGTCAGCGGATTATTGACATCGCATAATACGTCCACATGCATCTGCAACGGGGAATCAGGTGCCCGTATGGTATGAATGTGCAGCAGCCCTTCGCCTGCGGGCGACACCGCGTTTCCGTCATGATCGAGAAATTGCCAGCCCAGCTCGGATGCCGCGCCAATGCCTCCATCCGTCGTAGCGCTTCCTCCCACGGCCAGCAAAATGCGTTGCGCGCCCCGCTCCTGCGCGGCCCGCATCAATACCCCTACTCCGCGTGTAGTTGTGCGCATGGGATTTAATTCCGTCCGGTCGAGCAATGGCAATCCCGCCGCCGAAGCCATTTCCACCAGCGCTTCCTGCCTGTCGGGAAACCACGCGTAGCCCGCGTCCACGACGCGGCCCGGCAACGGGCCCGGCGCCTGCAGCGGAATCCATTGGCCGCCGCGCGCGGCCAGCATTGCCTCGGCGGTCCCTTCCCCGCCGTCCGCCATAGGTTTAACAATAACCCGCCAATCCGGGCGCGCTTCCAGAAACCCTTCGCGCACCAGCTCACACGCTTCGCGCGCGCTCATGGTTCCTTTGAAGGAATCCATGGCGACAACAACATTCATGGCGCAGCCAATTGGTCCAAGTGAACAAAAGCGTCCTGAATCCAAGCGGACGGTAGATTCTCCAGCGACTGACGAAGCCGTTCCTGCCACCACTGGGACATTTCGGATAAATCATTTTTGTCGTAACGATGTTCCACAATCGCCCGCTTTTCAGGCGAATAAATCACCACATCCATCGGAAAATCCACGTCCGCCGCGCTAATGCGGGTTGAATCAAAAGCCAGGCATCCCACTTTCAGCGCGTGCCGCATGGAATCTTCATATTTTAACGTGCGATCCAACACCGGTTTGCCGTAGCCCGACGCGCCGATAATGTAATAAGGCGTGCCTTTGCCAACTTCCACCCAGTTGCCTTCGGGATAAATCTGATACAATTTATGTTCGGCGTCGTTGGTCATCTGTCCGCCCATCAAAACATGAATATTAAAATGCAATCCGCTTTCCTCCAGCGATTTCCGGTCTTCGGACGCCACGCGTCGTATTTGGGCGGCAAAAGCATTGACGGCTTTGAACAAGCGGTCAAACGGTTCGGTTTGTTCCTGCATTAATTCATCAAAATACGTCAGCGCTTTATCGCGCACAGAACGCAAACCGGACGTCATCAGAAACATGCCTCCGCTTGGCTCTTGCGGATATACAATAACTTTACGCGCGATAATGCATTCACTGCCCGATGTTACACGCGTATCCGCCAACCCGACCAAACCTTCTTTGACTTTGATCCCCAGACAAAACGTCATACAGCCTCGCTTATTAGAAATATTTTCCAGATCACCCGCGCGTTTACCGGATGGGACGCAATTCAAAAAACGTTTGATGAATGGCTTCCCCTACTCCGTTTAACCGCATTTGGAACGTGTCCAGAAATTCGTGCAAACCATGCGCGATAATTTCTTCAACCCGCATATAAAGCAAGTCTGATCTTAATTGACCCAGTCTTTGTTCCGCCGGATTACTAAACATGCCTTCCCGGGTGCCGGTAATGGCACGTAAGGATTCCTCCGCTTTGCATAATCCATACAGCACGGCGCGAGGAAATTCGCGGTTCAGCAACAGGAAATCCACGATTTGATTTGGCAGCAACGTGCCGTAATGTTGGCGGTACATTTCAAACGCGCTGGCGGAACGGAGTAATGCCGTCCATTGAATATCATCCACGGACAACCCCACATGCTCTACGGTGGGCAGCAGAATAAAATATTTCACATCCAACAAACGCGAAGTTTTGTCCGCGCGCTCGATCGTGCGGGCCAGCCTACTGAAATGCCATGCTTCACCGTGCGACATGGTCACATCCGTTAACCCGATAAACAAATGGCTTCCGTTTTTCAGCGCGGTATAAAATTCATTGGGTTCATACAAGACATCGTCTTTGCGCGCGGCTGCATTAACCATCAAATACATTTTGTTGATTTGTTCCCACATATCGGTCGTGATGGACGAACGAACCGCGCGCGCGTTTTCGCGGGCAGCGTTAAGGCAGGTCAGAATCGAGTTGGGATTGTCGCGGTCGAACGCCATAAATTGAATGACGTTTTCCTGCGTGGCGCTTTTGTATTTGCGCAGAAAAAGCGCTTCATCGCCCGTGATTGTCACCAGCGGCATCCATTGGGTATTTTCTTCGCCAGCCATATCCAGCGTCAAGTGGGAATTCACTTCCATAAAACGCGCGATATTTTCCGCGCGCTCCACGTAGCGGCTCATCCAGTAAATACAATTGGCAACACGACTTAACATACGCTCCTCAATGCGATAGAACCCACGTATCTTTGCTTCCCCCGCCTTGCGACGAATTCACCACCAGCGAACCTTTTTTCAACGCGACACGCGTTAATCCGCCCGGCTGCACATAAATATCCGAGCCATATAAAATGTACGGACGTAAATCCACATGACGCCCTTCAAAATGATTATCCACAATCACCGGCGCGCGCGACAACGCCAGCGTGGGTTGCGCAATATAATTCCGGGGATTATCCGCCACGCGTTTTTTGAATTCCTCGCATTGTTCCCGTGTCGCATGCGGCCCCACCAACATGCCATAGCCGCCGGATTCATTGACGGCTTTGACCACCAGTTCATGGATGTGTTCCAGCACATAACGACGGTCGTCTTCTTCCGCGCAAATATACGTGGGCACATTCGGCAGGATCATGTCTTCATCGAGGTAATACTTAATGATGCGGGACACATACGCATATACGGCTTTATCGTCGGCAATGCCTGTGCCGGGCGCGTTAGCCAGCGCCACACGACCCGCCTGATACGCTTCCATCAGGCCGGGCACGCCTAGCATGGAATCGGAACGGAACACGCGCGGGTCAATAAAATCGTCGTCAATGCGCCGGTACAATACATCCACGCGCTGCAACCCTTTGGTGGTGCGCATGCAGACATACCCGTTTTCGATCACTAAATCATTGCCTTCGACCAAATCCACGCCCATTTGTTGAGCCAGAAATGCATGCTCAAAATAAGCGGAATTATAGACCCCGGGCGTCAACACCGCCACGGTCGGATTAAATCCCCCGCCGGGTGCGCAATGCTTCAGCGTAGCCAGCAATTGACTGGGGTATTCATCCACCGGACGAATAGGCGACTGATGAAACACAACAGGAAAAGTACGTTTTAGCACTTGCCGGTTCGCCAGCACGTACGACACACCCGATGGACAGCGCAAATTGTCTTCCAGCACATAAAACAAGCCATCTTTGTCCCGCACCAAATCCGTGCCTGTGATGTGACACCAGATTCCGCGGGGCGGCTTAAGTCCCTGGCAAACGCTCCGGTAACTTTTGGCGGACAGAATCATGTCGCGCGGAATCACGCCGTCGGCAAGAATGCGCTGTTCGTTGTACACGTCTTCAATAAACAAATTCAACGCGTGAATGCGTTGCTTCAGGCCACGCTCAATGGTTTCCCATTCGCTTGCTTCAATAATGCGGGGAATAATATCAAAAGGGAAAATGCGTTCAGTCCCTTGATCCGCCCCGTAGACATTAAACGTAATGCCCATTTGCAGCAGCGTGCGCTCGGCGGCTGCTTGACGGCGGAGTAGTTCTCCATCGGATAGGGAAGCAATACGCTCAATCAGCAAACGAGCCCCAAGGCGGGGCTCCCCTGTCTCCGAAATCAGCTCATCATAAAAGCCGTCGGATTCGTAGCCATCAAACCTCATCACATCCCCCATGTACCCGGTGTCTCATTCTAAATCCTTGGTGTTCAAGTCTGTTATAGACTTCGTTACGCGCGACGGAATTGAACCATCGTGCTTTGGGGGTGACATGACCGTAGCGCATCAGGAAAATATTGCAAGCGCAAAGGCAAACCCAGAAGAAAGATCAGACTTCCGGCTATAAAACAAAAAAGATCAAACAAAAAACCACAGATTCCCACATGAATTAGATTGCCCGTGTGTTGGTTTACCTTTACTTTGTTGGGAAATTATTTGGATAACGAGGTTCTATATGCTTGCACTGCAACGACAACGCATCATTTTAAAAGCGCTGGAACAGGATGGCGCCGTAAAAGTTAGCGATCTTGCCAAGCAATTTGACGTCACGGAAGAAACGATACGCCGGGACTTGAGCATGCTGGAAAATGCAGGCCGCGTTACCCGCAGTCACGGCGGCGCGGTGATGACCCGGCTCGAAAAACACGAGATTCCTCATACCCAGCGCGAGATCACGAACCGGATGGCTAAATCGCGCATAGCCGAAGAAGCGTTGTCGCGGGTAAACGAAGGAGACAGCATGATTCTGGACGCCAGCTCGTCCGCGCTATTTCTCGCACAGTTACTCCCTGACATTCCGTTAACAGTCATTACAAACTCCGTGCCGATTGTGCAGGCGCTGTCGTCCCATAAATTAATCCGGCTAATTGCGGTAGGCGGTGAATTTTCTCGCGCGACAGTATCTTTTCAGGGCTCGCTGGCCGAAAACAACCTCATGGATTATCACGTAAACAAATTATTTTTCTCCTGCTGGGGCGTGGACGCGCAGCGAGGATTAAGCGATCCCAACGAATTCACGGCCCGGCTCAAACAGAAAATGCTCGGCATTTCAGACGAGCGGATTCTATTGGCCGATCACAGCAAATTTAACGTGCGCGCATTTTCCGTCATTGCGGATGTATCCGCAGTTACGGAAATCATCACCGACCACGAGACCCCCGAAACGCAATGTCAAACCGTGCGTGCATGTGGCGTGACGGTTACGTCTGTGGCCCCTTGGGAAACTAACGAATGAAATCATCCCCCCGCTATTACGTAGCTCTGGATCTTGGCGCCGGCAGCGGGCGCGCCATGCTTGGAACGTACGACGGCCAAGCATTATCGCTCGAAGAAATACATCGCTTCCCGAACGAGCCTGTCACGCTGCCCGACGGCCTGTACTGGAATGCGCTTCGTTTGTGGAAAGAAATAAATACAGGCGTGCTGCTGGCTGCGCAAAAAACAAACGGCGCGCTGGCCGGCATTGCCGTGGACACGTGGGGCGTGGATTACGCATTGCTGGACCATGCCGGACGTCTGCTGGCCAACCCGCATAATTACCGCGATCCGCGCACCGACGGCATGCTGGACGAGGCGTTTAAGCGCATGCCACGCGAAAAACTGTTTGGTTCAACCGGCATTCAATTCATGCAAATCAACACCGCGTTCCAATTGTTATCGCAAGCGCTGCATAACGATCCGGTATTTCCTATCGCCAAACACTTGCTGATGATGCCCGATCTTTTCGGGTATTGGTTCACCGGAAAGCATGTGGCCGAACGTTCTATTGCCAGCACCAGCCAGTGCTACAATCCCGTCACCCGCGCTTGGGCCACCGATGTGCTGGACGCGCTGGATATCCCGGCGCACCTATTTCCTCCCCTCGTGGATCCCGGCCATGTACTGGGTCCTGTGCGTCCTGAACTTGCGACGGAACTCGGCTTGACGGATACGCCGATCATTAATGTCGGCAGCCACGATACAGCCAGCGCTGTAGCGGCGGTGCCGCTAACCGGAGACGATGAAGCGTACTTAAGCTCCGGCACATGGTCGCTGCTCGGCGTGGAATGTCCCGACCCGGTCATTAATGCCGAGAGCTTGCGATACAATTTCACAAACGAAACCGGCGTGTGCAATACGATACGCCTGCTGAAAAATATTACCGGTTTGTGGATCATCCAGGAAATGAAGCGCGTATGGAACGCGGCGGGCGACCCTATAACGTATGACGACATGGCCGACCTCGCGCAAGCCGCCCCGGCGTTCAAGCATTTTATTGACAACGATGACCCGCTGTTTATGCAGCCGGGCGACATGCCTTCACGCATCGCGGAGTATTGTCAACGCACCGGCCAACCCATCCCTGCGGATCGCGGCGCAACCATTCGCGCCGCGTTTGAAAGCCTGGTATTTAAATATCGCTGGGTCGTCGAGTTGCTGGAAAAACTAACCGGTCGTTCTATCCGCACTATTATCATCGTGGGCGGTGGCACAAAAAATACGTTTCTAAATCAATGGGCGGCGACCGCTACCGGACGCGTGATCAAAACCGGGCCAACCGAAGCGACTGCGGCGGGGAATATCATGCTGCAAATGATGGCTACCGGCGCGTTGACGTCGCTGGAAGAAGGGCGCGCCATGATTCGCGCGTCGTTCGCCTCCACGTCGTTCGAACCGCAAGACACCGCAGCGTGGAACGCAGCCTACAGACGCTACCTCGACATCACCGGTCTCGCGTCCATGTAAGGAACAAGACGGGGCTATGGGCGCCGGTTTTTTGATGCCGCTTCGTTGCGCGCTGCGGGCGCGGACGAGACTTGGCCGGACTTTACCACAGCAACCCAAGCGCAGCCAGTGCCGTAACTGCCAGCACCAATCCGTTAAACAGCTTTTGCGGGATCACAGGCAATAACGTGTATCCGGCCAGAGCCCCCAGCAGAATCAATGGCACCATCGCAACATTCAACAGCAGCGTCTGCCCGGTAATCATGTCCAGATGCACATACAGCGGGACTTTGCTGGCGTTGACCACAAAAAAGAACCAGGCGGCGGTCCCGACAAATTGATGTTTGGGCAATGCGCGGCTCAAAAAATATAAATTCATGATCGGACCCGCAGCGTTGCCAATCGTCGTGGCAAACCCGGCGGACACACCGATACCGCCGACAAACAAAGGATGATGCGGCAGGCGGATCCAGTTCGCGCGCATACGAATCAACTCCAAAACCAGCAACCCGAGAATCAAAGCGCCTAGAAGCGGTCGCAGCGACTCATTATCCAGACGCGCCAGCACGAAACCGGCTACGATGCCGCCCAGGATCACATACGGAAGCAGACCCAGCAGTTTCCGCCATTGCGCATGACGCCGGTACAGAATAATCGCCGTCACATCGCCTACAATCAACATCGGGAGCAGAATACCCACCGACTCCCGGGCGGGAAATGCATGCGCCAATAACGGCACGACCAGAATGCCCAATCCCGGCACGCCGTTTTTGGCCAGCCCAATCAACACCGCCCCGGCCCCCGCCCAAAGTAGCGCCGGATCCATCAGGACGTCCCGGTCTCCCAGCATTCAAATTGGAGGCCCAAACTGGTGAAGGCATTAAAATCTTTATCGCGCGAGACCCAGACGCATGCATGCTCGATGGCGATAGCCGCGTGTTGCGCGTCGGAGACGGCTTTACCAGCGCTGGATGTCGTTCGGCATAATGACGACAGAACAGCCCAATGCCGGGGACCCGGCATCATCCAGTTGGCGTTTGGGCAGGTCATGAAAGCGTCCACCACCGAAAGCGCTTGCGCCAGCGGCGTCGGGCCGTTCGGAAACTTGGGGTTTGTCACCACCCGAACAAATCCACCCGCCACAAGTGGCGTCAACCCAAAGGAAGCGCCCCCACAGACGACGGATTCGAGCCTTTCACGATAATAGGAATGCGCCGCCTGATCCTCCCGGTGGGCATAAACCAGTATATTGACATCAAACAAGATCATGCGCGATAGCGTTCCGTTTCTTCAGCCACCATAAGGTGGTGCATTTCGGACGGCAACGTATTTGTAATCGCGGACACGCGAGGACGATAGGTGGGCATTTCAAAACAGATGTCTGCCGCTGGATCTCGCGACGGCCGAAACGCCTGCATCAAGGCCTCATTCACGACCTTGCTGACATTCGACCTGCTTTCAGCAGCCCGCTTCTTGGCCTCCAGAAAAAGCGCGTCGTTAATAATCAATGTTGTTCTCATATATATGCAGCATACATATGCAAACATAAAAATCAATAGCAAACTACACTTTGCTCATCATTTCCCAGACGCACACGTCGCTAATACGGTCGGGGTAGGTCAAGCTGACGCGCACATGCCGATGTCCTCTTTTTTCCAGCGCCAGACTCGCGGCTTGCAAAGCCAGCTCCCCTTTGTTGCAATCCTCGCTTAAATGCGCGAGGAAGACATGTCGCAATTCCGGGTGCGCGATTTCCGCCACGAGTTCAGCCGCGTGCTGATTGGATAAATGCCCTTGCCGCCCCAGAATGCGCTGCTTTAACGACCAAGGCCGCTCGGCGTCCTGCAATAACCGTTCATCGTGATTGGCCTCCACCACCAGCACATGACACGTTCGCAATCGCTCGCGGATCAATCCCGTGACCATGCCCATATCGGTGACCACGCCCACGCGCACGGCGTCATGCTGCACAATGAACCCGACCGGATCATACGCATCATGCGGCACGGAGAAAGGCTCCACATGCAAATCCCCCACCCGGAACGGATGGCCGGTTGTGAAAATATTCCACTGCAACGCCCGCAATTCGGGATTCCGTTCCAACGCGTCCACAGTGCCCGCATTCGCGTATAGCGGAATCCCGAAACGCTTTTGCAGCACGCGCAAGCCGTGGATATGATCGCTGTGCTCGTGACTGACACAAATGCCCCGGACCTGATCCGGCGTAACGCCAATTTCCGCCAGGCACGCCACCGTGCGGCGCGCGCTTAACCCCGCATCCACCAGCATGCCGTTTTCCGGCGTCCCGATATACGTGCAATTGCCGCTGCTGCCGCTTGCTAAAATACAAATCCGAATGCTCATATCGTTCCGATTGTGGCAAACACAGGCAAGGACACGCAATCGGAAAGTTCCAACACGTGCATTCCGCCCCCGGAAACACGTCCAAGGCCTGTGCCCCCCGGCGATGATTTCTCTTGTCAACACAAGCGAGGACGGGCATCATGCGCCGGATTTTCAGCAAAAGATTACGCGTTGGGCAGAGAGGATTAGGTTATGTATACGGCTTCAGATTTACGCAAAGGACTAAAAATTGAAGAAAACGGCGACCCGTATGTCGTCACCGAATTTCAATTTGTAAAACCCGGCAAAGGGCAGGCGCTGTACCGGTGTCGCATCAAAAACATTAAGACAGGGGCGTCTTTTGAAAAGACATACCGGTCCGTGGATAAAATCGGCAAACCCAACCTCGAAGAACGCGAAATGATTTATTCGCATCCCGAAGGCGATCAATACGTTTTTATGGACAAGGACTCGTACGAGCAATTTCCAATCCACGCGGACGTGTTAGGGGATCAGCGTTATTTTTTGATTGATGACATGGAAGTGTCCGTCCTGTTCCATAACGATTTGCCGATCGAAGTATCGTTGCCTTTCTTCATCGAGAAAGAAGTCGTAGACACGGAACCCGGCGTGCGCGGCGATACCGCCACCAATGTAACCAAACCCGCCAAAATTGATAACGGCTACGAAATTCTTGTGCCGCTGTTTATCAACCAAGGCGACATTGTTCGCATTGATACCCGCACCGGCAAATACGCGGATCGCGTATCCAAAGGCTAAGCGCGTTGGCCGGGGCACGTCCCATGGGTTCCGAACGCGAACGATTGCAGGCCATGCAGCCCGCTTTGTTGCACCGCGCGCGTGTTCTGCAGGGCATCCGGCGCTTTTTTGCCGAGCGGGATTTTCTTGAAGTCGAGACGCCTGTGCATGTGGCTGCCCCCGCGCAGGAAACACATATTGACGCAGAGCCAACCGAAAGCGGGTACTTGCGCACTTCGCCGGAACTGCATATGAAACGCATGCTGGCCGCCGGGTATGAACGAATCTATCAACTCGGCCCGTGTTTCCGGCGCGGCGAACGCGGGGCTCTGCATCATCCCGAATTTTGCATGCTGGAATGGTATCGCGCAGGGACAGACTATCTGGGCATTCTCGAAGACACGCGCGCGCTGCTTGTTTCCCTTGATTCTGTTTTTGATGTTGTTTGGAAACGGGTCACCGTGGAACAGGCGTTTGCGCAATGGGCCGGGTGGAATCCGGTGGAGACCTATGATGCCGACCGTTTTGATCTTGATCTCGTGGAACGGGTCGAGCCCGCGCTGGCGCAGTTTTCCGAGCCGGTTATTCTGACCGATTATCCGGCCGAGGCAGGCGCCTTGGCCCGGCTGAAACCGGGTGATACGCGCGTGGCGGAACGATGGGAGCTTTATTGGAAAGGGGTGGAACTTGCCAACGCATATTCCGAATTAACCGACGCCGTGGAACAAGATCGGCGGTTCGAGCAAGCCGCGCAGGAGCGCACACGCCTGGGCAAACCCGTGTATCCGCTTGACCAGGATTTTATGGACGCGCTCCGCGCCGGACTTCCTCCCTGCGGCGGCATTGCCCTCGGCGTAGACCGCCTGGCCATGACGCTTTTTAACGCCACATCCCTTTCCGCCCTGCTTCCTTTTCGCTGATCAAGATTGACTATCACGGAAAATGGTTTCATAAAAGTGCCGCATGAAAAAATCCAATGTCATTCGATCTGCTGTTTCCGCCCACACCAAGCGATTTGGCGTTGCGCCCACGTCCACGGCCTGGGCGCCCGGACGTATCGAAGTGCTGGGCAATCATACGGACTACAATGAAGGCACTGTTTTTTCCGCTGCCATTGATCTCGGGCACTGTTTCTGTCTCTCGCCATCCGACACGCCCGGCATTCGCTTGCTGGCGGTGGATGTGAATAAAGTGGCTTCGTTCGAGGTCAAAGACATTTCTAAAGTGCCGGGCTATAACTGGGCGAATTACGTTAAAGGTTCCTTTTATTTTATTCAGGAGCGTATCGGAAAGGCCATAGACGGGCTGGACTGCACGTTTTTCGGATCCATTCCCATGGGCGCGGGTCTCTCCAGTTCCGCCGCTTTGGAAATCGCGGCGTCGTATGCGGTGTTGCATCATCTGGATGTTGATTTGGATCGCAAAGATATTGCCGTGCTTGCCCGCCGCGCCGAACATGAATTTGCCGGGACGAACTGCGGCTTGCTGGATCAATTCTCAAGCATATTCGGACGCGAACACGGGTTGATTCATTCCGATTTCCGCACGCTTGACGTCACTTCGGTTGGACTACCGGCGGACATCTCGTTTCTCGTGGTGAACCCGCACGTCAAACACAGCCTGTCCGAATCCCCGTACAACGAGCGCCGGGAACGCTGCGAGCAGGCGGCGGAGCAACTGGCGGCATTGCTGCCGCATCCCGTGAACGCATTGCGCGATGTATCGCCCGAGGAATTTAAGCAATTGCGCGAACAAATTGACCCGGCAGCAGCCAAGCGCGCCGCGCATATCATTGGCGAAATTAATCGCGTGGAACGCGGGGTGGAATATCTGAAACAATGGAATATCGAAGGGTTTGGCTCGTTGTTATACGCGTCGCACCAAAGCTCGATAGAACATTTCGAGAACTCATGCGCGGAACTGGACATCGTGGTGGAAGCTGCGCGACACGCGGGCGCGCCCGGCGCGCGCTTATCCGGCGGCGGATTCGGTGGCAGCGCTATTGTGCTTGTGTATGACGAAAACGCCGATGACATTTCCGCCGGCATTATGGACTATTGTCGCGCCAAAGGACTCAATCCGGACATCCTCACCGTGACTCCTTCCTCAGGCGCCGCGATTATTTAAAACCGCCCACTTCTTACTTCCCACTTCTTACTTCTTACCTCCTACTTACCACTTCTTACTTCCTACTTCTTACTTCTTACTTCTTACTTCCTACTTCTTACTTCTTACTTCCTACTTCTTACTTCTTACTTCCTACTTCTTACTTCTTACTTCTTACTTCTTACTTCTTACTTCCTACTTCTTACTTCTTACTTCCTACTTCTTACTTCTTACTTCTTACTTCCCACCCCCCTCATTCCACGCCCGGATGCAGTCGTCCACATCGAGGGTGTACTGGGTGTTACAGAAATGGCAGCGGACCACTACGGGTTCTTGTTTCTGTACAATCTCCACGCGGTCGGCGTAAGGCAACGACCGCAGCACTGCGCTCATTTTACCGGCATTGCAGGTACAGCGGAAAGTCGGCACAGGCCCCACGGTCCGTGTCCATGCATGCTCTGTTTTCTCTTCGCGCGTCAGGGTATGCAGCACGTAGTCCATGTGCTGATCGGGTTCCGTTTCGCTGGCAAGCAAACCCCGCACTTCGGCGGTGTCCAGCCGCAGACGTACGCGCTGGAAACTTTCCAAATCGCATCCGGGAAGCGCTTGCAACAACAATCCCCGGCAAAGTCGCACAGGACGTTCCGGTTGATCTGAAAAAGCGACCATAACCGTTGCGCTGGATTCGACTTGATCGCTCATGCACAAAAAAGCCATCAAATCATCCACGGCATCCAGAAAACACGCTTCCACGGTGCCCGATGCGGTTACCGTGCCGCCCCGGCTGCGCACGACTTGCACATGGCCTGCCTCCCCAAACAACGATGACGAATCGCCTGCATCGCCGGGTTGCGCCGGGGAAACCAAACCGCGCACGGTGCCATCGGCTCCTGCATCGGCTATAACGGTTCGTAAAATGCCTTCGTAGCCCCACCGCACATTGATCCGGTCCCGCGCATCGCCGCCGGTCGCCACCAGCACACCTGCTGTTAAAGCGCGCGACAATATATGCGCGCCTACGGGGTCGTTGTTATGGCGAAGCACGGCGTCATTGCATAGTCCGGCGGTCAACGCATAATGGTAGGCTATTTCCAACCCCTCCATGCGGCCGGAAACAAGCATATCGGGCGTCATGAGCGAGGGTCCGTGCTCTTGAGCGTAGCGGCTATTTTCTTTTTGGCGTCCGCAGGCAGACGCAAGTGTTCGGGTGGCGTATCTTCCTGCTCATGCTTCAGGTAATGGCGTGTCGCGTCCTGCATCATCATCACGTAACGATTAAAAAAACCGCAAACAGGGCAAATAGCCGCATGCAACCGCAAAGCCCATCGCTTGCGAGGCGGCAAATCCCAATATTTGCCATCCGCCAATGCCTGCGAAACTTGTTTACACCGCCACATTTGCCAACCCTTTAGTTTTCTTGATCCAGTTTTTTTCCAAACACGTTTTCAATTGATTTCGCGCCCGATATAAGATGACCCATAAGTACGTCGGGTTTACACCCAGCTCCTGACAAATTTCTTCCGTGGATAACCCTTCCAATTCTTTTAACGTAAACGCGAGGTTTTGTTTTTCGTCCAATCCGGCCAAGCAGGTCGAAAAAATATCCCAAAACTCCTTTTGCTCAAAAACCTTGCGCGGATTAAACTGCCATTTGGGAGGACGCCAGTGAGGAATACCGGATTCTTTGAATAACAAACTGTCTTCAAAGCCTTCGGGTTGAATATCATCTATTTTCACTTCGCGCGCGGCTTTGCGCAAATAATCTATTAATTTGTGTCTGAGAATGCCCATTAACCATGAGCGTTCGGACGACCGTCCCTCAAACCGTTTCTGGGCTTTCATCGCGGCCAGAAACGTTTCCTGTACCAAATCCTGCGCCACGGCGTGGTCTTTCAAACGCACATACGCATACCGGTATAGCATATCGCCATGCTGCGTCACCCATGCATCGGGATCAATAGTTCGTTCGTCCGTGGTCATAACACTCCTGCCCTTTAAATGCTTTTTGAAACGCCATCTTCCGTGTACCGGATTTCGTACATGTCTTTCCGCCGGTCATTCCAGTTCTGGGTTGTCCCGCGATAGCGATGACGGCGCAACAGTTCCAAATCCACATCCTGAATGACAAAGGTCTCGATATTCGGGGTGCTTTCCGCCGCTATCGCATCGCGACTGAAAGGAAAATCCGCTGGCGTAAATATGCCCGACTGCGCGTAATGAATGTCCGCGTTGTTTACAAACGGCAAATTGCCTACACACCCCGCCACTGCCACATACATATGGTTTTCGACACACCGCGCCAGGGCACAGTGCCGTACCCGAAGGTACCCGTGCCGTTCGTCCGTATTAAACGGCACAAACAATATTTGCGCGCCTTTCTGCGCGGCAATGCGCGCGAGCTCGGGAAATTCAATATCGTAACAAATCATAATCGCCACACGTCCGCAATCGGTGTCGAACACACTGATTTTATCCCCGCCATTTACGCCCCACCATTTCCATTCAGCCGGGGTTACATGGATTTTTTTCTGTGTATGAATGGATCCGTCACGAAGAAACAAATAGCCGATGTTATACAGCGACTCTTCTTCGATCGCGAATTGGGAACCGCCGACAATATTGATATTGTACCGTATGGCATATTCACTGAACATTTCCAGGTATTGCGGAGTGAATTCCGCGAGTTTACGCGCGGCGTCACCGGGCCGTTTTGTATCGCAAAACGATAGCAATTGCGTGGTAATTAATTCCGGGAACAGAACAAAATCGCATTTATAATCCGAAGCGGTATCCACAAAAAAGCCGCAGTTTTTGCGAAAATCATCAAAGTTATCTATCGTCCGCATTTGGTACTGCACCGCCGCAATGCGCACGACTTGCACCGGGCGGATAGCCCGTTTTTTGTAGGGGCGGTAATCCACATTGGTCCACTCAAGGTAACTGGCCCAGCCCGCGCTGTCTTCGTCGGACGGCATATAATCGGGAATCAGGCGTTTAAGCTCAAACCCGTTGGCAAGCTGCGTGGTCAAGACCGGATCATACAGGGTTTTATCTTCGACATTTTCCACATATTCGTGGGCAGTCATCTTGTCTTTATGTTTATGAAAATTCGGGATGCGCCCGCCAATCACAATGCTTTTCAAGTTGCGTTCGCGCACCAGATTTTTGCGCGCTTCGTACAGGCGCCGGGCCAATTTCATGCCGCGGAAATCCGGATGGACCATGATTTCAATGCCGTACAGCGTGTCCCCGTTCGGATCGTGGTTGGTGATGGAACCGTTGTCGCTAATTTCTTTCCAGTTATGCCAGTCCGAATATAAGTCAAAATCCACAATCAAGCTTGTGGCAGACGCGGCGATTTCGCCATCCACTTCCACGCAGAATTGCCCTTCCGGGAAATGCTCCAACTGGCTGTCGAATTGCGCGCGGGTCCACGGATCCATGTTGGGAAAACACATGTGTTGCAACGCAACAATACGATCAAAATCATCCGCGCGAATGTTGCGCAGCACAATTTTACTTTCAAATTCAGTTAAATCTATGTGATCAGACATATACAAAACATAACGCAAAACAGGATGGCCTGTCATGGGAAAAACAAAAGGGCTTACACCCGCTTCTTAAACCGTCCGCCCGCGAGACCCATGATTTGCAAAGCAATAAAAGGCAACATAGCAAGCCAAAGCACAGGGCCGGCGGCATCACCCATCATAGCGGGGGGCCAAGCGGGATGCCCGCTGCGATACGAAAGCGCCAGCCCCACGCCCAGCGCGCCTATCGCACCCGCGGTGAGCCCGATTACGCGACGCCAAGACCACGACGCGGCGGAATCAGCTTCCGCGCAAGGATCACACCACGCGCCGCAATGAGGAAGCACATCCCGCATGGCGCCCCGGTAAATAATGACGCCCAGTACGCCAAGGAAAAGCGCATGATGAATTAACGCAACCATGGCGACATACGCAAACGGATACCAACGCAAGGCGTCCGCGCCCAGCGCGGTCCACGTCGCGTACAGGACACAACCCGGTCCGGCCACCATCACAAACCGGAATGCAGGCGCCCACCCCATAGGCGGTTCCCGGGTCATGCTACCCCATCCCGACGCGGCACACCACAACGCGCGCGCGCTCCATGCATACAGCATGGCGCCGATCGCGCGGAACACAGCTCCCGCATCCCCCATGCCCGCCAGCGCGTCCCCGGCAAGGGACGCTAACGCAACCGCCAAGAATGCAGGCGGTCCCCACATCACGCCGAACAACGGGATCAAAGGCGACGCTGGCTCAAAAGGCACGGCATGAGGAATATATTGCACAAACAAAAACGGCGCGCGCGCCAGCACTAAGACGCCAAACGCCAAACCAAACCACAACGCGCACACACGCGCGCCGCGCGGCTCTGACTGAATAAACCTCATAAGATTAACATCGCATCGCCGTAACTGAAGAACCGATATTCTTCACGCACGGCTTCGCGATACGCCTCCAACATAAATTCGCTTCCGGCTAACGCGCACACCATCATCAACAACGTAGAGCGAGGCAAATGAAAATTCGTCAGCATCGCGTCCACCGCGCGGAATGTGTACGGCGGATAAATAAATAAATCCGTACGGCCTTCATCCGGCGTCAACCTCTGATGCCGGGCCATAACCGACTCCAGCGTACGCACCGACGTACTGCCCACGCCGACAATACGCCCGCCACGCGCGCGGCACGCATTTAATGACTCCGCTGTTTCAGCCGGAAAATGATATCGCTCTTCATCCATCACGTGTGCTTCCACGTGCTCAACACTGACAGGCCGGAATGTGCCGATTCCGACGTGCAGCGTCACATAGACCCGCTCCACGCCGGCCTTATCCAGCCGATCAAACAATGCAGGCGTAAAATGCAACCCCGCCGTAGGCGCGGCGACCGCGCCTGGATGTCGGGCATAAATGGTTTGATAACGGTCCCGATCTCGCGCGGATTGCATTTGTTCCGCATTTTTACGATGAATGTAAGGAGGAAGCGGCGTCAACCCTACATCGTCCAACACCTCATACAAAGGTTTTTGCGACTCGAAACGAACGCGCGCGCGCCCTTTTTCGCCCTCTTCCAACATAACCGCGCACAACATCCCTCCTCCAAAAAACATGCGCGCGCCCGGCGCTGGCCTCCTCGAAGCCCGCAGCAGCACTTCCCATTCCGAGGGATTAGCCAGCGGCTCCAGCAATAAAAGCTCGACCTGCCCGCCTGTGCCTTCTTTTACACCCAGCAATCGGGCGGCAATCACCCGCGTATCGTTTAATACCATGACATCACCGGCCCGCAGATATTCGGGGAGGTCCCGCACACGGCGATGCTCCAAGCGCTTTTCCGCGCGATGCACAACCATTAAACGGGCTTCATCGCGTTGCGTTGCGGGTTCCTGCGCAATCAAGCGCTCCGGCAAATCGTATGTAAAATCGGAAACATTCATCGTTTTGAACTAATATTGAATATACATGCAATCCCTATTGACGACTTCATCGCATGCTGTGTAATATACCAATATAAATACGAATAGCTAGGCTGCGATTACCGGGCGGTCCGGTCCAGCGGCTGGCATGGGAGAACCTAGATGAAGAGTTTGAAAATTCGCAAAAAACGCACTGCGTTTACCCTCGTTGAGCTGTTGGTCGTAATCGCCATTATCGCCCTGCTAGTCGCGATTGTGTTGCCCGCGATCAATCGCGCCATGCTTCGTGGCCGTGTGCTACGGACAACCGCTGATGCCACCACTATTTGGAAAGGCATTATGATGAAAGAAACGTCGGATATCTATCTGGCGACAGCTTCGTCTTTCCCCGATGGCGAAACCGATACCCGCGAGTATTTTGTGGGTCTTGTTACCAATAATGTCTTGAATGTGGCATGGTCATTCTTCGCGGCCCCGGGCATCGAGCCGGCGGAAACTGAAAATGAATTTCTAACAACCCCGGATCACAATGCCTGGCGTGTGGTAGATGAATCCGAAAACATACCCGAAACCGCCCCGCTGATCATGACGCGCAATTTGACGGGGTACGATACCCTGTCTTCCACCCGGCCCACGATTCCGGATGATTTGACGCTTGTGCCGTTCCGTGATCAGGCTTTCGTATTTGTCACACGCGGTGGCGCCGGATTCGGGCTGTCCGGTGATCAGTTGACCCAGAGTCAATTCGACCAGTTGTTTGTCCCCGTGGACAGCCAAAACCAGGCGATTGGAAACACGATTCTGGATTATTAATCGCCTTGTGACGATTGCTTAACCAGCAAAGCCTTTTACCCTCGTGGTAGAAGGCTTTGTTTTTTATAGTCGGGTTTTTTACGGAGGAACTTCCATGTGCGGTATTGTAGGTTATATCGGCAAAAACAATTCAGTTGATTTCCTTGTTGATGGATTAAAACGACTTGAATACCGGGGATACGACTCGGCCGGGCTCGCGGTGCATACGCAAGACGGTCTGACTGTGCGTAAATGTGTCGGGCGTCTGGCCGCGCTCGAGGATAGCTTGCACGATCACGCGCTTGAAGGCTGTCCCGGCATCGGGCATACGCGCTGGGCCACACACGGGGAACCTTCTGAAATCAATTCCCATCCGCACCGCGACGCGTCGGGCCGTATCGCGGTCGTACACAACGGCATTATCGAAAACTATCAGGAACTCAAGCAATCCCTGCAAGCAGAAGGACGCACATTCCTTTCACAAACCGATACAGAAGTTATTCCCCATCTCATTGCGTCCGAACTCGATCATGGCGCGCCGTCATTTGAAGAGGCTTTTCTGCGCGCGCTGCGCAAATCGCGCGGCGCGTATGCGCTTGGTGTGCTTTTTGCGGACGAACCCGACACCGTATATGCGGCGCGCCTCGGCAGTCCGTTGATTATCGGTATCGGCAAAGACCAGTATTTCATTGCCAGCGATGTGCCCGCGATTGTGCATCATATTCAGGAAGTTATTTATCTGCGGGACGGCGAAATCGCCTTGCTTCGCCCGGACGGCGTAACCATCAAAGACCTCGATGGCAACGGAGTGACCCCGGAAATCAAGAAAGTGGATATGGCGCCGGAAGCCGCTGAACGAGCCGGCTTTGAGACTTTCATGCTGAAAGAAATGCACGAACAACCGCGCGTGCTGCGCGCGTTGCTGTCCAAACACACAACAGATCAGCACGGCATCCATATGCCTGATTTCGGGTTTAGCGACGATTACCTGCAAATTCTGCGACGCATTATGATCGTAAGTTGCGGCACCGCGTATCACGCCGCTATGTATGGAAAGCTGTTACTCGAAAAAATCACCGGGCTAGCTGTCGAAACCGATTTAGGCAGTGAATTCCGATACCGTTCCCCGCGTATTGAGCGGGACACCTTGTTTGTGGGGGTATCGCAGTCCGGGGAAACCGCGGACACTCTGGCATCCGTGCGTTTGGCGCGGGAAATGAAATGCAAAGTTTTTTCCATTTGCAACGTGCCCGGCAGTTCGCTTGTGCGTGAAAGCGATTCCGTGTTTTACACCGGGGCAGGCCCGGAAATCGGGGTGGCGTCCACCAAAGCCTACACAGCGCAGCTCATGGCTTTTGCGCTTTTCAGCCTGCATGTGGCCCGTGTGCGCGATGAATTATCGGATGAACACGCGCGGGAAATGATTAAAAGTTTAATGCAAATTCCCGACGCGATTCACTACGTCCTTGAACGCGCGGAGCAGATTCGCGTCATTGCCGACAAACATCACGACGGTCCCAGCGCCTTGTATCTTGGACGTCGCTTTAACCATCCTACCGCTCTCGAAGGCGCGCTGAAAAACAAAGAAATATCGTACCAGCACGCCGAAGGGTATGCGGCGGGCGAAATGAAACACGGCCCGATCGCGTTGATCAACGAATATCTGCCGGTCATTTGTATTTGCACCAAAACCGAAGACGAAGTGTACGAGAAAATGATCTCGAACATGAAAGAAGTGGAAGCGCGTCACGGACGCATAATTGCCATCGCGACGGACGGCGATACTGAAGTGCAAAGCTTTGCGGAAGATATCATCTACGTACCTGAAACACGCGAGGAATTTTCCCCGCTTGTCACCGTGGTAGCGCTCCAATTGCTTGCCTATTACGCCGCACAAGCCCGGGGCACGGATATTGACAAACCCCGCAACCTGGCAAAAAGCGTGACCGTGGAATAGGAGAGAGGAAAGTAGGTGTTAGAAGTAAGAAGTAGAAAGTAAGAAGTGGGAAGCGGGAAGTAACCGCGAGATTGAATAGCAGGGATTAAAGCAATGGAATTTGCCGAATCGTATCGCGATTTAGTTGTACACAAAAAAGCACGCATGTTGGCAAAAGATATTTATCAATTTACAATCTCCTTGCCCGCCAACGAAGAGTATTCCCTGAAAGACCAAATACGACGATCTTCACGCAGTATCGGCGCACAAATCGCGGAGGCATGGGCAAAAAGAAAATATGAAAAACATTTTGTCAGCAAATTAAGCGATGCTGATGCAGAGCAAACCGAAACACAGCACTGGATGGACATAGCATTGGATTGTCGCTATCTTACCCCGCATGACTATCAAGCATTTATTGAGCGACTCGAGGAAATCAATCGTTTATTGCACGGCATGATGAACAAAGCACATTTATTCTGCAACCCATCGAGAATGATCAGAGAAGAGCGAGCTGTTTACTACTGTTCCCCTACAACCTAAATCTACACCTTATCACTTCCTACTGCTGACTTCCCACTTCTTACTTCTTACTTCTTACTTCTCACTTCTCACTTCTTACTTCTTACTTCTCACTTCTTACTTCTTACTTCTATGTCAAAATTCATCATCCAAGGCGGACTTCCCCTTAACGGCGTCTACAAGCCGCTAGGCAACAAAAATGCCGTGTTGCCTATGCTGGCTGCTTCGTTGCTGACCGAGGAACCCGTCACGTTGCATCATGTGCCTTGGATTGATGACGTGCGTGTTATGTTGGATTTGCTTGAGGATCTAGGCGTACAGCTTTCCATTCATGAACGCAGCATCACGCTTTGCGCAAACAACCTGCGCAAACGCCGCTTAAATCAAGCGATGTGCAAACGCGTGCGCAGCTCTATTCTGCTCGCGGGTCCGTTGGTTGCACGACACGGGGAAGCCACCTTGTATCCGCCCGGCGGCGATATCATCGGGCGACGCCGCGTGGATACTCATTTTGACGGACTTCAAGCGCTCGGCATTCAAGCGCGCGCCGGGCAGACGTACCGGCTTAAACGCACAGCGGCGTTCAAAGGCGCGGACATGTTGCTGGACGAAGCCAGCGTTACAGGGACGGAAAATCTTTTAATGGCCGCCACGCTGGCGCCGGGTCGAACCACAATTTATAACGCGGCCTGCGAACCGCATGTGCAGGATTTAGCGACGTTATTAAACGCCATGGGCGCGCGCATTGAAGGCATAGGCACTAATCGTATCAGCGTAACAGGCGTCAAAACCTTGCGCGGCGCGGACTACGTTGTGCAACCCGACCATATTGAGCTCGGCAGCTTCATGGCAGCCGCAGCCTGCACCGGAGGCCGGTTGGAGGCGCTTTATGCCGATAAGCATTATTCCTTGCGGATATTGGAACGGGTTTTCGAGCGTCTTGGCATACGTTGGAAAACCACGCGCAAAGGCATTGTATTACAACCCGGCCCCCTCCGCATCAAAACCGATATAGGATTGGCTATTCCAAAAATTGAAGACGGTCCCTGGCCGGCCTTTCCTTCCGACTTGATGAGCGTCGCTATTGTGACGGCCACACAGACCGAAGGGTCGGTTTTGTTTTTCGAAAAAATGTTTGAGAGCCGCATGTATTTTGTGGATCAACTCATTTCCATGGGCGCGCGCATCGTGCAGTGCGATCCCCATCGCGTGGTCGTGCATGGCCCTTCCCCGCTTCACCGGGCGCACATGGCCACTCCCGATATCCGCGCAGGCATGGCGCTGTTGATTGCCGCGTTGTGCGCGAAAGGACGCAGCACCATCGAAAACGCAAGCATTATTGACCGTGGCTACGAACGCATTGACGACCGGTTACGCGAACTGGGCGCCGACATCGAACGCGTAGACTAAAAAGCGGGAACAATTCCCTAGGCCGGGTCGGATGGGCCAGCCCGGTACACGCGACCGGTTACGCGCAGCACATCTTCCAGCGTGGTTTCTCCGGCCAACGCCATACGCCACCCTGTTTTACGCAACGGGGCGACTCCCTGTTCTACGGCCCGCCGCATCATCAGCGAACTAGGGGCCCGGTCAATAATCATAGACCTGAATTCATCGTCAATGATCAGCGCTTCGTACATAGCCCGGCGTCCGAGATATCCGGTAAAGCGGCAATAGGGACATCCTTTTCCTTTCCACACCCGTAACGGCTCGGTCCAGTCGGGGAACCAATGACGCACTTCCGCGTGGTACGCGGCGTCCAGTTTCATTTCTTCGCGGCAATGCGGGCAAATGCGTCGAATCAACCGCTGGGCGACAATGCCCTGCAAACTAGAGGCCACTAAATACGGTTCAATTCCCATATCCACAAGGCGCATAGCCGAGCTCGCGGTGTCGTTGGTATGCAGCGTGCTCAACACCAAATGTCCCGTGAGCGCCGCGCTTACGGCAATATCGGCGGTTTCATCGTCGCGGATTTCGCCCACCAGAATCACATCGGGATCATGCCGCAAAATCGAACGTAATCCACTGGCGAAAGTAAACCCGATCGCCGGTTGGACTTGCAACTGAGTCACGCCGCGGATCTGGTATTCCACGGGGTCTTCAATAGTGATGATTTTCCGCTCGCGGTCGTTCAGCATTGCGAGCCCGGCATACAAACTCGTTGTTTTCCCGCTGCCCGTCGGCCCGGTAAACAACATGAGACCATGGGGACGATGAAGCAATTCTTCAAATTCCTCCCGCTGGCCCGGTTCCAACCCCAGCTCGTCCATGCGCAGGAATGTGGCTTCGCGGTTCAAAATACGCAATTGAACGGACTCCCCATAACGGATCGGCAACACCGAGACCCGTATATCAAACGATTGATCATCCAGCGTCATTTCCATACGTCCGTCTTGAGGCAACCGACGTTCGGCAATGTTTAATTGCGCCATGACTTTCAGGCTGGAGATAATGGCTTTCTGATATTTTTCGATGCCGCGCGGGAGCGGCGCGTCATACAACACGCCGTCAATACGATACCGGATACGCAAACGATCCTCTTCCGGTTCGACATGAATATCCGTGGCATTGCTGCGAATCGCGTCGCGCATAATATCATTTACAAGCGCGGGAATCCCCTGCGCTTCACCGGCATCGCTGTCGGTGCGCGCTGCTTGCAGGCCGGACGCGCTTTCTTCCAGATCAAGAAACGTGCTGATGCCAATGCCGTAGTAATGCGTAATGCATTCTTCCATCTCACGCGGGGTGCATAACATCCATCCAATGGGCCGACCGAGAATCACCCGCAACTGAGCTTCTTCTTCGGGATCGCGCACGTGGTCGGTGGCCAACACAACCTGACTGTGATGCAACGAAAGGGGCATAATGCGGTAATGCACGGCGGCGCGCGCAGGCACTGCATCGAGGGCTTCCTGGCTGATATGCGCCGTCTGGGCATCAAAGCGTGGAAGACGTGTCAACGCGGCCAGACGCATGATCAATTCTTCTTCGGTAAGCAAACCTTCCTCGACCAGGAGGCGTTCAAGCGGCTTTTTTTTCCATGCCGCGTGCTGCTCATAGTCATGGGATGCATCGCGGGTCATGCGTCCTTCCTCGATACATTGATCCAGCAAACGCGCGCGCAAAACCGGCAGCGAGCGATACCCCTCCAATGCGTGTTCCGCGCTCATGGGATAATCACCTCTGTTTCAAGCCCTTCCCGCAATATATGCTCGATTTTCCCGTGCATAAAAATGACGCGGTCAGGTTCAATCGCTTTTAACTGCAATCCTTCAAACCGATCATCCACGCGCATCACTTTTTCCACGCCGAGTTCCGGCGCGGACACAATTACAGTTGGCGGCCCCATCAAGCGCAAAGCTCCCCGGTACACCAATCGTAGGGTGCGCGGTTCCGGTGCGGGTTCAGGTTCAGGCTCCGGCTCGGGCGGCTTTTCCGGCGGCGCAGGCGGTTCGTCCGGTGGCGGCGTTTCCGGTTCGGTCATCCGTTCAATGGTACGGGTTAAACGGTGTTGAAGAATCAAACGCCGGTGATGAGGGGAGACAAAAGGATTTGTACGATTGGTTATGGCGCCGGCTACGTTCCAAGGGGACACAGCCGCTCCGTTGGTCCACGCCAGCGAGTCCCATTCTTTGTACGACACCCCGGCATGCGTGGGCGCGGACAAATCCAACAGGAACCGCAACATCACAATAAAAAAACACACGCAGGCCACCGCGCATAAATAGCGTGTGTTCATCCGTAACATCAGATGGGTTAAAGGAGTGCTCATTCGTACATCGTCCAATCCTCTTCGTCTTCGCTATATTCCGGTGTCGGATCAGGTTGAACCGGACGGGCGCCAAAAACCAGACCCGCCCACTCCGCGCGGACGCGGACCCGGTCCGGATCGTCGGGGGACAAACTCGTCATACTGAAATGGCGCAACGAAAAAAATGCGTTTTGATTACCAAGGAGTTCCATCAGTTCGAGCCACGTATCATACCCGCACAAGAATTGAACAAACACAGGATAAAACGTCACCGCGCTGTATTCTTCATCCTCAATTTCAATCATAGACGGAGATAATGCCTGCACATGCTCTACCACCAGCACGCCCGCTTCCATACATTTTTCCAATAGCAACACCACGGTCGCCAACTGGCTTAATCTTTTTTCCGTGTCTTCATCGGCGGCAATGGTTTCGGGTATGCCGAGATCGGCGGGAAGCTCAATGCCTTGTTCCATCGCTTTATTGGCAATGCGTTGGCGCGCTTCAAACAAAGCCACTTTGAAATCAATGCGGCCTTCAATAGACGTAGATACAAATTCCGTGAGCGCCGCGCCCCGGCGGAATGTTGTTAATTCGCGGGCCCGCGCCCATTCCGTTTCCAAACGCGCTTCCAGGGATTGCTCGCGCATAAGCCGCACATTCAGCGGCTCGGTGTCCGGCGTTGCCCGGAAAGAGTCAATTAACGCATTATTTTCCCGGATGCGGCTATCGGCGCGCGCCGCTTCCTGACGAAGCGGTAGGATGCCCAATAAGACCACAAGCAAAATAAATACAACCGTGCCAAGCAACATCCACGGCAGATAACGCGCGGGCGTGTATGGAGGAGGGGAAACGCGGATCATGGCCCTCCTCCCGTCATTTCCACTTCCAGGGCAAACCGCCGCGCGCCTTTGTCCATCCAGGCAAAAGGCTTGCTCCAGTGCGGTTGTATTTTGTCGTCAGCCAGCAAATCCACATTCACTACAAATGGATACGCCCGCAAAGCTTCGATCATCGCCCGCACGGTAGATAAATCGTCCAACGGGGTGTATCCTTCCAATACAACATAGCGCAACGGATCAACAACTGATGACGGCGACTCGGCTTCGACGGGAAAAGACGCGGGCTTCGTATAGGAAGCTACATCGCCGACAAACACAAACCAATCGTCAGGGGCGCGGGTATCCGCAACCGCGCCCATCAACGCGCGCACGGCCTGATTATTGCGCGCCGCGTGGCGCAGCGGCAGCACTTGCTGGCGCAGTTGCGCATTACGTTCCTGTAAACGCGCCCGGTCTTCTTCCCATTGCTGCAATTGTTTCACCCAGATTTCCTGCTCGGCCAGCAACCGGGTTTTGGCGCGCATGTCCCGGTGCGTATTAACAAGCGCAAGCACAGCGGCCAGACATAACGCCAGACACGTAATCATCCAGTAACGCGATTGACGCCGTTCGTTTTCCACGGCTTTGATGCCCGGAGGCAGCAAGCTCATGTGCGAACGGCTTCTTCGAATGCCCATCCAAGCCAAGCCAATCGCGGTAACGTAAGAGCCAGCGTCCGGCAACGATGGTATTACAGGATCGTGGAGTTCAAGTTCCATGACTTCGCTAATCCGGTCCCGTTGCTCTGCGGCCAACGGATATCCCCCAGTCAACGCCAACGCTCCGGGCCGTTCCAGTGCATGCTCGTATTGCACATTAAACGCGCGATACGCCGAATGAATTTCTTCGAGCCACTGCACAAAATAAGGACGCTCGCGCGGAGGCAATCCCTCATGCTCTTCGGCGTTTAAGTGGCGTTCGCCGATGGAGATGCGGCGATAATGCAAAAGAGCATGCCCGTACGCCACCATAAATTCCGTGCCTTCCGGACCGATATCCAACCCGATCACGGGCTGAAGTGATCGCGGCAGGATACGGCGAAGACCGGCGCACCATGCCAAAGGCGCTGGCGCGATGTCCAGCGTCTGCAGACCTGCCGAACGAGCCAAATCCATTTCGCGCTCGATGGCATCCACACGCGCGGTAACCAACATCAAACGCGCCAAGCCGCCTTTTTTCATCAACGCAAATTCCGTGACAGCAGGAGCGCCAGCCAGCACTTCAAACGACTCGATATGCGAAGCCGCCATCTTGCGCCAGGCCGTCTCGCCTTCCACCGGCGCGTCCAGCAGACGCATGGACAGCAATTCCGATCGCAAACTGATCATACACGGCATGCCGAGCCAGCCTCGCGCGCGTAATTGTTCGCGCATGACGCGCGCGACATCTTCCGGGCGCCCACGCCGGTCTACCGAAAAAACGCCCTCCGCACGCCACGATAAGCCCGCGCGGCAAAGGTGTGCGATTTTCAGGGCGCGCGCCCCGGCGTCTATTCCCAGGATATCATGATGCGACAGCATAGCTGTTCCCGGTTACTCCTCGTCCTCTGACTCCGGCGCCATCGGAATCAATGACTCGCCCCGCTCGGAGATCACGGTAGCCGTAACAAAAATAATTAAATTGCGCCGCTCCTCGGTGACATCGGTGCGGCGGAAAAGCTGACCAATCCCGGGCAGGGAACCGAGCACCGGTACACGATGTTCCGTATCCTGGGCAACTGTTCGAATCAAACCGCCCATAACAACAGTTTCGCCGCTGTCCACCAATACTTTTGTTTGCACTTCGCGCCGGGCAATGCGCGGCAGTTTTACAACCACTTGGCGAATAAAATCATCGGGATCTTCCAGCACAGGCGCTTCGTCCTGATACGAAATAAATTCGAGCAACTCGCTAATGGTCGGGGTCAGCAGCAAGCTAATCGTGCGCATATCCGCGCCCACACTAGGCACGGCCACCAGGGTAAAGCCCAGTTCCGCTACTTTAGGCACGCCTTTGGGGATCAAAGCGGTAACCGTATATTTTTGGTTGTTGGCATCCACCAACGCAAAGGCTTGTGCCTGAAACTCCTCGTAATACAACAAATCGTCACCGTCGCGAAGTTTAGCGGGATTGTTATTTAACGTCGTCACACGCGGCACAGACAATGTGCGGCCTTTGCCGGATATTTCCAGCGCATGCAACACCGCGGAAAACATCGGCTCGGTTAATACGCCGCTAAACGAGATGTTTAAGCCCTGGTCCGCGGTGGGTGGATTGCCTTCGCGCACCAAGCCGAAAGAACCTTGCGGACCCAGCGGGAACGCGCCCGCGGAATCGCTGCGAAATGGCGTGTAGTCAATGCTTCCTCCTTCATCCACCACGACGTTGGGTTGACGGGAAAAAACGCCTCCTTCGGTTACGCCTTTTTTCGTTAACACCAGCGGGGATCCAAGAATCCAATCTATGCCAATTTCACGCAAGTCCGCCTGGCTGATTTCAATAAATCGCGCTTCAATCAGGACTTGAGGGGGATTGACGTCCAAAGCTTCGACGATTTGCGCAATCAAGGCAAGGTTTTCGGGCGTATTGCGCACAAACAAAGTATGGGTATTGTAATCGAAATGAATTTGGGCCGCTTCATTGGAGGGAACAAACTTTTCGATGATTTCTTCCAGGTATAGGGATTCCTGCGGCAGCACCGTGGCTTTGCGCGTCAGGGCGGATATATCGCTTTGCGTCAAGCGCTCGTTGGCGGGCAATTCGCCCCACGCAAGTCCATGCAGTTTTAACCCTGTACGCAAACGAAACACACGGGTTTCCATCGGAGGCGCGCTGGACGCATCGGTTTTTGTCACCCAAATAATATTCGCGCCGGCATGGAATTGCACCTTGAACTGGCGCGACAAATAATCCAGCACTTCACGCAAAGGAACATCGGTGATATTTACATCCACGGTTCCTCCCGCGCCAATGCCTTGATCGGCGATGATATTAATCGCTTCGTCCTGTGACAGCGCTTGAATAAGTGTGTTGAGATTCGCGCCTTGCAACTGGATGCTTACAGGGTGATTCATAATCGCCCACATGGCGCTTTCAGATTCCAACTGATCGCGCGCGCTCCCTGTCACCATACGGCGCAATCCGTAGGTGTCCGGGATGTGCCCTTTATCCGTCGCATCCTGTACGGCTCGACGCCGGTCCATCGCCTCGCGCGCGGAGGATTCCACCGTGCGTTGATCCATCATCGCCGCTAGAATGCGTATGCGCATTTCTTCCAAACCGGGCATTTCAGGATCAATTTGAGCTGCTTCCACCGACAAACGCAACGCCTCGGCATATGCTCCATCGTCGTACAACTGCTGCATTTGCACGAGCATGGCGTTCTCTTCGCTCTGTTCGATTGTCTCCTCGACCGGCTTCTCCGCTTTCGGCGTATGCGCGCAGCCCAGGATCGAAACGACCAGCATACACCCCGGCAACACCCGGCAAATCCATGTAAATATGCAGTATGGTTTAATGTTTGTTTTCATAAACTACCCTTTTACCGGACGAGAATTCGGGCGGTTTGCTTGTGACACAAACAACTCGGCCTTTTGACAGACATTGGTCTAGGATCATATTGCAACGCATAGAGGTCAAGCCATTTAGATAATAAATACATATATATTTAAGCTATCCAGCGCTGGCGGTATCAAAGAAATCGGCGCGTGTTAATGACAATCCAGCTCTGTTGCAGGGCAATCATTTTCGCACGGCCAGTTCCAGAATTTGATCGAGCGCGACCTATCCCCGCACGCGCCTGACGCGTATGCTGGATTTGCCTTGTTCTGCAAAATATTTGTCTAACGTCATCATCGCGCGATGTTCTGATTCAGAGATTAACACAAGCGTCTCGGATGCTTCCCGCACTATCGCGGTATCATCAGCGCTGTTAACACGTTCAAACAAGTGTGAAACATGCAACCACATCCTGGCGATATCTACGAATTGTTCGTGTGCGTCATGTAGTGGTTCTGCTTTCAGACGCGCATAGGCTTCACAAAGAAAATCGCGATAGAGGTTCCTGAAAAGAGCTCCTCCTGTTCCCGCGCGCTCCATCATGATCGCGGTGTGACGAAAGTCTGCTCCCGGGTCCTTGCTCGTCTTGAGCCACTTCCTGATCTCGACGCTGGTCTTCAGGATGCCTTTGTAGCCGAGGTTTTGAATGGGCGGGTTCAGGTATTCCTTCGCGTTCCGGTAGATGGCTAATGGGATCAACGAGGAATAATCAATATCCGTTGACCCGATGCCGAGCGTATAGGATCTATTCTTGGCCGACATCGGGCCTTTTTCCTTTCGTGCGAGCGCAAGGTTCTCAAGCGGGGTCGTGACTGCGCCACCCTGAGGGCGGGTGTCCACGAGGTAGGCGGTATCCGTATCGTAGCCGTACATCGCGACATGGTGTCCCGCGAAATGAAACTTCTTCGTGAAGTAGTCGAGGTGATAACAGTCAAGTTGAAGGCCAACCGGGGTTCCCTCGTCAATGGTTTCAGAAACATTTTCCCACGCCTTCTTCATCGAGGACGTTTCCCGGATCCGCAGGTCGAACCCCAGGTTGTCACGAAGGTTCTTCGTCAGGTCTTTCGTTCGCCCGCCAAGGAACGGAACCGGCATCGTCTTCATGTTCCAGTAAATGAAGCCGAGCCCTCCGGAGAGACCGAACAGCATGGGCTCGCTCAACTCAAGGCCCGCATGGCGGAAGAGGTTGCCGAGCGCCGTCGTTTCACAATGCTCACCGACGAATGGTCTGAAGTGTGGAATGATCATTGAGTATGCGTTATTGCAGGACGGTTACAATGACTTTTCATCTGAAAGCGCGCTTCGCGCCGAAGAGCGAAACAGCAAACGAAGTGAGTGCCATAATCCGAGGACGCGCGATGCGCATCCTCGGATCGCTTCGGTTCAGCGGCGCGCGTTAGCGCGTGCGCTGCGACCGGTTGTTCGGTCTCCTACTGTTACGAATCGACCTGATACATAGCGGTGCAGTACGCTCGCCATAAGCGTTTGGTAGGGCAATCCCTCCTCAACAGCTATGGCTTGAATCTCTTCGAGATCCTTAGAGGATATGCGAATGTTGACACGCTTGTCTTTGGCTAACGTGTTTCTTGCGTACTGCACATGACGAGACATTTCCTGCTCGCGATTGGCGACAGGGGACCATTCGCCCCGCTCAAATGAATCAAGAATATCCTGTTCTTCCTTATCGAGTCTCATTTTTTTCTGCATGGTGGCCTCCTAAATATTCCCGCGTTGCTTTCCTGCTGGGTATGATGGTCTTTAAGAATCGGCCGTCGGCTGATTCCACGAACGGAACCACATAGTCGTATTCGCCGATGCGGACGACCAGAATCTGCTGTCCCGGGTACCGTTCCTGATTCGGATGCTGGTAGACATCCAGAAGATCACCACCCTCAATATGCATCACGACCTGCTCAAAACGGAGGCCTCGCTCGGTTCTGATTTGCTCGTTTTTGTCTTTGTTCCACTGGTAATAATGCACCGATTAAGTTAGCACAACGTGTGCCTTGTGGCAACAGATAAATTTCAGACCGAACGAGACTGTTGCAAAAAACCATTCCGCAGCCCCGGTTAATTCTTTGGATATTCGCTTTTTGATCAGACATGGTCAAGCGGACAGGTGGATGAGAGAGAGGGGCTGCCCGCTCTGTGATGGTTCCGATACAGATTATCGCGCATTCTTCCTCTCTTTTTCAGTTCCATCCGGCCCCATATTTCCCGATTTTCTCAAGACACTATTTCTGTGTCCCCTCGCTCTCTCTTCCGCCCCTCCATCCTTCATTTTTCCTGCATCAGTTCGTCGCGCAGTTCGTCGAAGGTGGTGGCCCGGCTGATGCGTTCGGCGCGGCCGGGTCCACGCAACATACGCGCGATCAGCGCCAGGGAGCGCAGGTGCTCTTCGGCGGGCAGGTTGGTCGGGCTTAATAAAATCACCAGAACGCGCGCGGGTTGTTGCGTTTCAATCGGCATAAAGAATCCGTTGCGGCTGGAGCCGACAAACAAAAGCGGGTACGGGATGTGGTCCACGTGGGCATGTACCATGATGATGCCCGGCGCCATTTCCACGGGATATTCCTGAATCATGCGCGACAGTTGATCCAAAATGGATCGCCTGTGCATCGCGTCGGGGAACCGCTGTGCCAACATATGTTCCATTGCGCCATCGAAAGATAAAGGCGGCAGGTCCGGGAATACGCGCGCGGGATCGAGCAGACTGGCGGGGCCGGAAGCGGCCGCAGGTTCAATGTCATCCTCCGGCGGATGAAAGATAACAAGATTGACGCCGGGATATCGCGCGGACAATTTTAAGGGGAGCTCGCTCATCGCCGGGGTCCACGCCAGACGCCCTTCACGCGCCCCGAGCAGTACGATCAAATCCTCGTTGTCCGGCGCGCCATTGGGCTGGTCGGCATCGCCTTCAAAGAGCGCGTCGGTCGCGACTGAATGAAATTCCGTAGGGGGGAAAGGTTTGACGCGGCTGAAATGGGTTTTCATGTGGCTTCGTTCGCGTTCGACCACCAGCACATCCAGCTTGGCGCCGAGCCGGATCGCCATTTGTTTGATGGTGCGCACCGCCTCGCCGAAACCGCGCTCGCGCTCCACGAGGGGCGGGATGATCAACCGTATGCGCCGGGTGGTGTTGATGGCGGTTTTGATGCGGCAGACCAGAATGGATTGTCCGCTTTCGCGCAACAATTGATCAAACACCGCGCCCATGCCGGGGCGTTTGCGGGAGGCGGTTCCGGTCCAGCCGATGATGACCGTGCTGATGCGCAACTCGGTAATGGCGCGCAGAATGCCGCTGGCGATGTTGGAGTCCACGCGCGTGACCGGTTGCACCGGCACCCCGGCCCCGGATGCGTACAGCACCGCATGGCTCAGCATGCGCTCACTGGCGGCGACCTGCCGGGGAACGTCGCCGGTCTGATCCGCGACGGTTAAGGGGTACAGGGGTTCGGGCGAGTGGGGGCGGCGGATCATGCACGCCAGATCCATCAACAACGGCACCGACCCGGGATTGGCCAGCGGAAGCAGGATGCGCAGCGGGGTATCTCCCGGTTTCAGCGGTTCCATATCCTCGCGCAACGCGACCACGCGGCCATAGCGGTCCACAACAGACGGGCCGATCACACAGGTGACCAGGATCATCATGATCGCCCCGTTTAACACCTCCTCGCCAAACAAACCGATGCGGTAGCCTACAAATACGGCTGCCAGCGTAGCCGCCGCTTGGGTCACGCTTAGACCGAACATGATGCGACCCTCTTCGCGTGTAAAACCGAGCAACCGCTGCGCGGCCCAGGCCGCCAGCCATTTGGTGAGCACAACCGTGACCACCATCGCGCCTCCGACCAGCCAGACATATCCGGAGCCGGGCGAAAGAAACACGCGCACATTTACCAGCATGCCGACGGATATCAGGAAAAACGGGATAAAAATGGCGTTGCCCGCGAAATGCACCCGGGCCATCAGCGGGCTTTGCGCCGGGATGGAGCGGTTGAGCGCCAGTCCGCCCAGAAACGCGCCGATGATCGCTTCGACGCCAGCGGCGAGGGCGAGAAAGGCAGCCAGAAAACCGGTGGCGATTACAAAAATAAAATCACGCACGCCGTGGTCGCTGTGTTTGTGAAAATAAAAACGGGCCAGCGGGGGAATCCCGGTCATGACGAGCAGAACAAATATCGAAATGGCCCCGCCGGTCTTGATCCAGAACCACGTGGATAAGTGGCCCGTGGCGGCGGCGGCAATTACGGCCAACACGAGAAGGGCGAGCGTATCCGTTATGATCGTTCCGCCAATGGAGGCGGTGACCGCCTGATTGCGGGTAATGCCCAGGCGGGTGATCACGGGATAGGCCACGAGCGTGTGCGACGCAAACATGCTGGCGAGCAGGATGGCGGCAGGCCAGGAAAAGCCTAAAACGTGAAGGGCCACGATCGTGCCGATCGCCATGGGAATGGAGAAGGTCAGCAAACCAAAAATCAGGCTGTGTTTCCGCTTCTGGATGAACTGGTGCAGATCCACCTCGAGCCCGGCCAGAAACATGATGTACAGAAGGCCGACGGTGCCCAGCAGGACCATGGTTTCGTCGCGCGCGAGAATGTTCAGGCCGTTTTCGCCGATGGCAATGCCGGCCAGAATCAAGCCGATGATCTCCGGCATGCGCAGGCGTCGCGCCAGCATCGGGGCCACTAGAATAGTCCACATCACCAGCGTGAACACGAGTACCGGCTCGCGAACAGGCAGGGCGGATTGAATCGAATGTAACAGGTCCATAAGATGCCGCAGAGGATAATATGACGGTCACGCCGGGTCAAACGGGGAAATGAAACAAAGCCGGGTGCTTGCTCCGCAAAATATAAGGGGTATTGTAAGGAAGGTTTGTTTTTTGTGACATAAATATTATGAAAGAATTTATTTATAGCCTTTTATTCCTTGGTTCGCTGGCGACAACGGGTTGCTCATGGTTGGTTGAGGATGGCGCGGTTTCGGCTATGTCAGCCGATTTGCCGCACATTATTCTTGTCTCGGGTACCTGGTCGGAGCCTTGCAAAGCCATAAGCCTAAGGGGTCAGTCCTTGCATACTTGCAGAATCTTTCTTTTGAGCTGTTTTCGTTTTCGGTCGGTCGGGCTACGGAAGGCGGATACCGCGCGGCTTACATTGCTCGCATGACCAACCCCCACATGGTGTTCCAGCCACGCAGCGCTTACCATGCTTCGGCTACGCAAAAACCAGACCACCGCCTGTTTCAACGGGTCGGATGGTCGCAGCATTTTGAATTCGTCCGCATCCACACGCAGGGCGGTCAGAACTTTCCCCAGCCACTGTTTCGCCATCCGCTCGTCGTGACGCGTCAGCCCGGTTCGATCGTAGGACGAGCGACGTTTTCCCTTAACCGCCTTGTCCGCCAAGGTCTCCAAACGCTCACGGAAGCTCTCATCCCCCGCGTACCAACCGCGACGCAACACACGCCACTCTTCAGCCAATTCTTCCCCGGCATCCCCGGAGTACAACTCACGAGCCAACAACTCCATAAGACCGCGATAACGACGACGGTCCGAGGCTCCCTCTCCTCTCAAGCCCAGCGCACCAAAGACCCTCTGCCGAACGAGCCAGCGGGGAAGCGGCTTTCCGCTTATAAACGCCCGGTAGCTACTCCAAGGATAAGAAGACAGCGACGGTGTTTCCCCGCCCAGCAGCCGCGCACGCGCCGGATTCAGATGGATGTAATGGCTCAATAGGCGAAAGTAATCCGGCTCATCCGCATCCACAGGAATCGCCTTGTAGCGCCCCTGAAATACATGGCCAACGAGATTGTTCCGGAGATTGAACCGGATCGTGTAGGTCCCCTGCAGCCAGCGCATCCCCTCGACCAAGTTCCCCTCCGGCGTCTCAAGAAGCAGATGATAGTGGTTCGACATCAGCACATAGGAATGAACAATAAAACCCGACCGTTCACAGGCTTCCTCCAGGGTGTCCATAAAACGATAGCGGTCCCGATCGGAAAGAAAGATGTCTTCCCTCCGGTCCCCCCGACTCATCACATGATACACCGCTCCCCGATACTGAATTCTGACTTTGCGCGCCATGAACAGACACTAATCCAACTCCCCACATCAACACAAGCATCATTTTGCAAGTATGCAAGGACTGACCCCTTCTGCCTCCTCAACACAAGCATCATTTTGCAAGTATGCAAGGACTGACCCCTTCTGCCTCAGGACTGATAACCATCTAGAGGTTCTTTGAAATAGATACTTCGGTCGGCACCGATTACTCTTTCCGTGGTC
>Ga0081527_100073_pt1 | contig 89995 bp, 79 predicted proteins | sample HotLakmasection5_FD_70992 | JGI IMG/M metagenome (GOLD analysis project Ga0081527, IMG submission 70992) | Hypersaline microbial mat communities from Hot Lake, Washington, USA - Section #5 (SPADES assembly) (version 2) | ecosystem: Environmental > Aquatic > Non-marine Saline and Alkaline >...
GGGTGCTGCCGGCGCTGCGCGCCGGGGACGCCGCGCGGACCGCGCCGTCCCGAAAGCCGCGCTGGAGGACATGGCCGGCCGCCGTGGCGGGATTCGTCATGGCGCACTGGGTGCTGCTGGCGTTCCTCGGCTCGGCCGTCCTGCTCCTGATCGCGAGTGCCACGCACGATGCCTCGCTGACCTATCCGCTGCGTGCGGTGGCCCTGCGCGACGAGGAGCTGGCGCATCAGCAGGCGGAATTCGAACGCGCCCGCGACCAGCGCCGGTTCCAGACGCAGACCGCCGCCGCGCTGATCGACCTCGCCGACTGGTACCTGGACGTCGGCCAGTACGCCGAGGCCGAGCGGGCCTTCCGGGAGGCGCTGGATCTGGACGAGCACAGCGTGCAGGCCAGCCTGGGGCTGGTCAAGGCGACCGCGTTCGCCGAGTCCGGGCAGGACCAGTACGACCCCGAGGTCGTGCTGCGCCGGCTGCAGTTCGTGCTCGAGCAGGCCCGCCTCGCCGCCGGCGACACGCAAGCGGACGGGGGCGGCGGCGCCTGCGACGCCCGCGCCGTGGCGTGGCAGGGCGCCACCGCCGAGACCGCCGCGGGCTGCGACCCGCACGCCCTGCTGCGGCTCGGCGAGTTCTTTTTCGGGCCCGACCCGGACCGTGCGCGCGGGTACTACGAGGCGGCCCTCCGGGCACGGCCCGGCCTGGCGGAAGCCCGGTTCGGCCTGGCCAGCCTGGCCATCCTTGAGGACGACTGGGCGACCGCGATCGACGCGCTGGGGCACGCGGTCGCCGTGGCGCCGAACAACCGCCGCTACCTGACGTCGCTGGCGTTCGCCCAGGCCCAGGCGGGCGCGTACGCCGAGGCGGCGGCCGCCTATCTGCGCCTGCTGGCCATCGAGGACGACGCCATCCTGCCGTACCTGGGCCTGGCGCGCATGTACCTGCACCTGGACGACCCGGCGACGGCTCGCGCCGTCCTGGAAAGCTACGTCGTTCCGGACCTGGCGGACGACGACCGGTTCGCCGACGCCAAGAACGCCGGGGCGTGGGCGTTCCGGGCCGGCGGCGCCTGGATGCATCTCGCGGACACCCCCTCCAAGCGCGGCTATGCCTACCTGACGGTTGCCGCCGTCGTGCACCTGGACGGCGCGGAGCGCGCGGCGGCCGGCCACGTCGCCAGCGCCCGCCCGCACCTGGCCGCGGGCGACGGCGCCGCCGTCCTGGCCCTGGTCCGCGCCGAGCTCGGCGAGCTCCGCAACCGCCACGGCCACCGCGCCGGCGCCATCGACGAGTTCGACCGGCGCCACCTGACGCCCCTGGCCGCAGCCGCGGATCCCCGATGAGGACCGCCGGCGCGCGCCCGTCCGGGGCTCAGGAGCGCGGGCTGCCGGATGCGGCCGGGCGGGGGCGGCGGCGCAGGCGGGCCAGGCCGGTGCCGAACAGCCCGGCGGACAGCAGCGCGAGCGTGGCCGGCTCGGCGACCGCCGACGTCACCGCGGACGGCACCGCCCCGGCCGGGGACGCCAGGGCCACGGGGTGCGGGTTGGCCGAGCGTAGCGCGTCCAGCGCCTCCTCGGCGCCGACCGCGTGGGCGCGCGCGGTCGGGTGGGCCTCGTCCCAGAACAGGTGTTCGTCGGGGTCCGCGCACATCGTGGAGCCGGCGACGCAGGGATCGGTCGTGTTGTCGAACGACGGCACCGTGCCCGGATCGCTCAGCTGCTCGAACAGCTCGAACGCGTCCAGGGTGATCAGCTCGGCCGCCGTGTCCTCGTCGAGCGTGGCGAGCTGCTGCGCGAACGCCTCGTTGAACAGGCCCGTCAGCGACCGGGCCTCCTCGACGGCCTGTTCGCCCTGGGCGCGCACGGCCGGCAGGGCGCCGATGTCGGGCTGGTTGACCAGCAGGAACCGGTCGCCGCCGGCATCGATCAGGTCGCGGACGATGCCGCCGACACCGTCGGCGGCGGCGCGCACGCGGGCCTCGGCCGCCGCAGGGTCGGTGCGGTGGGTGGCCAGGGCGCTGCGCACGTCGTTGGCGCCGCCCCACACCGCGATCAGGGTGTTCGGGTCGATCCCGGTGAACAGCCGGCTCAGGCGGTACGCCTCGGCCTGCGCCTGCAGGGTCGGGACCGGCGGCGTGTCCGCTCCGCCCGGCACTACCGTGGCGCCGGCGAAGGCGAAGTTGGTGCCGCCCTCAAGCACCGGCACCCGCGCCGACGCGAGGCCCAGGCCCTCGGCCAGCCCGTCGATCCACAGCGGCCCGTTGGAGTACCGGCCGTCGAAGTACGGGTCGGGCGGCAGCAGGCCGGCGGACAGGACCTCGACGTTGCCGACGTCGGACAGGCTGTCGCCGAACACGACGAGCCGCTCGATCAGCGTCGCGGCCCCGGCCGTGCCGAGCATCGGGATGGCCACGACCAGGGCGGCGGATAGCGTCCTTCTCATGAGACAGGTCTCCCGCGCAACGAAACCGGAGGCCGGCGGCGATGTCCGGCGCGGGAAACAGTGTTACAGACTAATGATTAGATATAAAAGTATGCTGATTGGTTAACGGGCGCTCTGCTCTGTCCAGCGGCGCGACGGACACGTCACCGCCGACGACCAACCGGCTACGCACCCAACCGCCCGGTGGCCGGCAGCGCGAGCGGCGCCGGCCCCGCGGGACGGGACGGCAATCCGCTGCTTCGGATTGCGGGACGGGTGGGGCGGCGGCATCCGGCTCCCGCCGACGCCGCCGCCCCACCGCAGCCTTGAGTCGCTCTTATCTCTTGCCTCGGCAGGGCAGACGGGTGTCCAGCCCGGGCATCCGGGCCGGTCAGGCAATCATGTCGTCAACAATGAAATTGCCGAGCCCCAATCCTGTACCGAGACTGGAGGAGTTGCCGACGGCAAACGCCAGGAACAGCCAGTCGTCCCCGCCGCCGTCCTGGTCGACGGCAACCAACGAGCTGGCCTGCCCGCCGACAGTCGCGCCGAAGACATTGAGGTAGCCGCCCGCGACGGCCTCGCCGGCTCCGCCGGCGAACGCGGGGAGAAGATCGCTGACGTCGAATTTGTCCTGCGCACCGAACTCGAAGACGAAGTCGGCCTGGTTGACGCGGTTTCCGTTCGCGTCAAAGCCGAGAACATCCGCGACGGCATTGTAGTCGACGATGTCCTCGTCGGCATCGCGAGCACCGCTGCCATTGGTCAAATAGATGATGTCGTCATCTCCACCGCCGACGATCCGGTCGGCGCCGACCCCGGCAATGATCGTGTCCTCGCCGTCGCCGCCGTCGATGGTGTCGTTGCCGGCGCGGGTGCGAATGAAGTCTTCGCCGGATCCGGCAATAATGTTATCGTCGCCGCTGACGTTGCCGCGCGAGGTTTCGATCCGATCGTCGCCGGCGCCGCTCAGCACCGTGTCGTTGCCGCCCATCGTCCAGATCACGTCGTTGCCGTCGCCCGTGTTGATCAGATCGTCGCCGAAGGCCGCCGTGCCCAGTCCCTGAAAAAAGCCGAAGTCGTCGATGATCAGGTCGTCGCCGCCGTCATCGGGATCCGGGCTTCCCGAGTTGATCTGATCGGCGCCGCCCAGGTCGAGCAGGAAGTTGCCGGCATTAAACGTGCCGAAGGGTGTGGCCCTGGGACCAAGATCGGCCGCGCCGTGGGAGCCGAGGTCCACGAAGTCGGCGCCAATGCCGACCGTGAACTCGTCATAGCCGCTGCCGCCGGTCACCTGGTTGTTGCCGTTGCCGGCGTTGACCAGGTTGGTGCCGTCGCCGGCCGCGATGACGTCGTCACCATCGGCGGTATCGATGTCGTCCGTGGTATCGGCGTCCTGGCCAAGCTTGCCCGTCTTGATGAAGTTGTTGCCACCAAGGGCGTCAATGGTGTTGTTGCCGCCGCCGGCGAAGACCTGATCGTTTCCGGTGCCGGCGGTGATCGTGTCGTTGCCGTCTTCGGTGACAATCACATCGTTGCCGCCCTGGGTGGCATCGACGACGTCGTTGCCGCCGCGGCCATAGATGCGGTCGTCCCCAGGCGTCCCAACCAGATTGTCGTCCACGGGTCGCCGCGAGCTTCCCTGCCCAAAAATAATTGCCATGTCCGTCTCTCCCTGCCGAAGCATCAGGTCACCACAATCCGCCCTTCATGCGTATGACGGATATTGTGTTCTCTCGCCCGGACACGATTTTCTCCATGAAGGAAAAATGCCCAGCGAGTTTAGGGCCCTCATCTTTCATAAAAGCAGCACAGTGGGGAGTTGACTATTCGACGAGGCCCATTAGGCAATTCGTCACGATGACCAGTCCATCCGTCGATACGTCTTTAGGCATTGCACAAGATTGTGAGTTTCTCCTTGAACGGAAAATACGTCCGGCGCCGGTCCGGAACCGCCGGACTGCGGATCACCGGATTGGCAGGTTGAACCGGATCGGCAGCGACACGTTTACGAAATAGTCCGGCGCATCGTCGGTCAGCCCGATGCCGCCGGCGACCGACAGCAGCAGGCCGCGGCGCAGGATGGACGAGGCCCCGATCGCCAGGACGGCGTTGTGCTGGTCGGAGCCGATGATCTCGCGGCCGCCGACGGTCGCCTCATTGCTGAAGCTCTGCTGGAACCGGAAGCTGAGCGACGTGTTCGGGCTCGCTGCCAGGACGGCGCCGACGGAAAACCCGAACTCGTCTCCCGGATCGATCTGGTCCCGTTCGAAGGTGGTCTCGTAGAAACCCGAACCGATGAAAACGAGCGGATCCTGCCGTTTGATTGCCGTGATCGAACCGCGCAGCTCATTGAAGCCGCTGCCGAGCTCAATATCGTTCACCTCCTGCCCGGACGTGCTGTCCCAGGTGACGCGCGCGATCAGGTCCGGCCGCCAGCCCCGCTCGCGCAGCACCGTGGCCGCGACGCCGACGTCGATGTCGCCAAGCCCGAAACCGTTGCGGCTCTCCCGCTCGAAATTCGGGAACCGGGACCGGACGATTTCGGTGGTCTCCTCATACCGAAGCGGGATGCCGAACTCGAGCTGCGTGTCCCACGGCATGCCGATGCGTGTTTCGAGGCTGGCCGTGAATTCGTTGCGATCGACGTCGACGTCCGCCGGGAACACGCCGCCGCCGGCGAACACGAAGGCGGTTTCATCCTGCTCGCGCCGAGTGTAGGTGAAGTTGGGCGAGAGGTCGAGCTGCCCGAACGGCAGCAGCAGGGCGCCCTGCTGGACGAGCGTTCGCTCCAGGGCACGCTCGGCCGCCTCCTCGTCGACCTCGAAGGTGCCGGGCGCTCCTTCCTCGGCCTCCTCCCCCGGCGCTTCCTCCTGCGCGACCGTCTCCGCAGGCGGCGGCGGTTCGGCCGGAGGCCCCGGCTCCGCGGCAGGTGCCGGCGGTTCCGCGGGCGGGGCTGCCGGAGCCGCAGCGGCGGCCGGGGGCGGCGTCGGTTCCGCCCGCATCCGGCCTTCGAGCTCCTCGACCCGCCGCAAGAGATCGGCAATGATCTCTTCCTGCGCGGCCAGACGCTCGTCCCGTTCCTCCAATGCACTCTGCATTTCTGCTTCGGTTGTGGAGCCCGGCAGCGGCTGCGCTAATACCTGTGCGGGCTTTGCCACTAAAAATACGAACACTGCCACCGCGACGGCAGATCCTGCTTTGGCCGGCAACCGACGCTTCATTATCCCGAACTCCCCCGTTTTTTTGGCCTTCCCGATCACCGGCGCTTCTCTACCAATCGCCGACCGGACTGGGAACTAGACAAAGGGGTTGGCATGCGCTGAATCGCGGTCAGCGAAACATCACGAAATCTTCTGCACGGGGGGCCATGCGGTTGGGCGGCAGTGACCCGTCGGGGTTTGCTATGACAAAGCCGACCCTGCCGATATCCCGATAGACGAGCCAAGCGTCCTCGAACTCTTCCACCGGCATCGTGCGATTGCCCCAGGCCGGATCGGCCAGCAGCACGCGCCCGTTGACCAGTCCGCGGAACACGACGAAATGGTTGTAGCCGTCGAAGTCCACGGGAACCGCGATCGGTGCGCGCTCCACCAGATCCTCGACGGTCAGCTGACCGTAGCCGATGCCCTGATAGCCGCGGCTTTCGACGTACCGCTTCAGGTCCAGCAGCGAGAATCCCTGACGCACCCGAAGAAGATCGGGGTTGTCCATGTATTCCTCACGCTGAACCAGAGACAGGGCGATGTCGCGCTCTTCCACCGGATCCTGATGCTGGTAGGTCAACAGCGTCGCGACGACCGCCGCGCCGCAGCTCAGGTCCCATTCCTGAACGATCACGCGATCGTGCCGCATTTCCAGGAGCGACCGGACGGGCGCCCGTTCGGTGGACACGGCAGGGCTGGTCGAGCCGGTCATGATGACCAGGAGAAGAACAAAGCGACGCATGTTTCCCTCGTCTGCTGAGTGCCTGGGATTGGATTGATTGCTGCAGGCGGAACCTGCCGTCGCCGCTAGAGCACGGCCCGGAACACCTGGAACGCCTCGGCATAGTCGACTCCGATCTCGGCGCCGCGGATGCGCGCCAGGGCGCGAACGCCTTCCAGGCTGCGGACATGCGGCGGCGGCCGCAGCTGGGTGCGGTAGAGGGACACCGCCTCCAGCTTCGTCTCGAGGTGCCGGCTGATGTCGGTAAACAAGGCCGGGCGGGGAAGGTTTTCCCACGCGAAATTGATCTTGTTCTGCTCATAGGCGACGACGGCGGGCACCAGCCATTTCCCGAAGCGCGGCGCGATCGGCCGCGCCGCGGCAAAGGCGGCTTCGAAAGTCTGGCGGTGGTCCTGGTCGTAATCGACGTGGCAGGGCAGCAGCAGCAGCTCCGGCTTGTGATGGTTGTAGAGCGTCTCGAACCGGTCGACCAGATCGCGAAGAGGAACAGTGTCCAGCTTTTCGATCAGGCCCTGGTTGGGATAGGCAATCTCCCAGCTGAAGCGCAGCAGGCCGGCGACCGCCTCGATTTCCCGGACACGCTGTTCGAACGTCGTTTCACCTTCGTAGCCGTAATGGTGAAAGCCGTCCAAAACCGAATAGACAACGTGCACGTCGGCGCCGGTCTCCGCCAACCTGGCAAGAATGCCGCCACATCCCATGACCTCGTCGTCGGGATGTGGCGATATGACGAGGACCTTACGCAGCTGGCTTAACAGCATTGGCGCGATAGTCCTTGTGGGATTGATAGAACTCGATCGTCTGGCGGATCAGGTCGTCCAGGGTCACATGCGGCCGCCACCCCGCCTCGAGCGCCGACCTCAGCACCGGCTGCTTGTGGATCGACACGGCTTCTTCATAAAGATCGCCGTGGATCAGCTTGCCGTCCATATAGACGATCTGGGACGGGCTCTTCAGGGTCGCCTTGACCCGGTCGGCAAGCCCGCTCACTGTCGTCACATTGTCCGGATTGCCAAGATTGAAGATGTGGCGCCCGCTGCCCATGGCGGCGTCCCAGTGGTCGACCAGGAACCGCGCCAGATCGACGGCGGACAGGAAGGCTCGCGTCTGCTCGCCCGTGGCGAACACCGTGATCGGTTCGCCGGCGAGCGCCTGCTGCACGAAGGTGGGCATGACGAAGCCGCCGGCCTTCGACTGGCGCGCTCCCGCGACGTTGAACGGCCGGATCACGAAGCCGCGCAGCCCGCGCCGGGCGCTGTTGACGATCATTGCCTCGGTGAGCGTCTTGGCGATCGCGTACTCGATCCGGACGGAATAGTCGACCGGCACCATGATCGTGTCGTCTTCGGCCAGCCGGCCGCTGCGCCCGTACACCTCGGCCGAGCTGAACGCGACGATCGGCTTGTCCCACCGCAGGCAGTCCTGGATGACGTCGTAGGCGCCGCGGGCGATGTCATAGCCGATCTTCCCGGCGTACTTCAGGATGCCGGCCGGGCCGACATGCGAGGCGGCATGGATGACCCTGTCAAAGGGCCGAACGGTCCCGCCGTTCGCAAAATAGTCCTCGACGCTGATCTTCAGGACTTCGGCATCGGGATTGCCCTCGTACCAGCTGCCGTCATTGACTGCGGACACCATGGAATCGAGCAGCGTAACCTTCTGGCCAGCGGCCAGATAGGCATCCGCAATATGGGTGCCGATAAAGCCAAGCCCGCCGGTGATCAGAATATGTTGTTTCGTTCCGGTCCTGGTTCCCTGCACCGCCACGTGTTCACGGACCATTTTCGGCGTCATTGAACGACCCTCCAGAGTTCGGTTCTCGTCTCGAGCGGCGAGTCGGCATCTCTATGAGCAAAATACCTATCACCCGCCTGCCGAGCTCCTGCGCTGTATCCCTCTCAACATCATCACATATTGACGTTGCGAAATTTTGGATGACTCTGGCATGGCAACATTTTTTTCTTAAAACCTCAATAATAAATTTGTTTATACCATTGAGATACTGCTTCTGATCAGCATGGCGCTTTACCTACACCCAAAAATTTTTCTGAACCACTGCTTGCGGACGCCGGTCGCTCTTCCCGCACACCAGTTGTGCCACATGGTGCGCAAGGCCGATTCCAGGTTGGCGGCAAACCGCTTGCCGTCGCACAGCGGCGACGCCGCCATGCGGGCCCGCTGGTCGCGACGCAGGTCCCGAAGCCGCAGCCCGTCCGCTGCGAGGGCCGCGGCAATGCGGACATAATCGTCCGCGTCGGCGGCCACCCACTCCGGCCGCTGCAACTCCGTCAGCTGCGCCAGCGTCTGCCGGGACACGGGCCGGTCCTGCGGCCACGTCACGACCGGCAACCCCATCCACAGCGCCTCGCAGCTGGTGACCCCACCGGAGTAGGGAAACGGATCCAGCGCGATGTCGATGTCCGCGTACTCCGCCAGGAGCTCCGCCTGCGGCGAGGCCCGCCTCAACTCGATGCGGGCACCGTCCACGCCGCGCACCGCGAAGGCCTCGGTGAGGCGCCCGCGGTGATCCTCATCGGCCAGCGACGGCCATTTCAGGACGAGGCGGGAGGTCGGCACCTGCCGCAGGATCGCCGCCCACGTGTCGATCACCTTGGCGTTGATCTTGGTCAGCTTGTTGAAGCTGCCGAACGTCACATGCCCGCGCCGCAGCACCGGCGGATCCGCGACTTCCGGTGCGAACTCGGGCGGCGAATAGCACCAGTGACCGTCGGGCAGGCGAACCACGGTCTCGGAGAACCAGCGCTCGCTGCCCGGCGGGGCATGGACCGCATCCATCAGAATGTAGTCCATCGCCGGCAGCCCGGTCGTCGAGCAATACCCCATCCAGGTCGCCTGGATGGGCGCCGGTTTCAGGGCGAAGCACGGCAGCCGGTGGCCTGCGGTGTGCCCGGCCAGATCGATCAGGATGTCGATGCCGTCGGCGCGTATCGTTTTCGCCAACTCGTCGTCGGACACCCCGATGGTTCGCCGCCATCCGGCCGCGCAGCCCCGGAAGCGCCCCGTCAGGTCGTCCTCCTTGATCCGGCCCGAGTAGCAGAACACGGGCACGCGGTTCTGATCGATCGAGGCCAGGACGCCGTCGAGCAGATAGCCCACCGGGTGGCGGCCGAAGTCCGCGGAGACGAGGCCGATGCGAATGGGCCGGTCGGGGTCGGGGTCGTTCGCATGGTTTGTGTAGGCGCCGGCGGAATGACCATGGCGCCGCCCCCACTCGCGATGCGCCTCGAACAGGGTCGCATTGGTCTGGGCGGGGTCGTAGCTGAGAAACAGGAGATAGTTGGTCCGGGTGTCGGCGTCGTCCGGGCGCAGTGCCAGCGCCGTCTCATAGGCGTCCCGCGCCTCGTCGAAGCGGGCCTCGTCACCGAGGACGCCGGCCCGGAGGGAATGAACGTTGATCGAGCCTGGTGACAGCCGTAGCGCCTCGTCCAGGTCTGCAAGCGCCAGCCTTGTTCGTCCCTCGCGCCGCAGCACAATGGCACGCGCCTGATAGGCGCGGGCCCATCCCGGCTGCAGACGAATCGTCCGGTCGTATGCGGCGCGCGCCTCGCCAAGCCGGCCGAGATCCTTCAGGATCCTGCCCCGTGCATAGTGCGCCTCTGCGTAGTCCGAGCGAATGCTCAACGCTACGTCATAGGCGGCGAGCGCCTCGAGCGAGTCTCCGCGGTCGCGCAGCAGGTTGCCAAGGTTGTAATAGGCCTCGGCATAGCGCGGCCGCAGTCGGATCGCTTCATTGAAGGCCGCCAGCGCCTCATCGGTCCGCCCCAGCTGGCGCAGCACCACGCCCTTGTTGTTGTGCGCCTCCGGATAATCCGGCTTCAGCGTTACGGCCTGGCCGAAGTCGCCCGCCGCGAGGTGCCGTTCTCCCAGCGCCTGGAACGCGTTGCCACGGTTGTAGTAGGCGTCCGCGCGGTTCGGCTGCAGGCGCAGCACTTCGCCGAAGGTCGCCAGCGCGTCCCTGAAGCGCCCCAGCCCGGAGAGCGCGCTACCCCGGTTCGCCAGCGCCTGGATGTAATCGGGGCGCAGCCGGATTGCCGCGTCATAGGCGGCCACGGCGTCCGCGGGTCGTTCGCACCGCAGCAGGGCATTGCCCCTGTTGTAATGAAAGTCCGCCCTGTCCGGGCTGGCGGCGAGGGCCCGGTCGAACGCGGCCAACGCCGGTCCGGCCTGCCCCGCGTTCAGGAGAACGCAGCCGAGGTTGTACGCGGCATCGGGATAGGCCGGTTGCAGACGGAGGGCCTCCTCGAACGCCGCAATCGCATCGCCCGACCGGCTCAACATCGCCAGGACAATACCCAGATTGCTGTGGAACACCGCGCTGTGCGGGGACAGGCGTACCGCCTTGCGGATCAGCGCCTCCGCGGTGTTCAGCTGGCCCGTCTGCCTTGCCACGAGCCCGAGCAGGTGAAGTGCCTCGGCATTGTCCGGATCACTGTCTATGATCCGCCTGTACGTTGCCTCAGCCTCGCCGAGCCGGCCGGCCCGGTGCAATTCAAGCCCCTTGGCAATCTCGTCGGGAGGCGCAATGGTCTTCCGCACGGATGAGGCCTCAGCTTCCCTGATCATAATACAGTCCTCATTTCCTCCCATATGTTCTGCTGACGCATAAGGTAGGAAAAAATACGCCCCGTGCCCGCGAGCTACGGGGCGTTTCAGTGTGCGGGACCGCCTGCCGTGGGAGCGACATTGCGGCCCCGCATTGACGGCAATCGTCAGTCCGTCGCAGCTACCGCCGAGGAGAATGCCTCGGAGGACCATTCTGTCGTCTGCGCGAATGCCTCGGTCGCCACGAACGTGTTGTTACCGAACGCGCTCGCCGAGGCTTCGGCCGACGCCAGGTTGCCGGAGATCGTTATCGTTCCGTTGACGTTTCTGACAATCAGGACATCAATCGCCTTGTCGATATCCAGATCCGAAACGACAACAGAACCGAACTGCACTCCGCCACCGGCAGAGACGCTGTCCATCTGCATCACGCTGAGCGTAACCGGCTCCTCAGCATTGACCGCGCCTGCAAGAGCGAGGAACGATATGCCGCCGATCAACGGCAGGATCCTGCTGCGCATTCTTTACCTCAATACGAGGGGTGATACCTGGTCGTATTTGCGATCAGTCGGTGACGGCAATCGCCGAAGAGAACGCCTCGGACGAGAAGTCTGTCGTCTGAGCGAACGCCTCGGTCTCGGCCAGCGTGTTGGCGCCGAACGCGTCGGCCGAAGCCTCGGCGAAGGCGCTGTTGTCGGTCACGTCGATGTCGACCGTGACGTCCTTGTCGATGTCAACGTCGACGTCCACGTCGATGTCCACGTCCTTGTCGACATTCGAGTCAAAGTTGACGCCGCCGGCAGCCGAAACGCCGTCGAGCTGCGCAGCGCTCAGGGTCATCGGCTCGTCGGCGAGAGCCGCGCCGGACAGGACCAGAAGGGACGCACCGGTAAGCAGGGAAAGGGTCTTCGCGTTCATCAGTAGCTCCTTCGTCAGTAACGTTAGGCGATTCAACGCCCATGTAAAGAAAAGTCGTGAGCGACCTTAATCGGTCACGGCAATCGCCGAAGAGAACGCCTCGGACGACCAGTCGGTCGTCTGCGCGAACGCCTCGGTCTCGGCCAGCGTGTTTTCGCCGAACGCGTCGGCCGAAGCCTCGGCGAAGGCGCTGTTGTCATCGACGTCAATGTCGACATCGACGTCCTTGTCGATGTCAACGGTGACGTCGACGTCGATGTCCACGTCCTTGTCGACATTCGAGTCAAAGTTGACGCCGCCGGCAGCCGAAACGCCGTCGAGCTGAGCAGCGCTCAGAGTCATCGGCTCGTCCGCCAGGGCGGCGCCGGAGAGGACCAGGAGGGACGCACCGGTAAGAAGAGAGAGGGTCTTCGCGTTCATTGGTAGCTCCATTCCCTGTATAGCTGGGCCTCAGAAAGGCTCTTGCGAATGATGGTCGTCGGCGAGCTTAGTCGGTGACGGCAATCGCCGATGAGAACGCCTCGGACGAGAAATCGGTCGTCTGGGCGAAAGCCTCGGTCTCGGCCAGCGTGTTGGCGCCGAACGCGTCGGCCGAAGCCTCGGCGAAGGCGCTGTTGTCGGTCACGTCGACGTCGACCGTGACGTCCTTGTCGATGTCAACGTCAACGTCGACGTCAATGTCGACGTCCTTGCTGACGTTCGAGTCGAAGTCGACGCCGCCGGCGGCGGACACGCCGTCGAGCTGCGCTGCGCTCAGGGTCACCGGCTCGTCAGCCATGGCCGCGCCGGCCATCAGCACGAGGGACGCACCAGTCAGCAAGGACAGGCTCTTCGCGTTCATTATTGGCTCCATCGTCAGTCCGGATAAAGGTTTCCTTGGTGCATGCCGTTTCCCGGCCACTACATCCAAGCAGTGACGACTACCTCCCCGTCACCACGATCAGAACATCGGATTCGCGAATGGAAATCAATACAGAATCCGTATTACCTGCTAAGGAGTCAGAAACGAGTGTATGTAGATAATTCCTTCGGCCACGGCGCCTGTCGGACCTACCATTTCCACCATACAATCAACATTCGGTTTATGCTGTAGCAACAGCAGCTTCCATCAGCTTGGGTGCGTCGATACGTGAGGCTGGAACAGATGTCGAGTCGGTCTTTTGTGGATGCATTGAACTCATTCGTCTACTCAGCCGATGGGCTTATAGTTAAACCTTAAAGCCATCTGGTCATGATGAGAAACCTCTGGCCCTGTACAATCGCGGTGTGTGGAGCATACATGGCGACCGACGGGATGCTGTCGTGAGTGCCCTGGATGCGTGCCACGCATAAAGTACTAGGCTGGATTCACCCGCCTTCGAAATGGGTGTTTCCGATAATTACTTATGGTGCGCAAGAATCGAACTGACCTGAGTCCGCCGGGCGCACAATCTTCGGTAAAACTCCCGCCCATAAGAGCAAAAACAGCGGGAGCCATTCGCGGTCCGGGTCCATGCGCTGAAGGGAGACGCAGGATGGGAAATCTGAATCGGTCAACGGCGCTGTCGGCGCTGTTTCTTGCCGGTTTCACCGCCGTAGCCATGGCTCAGCAAGCTGTGCCGCAGCAGGGCGATCCGGCCAGACTGACGGACATGCAGTTGGACACGGTGACCGCCGGCACGACGCTGGGTTCCGCAACCGCCTACGGCCAGGGCCTCGGCGAGGGGACCATTGCCGATACGGACGCCAACGCAGGGGCCGACTCGCGGAGGCAGGTTCGCATGGCGCGCGCAACCGCCACGGCCGACGCAGGAGGCGACATCAGTGCCGAGACCTACGTCGCCACGATGACCTACAGCGACAGCGGGGACGGGACCGGGGCCGGCGTGATCGTGACGGCTTCCGGCGAGGCACTTGGTGAGGGCTCCAGGTCGTCGGGCAGGAGTTGGTCCATCACCCGCAACAACGGGAGGGTGAGCGTCGCCGTCGGCCACAGCCATAATATTGTACGCGGCGGTCTCGTTCGGGATGCCGACGCGACCGTTCAGACGGTGGGGGACATCCAGCTTCAGCAGAGCAGGGACGTCGACGCTCAACATGTCTCCGTGGCGCACGCGCATGGCGTCGCCATAGAATTCAACATGGACATTGGGTCGGCGCAACGCGTCAGATAAACCGCAGCGCCCGAAAAACAGAACATGCGTTGAGCCGCATGGTGTGTGGAACGAAAAGCGCTGCGGCCCGCGCTGCAGCACGGCCACGAATATGTGTCTCTATGCCAACTGGATTGTGATCAAGAGGAGATTGGACATGCGCACACTGACGATGGGTTCCATCGCTTCGGCCGCCCTGGCTTCCTGCACCGTCATGGCAGTTTCCGGTGCCATGGCCGACCCGGTGCACCTGTCCGACGGTTCCCTGGATGGCATCGCAGCCGGGACGGACCTCAGCGGGTTCGCTTTTGCGGAAGCGTTGGGCGACTCGTTCGGTGACACCTCGTTCGCCGAGGCCAACACCGAAGCGGCTGTTGCCGTGGATGGCCCCACGGCTCAGTCCTATGCGGACGCCGACGTGGTCGGCGTGGGCGACTTCTTTGCTGAAGGTTATGCAACGACCACGACGGGAACGTCGGATGGTGACCAGTCGGCAGAAACCATGCATGACGCATACGGCTTTGCCGCCGGAGACGGGACGGTTAGTGCCGAATCGACCACGTACGCGGCAAGTTCTCCAACGACAAGCACCGCCGGTGGTGTAAGCATCAGCTATGCATCGGGCGATATCGCTCAAACGGCGGAAACGAGCGCAACGACCTCGGGCAGCGGCACGATCGTGCGCTCTTCGACCTTGACGCGCTACATCGAGAACGATGCCTTCAGTGCTAGTTATACGACCAGCACAATTACTGTAAAAGATTATCCGTAATGGGATAATGACTATCGTTTGTCACTTGACCATGCCGAAGTAAACGTGCATCAGAATGGCATGAGGCAGATCCTCAAAAAACCACACAGCACGCCAAGGAGAAGAAGCATGGCTTACGTGACTTTTTGTCCCGTTTTTTTGGCAGCGGGTATGGTCTGCTTTGCTGCTGCGGCCCAGCCGGTTACGTTGTCTACTGTAGATCTTGATCGTATCACCGCGGGTCAAACCCAACAGGATATCGATGCCGAGTATCGCGACCAAATCATGCGTGCCGGCAGCCACGAGGAAGTGGCCCGCGCGACTGAAGAATACCAGGCGCTCACGGCCGGCGGCGATGCCGCCGGCACGGAGACCGGCACCGTTGGCGACAACGAACCAACTTCGCCGACCGACGAGTTTGACCAGACGGCGAGCGACGTCACCACTGAAGGAGAGGTGACGACAAGCGTTACCGCCACGGAAGGCTATTCGACCGCCACGGCCGATGCAACGGCAGCCACCGACGGCGGCCTTGCGGGGACGTTCGTGGCCGCTGATGCCGACCCCGGCATTGCGCGCGCGAGGTCGGAGGCGTTCTCCCTAACGTACACGCTCTCGCCTTCGCTTCAACAATAGCCTGCCGACCATTTCCGCAATCTTGTGCCGGAACTGCCGATCCTGCCAACACCTCGGGACCGTTGCGTCCCGAGGCGTTTGGTTGAGTGCGGTCGGGTCCTTATCACGCGGCTGCCCGCCGGGCAATGTCGGCCCAGCTGCATGCTGAACCGATCGAGTAACATTGGCGCAAACAAGAAGCCAAGAAGTATTAATCCCTGCCTCTTTAAGTTATTAAACCATCCGGCTACGTGACGATCGAGTCAAAACCCGGTACCGTCAGGTGCCTTTGAGACGTAACTTTGCAGTCTCTCGGCATGCAGACAATAATTGGTCTTTCCGACCCCAAGCGCGGTCGGGCCCGCGGGCTTCGTTGGCCGGCTGCCCATCAGGATCATAGCGGAGAGTGCGAGGTGAACAATGACGAAGCCGGAAACGACAGGACATAACAAGCCATTTCCCGCCGTTGCGGCGCTGCGGCAGGCCGAGCGGACGCTACAGAAGGATGCGAAAGGCACGAAGCGCTACGTCGTTCTCGGCTGCGGCGGATTCATTGGCAGCCATCTGCTGGACCGGTTGATGGAGGACGAGACGGTCTTCGTCGAGGGGTTCGACATCGACGACCGGAAGATTGCGGGGCATCTTGCCGACCCGCGGCTGCGCCTGCACCGGGGCTATCTGCATCACAGCCATATTTTCGAGAGCCTCGTCGATGCGCTCGACACCGCCGATGCAGTCATCAACCTTGCCGCAATCTGCAACCCGTCGCAGTACAACACGCGCCCGCTTGACGTGATCAATTCGAACTTCATTGACGTTTTCCGGCTGGTCGAGCTCTGTGCGACGCGGAACAAGTGGCTGATACACTACTCGACGAGCGAAGTGTACGGCCGGACGATCGCCAGCTACCTGCCCGGAAACACCTATGACAATCCGGACCTTTATGAGCTTGCGGAGGACGAGACGCCGCTCATCATGGGTCCCATCAAGAACCAGCGTTGGAGCTACGCGGCATCGAAGCAGCTGCTGGAGCGCTTCATTTTCGCCATGCATTATGAGCACGGGCTGCCGTTCACGATCGTCCGTCCGTTCAATTTCTTCGGCCCGCGCATGGATTTCATCCCCGGCCGCGACGGCGAAGGCATTCCCCGCGTGCTCGCCTGTTTCATGACGGCATTGCTCGACCGCGAGCCGATGAAGCTCGTCGACGGGGGCCTGGCGCGGCGCACCATCATTTCGATCCACGACGCCATCAGCGCCCTCATGCTGATGCTGGAAAAGCCCGACCGTGCCCGCAACGAGATTTTCAACATCGGCAGCCGGGGCAACGAGGTGACGATGGCCGAGCTGGCCGAACTGATGCGCACCATTTATGCCGATGTTGCCGACGATCCGACATACCGGCACCATCCGATCGACATCGTCAGTTCGGAAGAATTCTACGGAAAGGGGTACGAAGACTGTGACCGGCGCGTCCCCAACCTCGACAAGGTGTCGACCCTTCTCGGCTGGCAGGCGCAGGTTCCGCTCTATGACACGCTGAAAGAGACGATCGAGTATTATCATGCCCTGTACGGCGGCGGCTCGGCGAACAATGCCGAGGTCCGGGTTGAGGCGGTTGCGGAGACCGCGGCCGAATGATCGTCCCTGTCGCGGCGGCGCAGGATCCGGCCTCACGCCACCGCACCGGGGCCCCGCTCCGCCAGATTGTGACCATCCTGGCTCGTGCGCCGGGAGAGGGTCTCGTTCCGCAAGCGCCAGAGCCGGGCCAAGTGGTACCGGGCCGCACGTCCTGCCATGCCGAACCCGACGCCACTCGGCCTTCAGCGGCGCGCTGGGCAGACGGGGGCAGTTTCAATGGTGGTCCTGACGTCGGTCTCGCGGCTGGGGACGATCCTGCCGTCAGTCCCCGATTTTAGATGCATTTCCGCCGGTGCGCGCCAACGGCCGGTAAGAAGGGGTACGGGCCCGGCAGGATTCGAACCTGCGACCTCTGCCTCCGGAGGGCAGCGCTCTATCCGCTGAGCTACGGGCCCGCATGGGTGCGGCCGGGCCTCGGCGCCCGACCGGGGGACGATACTGCAAAAGCCGCCGCGGAGAAAGCCCGCCGTCGCCCGACCCCTGCCGCGCCCGTCACCGGCGCGCCACCACGCCCTCGCCCCGCGCGCGCCCTTCATGACCCGAGGGCAGGGCACCGGCCGGCTCCAGCACCCACGCGGCAATGTCGTCGATCACGACGCGGCCTTGCAGATCGCGCAGGAGCATATGGTAGCCGTCGGGATAGAACACCACCCTGCGCCCGCCCGACGGCAGCCGCGCCAGCAGGTCGTCCACCGACTCCGGCGGCAGCACCTCCTCGTTGTCGCCGAACAGGACCAGCGTCGGCACCCGCAGCCTGGGGGCCGCATCCTGGGCCAGGTCCATCAGGTCCACCAGGCCGCCGATGGTGTCGGTGCGCGTCTCCTTGATCACCATCGGGTCGCGCCCCAGGGCGCGCAGCATCTCGATGTTGTCCGACGGCACGATGTCCAGGCTCTCGCCGGTCAGGGTCATCCCCGGCGTCAGGGTCACCGCCAGCCACAGCGCGATCCGCTCCAGCGGTCCCATGCTGCCGCGGCCCCAGGCCGCCGGCGCCACCAGCACCGCGCCGTCCGCCGGCGGCGGCCCGGCCCCGGCGAGTGCGGCGATCGCCACCGCGCCCCCCATGCTGTGGCCGAGCAGGTAGAGCGACGCGCCGGGATGCCGCGCGCGCAGCAGCGCCGCCACGGTGCGCGCATCGCCCGCCAGCGTCTCCGCCCCCGGCCAGATGCCCCGCCCGGCGCTGGCGCCGAAGCCGCGCTGGTCGTAGGCATAGGTGGCAACGCCATGCTCCGCCCAAACCGGCCCGGCGCCCTCGAACATGTTGGAATAGTCGTTGAAGCCGTGCAGCGCCAGGATGACCGCCGCCGGCTCGCCCTCCGGCAGCCACGCGCGCACCGGCAGCCGGTAGCCGTCCGCCGCCAGCACCGCGTCTTCGGCCAGGGCCGGCGGCTGCCGCGGCGGGCCCATCGGCTGATAGATCTGCGCACACCCGGCCACGAGCAGGGCCAGGGCCGGCAGCAGGCTGGACAGGACGGCGATTCGGCGGGGCGTTGACGCGCGCATCGACACCATGGGATGACCGGATAGACGATCCGAACGACGCGGCCGCCGCCGCGCCGGACGGTCACCCGCACCGAAAATCTGAAGAGCGCAAAGGGCAGGATTATGACGGAACGCGCGCTGTTCGACGGCCCGTTCTATTTCCTCCGCCACGGCGAAAGCGAGGCCAACGCGGCCAGCCTGATCGCCGGCTCAACGGACACGCCGCTGACGCCGCAGGGCCGCGCCCAGGCACAGGCCGCGGCCGAGCGGGTGCGCGGGCTGGGCATCGCCGCGGTCCACACCAGCACGCTGGCGCGCGCCGCCGACACCGCCGCGCCGATCGCCGCCGCCCTGGGCCTGCCGGTGCATTTTTGGGACGGGCTGTGCGAGCGGCACTGGGGTGACTGGGAGCTGCAGCCGCTGGCCCGGATTCGGGACCGCGCCATCACCGCGCCCGGCGGCGAGAGCCTGACCGACTACGAGGACCGCGTCTGGCGCACCTGCGCCGGCCTATCCGGCCCGGCCCCCGCCCTGATCGTCGCCCATTCGGGCACGATACGCGTGCTGCGCAAGCGGCTCGGCATCGGCGACGTGTTCGAGTGGGTCGGCAATGCCGTGCCGGTGCGCTTCGACCCGCCGGCGGGCGGCACCGGCGCCTGGGCCATGAGCACCGTCGGCGGCGGCGCGGTCGACGATTACGCGGTGCGCTACACCGGCACCTGACAGCTCGGGCCTCAGGCGGCCCGTTTCTCCGTCTCGATCGGGCAGCCGATGGCGCGGCACGCCGCCATCGAGCCGAGGCATACCTCGACATTTTCGAACCCGGCCCGCTTGAGGATCGACGCCGCGATGATGGCGCGCTTGCCGCTGCCGCAGAATGCCGTCACCGGACGCTCCCGCGGGATCGCGTCGAGCCTGTCCGGCACCTCGCCGACATAGACGTGGGTGGCGTTCGGCAATCGGCCGGCCGCCACCTCGTCCACGCTGCGCACGTCGAGCAGGGTGAACGGCTCGCCACCCTGCAGGCGCGCCGCCAGCACGTGGGCGCTGACCGCGGGGATGGTCTGGTAGTCGCGCCCGCTGGTCTCCCACGCGTGCAGGCCTTCGTCCAGGAAACCCTTGATGCGGTCGAAGCCGAGCCGGGCAAGCTGCCGCACCGCCGCGTCCAGGTCGGCGAACCCGGCGGCGATCAGCACGATGTCGCGGTCGTAGGGCAGGAACCAGCCGGCGAACCCGGACAGCATGTCCACGGGGATGACCAGGCTGCCGGGGACCACCGCGCCCGAGCAGGCCTCGGCGCTGCGGATGTCGAGCAGCACGGCTCCCGCATCCACCGCCTCCGCCACCTCGCCGGCGCTCATCGGCTGCGGCCGCGGCAGCCGGTCCAGGATCGGCTGGCCCTCCTGGTTGACCGTCTCCATGTGCCGGAAATACGGCGGATAGTAGTGGTGCTCGTCCACCTTCATGCGGATGAAGGCGTCGCGATCGGCCTTCTGAAGCGCCGGGTTGGTCAGGCGCTCGTAGCCGAGTGTCGAGAACTCCCGCGAGGCCATGCCGGACCCGCAGATCGACCCGGCGCCATGCGCCGGATACAGGATGACCTGGTCGCCGAGCGGCAGCAGCTTGCTGAAGATGCTGTCATGCAGCAGTCCGGCGACCTCCTCGGCCCGGTCGGGGAAGAAGTCGGTGCGGCCGACGTCGCCGATGAACAGGGCGTCGCCGGTGAACACGGCGATCGGCTGGTCGCCGAAGCCGCGGTCGGCCAGCACGATGGAAATGCTGTCGAAGGTGTGGCCCGGCGTGGACAGGATCGACAGGTGCACGTCGCCCAGGTCGAACGCGTCGCCCTCGTTCACCGTGGTGCCGTAGCCGAAGTCCGTCTCCGGGCCGTGATAGATGGCGGCGCCGGTGCGATGGGCCAGCTCGCGCGAGCCGGTGACGTAGTCCTCGTTGCGGTGCGTCTCGAAGATGTGGGTGATGCGCGCGCCCTGGCGGTAGGCGATGTCCAGATAGGCCTCGCAGTCGCGGCGCGGGTCGATGACCGCGGCCTGGCCGCCGTCGCCGACGATGTAGGACAGGTGGCCCAGCTCGGGCGAATGGACCGTTTCGAGGAACATGGCAGCACCTCCCTCATTGCATGCAAAGCCCTGCCCAGGCCCGCGTGTCCGGATGTTCGCCGGTTAAGGCCGTGGGCCCTGGAGCGGTTCCGGCGGGGGTCTGCGGCATATCCGCGTCCCCTATGGGCGGCCGCCGCCGATCAACGTGTTGCGCTTTGCCATGGACGCGCCAAACTTGAGCCTTAAAGGTTCCGCCCGTGCAAAGCGGTTGTCGCCGGGTTCGGCCCTGGTTTAAGGTCCGCGCCGTCCCCCGGAGACGACACGGGTTCCGCAGGCTGCTTGGAGATGCGGTCTTGACCGCTCTGGGTGACGCGCACGCGTCCATCATACGCCCTGTCCGCACCACGGCCGCCGCGCTGACGGCGTTCGCCGTGGCGTGCGGCACCGCGACGGCAGCCCCGCCGTCCAAATCGAGCATGGTCGCGGCAATGCCGGGAAAGATCCTGTTGCAGGCGGCGGACGCACCGCCGTGGACGCCCCCGCTGCCGCCGCGCAAGCCGGAACCGCCGGCCGCCGCGGAGGCGCCGGTCCTGGCGCCGGAGACCCCGCCGCCCATGGTCGAGGTGGCGGCCGCCCCCTGGGACCGCGTGCCGCTGCCGCCGGCCCTGCCGCCGGCCCGCCGCCCCGAGGCGCCGCAGCCGGTCGAGGCGGAGCCGAGCCCCGCGACGCCGGAGCTGCCCCTGGTCACCGAGCGGCCCGTACCCGAGGTCGAGGAACCGCCGACGCCGCCCGAGGGCGGCGTGCCGCCGCCGCCGGACCTGGGCGAGACGCCGGGCACGCCGCCGCCGCCGGAGGGTACGGCGCCGGCTGCCCCGGCGCCGCAGCCGCCATCCGAAGCGCCGACGGTCACCGCGGAGGCTCCGGAGCAGCCCGGCATCCTGACCGAGCGGCCGCCCCAACCCGCCGGCCCGGCGCCGGAGATCGTGGTGCCGCCGCCCCGCCGCACCGGCGAGGCCGCCGCCGAGACCTTCCGGATCACGTTCGAGGGGACCGAGGCCACGCTCGATGCCGCCCACGACGACGTCCTGGAGACCGTGGTCGGTCGGCTGCAGGACGACCCGTCGCTGCGGCTGCAGCTCCTGTCCTACGCGGGCGGCTCGCCCGAGTCGGCCAGCGTGGCGCGCACCCTGTCGCTGGACCGGGCACTGGCCGTGCGCAGTTTCCTGATCGAGCAGGACATCCGCCGCACCCGCATCGACGTGCGGGCGCTGGGGGACACCGCCCCGGACGGCCCGGCCGACCGGATCGACCTCGTTCTCGTGCCCTGAGCCGATGCCACCGCCGCCGGCCGCCCCCAGCACCATCCGCGCAGAGGCGACGCCGCCAATGTCGCACCCGCGGCGCTACCTGACGCGGATGGGCCTGTTCCTGGCTGCGGTGGCCGTCGTGCTGGCGCTGCTGGGGCCGGGCCTGGCCGCCGCGTTCATGGCCAACGCGGCGCTCAACGGCGTGATCGTCGGCGTGCTGGTCATCGGCATCATCCTGGTGTTCCGCTCGGTGGTCGGCCTGATGCCGGAGATCGCCTGGCTGGAGCACTTCAAGGCGCAGCGCGCCGGCCGCACCGATGCGCCGGCGCCGCCGGCCCCGCGCCTGCTGGCTCCGATGGCCAAGATGCTGGGCGAGCGCCACGGCCGGATGACCTTCTCCGCGCTGTCGATGCGCACGCTGCTGGACACGATCGACACCCGCCTGAGCGAGAGCCGCGAGATCTCCCGCTACCTGATAGGCCTGCTGATCTTCCTGGGTCTGCTCGGCACGTTCTGGGGCCTGCTGCAGACGATCGGAGCGGTCGCCGACGTGATCAGCGGCCTGTCGGTCGGCGAGGCGGACATCGCAATCATGTTTGCCGACCTGAAGGCCGGGCTGGAGGCGCCGCTGTCCGGCATGGGCACGGCGTTCAGCTCGTCCCTGTTCGGCCTGGCCGGGTCGCTGGTGCTGGGCTTCCTGGAGCTGCAGGCCAGCCAGGCGCAGAACCGGTTTTTCACCGAGCTGGAGGACTGGCTGTCGGGCGCGGCGAAGCTGACCGGCGGCGGCCCGGGCGGGGACGGCGAGACCTCGGTGCCCGCCTACCTCCAGGCGCTGATGGAGCACACCGCGGAGAACCTGGACGCGCTCCAGCGCATGATCGCGCAGGGCGAGGAAGGCCGCCGCCAAGCCAACGCCAATTTGAGCATGATGGCCGAGCGGCTGGCGACCCTGACCGACCAGATGCGCACTGAGCAGCAGCTGATGATGCGCTTGGCCGAGGCCCACACCGAGCTGCGCCCGGTGCTGGGCCGGCTGGCCGATGCCGCGTCCAGTGGCGCCTTCGGCATCGACGACCACACCCGCGAGCACGTCCGCCTGATGGAATTGCACATGCGGCGAATCATCGACGAGATGACGCTGAGCCGCGACCTGACCGTGTCGGAGATCCGCGGCGAGATAAAACTGCTGGCGCGCACGATCGCGGCCCTGGCCGAAGAGGCCGAGTCTTAAGACGCGCCCCCGGCACCGACGGCATGATCCCGGTGCCCCTGGAGCCAGACGACCATGCATGCCCGGAACCGCCGCGGCGCCGACCGCAACTTCAACATCTGGCCCGGCTTCGTCGACGGCCTGTCGGCGCTGCTGATGGTCGTCATCTTCGTCCTGATGGTGTTCATGGTGGCGCAGTTCTACCTGTCCACCGTACTCACGGGTCAGGACGAGACGTTGGCCCGGCTCAACCGCCAGCTCGACGAGTTGGCCGCGCTGCTCGACCTGGAGCAGTCGGAGAGCGCCGACCTGCGCACGCGGCTGGCCATGATGTCCGCCGAGCTGCAGGACGCCACCGCCGACCGCGACGCCGCCGCCACGACCGCCGCGGCGCTGGCCCAGGAGCAGCAGACCCTGTCCGACCGGCTGCAGGAGGCGCTGGCGCGCAACGAGACGCTGAGCGCCGACAACGCCGAGCTGGATGCCCGCCTGGCCGACGCCTACGCCACCATCGAGGCCGACCGCGAGACGCTGCGCGTGCGCCTGGCCGAACTGGCCGGCCTGGAGGCGGACATCGAGGCCCTGCGCACCGTCCGCGAGGACCTTGAGGCCGAGGTGGCGGCAGCGTCGCTGGCCCTGGAGGCGGCCGAGGCCGAGGCCGAACGGCGCGGTGCGGAGCTGGACGAGCAGACCTCGCTGGTCAGCCTGCTGCGCGAGCGGCTCGACGCGGCGGAGACCGAGACCGCGGGCCTGGCCACCGACCTGGACCAGGCCAATGCCACGATCGCCACGCTGCGCGAGCGCCTGGCGGCCGCCGAGACGCAGGTCGCCGACCTGACCGCGAGCCTGGAGGAGACCCGCGGCACCGCGGAGCAGGCGGCGAGCCGCCTTCAGCTCAGCAACGAGGAGGTCGTGCGCCTGCGCCGGCTGCTGGACGAGCGCACGGCCGCCGTGGCCGAGGCCGAGGCGGCGGCGGAGGAGCGCGGCGGGCAGCTGCGCCTGGCCGAGGCCGACCGCGATCGGCTGCGCGACGCGCTGACGGCCCTGCGCGACCGCAGCACCGCACTGGAGGAGCGGCTCAGCACCGCCGAGGAGCGCACCGCGCTGGCCCAGCGCGACCTGGAGGCACGCGAGGTGCGCATCGAGGAGCTGGTGGCCACGCTGTCCGAGGCGCAAGGGCAGCGCGAGCGCGCCACCCGCGACGCCGCCGCCCTGGTCGCGCAGCTGCAGGACCGGATCGAGTCGCTGGAGCAGCGGCTGGCCAGCGTGCAGCGTGCCCTGGACCTGGCGGAGGTCGAGGTCGAGAACCAGGACGTGGAGATCGCCGAGCTGACCGTCCGGCTCAACATGGCCCTGGCCGAGCGGATCGAGGAATTGAGCCGCTACCGCTCGGACTTCTTCGGCCGACTGCGGGAGGTCCTGGGCGACCGCGAGGACATCCGCATCGTCGGCGACCGGTTCGTGTTCCAGTCGGAGGTGCTGTTCCCGTCGGGCTCGGCCTCGCTGCAAGCGGAGGGGCGCGAGCGGCTGGCGGACATCGCCGACACGCTGCTGGACATCGCCGACGAGATCCCGGACGACATCGACTGGATCCTGCGCATCGACGGCCACACCGACCGCCAGCCGATCAACACCGCCGCGTTCCGGTCGAACTGGGAGCTGTCGACGGCGCGGGCCACTTCGGTGGTGCGCTTCCTGATCGACCAGGGGGTGCCGCCCGAGCGTCTGGCCGCGGCCGGCTTCGGCGAGTTCCAGCCGATCGACCCGGGCGACAGCGACGAGGCGCTACACCGCAACCGGCGCATCGAGCTCAAGCTCGACCAGCGCTGAGCCGGGGAATTGCCGCCGTCGCGGCCGGTCCGCTACCGCCCGACGGCGTAGCCCTGCATGAAGCGCGGGTTGGCGGCGCCCTCCAGCACCGGGCCGTCCGCGGTATCGCGCCGGCCGACGGCGCTGAGCCGGCCCAGGCTCCAGTCGCCGGTGCGCTGGACCACGTGGCCGCGGCGCTCCAGCGCGCGCAGGGTCCGCTCCGGAAACCGCGTCTCGATGCTCAGGCTGGCGGGGGCGGCGCGGCGCGGCCAGAAGCTGGACGGGACGTGGCCGGTGTGGAAGGCCGGCGCGTCGATCGCCTGCTGCAACGTCATGCCGTGGTGGACGTGGCGCAGGAACAGGATCAGCGACCACTGGTCCTGCTGGTCGCCGCCGGGCGTGCCGAAGGCGCGGTGGGCCACCCCGTCCTTCAGCACCAGGGTCGGCGTCAGGGTGGTGCGCGGCCGCCTCCCCGGCCCCAGCGCCGAGGGCATGGCCGGATCCAGCCAGAACATCTGCGCCCGCGTGGACAGGCAGAAGCCGAGCTCCGGGATCACCGGCGAGCTCTGCAGCCAGCCGCCCGACGGCGTGGCAGAGACCATGTTGCCGTGGCGGTCGACCACGTCGACGTGACAGGTGTCGCCGTCCGCCGGCCCGGCGTGCCGGACCGTCGGCTCGCCGGTCGCCGCCGGATCGGCACCGGGCGGCAGGTCGGGCAGCGTCGGCAGCCGCGGCGTGCGCCCGTCCGGGGCGCCGGGGCGCAGCTCGTGGCTGGCCGCCTTGCCGATCAGCCGGCGCCGCTCGGCGTTGTAGGCGTCGCTGAGCAGGGTGCCGACCGGCACGTCCACGAACCACGGATCGCCGTACCACGCCTCGCGGTCGGCCAGGGCCAGCTTGGCCGCCTCGACCACGGTATGGACGAAGGCGTCGCCGAGCGGGTCCATGGCCGCCAGGTCGATATCGCGCAGCAGGGCGAGCTGCTGGAGGAACACCGGCCCCTGACCCCAGGGCGCGGTCTTGCATACCACCAGGTCGTGGTAGTCGTAGGTCAGCGGCCGTTCGTAGGTGGCCTCCCAGTCGACCAGGTCGTCGCCGGTGAGCAGGCCGCGGTGCGGCCGGCCGCTAACGTCCATCACCTCGTTGCTGCGGCAGAACCGGTCGATCGCCTCGGCGACGAACCCCTGGTACCACAGCCGCCGGGCCGCCTCGATGCGGGCCTCGCGGGCCGTGGCGACGGCGGCGCTGTCGGCCAGGATGCGCTTGTAGGTCACCGCCAGCGCCGGGTTGCGGAACAGCCCGCCGGCCGGCGGCGGCGCGTCGTTCGGCAGGTAGACGGCCGCCGAGCTCGGCCAGTCGGCGCGGAACGCCGGCGCCGCGGCGGCGATCGCGGCGGCCGCGCCGGGCGCCAGGGGATACCCGCGCTCGGCATACCCGATCGCCGGCTCCAGCACGTCCGACAGGTCCAGGGTGCCGTGGTCGCGCAGCATGACCAGCCAGGCGTCGAACGCGCCCGGCACCACCGCCGGCAGCAGGCCGCTGCCGGGGATCATGTCCAGGCCCAGGTCGCGGAACGCCTCGATCGTGGCGGCGCGCGGCGCCACCCCCTGGCCGCACACCACGCGCGTCAGCGCCCGGCCGGAGTCGTACAGCAGGATCGGCACCTCGCCGCCGGGGCCGTTCAGGTGCGGCTCGACCACCTGGAGCACGAAGCCGGCGGCCACGGCCGCATCGAAGGCGTTGCCGCCGCGCTCCAGCATCGCCATGCCGGCGGCCGAGGCGAGCCAGTGCGTGGAGGCGACCATGCCGAAGGTGCCGAGCAGGTCGGGGCGGGTCGTGAACATGGGCTTTCCGTCGCGGCAATGGCAGGCGGGGGCGACGGCGCGGCGTCGTCGGACGATCCCCACAGCTATGCCCGATTCCGGCGGCGGACGCCAGTCCGGTGCGCGCCGTCGGCAGGGCTGGTCGGCCGGGTGCGCACACCGGCCCCGGTGGTAAATCGTTGCACTGCACCAATATGTGGGCAGGCAAATCAACGGCACGCGTCATCAATAAATTATCAAGACACGCGCCGTATGATTCGAAATCAAGATCCGGGCGATCTTCAAGATCGCGCACCAGAGAAGAGGGCCGGAGCCATGACGACGATCGCCACCGACATTCTGCGCGACTATGAAGCAGAGATCGCGCACTGCCCGGACGCGGACACCCGCGCCGCCGCCGAACGCGCGCCGCAACGCATCCTCAACCGCCTGTGCGAGGCGGCCAAGGGCATCCGCATCGGCTATCACGAGTGGGTGTTCCCGGACGGGTCGGAACTGATCACCTGACGGGTCCGGCCCTGCCGGTGCGGTCGCGGGCGCCGCGGGACGCCGATCAAGAGGTCAGTCCCGGCGCCCAGCACCGGACCGGGCACGCCGCGCAACGCAACCGGTCCTCGCAACGGCCCTCGGACGCGGCCAGCAACCGCTCGGCGATCAGATTGGCGCCCTGGTCGGTGCCGGCCCCCTCTTTCAGGGCATCTGCGGAGTCGCGCAGGCAGCAGCAGATGCGCGACCATTCGTCGAGAGCCGGATACTGCGGAGCGTCGCGATCCATGAGGCACCGGGCCTTCCGGTATCGGGCCGGCCGAGAGCGTCGTTCGCCGGATGCTCGAAGATAACCCTGCCTATGCCGCGGAGTCGATCTTTTCGAGAGATATTCGAATGATTTTTCGTTGCAATATTATAAAGTCGCCGGTCTCCGCGCCGTGCCCGCCCGCTTTTCGGTAGACTCCCCGCCGGTCACGCACGTGGCGCCTCTCCCTGCTCCGCGCGAGCCGCCTCTTCCTCCAGCAGCGCCTTGCGCGACAGCTTGCCGATCATGGTCCGCGGCAGCGACTCGCGGACCTCGAGCTGCTTGGGCCGCTCGATCGGCGACAGCTTGTCCTGCAGGAACCGGTCGAGCGCCTCCAGCGTCAGCGACTCGCCCTCCCGCAGCGTCACGTAGGCCTTGACCGTCTGCCCGCGGTACGGGTCCGGCACGCCGGCCACGACGCATTCGGCCACCGCCGGATGCGCGTAGATCGCCTCCTCCACGGTGTGCGGATAGACGTTGTAGCCGCCGGCGATGATCAGGTCCTTGAGCCGGTCGAGCAGGAACACATAGCCGTCTTCGTCCATCGTCCCGACGTCGCCGGTGTGCAGCCGGCCGTCGTCGTCCAGCGTCTCGGCGGTCTCCTCCGGGCGGTTCCAGTAGCCGCGCATGACCTGCGGGCCGCGCACGCAGATCTCGCCGCGCTCGCCCGGCGGCAGCACGGTGCGCCGGTCGTCCAGCGACACGATCTCGACCGTGGTGCCGGTCACCGGCAGGCCGATCGAGTCCGGCTTGTGCACGCCGGTCACGGGGTTGCAGGCGACCAGCGGCGAGGCCTCGGTCAGGCCGTAGCCCTCGACCACCGTGCATCCGGCCAGCGTCTCGAAGCGCTGCTTGACCTCGGCCGGCAGCGGCGCGCCGCCGCAGAAGCCGGTGCGGATCGAGGAGAAGTCGCGGTGCCCCTGCCCGGCCACCTCGGCCAGGGCGCCGAACATCGTCGGCACGCCGGGCAGGTTGGTGATGCGCCGCTTCCGGACGGTGCGCGCCACATCCTCCGCGTCGAAGCGCGGCAGCAGGACCAGTTCGGCGCCGATGTCCAGTGCGGTGTTCATCAGCACGGTCATGCCGAATACGTGGAACAGCGGCAGCACGCCGAGCACCACCTCGCGGTCGGTGCGGGTGCCGCCGACGGTCAGCCACAGCCGGGTCTGCTCGACGTTGGCGGCAATGTTGGCGTGGGTCAGCATGGCGCCCTTGGGCCGGCCGGTGGTGCCGCCGGTGTACTGGAGCACGGCCAGGTCCGACGGGTCCGCCCGATGCGGCACGGCCAGGCCGTCGTTGCGGACCAGCGACCCGAACCGCACGTGCCGGTCATCGCGCGGGATCCGGGCCAGGCTGCTTCGCTTCGCCACGGAAAACAGCAGCGCCTTGCCGAGCGGCAGGATCCGCGCCATCGGGCAGACGATCACCCGGCCGAGGCGCGATTGCGGCAGCACGCGCGCGATCTTGTCGTACAGCACCGCCAGGTCGAGCGTGACCAGCACGGCGCTTTCGGAGTCGTCGATCTGGCGGGCGATCTCCTGCTCGGCGTAGAGCGGGTTGACGTTGACCACCACCGCGCCGCACGTCAGCGCGGCGAAATAGCAGACTACGAAGTACGGCGTGTTGGGCAGGAACAGCGCGACCCGCGTGCCCGGCCCGACGCCGCGCTCCCGCAGCCCCTTGGCGGCGCGCGCCACCAGGGTGCCGACGCGCTCGTAGGTCCAGGTGCGGCCCAGGAAATTCAGGCAGGGCCGCTGCCCGAAGCGGGCCACGGCCCGGTCCAGGATGTCCGGCACCGGCCGCGCCGGCAGGGGCGCGTACCAGTCGACCGGCTCCGGATAGGCCGCGAGCCAGCGCGGTGCGGGGGCACCGTCGTCGGGCGAGGGCATGGTCCGCCTCCCTTGGGCCGGATGTCGCGGCCGCAGCCATGGCCGCACCCCGGGAGATGTAGGCAGCCGGTGCGGCGCCGAAAGGCGGCCGGAGGCGCGTCGGCAGCCGCGGCCCTTCAAAGGTGGCGGGCCAGACGGTCCAGGGCCGCGTCGAGCACGTCGTCCCGCTTGGCGAAGCAGAACCGCACCGCCGTGCGCAGCGGGTCCTCGGCGTAGAACGCGCCGACCGGGATGGCGGCCACCCCGGCCGTCTCGACCAGGTGCCGGCAGAACGCCGCATCGTCGCCGTCGAAACCCGTCCCGCCGATGTCGACGTTGACGAAATACGTGCCGGCGCAGGGCAGCACGCCCAGCCCGAGCCGGGCCAGCCCGGCGGCGAACCGGTCGCGCCTGCCCTGCAGGCCCGCCGCCAGCCCGCCGAAATAGCCGTCGTCCTTGCCCAGGCCGTAGGCCACCGCAGCCTGCAGGTTCGGCGGGGTGGTGAACACCAGGAACTGGTGCGCCTTGGCGACCGGGTCCAGCAGGTCCGGCGCCGCCGTCACGTAGCCGACCTTCCAGCCGGTCAGCGAGAACGTCTTGCCGGCCGACCCGATCTTCAGGCAGCGGTCGCGCATGCCGGGCAGGGTGATCAGCGGCACGTGCTCGCGGTCATCGAAGACGATATGCTCGTACACCTCGTCGCAGACCGCGACGGCATCGGCGGCCAGCACCGCCTCGGCGATCAGGCCGAGCTCGTCGCGGTCGAACACCTTGGCCGCCGGGTTGAGCGGGTTGTTGAGCAGCACCAGCCGGGTGCGGTCCGAGACCGCGGCCTCCAGCGCCGCGCGCTCCAGCCGCCAGTCGGGCGGGCGCAGCGTCACGAACCGCGGCACGCCGCCGGCGCGGCGCACCATCGGCACGTACGCGTCGTACAGCGGCTGGAACAGCACGACCTCGTCGCCCGGCTCGATCAGGCCGAGCAGGCAGGCGGCCAGCGCCTCGGTGGCACCGGACGTTATCAGGACCTCGTTCTGCCAGTCGGCGTCGATGCCGTAGAAGCGCCGGTCGTGCTCCGCCACCGCCCGGCGCAGCTCGGGCAGGCCCGGCATCGGCGGGTACTGGTTCCAGCCGTCCGTGACCGCTTCGGCCGCCGCGCGGCGCACGTCCTCCGGCCCCGGGTCGTCGGGAAAGCCCTGGCCCAGGTTGACGGCGTCGTGCTCGCGGGCGAGGCGCGACATCACCTCGAACACGGTTGTGCCGAGGCCGGAGAAGACGGAGCTGGCGGGGCGTGGCATGGCTCGGTTCGCTCACGGCAGGGGAGGTTGCGGACGGGCGGGGCGGGCACGGATCGGCGCCCCTCTGTTACGGGGGTGCGGCGGGGACGTCCAGCGGACCCGGACCCGGCGTCCCGGCCCGGCGGCCATCCGGCGGGGGGATGCCCGCCCTTGCGGTTCGCAGGCGGCGGGGCCAATGTTGGACAATTGAAACATGCCTGTCATACCACCCTGCCGCGACGACCGCACCCGCCGCCAATGATTGCCGACCGCACCGCCCGCCCCCTGGTCTGGACGCCGACCCCGGTGATCGAGTGGCTGATCCTGGAGGCCTGGCGCATCGAGTCGGTGCCGGACCTGTTGCGCGCCCTGGCCGAACGGCTGGTGGCGGAGGGCGTGCCGCTGTGGCGGCTGTATTGCGTGGTGCCGACGCTGCACCCGCTGTACCTGGGCAGCGCCCACCGCTGGACCCGCGGCGAGGCGGAGATGTTCCGCAGCTATGGCGAGCACGGCCTGCGCCAGCGCCCGGCGTTCACGAACAATCCGCTGCGCCTGGTCATGGAGGACGGCTACGCCGCGGTGCGCCGGCGGCTGGCCCGCGGCGAGGGGCGCGGGGAGTTCCCGCTGCTCGACGAGCTCGTCGAGGCCGGTGCGACCGACTACATCTGCGTCCCGATCGAGTTCAGCAACGGCAACCGCACCGGCGCGTCGTTCACCTCGGACGGGCCGGACGGCTTCTCCGCGGCGAACCTGAAGGAATTCTACGACCTGGTCCCGGTGCTGGCCCGGCTGATCGAGCGCGAGACGCTGCGCAGCACGGCGGAGAACGTGCTCGACACCTATGTCGGCCACGAGGCCGGGCGGCGAATCCTGAAGGGCCAGATCATCCGCGGCAGCGGCGAGACGCTGTTCGCGGCGATCTGGTACGCGGACCTGCGCAATTTCACCGCGCTGAGCGAGGCCCTGCCCCGCGACACGCTGATCGCCCTGCTCAACGAATATTTCGACGCGATCGCGATGCCGGTGCACGAGCAGGGCGGCCAGGTGCTCAAGTTCATGGGCGATGCCATGCTGGCGGTCTTCCCGGTCGTCGGGCGGTGCGGACCGGCGCCGGACGAGCGCGCGGCGAGCGAGGCCTGCGACCGCGCGCTGAAGGCCGCACTGGACGCCGATGCGCGCATGGCGGAGCTGAACCGCCGACGCGAGGCCGGCGGGGCCGCGGCGCTGAACTACGGCATCGCGCTGCACCTGGGCGAGGTCATGTACGGCAACGTCGGCGCGGCCAACCGGCTCGACTTCACGGTGATCGGCCCGGCGGTCAACCTGACGCAACGGCTGGAGGCGCTGTGCAAGACGCTGGCGCACCGGCCGCTCATGTCCCGCCGGTTCGCCGAGGCCTGCCCCCGCCCCACCGAGTCGCTCGGGCGCTTCGACCTGCGCGGCGTGTCCGGCCCGCACGAGGTGTTCGCGCTGGCGCCGCCCGATCCCGCAGCGCGATAACCTTTTTGGCCGCGGGGGTGGCCCCTGTCCGGCCCATCCGCTATAAGGGCCGGGTTCCCCCTTGACTTAACAAATTTCCATCTCACTGCCGGGAGGAAGCCATGAGCTTCAAGATCGTCGAGCAATGCACCCCGCGGCTCAACCGCTCCGAGCTGGCGGTTCCGGGGTCCAATCCCAAGTTCCTGCAGAAGGCGCCGTCGAGCCCGGCCGACGTCATCTTCCTCGACCTCGAGGATGCCGTGGCGCCGCCGGACAAGGAGCAGGCGCGCAAGAACGTCATCCAGGCGCTGCACGAGCAGGACTGGGGCGGCCGAACGATGTCGGTGCGCATCAACGGCCTGGACACCCACTACTGCTACCGCGACGTGGTCGACGTCGTGGAGCAGGCCGGGGACAAGCTCGACCTGATCATGATCCCGAAGGTGGGCACCGCCGCCGACGTGTACGCCATCGACATGCTGGTCACCCAGATCGAGCAGGCCAAGGGCTACAAGAAGAGGATCGGCTTCGAGCTGATCATCGAGACGGCGCTCGGCATGATGAACATCGACGAGATCGCCGGCGCCTCGCCGCGCAACGAGTCGCTGCACTTCGGCGTGGCCGACTACGCCGCCTCGACGCGCGCGCGCACCGTGCGCATCGGCGGCCCGCACCCGGACTACGTCGTGCTGACCGATCCCGAGGAGGGCGCCGAGCGGCAGGTGCACTGGCAGGACATGTGGCACTACGCGATCTCGCGCATGGTGGTCGCGGCGCGCGCCCACGGCCTGCGCCCGATCGACGGGCCGTTCGGCGACATCCGCGACACCGACGGCTACATCGCCCAGGCGCGCCGGGCGGCGGTGCTGGGCTGCGAGGGCAAGTGGAGCATCCACCCGAGCCAGACCGACCTGGCCAACCAGGAGTTCAGCCCCGCGGAGAAGGACGTGGAGCAGGCCCGCCGCATTCTGGAGGCGATGGAAAAGGCGCAGAAGGAAGGCGCCGGGGCGGTCACCCTGGACGGCAGGCTGATCGACATCGCCTCGATCAAGCAGGCCGAGAACCTGGTCCGCACCTCGGAGCAGATCGCGGGCAGAAGCGGCTGAGGCCGCGGGCTCGTCCCGGACCGGGCCCCGCGGCTCGGTCCGGGGCCCGCTTCGCACCTGCCGGCGGTGCGCTCGTGCAGTGAGACTCTCTTCCGAAACGTTCCACGTGAAACTCGAACAATGATGCAGCCTTTCACCACCCTGACCGGCGTCGCCGCCCCGCTGCCGATGATCAATGTCGACACCGACATGATCATCCCCAAGCAGTACCTGAAGACGATCAAGCGCACCGGCCTGGGCCGCAACCTGTTCGACGAGATGCGCTTCACGCCCGACGGGACGGAGAACCCCGACTTCGTGCTGAACAGGCCGGCCTACCGCAACGCCAGCATTCTGATCGCGGGCGAGAACTTCGGCTGCGGGTCGTCCCGCGAGCATGCGCCGTGGGCGCTGCTCGACTTCGGGATCCGGTGCATCGTCGCGCCGAGCTTCGCCGACATCTTCTACAACAACTGCTTCAAGAACGGCATCCTGCCGATCGTCCTGCCGCAGGTGGAGATCGACAAGCTGCTCGACGACGCCTCCCGCGGCGCCAACGCCACGATCACCGTGGACCTGCCCGCGCAGGAGATTCGCGGGCCCGACGGCGGCGTAATCCCTTTCGAGGTCGATCCGTTCCGCAAGCACTGCCTGCTCAACGGCCTCGACGACATCGGCCTGACCCTCGCCCACGCCGACGCCATCGACACGTACGAGGCAAGCCTGCGAACCGAGCAGCCCTGGCTGATCGGGTAGCGGCATTCCCTCCCTCCCTCACTGTCATGCCCGCGAACGCGGGCACCTCGAGAAGATTGTGCTTGCTGCCGCAGCATGCGCAATTCCCGCGAGGTGCCCGCTTTCGCGGGCATGACAGCGGGGGGGCGGGGGAAGTGCCGCCCATTGCAGGCGCCGGCACCCGTTTGCACCCGCCGGATTGGCCCCGCTCACATCCTCCAGATCGGCTGGCTCAGCTTTTCCAGAAACGCCTCGTGCGCGGCCAGCTCGTCCGCCGCGGGCGCGTGCGGGCGCGGCTCCCGGCGCCGGCGCGGAGCGGCGGGGCCGGCGGCCCCGGCGGCGAGCGCGGCGCCGGGCTGGCCGATCAGGACCAGGCCGGGCTGGCGGCCGCCGCGCAGCTCCAGATAGACCTCCGCCAGCAGCTGGGCGTCGAGCAGGGCGCCGTGCAGCGTCCGCCCGGTGTTGTCGATGCCGTAGCGCCGGCACAGCGCGTCCAGGCTGGCCTGCGCGCCGGGGAACATCTGCCGGGCCAGCGCCACCGTGTCCACCGCCCGCGTCATCGGCAGCGGCGGCGCCCCGATCCGGCGCAGCTCGGCGTTCAGAAACCCCATGTCGAACGGCGCGTTGTGGATGACCAGCGGTGCGTCGCCGATGAACTCCAGGAACGCGCCGACGATTTCCGCGAACACCGGCTTGTCCGCCAGGAACGCGTCGGTCAGCCCGTGCACCGCGGCGGCCTCCGGGGACATCGCGCAGTCCGGATTGATGTAGCGATGGAAGATGCCGTCGCTGCGCCCGGTCGGCACGTGGTTGATCAGCTCGATCGCACCGATCTCGACGATCCGGTCGCCGTTCTGGTGGTCAAGCCCGGTGGTCTCGGTATCGAGAACGATTTCGCGCATCCATCCTCCGCCGGTAGGGGTCGGGCGGCCAGTGCCGCGTCGGCGTCGCCCGCGCCCGCGCGACCAGGTCCGCCAGCGCCCGCCACGTCACCGCCAGGCCCAGCCCGCTCGGCACCACCGCGTCGGCGCGGCGACGTTTTTCGAGATCGGGCATCTGGCGCGCCAGGATGCCCCGGAACCGCTCCGGCGTCATCCCCGGCCGCGCCAGCACGCGCTGCCGCTGCACGAACGCCGGCGCGCTGACCACGGCAATCAGGTCGCACCAGGTCCACAGGTCGCCTTCGAGCAGCAGCGGCACGTCGAGCACCACGACCGGTCGCCGGTGCCGCGCGGCGCGGCGCAGGAAGGTGCCGATGTCGGCGCGCACCAGCGGGTGCAGCAGGCCTTCCAGCCGCGTCAGCGCCGCCCGGTCCCCGAACACGCGCTGCCCCAGCGCGCCGCGATCGACCGCCCCGTCGCGCACCACGCCGGGGAAGGCCGCGGCGGTCGCCGGCACCGCGGCGCCGCCGGGCGCCAGCAGGCGGTGCACCGCGGCGTCCGAATCGTGCACCGGCACCCGCATCCGGCACAGCATCCGCGCCGCGGTGCTCTTGCCCATGCCGATCGAGCCGGTCAGCCCGACGATGACCATGGCCTCACTCGGCCAGCACGGCCGCGCGCAACGCCGCGTCGACCGTCGGCTCGACCCCGAACCACGCCTTGAAGCCCGGCCGCGCCTGGTGCAGCAGCATGCCGAGCCCGTCCACCACGGGATTGCCGCGCGCCCGCGCGGCGGCCAGCAGCGTCGTCTCCAGCGGCGCATAGACGATGTCGGTGACCACCGCGTCGGCCGGCAGGGCAGTCAGGTCGAGGTGCAGGGGCGCCTGCCCGGCCATGCCCAGCGTGGTCGTGTTGGCCAGCAGCGCCGCCCCGCCCAGCGCCGTCGCCCGCTCCTCCCACGGCACGACCGCAACCGGGCCGCCGAGGGACCCGGCGAGCGACGCCGCGCGCTCCGGCGTCCGGTTGACCAGGCGGACCGCCGGCGCGCCGGCGTCGACGAGGGCTGCGACCACGGCCCGCGCCGCCCCGCCCGCGCCCAGCACGACCGCCGGCCCGGCGTCGGCGCGCCAAGCCGGCAGCGTGGTGCGCAGGGTCTCCAGGAAGCCGAAGCCGTCGGTGTTGTGCCCCGTCAGTCGGCCGTCCGCCTCGACCACCACGGTGTTGACCGCGCCGACGCGCGCCGCCGCGGGCGCCGCCGTGTCCACCAGCGCCAGCGCCGCCTCCTTGTGCGGCACGGTGACGTTGCACCCGCGCAGACCGAGCGCCGCCAGCGCGCGCAACGCCTGCGCCAGGCAGTCCGGCGGCACCGCCAGCGGCACGTAGGCGCCGTCGATGCCGTAGCGCTCCAGCCAGTGGCCGTGCAGCTGCGGCGAGCGGGAGTGCGCCACCGGCCAGCCCATCACGCCGGCGACCGCGGCGCGTCCGGTCGTCCTCATGACAAAAGCAGACCCTGCTGGCGCAGGTGCTCGAGCAGCGGCAGCAGCGGCAGGCCGAGCACCGTGAAGTAGTCGCCCTCGACCCGGGCGAACAGCTGCGCCCCCGGCCCCTCCAGCTGATAGCCGCCCACCGAGGCCAGCGCCGCATCGCCGACGCGGTCCAGGTAGGCGTCCAGGAAGGCATACGTGAAGTCGCGCATGGTCAGCCGGGCCCGGTCGGTATGGTGCCACAGGCGCCCGCCGTCGCGCACCGTCACCACCGACGAGACCAGTTCATGGGTCCGGCCGCGCAGGGCCGTGAGCTGGGCGCGGGCGTGATCGCGGTCGGGCGGCTTGTCGAACCAGACCGACCCGCACGCGAGCATCTGGTCGGCACCGACGACGAGCGCGCCGGTGCGCCGCCGGCTGATGCGCTGGGCCTTGAGCTCGGCCAGGGCCTCGGCGACGTCGCCGGCCGCGGCGCCGGCGGCACGGAACGAGGCCTTGAGCTCGGCCTCGTCGACCGCGGCCGGCTCGACGTCGACCTCCAGCCCGGCCTGGCGCAGCATGGTTTGGCGCGCCGCGCTGGCCGAGGCGAGGATCACCGCGGCCACGACTCAGGTCCTCGTCTGGCGGCGGCGGGCGAGCAGGCTCAGCACCTCGGCCGCGGTCTCCTCGATGGCGCGGCGGCTGACGTCGATCACCGGCCAGCCGTGGCTGTTGTAGAACCGGCGGGCCTCCAGCACCTCGGCACGCACGGCCTCCGGGTCCACGTAATCGGTGGTCTCGCTCTGGTGCAGCATGCGCATGCGGTTGCGGCGCACCTGGACGAGCTGGTCGGGGTCCTTGGTCAGCCCCACGAACAGCGGCTTGGCGAGCTGGTCGATCTCCGGCGGCAGCGGGCAGTTCGGGACATAGGGGATGTTGGCGGCGTTGTAGCCGCGGTTGGCCAGGTACAGGCAGGTCGGGGTCTTCGAGGTGCGCGACACGCCGACCAGGACGATGTCGGCCTGGTGCAGGTCCCAGGTCGACTGGCCGTCGTCGTGGGTGAGGGCGAAGTCGACCGCCTCCATCCGGCTGAAATAGGCCGCGTCGAGGGTGTACTGCCGCCCGGGCCGCATCTGGCTGCGCAGGCCCAGATAGTTTCCGAAGGTCGCGATGACCGGGTCGAGCACCGAGATGCACGGCGCGTTGAGGTCGCGGCACGCGTCGTACAGCCGGCGGCGCAGGTGCTCGTCGACCAGGGTGAACACGACGACGCCCGGGTTGCGCGCGACCCCGTCGATCACGTCGTCGAGCTGCCGGTCGGTGCGCACCAGGTTCCAGAAGTGCTCGGTCGGCTCCACGCCTTCGAACTGCGACAGGGTGGCCCGCGCGACGCTGTGAATCGTCTCGCCGGTCGCATCGGAGACCAGATGGAGGTGAAAGTGCTTCTTGTCGGTCATGGCTCGTTGCCCACCAACCGGCTGTGCGGAAGCTGTGGAAGAAGGAGGAGAAGGGGGCGGCGCGGACGGTCGGGCCGAATGTGTCCGACGCGAGCCTCCCGGTCGTTCGCCACCTTGTACAGCGGTGGACGGCGATATTCAAACTGTTGGCTATCTGTGACGACAGGCCCCACGCTGCCACCGCCTTGTCGAGTCGTCCACGCTATCCCCATTGTTGAGGACGGCAGGGGCAGCCCTGCCCCACGCGGTCGTCCCCAGCCCCCCGGCCGGGGCGGGTTATCCACCGCTGCCTGTGAATATGGTGGGTAACATGGGGATCCCCGCTCTTCACAGGCACAACTACCTCAACAACCTTCTTCAATAGTCAATGGATAGGATGGCCAGGATGTGCATGAACGGACCCGCGTCGCAGACCGGCAACGCCGCAACCGCGGCCCGGGCGGCGACCAAGCCCATGGTGGAGGTGCTGAACGGCACGTGCCGCCGGCCGCCGCCGGTGTGGCTGATGCGCCAGGCCGGGCGGTACCTGCCCGAGTACCGTGAGCTGCGGGCCCGGGTGAACGGGTTCCTGGACCTGTGCTTCACGCCGGCGCTGGCCGCCGAGGTGACGCTGCAGCCGCTGCGCCGGTACGGCCTGGACGCGGCCATCCTGTTCTCGGATATCCTGGTGGTGCCGGCCGCGCTCGGCCAGCCGGTCACGTTTGTCGAGGGCGAAGGGCCGCGGCTGGACCCGGTGACGGACGCGGCGATGCTGGGCCGGCTGTCGCCGACGCGGCTGCACGACGTGCTGGCGCCGGTGTACGAGACGGTCGACCGGGTCAAGGGCGCGCTGCCGCCGGCCACGACCATGATCGGGTTCGCCGGCGCGCCGTGGACCGTGGCCTGCTACATGGTCGAGGGCGGCGGCAGCAAGGACTTCGCCGCGGTCAAGACGTTCGCGTTTTCCGACCCGGCCGGGTTCGCGGACCTGATCGACCTGCTGGTGGAGACGACGGCGGCCTATCTGACCCGGCAGATCGCGGCGGGGGCGGAGGTGGTGCAGCTGTTCGACAGCTGGGCCGGCGTGCTGCCGGAGGCGGCGTTCCGGCGCTGGGTGATCGCGCCGACCCGGGAGATCGTCGGGCGGGTCAAGGCGCGGGTGCCGGGCGTGCCGGTGATCGGGTTCCCGCGCGGCGCCGGCGTGCTGTACGAGGCGTATGCGGCGGAAACCGGCGTGGATGCGGTCGGCCTCGACACCACGGTGCCGGTCCGGTGGGCGCGCGAGCGCCTGCAGACGCGTCTGCCGGTGCAGGGCAACCTGGACCCGATGCTGCTGGTCGCCGGCGGTGCGGGGCTCAGCGAGGGCGTATCGGCCATCCTGGCGGGCCTGGGGGACGGGCCGCTGGTGTTCAACCTGGGGCACGGCGTGCACCTGACGACGCCGCCGGAGCACGTGGCGGCGCTGGTCGACGCGGTCCGCGGCGGACGCTGAGCACCGCCGGCCCTGGCCGCGCGGCCGCGGCGCGCTACATCACCAGCCATGAGCACGGAAAACGCGAATCGGCCGCGGCGTCTGGCCGTGGTACTGTTCAACCTGGGTGGCCCCGACCGGCCGGAGGCGGTCAGGCCGTTCCTGTTCAACCTGTTCAACGACCCGTCGATCCTGCGCGTGCCCAACCCGCTGCGGCTGATGCTGGCGACGCTGATCTCGCGCCGGCGCGCCCGCGACGCCGCGGAGATCTACGACAAGCTCGGCGGCAAGTCGCCATTGCTGGAGAACACGCGCGCCCAGGCCGAGGCGCTGGCGGAGGCGCTGCGAGAGCCGGGCGACAGGGACGTGCGCGTCGTCGTGGCGATGCGCTACTGGCATCCGATGAGCGAAGAGGCGGCGCTCGAGGTGCTCGACTTCGATCCGGACGAAATCGTGCTGCTGCCGCTGTATCCGCAGTTCTCGACCACGACGACCGCCTCGTCGCTGCGGGTCTGGCGGCAGGCCGCGCGCCTGGTCGGCGTGGATCGGCCGACCCGGATGGTGTGCTGCTATCCGACCGAGCCGGGGTTCATAGAGGCCAAGACGGCGCTGGTGCGGGCCGCCTATGACGAGGCTGCGGTGCATGGCCGGCCCCGGGTGCTGCTGTCGGCGCACGGGCTGCCGGAGCGCATCGTGAAGACCGGCGACCCCTACCAGTGGCAATGCGAGCGGACCGCCGCGGCGATCGTGGAGCGGCTGGGCGTGCCCGATCTGGACTGGGTGAGCTGCTATCAGAGCCGAGTCGGTCCGCTGAAGTGGATCGGACCCTCCACCGACGAGGAGATCGAGCGGGCCGGGCGGGACGGCGTGCCGACGGTGGTCTGCCCGATCGCCTTCGTGTCCGAGCACTCCGAGACGCTGGTGGAGATCGAGCTGGAGTACCGGGAGCTGGCGGCGGCCCGCGGCGTGCCGTACTTCGCTCGCGTACCGGCGGTCGGGGCGCACCCGGCGTTCATCGCGGGGCTGGCCGGGCTGGTGCGGCAGGCGGCGGGCGGCGAGCGGGCCATCCTGTCGCAGGCGGGCGGCCGGCTGTGCCCGCAGTCGTGCCGCGGTTGCCCCCAGGACACGGCGGTGCCATAACCTCGGCCGGGGCGGGAGACGGAGCGGAGCATGCTGTATTCCTGGGTGCAGGCGCTGCATATCGTCGCGATCATCGCGTGGATGGCGGGCCTGTTCTATCTGCCGCGGCTGTATGTTTATCACGCCATGGTAGCGGCTGATTCGGAGACCGCGGCGACCTTCAAGGTGATGGAGCGCAAGCTGCTGCGCGTCATCATGAACCCGGCCATGATCGTGAGCCTGGGGTCCGGCATCTGGCTGCTGGTGTTGCAGCCGTACTGGCTTCAGGAAGGCTGGCTGCACGGCAAGCTGCTGCTGGTGGTGCTGCTGACCGGACTGCACGGCGCGCTGGCATACTGGCGCCGGGTGTTCGCCGAGGACCGCAACGTGCGGTCGCACCGGTTCTACCGTTGGATCAACGAGGTGCCGACGGTGCTGTTGATCGGGATCGTGATCCTGGTGGTGGTCAAGCCGTTCTGACCGGGCAGGCGCGGCGCGTTAACGAAACCTCAACGGGTCTGTGGCACGACCGGGGCGGGGATCGGAATCGGTAGACAATCCGGATGGATTGACTTGTCGCCGGCATTCGGATACCCATCTAACGACCCGACGCTCTTTTCCACGCGATCGTCTATAACGAGACGGCCTGTCACAGAGCCGGTCTCCCTGGCCGACGGCCGTTGCCGCTCGCGCCGAGCGTGCTGCCGTCCCTCCCTCGAGCTGTCCGTGCCGCCTTTTCCCGGCGCGCCCTGGCACCGTTCTTTCGGGGCTACCCATGCATCTTCAGGAACTGAAAATCAAGTCGCCGGCCGAGTTGCTGGCTTACGCCGAAGACCTGGAAATTGAGAATGCGAGCAACCTGCGCAAGCAGGACATGATGTTCGCGATTCTCAAGCAGCTGGCAGAGAACGACGTACCGATCTTCGGAGTCGGCGTGCTCGAGGTGCTGCCGGACGGGTTCGGGTTTCTGCGCTCGCCGGAAGCCAACTACCTGCCGGGGCCTGACGACATCTACGTGTCGCCGAGCCAGGTGCGCCGCTTCGGGCTGCGCACCGGCGACACCGTCGAGGGCCAGATCCGGTCGCCCAAGGACGGCGAGCGGTACTTCGCCCTGACCCGGGTCAACACCATCAACTTCGAGGAGCCGGACAAGGTCCGGCACCGGATCAACTTCGACAACCTGACGCCGCTTTACCCGGATGAAGCGCTGCACATGGAGGTCGAGGATCCGACCAAGAAGAACTTCACCTCCCGGGTCATCGATCTGGTCGCCCCGCTCGGCAAGGGGCAGCGCGGGCTGATCGTGGCGCCGCCGCGCACCGGCAAGACCGTGATGCTGCAGAACATCGCGCACTCGGTCGCCGTGAACCACCCGGAGGCCTACCTGATCGTGCTGCTGATCGACGAGCGGCCCGAGGAGGTGACCGACATGGAGCGGTCGGTCAAGGGCGAGGTGATCTCCTCGACCTTCGACGAGCCGGCGGCGCGCCACGTCCAGGTCGCCGAGATGGTGATCGAGAAGGCCAAGCGGCTGGTCGAGCACAAGAAGGACGTGGTGATCCTGCTCGACAGCATCACGCGCCTGGCACGGGCCTACAACACGGTGGTGCCGTCGTCGGGCAAGGTGCTGACCGGCGGCGTCGACGCCAACGCGCTGCAGCGGCCGAAGCGGTTCTTCGGCGCGGCCCGGAACATCGAGGAGGGCGGCAGCCTGACCATCATCGCGACCGCGCTGATCGACACCGGCAGCCGGATGGACGAGGTCATCTTCGAGGAGTTCAAGGGCACCGGCAACTCGGAGATCGTGCTCGACCGCAAGATCGCCGACCGCCGCACCTTCCCCTCGATCGACATCAGCAAGTCCGGCACCCGCAAGGAGGAGCTGCTGGTCGACAAGGGCACCCTCACCAAGATGTGGGTGCTGCGCCGCATCCTGATGCCCATGGGCACGACGGACGCGATGGAGTTCCTGCTGGAGAAGCTTCGTCAGACCAAGACCAACAACGACTTCTTCCAGAGCATGAACCAGTAGCGGAGCGGCGGGAGGCGTTTCACGTGAAACGGCCGAGGCGGTTCCCGCCCGCGTCGCCTCCGCCGCCGGGGCAGAGCCTGTCGGGAAACCGTGCCACTGCGGCTGCAATGCCCGAAGCGTGCCGCCGAGGCCGCCTGGGCAGGTGACGCAACCGCGGTGCACTCTTTATGCTGCGCGGCAAGCCGTTGAAACACCGGGCCTTTTCCGCCCGGTGCAACACCGGCAACGGGATCCGGCCGTGTTGCGGACGTGGCCAATGCGCGGGCTGCACGCCCCCCGGCGCACGTCGTGCATCCCTGGCGCAACCGGCGCGTTGCGCAGCAAGGCATTGATATCCTTGGGCGATCGCACCGCATGCAACACCGGCAACGGGTTTTTCCGGGTTGCAGGCGGCGCACCGGGCTCCGACCACTCGACGACTCGTCCCTGGTCCGCTGCGGCCCTGCCCGCCCGCGTCTGTTCAGAAAAAGCCGATCCGGATTGAACGCTGCCGGCCTCGGACTGCAGGGCAGGATCGGCATCATTGCCGTTTGCACGGACTGCTGCGGCTTTCGGACAGCCCTGTATAGGAATTCTGTCAGCCCTGCAAGCCGAATCCTCCGCAGGGGTCATCCCGGCCCGTCGCCGGCCGCGCAGACCGATCCTCAGCCCGAACAGGCCGTCGGGCCTGGTCTTGCGGCGGGGCTGGATGCTGGGCCGTCCGGCCCGGCCGACAGCGCCGGGCGATAATGGGTGACGGCCTGCCTGCGCGTCGGAGAGGCACCCCTGGTTGAGTAGCACGAGGGAGTCTCACCCGTGCTCGGCACGCGATGCGCTGCGTGCCGTCCTGGCACACCAGGTCGGCCGGAGCGACGCGATGCCCGACGAAAGGCGACCGCAGGATGATCCGGCCCACGCGCCGCTTGCCGGCCGACGGGCCCGGACGGCAGCCTCCCCGACCCGTCAGCGACGGTGGCATCAGGCGTCGGCCAGCCTCAAGCGCCGGCTCCCTGCCGGAGACGGCGGGCCGCTGCCGCGGCCAACGCCCCCCGTCACAAAGGATCGGCTTGATGGCGGGGGTGTCGCCGGCGCTTGACCGTGGCCGCCGCCTGATGCCGTGCGGGACGCAGGTCGGCTCCGGCGGGATGGTCGATGCCGGTCCCACCAGCAGGATGGGGTGCTTGGGCAGTGCGCGCGGCTGCGCAGGCGCACACGCCCCGTTTCCCTGCCCTTGGTGAGACTGGAACGGGACCTGCCCTCGGAGCCGACTTGCGTCCCGCGGCGCGACCCTGGCGGCAGATCGGGACCGCCCGTCGTGGCGGACGACGACGACGGCATCGGGGATCGGGCATCGGGGATCGGGCGACAGACCAGCCCGAACCGATCCATGACCGCCTGCCGGCGCATCTTCCTGGCCCACGCCCGCGAGGACGAGGCACAGATCCGCAAGCTTTACGCGGACCTGAAGGCCGAGGGCTTCGATCCCTGGCTGGACGAGGAGGACCTGATCCCCGGCCAGGACTGGCACGCCATCATCCCCGGCGTGATCCGCGACGCGGCCGTCTTCGTCGCCTGCCTGTCGAGCCGGTCGGTCGGAAAGCCGGGGTTCGTCCACACCGAGTTCCGGACGGCGCTCACCGCCTACGGCGAACGGCCGCCGGACGAGCCCTTCAGGCTGGGCTGAGCCTGCGAAGCCCGGCACGCGCGGCCGTCGGTCCGTCCTTGCCGCTGGGCTGGATGCTGGGTCTTGCGACCCAGCCTACGATGTCGGGGATGCCCAGCATGCGCTGCCGTCGGTCCGTCCTTGCTGCGGGGCGGAGATGCCGGACCTTGCGGCCCAGCCTGCGGGGGCGCGGCCGTGACCGTGTTCACGGCAGCAGCACGGTCGAGCCCGTCGTCCGCCGGCCCTCCAGCGCGCGGTGCGCCTCGGCCGCTTCGGAAAGGGGAAACGTCTGGTTGACCTCGATCCGCACCGCACCGCCGGCGACCACCTCGAACAGCTCCCGGGCGCTGGCCAGCAGGTCGGCGCGGTCGGCCGTGTAGGTCATCAGCGTCGGCCGGGTCACGTACAGCGAGCCCTTGGCGGCGAGCAGGCCCAGGTCGAACGGCGGCACCGGCCCCGAGGACTGGCCGAACAGCACCAGCACCCCGCGCGGCCGCAGGCAGTCCAGCGAGCCCAGGTACGTGTCGGCCCCGACGCTGTCGTAGGCGACCGGCACGCCGGCGCCGCCGGTGATCTCCCGCACCCGCGCGACCACGTCCTCGCTGCGGTACAGGATCGGGTGGTCGCAGCCGTGGGCGCGGGCCAGTGCGGCCTTGTCCTCCGACCCGACCGTGCCGATCACCGTGGCGCCCAGGTGTTTCGCCCACTGGCAGACGATCAGCCCGACCCCGCCGGCGGCGGCATGGATCAGGATCGGGTCGCCCGGCTGGACGCGATAGGTCCAGCGGAGCAGGTACTGCGCCGTCATGCCCTGCAGCATCATCCCGGCCGCCTGCCGGTCGTCGATCGAGTCGGGCAGCGGCACCAGGCGATCCGCGGGGATCAGCCGCTCCTCGGCATAGGCGCCGACCGGCATGCCGGCATAGGCGACGCGCTGGCCGACGGACACGTCCGTCACGTCCGGACCGGCCGCCACGACTTCGCCCGCGCCCTCCATGCCGATCACGGCGGGCAGCGCCAGCGGATACAGGCCGGTGCGGTGATAGGTGTCGATGTAATTCAGGCCGACCGCGGTCTGCCGCAGCCGCACCTCGCCGGGACCGGGGTCGCCGACCGCGACCTCCTCCCAACGCAGCACCTCCGGGCCGCCGGTCTCATGGATGCGGATGGCGTGGACCATGGTTCGGGCTCCCCTCGTGTGCGCGACCGGCGGCAGCCCGGCGGGACCGAGGACCGCAACCGGCGGTACTGCCGTGGGGCCCGAGCTTAGCGGAGCGGCAGTCCGGTGTCACGCCGGCGCGGCGCCGTCCGAATCGGCCGCGGCTGCGGTTTGCGCCGGACAGGCGTAATGCCGCTCGTGGGCCAGCAGCCACCGCTTGGTCGCCGGCCCGTCGCCGCCGGAGTATCCGCCGGGGCCGGCTGCACCGACGACCCGGTGGCAGGGGATCAGGATCGGCAGCGGGTTGCGTGCGCAGGCCATGGCCAGGCGCGCGGCCCGCTGCCGAGCCGCTCGGCCAGGGCGCCGTAGGAGAGGGTCGTGCCGAACGGAATGGCGGCCATGGCCTGCCAGACCCGCCGCTGAAAGGCCGTCCCGGCCGGAGCCAGGGGCAGGTCGGCCGCCGGGGGGCGGCCTGCGAAGTAGGCGGCGAGGACGGCGGCCGCGCGATCCAGCACGGCTGCGTCCCGGTCGTCGCCGTCGCCCGCGCCGGTCTCCTCCGCCGGCCCCCAGCCGAGACCGGTCAGCGCCCCGCCAGCCGCCGCCAGGGCGAGCGGGCCGAGCGGGCTCGCGACCGTGCGCCGGCGCGCCGTTCCGGGCCAGGGGGCCGCTGCGCTCATCCCGGCAGCTGGGCGACGAGCGCGGTGGGTTCGGTCACCGGCGCCTGACAGGTCACCCCGCGGCAGACATAGGCAGTCGGCTTCCCGTCCACCTGGCCCTTGCCCGCCGCCGGATGGCCCGGCGGCAGCGCGGCCCCGGCCGGGATCGTGGTCAACAGACGGTTCGGCAGCGACCGGTCCAGCACCGCGTCCAGCAACGCCGCGGCGCGCGAATCGGCGCGGTCGCCGACCACCACGACCTGAAGCGCATCGGTAAACAGGTCGAGACCGTTCAGGAAGGTCGACAGCGGAAAGAAATTGCGCATCAGCTCGCCGGAGAACGCCCCGATCAGCGCCTCGCAGCGGGCCCGGTACTCGTCGCGGCCGGTCAGGTAGAACAGCCGCGCCAGCACCTCGACCATCATGCCGTTCCCGGACGGCGTGGCGTTGTCATAGACCGACTTGGTCCGCACGATCAGGTTCTCGGCGTCGTCGGCAGTGAAGAAATAGCCGTCGTTGGCCTCGTCCCAGTAGTGGGCGTGGACCGTCTCCGCCCAGGCGCGCGCCTGGTCCAGGTACAGCGGGTCGCCGTCGGCCTCGAACAGGGCCAGTGCCGCCCGCGCCATCGCCGCGTGGTCGTCCAGCGAGGCGAGATGCCTGGCCTCGCCCAGCCGCCAGGCGTGGTGCAGGCGCCCGTCCACGGTCATGCGGTCGCGCACGAACGCGAACGCGCGGGCCGCCGCGGCCTGCCAGTCCGGTTCGTCGAACACCAGCGCCGCCTCGGCCAGGGCCGCGATCATCAGGCCGTTCCAGTCGGCCAGCACCTTGTCGTCCCAGCCGGGGCGGACGCGCCCGGCACGCGCCCGGAACAGCCGGTCGCGCAGCCCCGCCAGCCTGGCTTCGGTCTCCGGATCGGCCAGGCCGGCCTGCTGACCGCGGTTGAGGATCGTTTTGCCCTCCCAGTTGCCGCCCGGGCGGACGTCGTAGACCTCCTTGAACAGCGGCGCATCGTCGCCGAGCACGGCATCGATCTCCGCCTCGGTCCAGACGTAGAAGCGGCCCTCCTCGCCCTCGCTGTCGGCGTCGAGCGTGGAGGCGAACCCGCCGCCCTCGGCGATCATCTCGCGCAGCACCCACCCGATCGTCTCGCGCACCCGCACCTCGTAGAGCGGGTCGCGGGTTTCCTGCCAGACCAGCGTCAGCGCCTCGACGAGCTGGGCGTTGTCGTACAGCATCTTCTCGAAGTGCGGCACCAGCCAGGCGGCATCGACCGAATACCGCGCGAACCCGCCGCCCAGGTGGTCGTAGATGCCGCCCTGGCACATGCGCGTCAGGGCCAGCGTGACGGCGTCGCGATAGCCCTCCTCGCCGGTCCGGCGCCAGGCGCGCCACAGCAGCAGCAGGATGGACGTCTGGGGAAATTTCGGCGCCCCATTGAGTCCGCCGTGCACCGTGTCCACAGCAGAGAGCAGGCGTTCGGCGACGTGGTCGAGCACCTCGCGCCGGGGCAGGCCGGCGGGGCGGTTGGCGGCGACCTGCTCCAGCGCCTCGTGCAGCGCGCCGACGTTCTTGGTGACGCGCTCGGGCTCGCGGCGGTAGACGTCGGCAATGGTGCGCAGCACTTCGGTGAAGGCCGGCCGGCCGAAGCGCGGCTCCTTCGGGAAATAGGTGCCGCCCCAGAACGGCTCGCCGGCCGGCGTGAGGAACATGGTCAGCGGCCAGCCGCCCTGCTGGCCGAGGACGGCGAGCGCCGTCTGGTAGATGGCGTCGAGGTCGGGCCGCTCCTCGCGATCGACCTTGATGTTGACGAACAGGTCGTTCATCACGTCGGCGGTCGCCTGGTCCTCGAACGATTCGTGGGCCATGACGTGGCACCAGTGGCAGGCGGCATAGCCGACGGACAGCAGGATCGGCTTGTCCTCGGCACGTGCCCGGCCCAGCGCGTCGTTGCCCCACGGCATCCAGGCCACCGGGTTGTCGGCGTGCTGAAGCAGGTAGGGGCTGGTTTCCTCGGCCAGTCGGTTGCGCGGCATTGGGGGGATCTCCTCGCATCGCGGCGGCCGGGGACGGTCGCGACATTGCCCCGGCGGGTTGTCAAGATATAGTGTGGGCGGGACCCCGTGGGGCTCAACCCCGAAGGCAGTGAGGGTTTGACGATGAAAGTCACCATCAACATTGACTGCACGCCGGAGGAGGCGCGGACCTTCCTGGGCCTGCCGGACGTCCAGCCGATGCAGCGGGCGCTGATGGGCGAGATCCAGGAGCGGATGAGCGCCAACCTGGCGGCCATGGACCCGGAGACGCTGCTGAAGACGTGGCTGCCGCTCGGCCTGCAGAACCTGGAACAGCTCCAGCGGTTCTTCTGGTCGCAGATGGCGGGCGCCGGCGGCGGGCCGTCCCAGCCGGGCCGGGACGGCTGATCCGGGGGCGATGACGGGAACGATCTTCGCCCCGGCGACCGGACCGGGGCGGGGCGCCGTCGCGGTGATTCGGATCTCCGGCCCGGGGACGGCGGCGATCGTGCGGGCGGTCACCGGTGCGCCGCCGCCCGCGCCGCGCCGCGCCGGCGTGCGGACCCTGCGGCACCCGGCCGACGGCGAGGCGCTGGACCGCGGGCTGGTGCTGTGGTTCCCCGCCCCGCACAGCGCCACCGGGGAGGATGTGGCCGAGTTCCACGTGCACGGCGGGCGCGCCGTCATCGCCTCGGTGTGCGAGGCGGTGACCGCGGCCGGGGGCCGGCCGGCGGAGCCCGGCGACTTCACCCGCCGGGCCTTCCACAACGGCCGCATGGACCTGACCGCGGCGGAGGCGGTGGCCGACCTGGTCGACGCGCAGACCCGCGCGCAGCAGCGCCAGGCGCTGCGCCAGCTCTCGGGCGCGCTCGGCCGCACCTACGAGGCCTGGCGGGGCCGGCTGCTGACGGCGCTGGCCCACCTCGAGGCCGACCTGGACTTCCCCGACGAGGACCTGCCGGAGGGCGTGGCCGCGGCGGCGTACCCGGTGCTGGCCGACCTGAGCGCTGCGATCGCCGCGCACCTCGCCGACAACCGCCGCGGCGAACGGCTGCGCGAGGGCATCCACGTCGCCATCCTGGGGCCGCCCAATGCCGGCAAGTCGAGCCTGCTCAACGTGCTGGCGCAGCGGGACGCGGCGATCGTCTCGGAACGGGCCGGCACCACGCGCGACGTGATCGAGGTGCAGGCCGATCTGGACGGGTTCCCGGTGGTGCTCGTCGACACCGCGGGCCTGCGCGAGGCGGGCGACGAGATCGAGGCCGAGGGCGTCCGCCGCGCGCGGGCGCGGGCGGCGGCGGCCGACGTCAAGCTGCTGCTGTTCGATGCGGAGACCTGGCCGCGGCTGGACGGGCCGACCCTGGCGCTGGCCGATGACGACGCGCTGGTCGTGCTCAACAAGTGCGACCGGCGCCGGCCGCCGGCCGACGCAGCCGCGGCCGGTGTGCCGGTGCTGGCCTTGTCGGCGCTGACCGGGGAGGGCGTGCCGGCGCTGCTGGAGACGCTGACCGCGCGTGTGGCGGAGCGGTTTGCCGTCGCGGAGGCGCCGGCGCTGACGCGGGCGCGGCACCGGGCCGCTCTGGAGGACTGCGCGGCGGCGCTCGGCCGGGCGGGGACGGCACCGCTGCCGGAGCTGATGGCGGAGGACGTGCGGCTGGCGGCACGGGCGCTCGGGCGGATCACCGGCACGGTGGACGTGGAGGACGTGCTCGATGTAGTGTTCCGCGACTTCTGCATCGGCAAGTAGTGTCGCACGGGATCCATCGAGCGCTTGCGGGCGAGCCGCTCCGGGCGCGGCGCACGGCGCCGGCGGGCGGGATCGGGAGAGGGCGATGGCGGACTGGGACGTGATCGTGGTCGGCGGCGGCCATGCCGGGTGCGAGGCGGCGGCGGCGGCGGCCCGGATGGGCGCGCGCACGCTGCTGCTCACCCATGCGCTCGACACGATCGGCGAGATGTCGTGCAACCCGGCCATCGGCGGCCTCGGCAAGGGCCATCTGGTCCGCGAGATCGATGCGCTCGACGGCGTCATGGGGCGGGCCATCGACCGCGCCGGCATCCAGTTTCGCGTGCTCAACCGCAGCAAGGGCGCGGCGGTGCGCGGCCCGCGCGCCCAGGCGGACCGCCGCCTGTACCGGCAGGCGATGCGCGCGCTGCTTGAGGCGCAGCCGAACCTCACGCTCCGCGCCGGCGCGGTCGAGGACCTGGTGCGCGGGTGCGACGGCCGGATTGCCGGCGTGGTGCTCGCCGACGAGGACCGGATCGGGGCGCCGGCCCTGGTGCTGACCACCGGCACCTTCCTGCGCGGCGAGATCCATCTCGGCGAGGAGCGCCGGCCGGCCGGCCGGGTCGGGGAGGCGCCGGCGATCGGGCTGGCCCGCACCCTCTACGGCCTGGGCCTGCGCATGGGGCGGCTCAAGACCGGCACGCCGCCGCGCCTGGACGGGCGCACGATCGACTGGGGCGCGCTCGAGGTCCAGCCGGGCGACGACCCGCCGGAGCCGTTCTCCTACCTGACGGACCGCATCACCACGCCCCAGGTGGTCTGCCACATCACCCACACGACCGCGGCCGCGCACGCCGCGATCCGCGCCAACCTGCACCGCGCGCCGCTCTATTCCGGGCAGATCAGCAGCACCGGCCCGCGCTACTGCCCGTCGATCGAGGACAAGGTCGTGCGGTTCGCCGACAAGGCCCGCCACCAGATCTTCCTGGAGCCGGAGGGCCTGGACGACGACACGGTGTATCCCAACGGCATCTCGACCTCGTTGCCGCGCGACGTGCAGGCGGCGATGGTCGCGGCGATCCCGGGACTGGAGCGCGCGGTGATGCGCCGGCCGGGCTATGCCATCGAGTACGACTATGTGGACCCGCGCGAGCTGGCGCCGACGCTGGAGACGCGCCGGCTGCCCGGCCTGTTCCTGGCCGGGCAGATCAACGGGACGACGGGATATGAGGAGGCCGCGGGCCAGGGGCTGGTCGCCGGGATCAATGCAGCCCTGGCCGCCGGCGGTGGCGGGGCCTTCGGCGTCGACCGTGCCGAAGGCTACATCGGCGTGATGATCGACGACCTGGTCACGCGCGGCGTGACCGAGCCGTACCGCATGTTCACCTCGCGCGCCGAATACCGGCTGTCGCTGCGCGCGGACAACGCCGACCAGCGGCTGACGCCGCGGGGCCTGGCGATCGGCTGCGTCGGCGCGGAGCGGGCGTCGGCGTTCGCGGCGAAGGCCGCGGCGCTGGAGTCGGCGCGCGCGCGGCTGCGCGACCTGCGGCTGACTCCGGGGGCGGCGGCGCGGCACGGGCTGGCGGTCAACCAGGACGGCATCGCGCGCACCGCGGCCGACCTGCTGCGCTACCCGGACATCGACGTGCGCCGGCTGGCGGCGGTCTGGCCGGAGCTGGCGGCGCTGCCCGCGACGGTCGTCGAGCAGCTCGAGATCGACGCGCGCTACGCCGGGTACCTGGAGCGCCAGGAGGCCGACATCCTGGCGTTCCGCCGCGACGAGGCGCTGGCGCTGCCGGCCGACCTGGACTATGCCGCGGTCGGCAGCCTGTCGACCGAGATGCGCGAGCGGCTGGAGGCGGCGCGTCCGGCCACGCTGGGTGCGGCGGCCCGGCTGCCGGGCGTGACGCCGGCGGCCGTGGTGGCCCTGCTGCGCCACGTCAAGAAGCGCGACACGCGCCTGAGCGCCTGAGCGCCTGAGCGCTTGAGCGTGGTGACGCGTGCGCAGGACCGGTTCGCTCCGCTTGCGGTGACGGGGAGGGCGAAGCCGGGGGCGCTCCGACGCATCGAGTGGAACGTTGCGGATTGCTGTCGCCGCGACGCCTTCTGCCGATCGACGCCCAATGCGTCGTTGTCCGCCATGAGGGCCGGTCCCGTCCCGGTCCCACCAAGGGCAGGACGGCGGGCCGTGCAGGCCTGCGCCGCCGCCCACAATACCGTGAACGCCCATCCTTGCCGTTCGGTCGGGGAGGCTGCCATGTGCGCCTGCCGGGCCGTCGGCCTGCGTTGACCGGCGGCCCGGGTCATGCGTAAGGGCCGGTGGAGTAAGAACCGCTGGCGCTCGGCGGCATGGCGCGAGCCCCAGGGTGTCGGCGTCGCAGAGGAGCCGGTGAAGGTCGGGTTTCCGCGGCTGGCGGGCTCCGCCTCGCCAACGAGGCGGCGCCCGCCACGTGCGGCGCCCCTCATCATGTACCCTGGCCTGAGCCAAGGGATCCCTCCGGCGCCACCCCGAATCCACTCGAGGAGCCAGCGGGTCCGGGCCGCGCCACTCCGCTCGCGGTGACGCGTGGCGCCGCCGGGACTGGGCCGCTGCGCTCGCGGCAGCGGGGAGGGTGGCGAGGACACCCCGACCCCCGTCTTTGCGAGCGCAGCGACGCAATCCAGTGGCGCGGCAAGCGTGATCCATGGCATTCCGGACTGGCGAGGTCGGGGCTGGGTCGCGTTGCTGCGCCCGCGGTGAGGGGGAGGACTCATCGCTGCGCGTGACCGATGGAGCTGCGGAAAAGGGTCGTGACGCGGGCTCACGAGGCGGGGCGGTGCCGGTGTGCCTGGCTGGCTGGTCTGGTCGGGTATGACGGTCGAAGGCGGGAGGGAGTGCGCCGCACCGGCTGGCGGCATGGCGCGGAGGCAAAGAATCGTGGATGCGGCCGAGTTCCAGGCACTGTCCGGTGTTTCACGTGAAACGCTCGCCCGGCTCGAGCGCTACGCCGGGCTCCTCGAAAAGTGGCAGCGGGCGATCAACCTGGTCGGGCCGCGCACGCTCCCCGACCTGTGGCGGCGCCACATGTGGGACTCGGCGCAGCTCCGCCCGCTGCTCCCGGCGCAGGCGCGCGTCCTGGTCGACCTGGGCAGCGGGGCCGGGTTTCCCGGCATGGTGCTGGCGATCCTCGGCGTGCCGGAGGTGCACCTGATCGAAAGCGACCGGCGCAAGTGCGCGTTCCTGCACGAGGTTTCACGTGAAACACACACGTCGGTCCGCATCCACGCGGCCAGGATCGAGGCCGTGGCGCCGCTTGCGGCGGACGTGGTCACCGCGCGCGCGCTGGCGCCGCTCGACCGGCTGCTCGACCTCTCTACGCCGTTCGTCACCGCCGGTGGCGTCTGCCTGTTTCTGAAGGGGCAAGATGTAGAGAAGGAATTGACCTCCGCTACCAAAGAGGCGACTATGCGCTGCGAGTCGTTGCCGAGCCGGAGTGATCCCGGCGGCACCATTCTGCGGATTGAGAGGTTGGGCCGTGCCTGATTCCGCGCCCCTGGAGGCGGCCGAGGCCAGCGCTTCGGCCGTGTCGGTGCAGACCCGAATCCTGGCCATCGCCAATCAGAAGGGCGGGGTCGGCAAGACGACGACGGCGATCAACCTCGGCACCGCGCTGGCCGCCGCCGAAAAGGAGGTGCTGATCATCGACCTGGACGCCCAGGGCAACGCCAGCACCGGCATCGGCCTGTCGCGGACGGACCGGGAGCGCGGGTCGTACCACGTCCTGTTCGGCGAGGCGGAGGTGGCGGCGGCGACGGTGCGCACGCCGGTGCCGCGCCTGTCGATCGTGCCGGCGTCGGCCGACCTGTCCGGCGCCGAGCTCGAGCTGGTGGCGCTCGAGCGGCGCGAGTCGCGGCTGCGCGAGGCCCTGCGCAGCGGTCCGGGCCGCTACGATTACATACTGATCGACTGCCCGCCGGCGCTGGGCCTGCTGACGCTCAACGCCCTGGTCGCCGCCGACGCCGTGCTGGTGCCGCTGCAGTGCGAGTTCTACGCGCTCGAGGGTCTCAGCCACCTGCTGCGCACGATCGAGCGGGTGCGGCGCGCGTTCAACCCGGCGCTGGAGATCCAGGGCGTGGTGCTGACCATGTTCGATCGCCGCAACAATCTTTCTGAAATGGTTGCGCAAGATGTCCGCGGTTATCTGGGCGCCAAGGTGTACGAGACGGTGATCCCGCGCAACGTGCGCGTCTCCGAGGCGCCGTCCCACGGCAAGCCGGTGCTGCTGTACGACCTCAACTGCGCCGGCGCGCAGGCCTACGTGCACCTGGCCAGCGAGGTCCTCAAGCGCGAGAAGAAGAGGCTGACGGCGTGAGCGAGAACGGCCTGAGCCGGCGCCGGGCCAACCTGGGCCGCGGCCTGGACGCCCTGTTCGGCGAGGAGGACGCCTACGCCGACCTGAACAAGGTCCGGCAGTCGCGGCTGGTGCCGATCGAGTTCCTCAGCCCGAACCCGTACCAGCCGCGCCGCCAGTTCGACGAAGCGAGCCTCGCGGGCCTGGTCGACTCGATCCGCCAGCAGGGCATCCTGCAGCCGATCCTGGTCCGGCGCCTGCCCGGCAGCGAGGACCACTTCCAGATCATCGCCGGCGAGCGCCGCTGGCGGGCCGCCCAGCAGGCGCTGCTGCACGAGGTCCCGGTCGTCATCCGCGACCTGACCGACCAGGACGCGCTGCAGATCGCGCTGATCGAGAACGTCCAGCGCCAGGACCTGAGCCCGCTCGAGGAGGCGGAGGGCTATCGCCGTCTGATCCGCGAGTTCGAGCACACCCAGGAGGACCTGGGCCGGCTGATCGGCAAGAGCCGCAGCCACATCGCCAACACGCTACGCCTGCTCGACCTGCCGGAGGAGGTGCAGGCGATGGTCCAGGCCGGCGCGCTGACCGCCGGGCACGCGCGGGCGCTGCTGTCCTGTCCCGACCCGGTGGCCGCGGCCCGGAGGGTGGTGGACGAGGGTCTGAACGTCCGCCAGACCGAGGCGCTGGCGCGGGAGCATACGCAGGCCGCGCCGCGCGCCCGCCGCGAGGCGCCGGCCGGCCCCGGCAACGGCGCCGCTCCGGGCGCGGAGGCCGCCGCGCCGCCGCCCCCGCCGGCCCCGGCCAAGGACCCCGACACCGTAGCCCTGGAACACGAGATGTCCGGCCTGCTCGGCCTGCGGGTGTCGATCAGCCCCGGCCGCGGCCAGGGCGGCTCGCTGACCATCCACTACGCCAGCCTGGAGCAGCTCGACCACGTGCTCCAGCGGCTCAGCGCGACCCCGTCACGACCCTGAGGCCCGGCCGCCGCTCAGCCGCCGGTCCGGCGCGCCCGGCCGGCGCGGCACAGGTCGAACAGGGCCCGTCCGCATACGGCCTCCTGCGGTATTCCGGTGCGCTTGCAATCGCGCTCGGCCTCAACCAGCCGGTCCAGGGCGCGGGCCGCACGCACCGGCGGCCAGCGCCGCAGCTGGTCGCGGAACCGCGGCTGCTCCTTGTAGAACACGGGCGGCTTGAGCCGGGCCATCGCGCGGTCGGGCGCCTCGCCGCCGGCCACGGCCAGCCCGGCCAGATGCAGCCGGGTGAAATGCCGCTGCACGGCGCGCAGCACGCCGATCGCCCCCGAGCCCTCCGCGGCCAGGCGCACGAGCATGCGGTCGGCCGCGGCGGCATCGCCGTCGGCGACCGCCAGCGCCAGGTCGCCGAGCGATTGCTGCGCGCTGTCGCCGACGCAGGCCGCGGCCTGCTCCAGGCCGACGCGCCGGTCGTCGCCCATGAAGGCGATCAGCTTGTCGAGCTCGCGCCGGGCGAGCTGCCGGTCGCCGGCCAGCGCCTCCGCGAGGAAGGCCTCGGCATCGCGGTCGACCGAGAGCCCGGCCTCGCCCAGAACCTCGTGCACCAGCCGCCCCATCGCCGCGGCATCGGGCAGGTAGCAGGGCAGGGCGACGGCGGCGCCGGCCTCCTCGCACAGCTTGCGCAGGGCCGAGCGCGGCGCCAGCTCGCCCGCCTCCAGCACGACCAGACAGTCGCCGCCCGGCCCCTCGAGCACCGCGGTGACCGCCGGGGCGAGGCCATCGCCCGCCTCGCGCACCCGCACGGCGCGGCGCCCGCCGATCAGCGACAGCGCGGCGAATTCGTCGGCCAGGCGGGCGGGGTCGCGCAGGACGTCGCCGCCGGTCAGGGTGGCGACCCGGAACGGATCGGCGCTGTCGCCGGCGGCTGCGCGCACCAGGGCCTCGCCGCGCTCGCGCACCAGACCGCCGTCGGGCCCGTACACCAGGGCGACGCGGACCGCCGGGTCGGGCGCGCGGACGAAGCCGTCGATCCGGTTGGCGGCAAGCTTCATGAGCCGCCGGACGCCGCCCCCGTCCCCGCCCCGGCCCCGCTCTCCGCCTCGGCGGTCGTCCCGGCGGCACGGGTGAAATGGAGGGCGAGGCGCAGCCGGATCATGTCGCTCAGCTCGCGCAGCGCGCGCTCGCGGGCATCGGTCGCGGAGACCAGGGTCGCGTATTCGTCGATCAGGATGTTGTAGCTCGTGATCGCCGTGCTCCGCCCGCCGGTCACGAGCTCGCCGTCCGTGGCGTCGGTGAGACGATAGGCGGCCGAAAAAATGAGGTTGGCGCGCGTCGCGGTGTCGTCCGCGCGGATGCCGAGGTCCTGCACCGTTTCCGTGAGGACCACGGACAGCACGAAGGCCGGCTCGACCGGCCGCCCCGACGGGTTGAGCCGCCGGATCAGCTCGTTGCGCAGGATCTGCCCGTTGCGGTCCGGGATCACGGCGACCTGGACCTCGGTGAAGGCCGCGGGCACGCCCGCCTCGGCCCCGGCCGGCTCGCCGTAGAGCGGGCGGAACCCGCACCCCGCCAGCGCCGCGGCCACGACCGCGGCGGCCAGTGGGAGGGCAAGGCGCCTACGCCACCACATTGACGACCCGATTCGGCACGACGATCACCTTGCGCACCGGCTTGCCGCCGATCGCCCGCGCCACGCCCGGCTCGGCCAGGGCGGCGCGCTCGGCGGCGGCGCGGTCGGCGTCGCGGGGCAGCGAGATGGTGCCGCGCAGCTTGCCGTTGACCTGCACGCCCAGGGTCACCGACTCCTCGACGGTCAGCGCCGGGTCGGCCGCCGGCCACGGCGCGTCGGCGACCAGGGTCTCGTGACCGAGGCGCTGCCACAGCTCCTCCGCCAGATGGGGCATCATCGGCCCGACCAGCAGGGTCAGCACCTCCAGCGCCTCGCGCAGCGCCCAGGCCCGGCCCGGCCCGTCGCCCGCGAGCTCGGCGACCGCATTGGTCAGCTCGCGGATGCGGGCCACGGCGCGGTTCAGGCGGAACGCCGCGAAGTCCTCGTCGACCGCCGCGATGGTGCGGTGGGTGCGGCCGCGCAGGTCGCGCGCCGCATCGTCCAGGTCGCCTGGAGCGGGCGTGCCGGCGCCGGGCAGCGGCAGCGGCGGGTCGTCGACCAGGCGCCACAGGCGGTTGACGTAGCGCCAGGCGCCCTCGATGCCGGCCGCCGTCCATTCCAGGTCGCGCTCGGGCGGGCTGTCGGACAGCAGCAGCAGGCGCGCCGTGTCCGCGCCGTACGCCTCGACCACCGACTCGAGGCCGACGACGTTCTTGCGCGACTTGCTCATCTTCTCCAGGCGGCCGACGGCGACCGGCGCACCGTCGGACCGGCGCACCATGCCGCCGTCGCGCGCCTCGACATCCTCCGGGAACAGCCACGCGCCGTCGGGCCCGCGATAGGTCTCGTGGCAGACCATGCCCTGGGTCATCAGCCCGGCGAAGGGCTCGGGCACCACCGGATAGCCGCAGTCCAGCAGCGCGCGCATGAAGAAGCGCGAATAGAGCAGGTGCAGCACGGCGTGCTCGATACCGCCGATGTACTGGTCGACCGGCAGCCAATAGCGCACCGCGGCCTCGTCGAACGCGCCCTCGGCATGCGGGGAGCAGAACCGGGCGAAGTACCAGGACGACTCGAAGAAGGTGTCGAACGTGTCGGTCTCGCGCACCGCCGGCTGACCGGTGTGCGGACAGGTGGTGTGCTTCCAGGTCGGGTGGTGGTCCAGCGGGTTGCCCGGCCTGGTCAGGTCGATGTCGTCGGGCAGGGTGACCGGCAGGTCCTCCTCCGGCACCGGCACCATGGTGCCGTCCGCGCGGTACAGCACCGGGATCGGGCAGCCCCAATAGCGCTGGCGCGACACGCCCCAGTCGCGCAGGCGATAGCGGATCGCCGCCTCGCCGGCGCCGCGCGCGGCCAGCGCGGCGATCGTGACGTCCTTGGCCTCGTCCACCGACAGGGTGCGCCGGTCGGTCAGCCCGCCCAGGTCGTAGGCGTACGCCGGCAGGTCGGTGCCGGCGTACGCGGTGGTGGCGACATGCAGCACCGGGCCGAGCTCGGGCAGGGTCTGCACCGGGTCCTCGGCGAACCGGGCGGCGAATCGGGCGCGCACGTCCGGCGGCAGCGCGGCCACGGCATCCTCGTCCAGCACCCGCGCCTCCGGCGGCCACAGCACCGGGCGCACCGGCAGGCCGTACTTGCGGGCGAAGTCCAGGTCGCGCTGGTCGTGCGCCGGGCAGCCGAAGATGGCGCCGGTGCCGTACTCCATCAGCACGAAGTTGGCGACGTACACCGGCAGCAGGCGGTCCGGCTCGAACGGGTGGCGGGCGCGCAGGCCGGTGTCATGGCCCTGCTTCTCCGCGGTCTCGATCGCCTCCTCGCTGGTGCCGAGCTTGCGGCACTCGGCGACGAAGCCGGCCAGGGCCGGGTCGCCGGCGGCCAGCTCGTCGGTCAGCGGGTGGTCCGGGGCGATCGCGCAGAAGCTGGCGCCGAAGATCGTGTCCGGGCGGGTGGTGAACACCTCCAGCCGGTCGTCGCGGCCGGCCAGGTCGAACAGCATGCGGGCGCCGACCGAGCGGCCGATCCAGCGCTCCTGCATCAGGCGCACCCGCTCCGGCCAGCGGTCCAGCGTGTCCAGGCCGTCCAGCAGCGCGTCGGCATAGGCGGTGGTGCGCAGGAACCACTGGGTCAGCTTGCGCCGCTCGACCGGCGCGCCGGACCGCCAGCCGCGCCCGTCGATGACCTGCTCGTTGGCCAGCACGGTGTGTTCCACCGGGTCCCAGTTGACCCAGGACTCGCGGCGGTAGGCCAGCCCCGCCTTGAGCAGGTCCAGGAACATCTTCTGTTCGTGCCGGTAGTAGTCCGGCGTGCAGGTCGCGAACTCCCGCGCCCAGTCGTAGGACAGGCCGAGCAGGCGGAGCTGGTCGCCCATGACGCGGATGTTCTCGAACGTCCAGTCGCACGGGTGCACCTTGTTGGCGATCGCGGCGTTCTCCGCCGGCAGGCCGAACGCGTCCCAGCCCATCGGATGCAGCACGTTGAAGCCCTTGGCCCGCCGGTAGCGGGCGATGACGTCGCCGATCGTGTAGTTGCGCGCGTGGCCGACGTGCAGGCGCCCGGACGGGTACGGGAACATCTCCAGCACGTAGTATTTCGGGCGCGCCGGGTCCTCGACGGCACGGAAGGTGCCGCGCTCGTCCCAGACGCGCTGCCACCTGGCTTCGGCTTCCCGGAAATTGTATCGCGACATGGCGCAGGCGTTCGCTACGGCTGATGCGGCGGCGGCCGCCGGGACGGAGGGCCTCGCCGGCGGCGCCGCCAAGCCCGATGGTGTGCCGGCGAACGGCGCCGGCGTCAACCGAGTGCGGCCAGGCGCAGCTCGCGGGCGCGGGTCAGGATGGTGTCCTCCAGCAGCGTGCCGGTCTCGCCGTCCACCGGCGCGTCGACCCAGGTGTCGTTGTCGCGCACCTGCCGGAACACGGCAACGCGCAGCCCGTCGGCGCGCAGCTGGCGGTCCAGAATGTAGACGTTGACCTTGAACCGCTCGTCCTGCGATCCGCTCGGGCTGTGCCAGTCGGTCAGGATCACGCCGCCGAACGGATCGGCCGAGGTGATCGGCATGAACGACACGGTGTCGAGCGACGCGCGCCACAGGAAGCTGTTGACGCCGATGCCCGGCTCGCCGGGGCCGCCCTCCTCTTCGCCGCTGCCGAACAGCGACAGGCTCAGCCCGCCGGGGCCGAAGATGCTGCCCTCGGGGTATTGAAAGGTCGGGGTGTTGCCGCGCTGCTCCGGCATGTCCGCCTCGCCGCGCACGCCGCTGCAGCCGGGCAGCAGGCCGGCGACGGCCGCCGTCAGGGCCACGGTGCCCAGGAGCCTCGGCAATCCGGTGTAAATCATGTTCTCAGCCATCCGTGCGAGGGCGCTGCGTAACCCTCCTGCCGCAGCCATTTTCTTGACCTTAGCGCCCGAACAAGAGCCTGCCAAGCCGTTTGCAACTCTCCCCGCCGGCCCGCGGGGGGTGATTCCATCGGGGGGTGGCCCCCACGAAAGGCCCCAGCGCAGCTGGGCCAGCCTGGGCCAGTGGAATGGAGGGGCGAGAGTGTGCGGGTAAAGGAAAACCGCCGCCTGCCGCCAAGAGAATAAGGGCACTGCAAGCGGGCGGGAGATAATACATCTTCGTGTATGGAATCGTGGCGGACATCCGACACCGCCGTCATTGCGAGCGCAGCGAAGCAATCCAGTGGCGCCGCAGGGGCGATCTGCGGTATTTCTATCCTGGCAACGCCGGGACTGGGCCGCTTCGCTGCGCTCGCGGTGACGGGGTGGGCGGCACCGCCGGGACTGGACCGCGTCGCTACGCTCGCGGTGACGGGGTGGGGAAACGAGGGGAGGCAGGTCGTGAAACAGCCCGCCGTCTACATCATGGCCAACAGGCGGAACGGGACGTTGTACACGGGCGTGACGTCGAACCTGATCCAGCGGGTCTATCAGCACAAGGAGGGGCTGACCGGGAGCTGCACCGCCAAATACGGCTGCACGCTGCTGGTCTATCACGAATCGTTCGACGAAATGGCCTACGCCATCGCGCGGGAGAAGCAGATCAAGGGCGGCGCCAGGAAGAAAAAGCTGGCGCTGATCGAGAGTATGAACCCGATGTGGCGGGACTTGTATCCGGATTTGATGTAGGCCGTCGAAGTGCTTCCCCAAACGCCACCACGCCGTCATTGCGAGCGAAGCGAAGCAATCCAGTGCCGCCGCAGGGGCGGTCTGCGGTATTTCTACCCTGGCACCGCCGGGACTGGGCCGCTTCGCTGCGCTCGCGGTGACGGGGTTGGGGGAGCGAGGGGAGGCAGGTCGTGAAACAGCCCGCCGTCTACATCATGGCCAACAGGCGGAACGGGACGTTGTACACGGGCGTGACGTCGAACCTGATCCAGCGGGTCTATCAGCACAAGGAGGGGCTGACCGGGAGCTGCACCGCCAAATACGGCTGCACGCTGCTGGTCTATCACGAATCGTTCGACGAAATGGCCTACGCCATCGCGCGGGAGAAGCAGATCAAGGGCGGCGCCAGGAAGAAAAAGCTGGCGCTGATCGAGAGTATGAACCCGATGTGGCGGGACTTGTATCCGGATTTGATGTAGGCCGTCGAAGTGCTTCCCCAAACGCCACCACGCCGTCATTGCGAGCGAAGCGAAGCAATCCAGTGCCGCCGCAGGGGCGGTCTGCGGTATTTCTACCCTGGCACCGCCGGGACTGGGCCGCTTCGCTGCGCTCGCGGTGACGGGGATGGGCGGCAAGGCCGGGACTGGGCCGCTTCGCTGCGCTCGCGGTGACGGGTGGGGAAGCGAGGCCGGGACTGGGCCGCTTCGCTCCGCTCGCGGTGACGAGGTGGGGCGGTGAGGGGCCGGGGAGGATGTGTTGCGCCCTTGCCACTGTGCTGCATTTCTGTCGCGACGGGATCAGGCGTTCCTTGACCCTGTCTTACGTTACTCGTAATCCTATAGGCACAACTTCAGCAGTTGAGGTCATCCCGGATGCCCGAAGGGGGGCGGTCAGGGGACCTTCTTCCGGGATGGTTCACGAGGAGGACTTGAAAATGAAAAAGCGGCTTCTGCTCGGCACGACCGCTCTCGCCACCGCGGCGCTGGTCTCCGGCGCGGCGAACGCCCAGATCGAGATGCGGCTGGGCGGGTTCATGACCCAGTGGTTCGGCTACGGCGACAACGACAGCCAGTACAACCTCCAGCAAGTCGACCAGTGGTCGAACAGTGAAGTGTTCTTCCTGGGCCGAGGCGTCACCGACAACGGCCTGGTGTTCGGCGTCAACATCCAGCTCGAAGGCAACACGAGCGGCGACACCATCGACGAATCGTTCATGTTCGTCAGCAGCGACCGCTTCGGCACCATCCAGCTCGGCAGCGAGAACAGCGCCGGCTACCTGATGCAGGTGGCCGCCCCGGCGGTGGCGCTGCCGGTCAACTCCGGCTCGCAGACCCAGCACATCGCCAACCCCACCGGCAGCAGCGTCTTCCGGAACCCGTTCGGCAGCACCTTCATCGAGCCGGCCGGCGACAACGACGGCCAGAAGGTCACCTACTTCACGCCGCGCCTGTTCGGGCCGGAAGAGGGCCAGGGCTTCCAGCTCGGCTTCTCGTACCTGCCGGACATCGATCCGACCGGCGGCGATCGCAACGGGCTGATCTCCGACCAGGCCAACTACATGAACGGCTGGTCGGTCGGCCTGAACTACGAAGGCGCGTTCAGCGGCGTCGAATTCATCGTGTCGGGCGGCTACTTCTATGCCGAGGCCCCGGACCAGTTCAACTTCAACACCTGCGGCAGCACGGTCAGCTGCGCCGGTGCCGACGGCACCACGCTGGTCGACCTCGACGAGGACTTCCAGGGCTATTCGCTCGGTGCGACCATGAGCTACGGCGGGTTCACGCTGGGCGGCTCCTATGCCGAGGTGCTCGACGGCCGCCTGACCCCGGGCCAGACCACCACCGGCGGCGGTGCCGGCACCGTGGGGGCGTCCACCCTGACCACGCTGATCAATCCGGCGACCAACACGGCGTACACGAGCGCCGGCATCCGCACCACCGAGAGCCAGGGCTGGGATGTCGGTATCGCCTATGAGCAGGGCCCGTGGTCGGTCAGCTTCACGTACTATGACGGCGAGAGCGACGGCCTGATCACCGTGCCGGGCGAGGACCAGTACACCGCCTACATGGGCGGCGCCCGCTACAATCTGGGCTCCAGCATCGCCCTGGTCGGTAACGTCGGCTTCGTCGAGTTCGAGAGCGAATCGACCGGTCTGGTCATCGCGCCGGGCAATCCGGGTGCCGGGACGACGGTCGACCTGGACAACGAAGGCGTGCTGGTGACCGGCGGCGTGGCGATCAGCTTCTGATCGACGCACGTCCGATCCTGCGAACGACCGGAAGGGGGGCAACGGGCGTTGCCCCCCTTTCGCCGTTCCGGTACATCGTGGCTCCCGGGATCGGGAGCGCAGGGTGGAGACGGGAGCAGATTGTGGGCATCGTGTGGCTGGCGTCGTACCCGAAATCCGGCAATACCTGGATGCGGATCTTCCTCGCCAACTACGTCTGCAACCGGCCACAGCCGGTGGAAATCAACGACCTGAAGAACTTCACGTTCGGCGAGCACCAGCTCGAATACTTCGAACGCGTCGGCGGCCGGCCGCGCGACCAGCTCGACGACGTCGAGATCAACCGGCTCAGGCCCGAGGTGCAGCGCCTGATCCACCGCGAGGCGAAGGGCGTCGCCTTCACCAAGACCCACAGTGCGATCAACGCCTTGAACAACATCCCGACGATCCTGCCGGAGGTCACCGAGGGCGCCATCTACATCGTCCGCAACCCGCTCGACGTGGCCGTGTCCTATGCCCATCACCTCGGCATCGGCTATGATGAGGCGGTGGCGGCCCTGGGCAACTCCGACAACCAGCTCGCCACCACCGACAAGTTCGCTTTCCAGTTGCTGGGAAGCTGGAGCGACCACGTGCTGAGCTGGACGACCGCGCCCGGCCTCAGGCCCCTGGTCCTGCGTTACGAGGACATGCTGAAACGGCCGGAACAGGCGTTCGGCATGGTCGAAAAGTTCCTGCGCGTGCGCCCCGACCCCCAGCGGCTGCGCAAGGCGATCCGCTTCAGCGCGTTCGAAACGGTGTCGGCCCAGGAGAAGCGCCAGGGCTTCGTGGAAAAATCGCTGAAGGCCGACCGGTTCTTCCGCCAGGGCAAGGCCGGCGGCTGGCGCAAGGAGCTGACCCCGGCCCAGGCCGAGCGGATCATCAACGACCACCGCGAGTACATGACGAAGCTCGGCTACCTGACGCCGGCCGGCAAGCCGGTGTACTGACCGCCGGCACGCGGTGCCGGGCGCATACCGGGAAACGTCCCCACCCCGTCTTTGCGAGTTCACTCCGTCCGTTCCGCCCGATCCCGTTGGATGAAACCGTGGGGAGGCCGGGTGTCCTTAAATATACATAGACGCATCACCATCCCGTCTTTGCGAGCGCAGCGAAGCAATCCAGTGGCGCCGCAGGGACGATCCATGGCTTTCCGGACGGGCGACGCCGGGCCTGGGCCGCTTCGCTACGCTCGCGGTGACGGGGAGGGGGCGACGCAGGGCCTGGGCCGCTGCGCGCGCGGTGACGACATGGGGGAAAGCCGGGGCGCCGGTGGTATGGTCGTTGCCCCAGGGCGTGATCTCGAGGGGGACCCATGGCAGCGACCGAGTCGCAGATCGACCGCCTGGTCGCCGACAATTTGGCGGCCGTGCGCGCGCGTATCGACCGGGCGGCGCGCGAGGCCGGGCGCGACCCCGCCGCGGTGCGCCTGGTCGCGGTCAGCAAAGTCCAGCCGCCGGAGCGAATCGCCGCGGCGCTCAATGCCGGGCACCGCCTGTTCGGCGAGAACCGGGTGCAGGAGGCGGCCGGCCGCTGGCCCGACCTGCGCGCGCGGTACGACGGCATCCGCGTGCACCTGATCGGCCCGCTGCAGACCAACAAGGTGCGCGACGCCGTCGCCCTGTTCGACGCGATCGAGTCGGTCGACCGCCCGCGCCTGGCCGAGGCGCTGGCCCGCGAGATGGACCGCACCGGCCGCCGGCCCGACTGCCTGATCCAGGTCAACACCGGCGAGGAGCCGCAGAAGGCCGGCGTCGCGCCCGACGGCCTGGACGCCCTGCTGCGCCTGTGCCGCGACCAGCTCGGCCTGGCCGTACGCGGTCTGATGTGCATCCCGCCGCTGGACGAGGCCCCGGCGCCGCACTTCGCGCTGCTGGCCGAGCTCGCCGCCCGCCACGGCCTGCCCGAGCTCAGCATGGGCATGAGCGCCGACTACGAACCCGCCATCCACCAGGGCGCCACCCTGGTCCGCATCGGCACCGCGATCTTCGGCGAACGGGCGCGGTAGGGGCGGCGGCCGGCATCGGTCGGCTCGGCTGACCGGCCCGGCACGCGATGCCGCCGTCCGGGGCGAACGCCGGGCTTGCCGGCCCAGCCTGCACACGGGCCATCGTCAGGGGATCGCCCCGCCCGCCGTTCTTGCGAATGGAGCGAAGCAGCCCACGCCCGGCACCGCAATGGCGCGGACGATCCGATGTCGCTCCTTGCGGAGAGGCCGTCCGGGACGCTGCGCGGCGCTCGCGATGACGCAGTCGACGGCGGTTCGATTGCATGCCGGCGGTGCATTTTCACATCGTTCCGGTCCGCGAAAACAGGAAAGAGCGGCGTTGGCCGCCTATCCGGCGTCCAGGGCGCGGAGGTCGTCCCCGGTGGGCAGGCAGGAGAGGCCGTCAAGTATACGGGCACGCGGGACCACCCCGTCCTTGCGAGTTCACACCGTCCGTTCCGGCCGATCCCGTTGGATGAAACTGTGGGGAGGTTGAAGACAAGCCGTCTTTGCGAGCGCAGCGAAGCAATCCAGTGGCGCCGCTGGCGCGACCCATGGCTTTTCGAACGGGCGACGCCGGGACTGGGCCGCTTCGCTGCGCTCGCGGTGACGGCATGGTGCGGACTGTGGACGACCGGGCCACGGCCGTGGGGTGTCGTCGCTGCTTCGCGGTCTCTTCGCAAGACCCCGGCGCCCGGCCGCGTCTGCTGGATGAAACCGTGCGGAGACGGGCCGTCGGCGCGGTGTTTCTTGTTGGCGCAGCGAAGCAATCCAGTATGGCCGCACACCAGGTCTCCGGCCTTTCGGATTCGGCGTCGCCGGGACGGGGCCGCGTCGCGTCGTTCGCGGTGACGGCCTGGGCGCGGATCATGGAAAGCGGCCCTGCCGGCCACAGGCATTTCCTCCCGCGCCTTGGCGATTCCGTTCTCCGCCCTTGCGACGCCGCCGGCTCGTTCGGCGTCGTCAGGCAAGCAGGTCACCCTGGCGGCTGTCGCTTCCGCCGCCGCCGCCGCCGCCGCCGCCGCGGGCCTCGAAGGCTCCCTTCGAGCGCAGGTCATCGGCGGTGAGCAGCGGGCCTTCGCAGATCCGCGTCAGAAGATCGGCCTGCCGCGGCTCGAGCGCGACGAGTCGGCCGAGGACGTGCAGCACGTTCAGCAGCTCGGTGGTGTATTCGGCCAGCCAGCCGTCCGGCTGAATCTTGTCGAGCGGCGACGGCGGGCGCCGGTCGCCGATGATCGGGCGGGACCGGTCGCGGCGGCGATAGCTGAACCACTGGACCAGCACCTGCTTGCCCGAGACCTCGTAGTCCCAGACCGCCTTCGGCACGTTGTCGATGAAGCCTTCCCCCACCATCAGCCGGCGTTTCGGCGCATCGTAGTCGATGGTGTCCGGCATCCGGTCCGGGTCCGACGGGATCGCGCCGTCTTTTGGAATGACCGGCCCCTCTCCCGGCGGCAGGCGCGGCGGCCCGGCCGGCCGGCCCGCCGCGGGATCGACGAAACGCTCGCCGAAGCAGTGCAGCCAGATCACCTCCCGCCCGAGTTCGACTGCCTCCCGGAACAGCGCTGCATCCGCAGTGATCGGGATGCGCAGGCCCGGCTGCACCAGATCGGGCTGGAATCGCGCCGTATAGGCCGGATGGGCGGCGACCGCGGCGATGTAGGCCACGAAGTCCGGCGCCGTTACCGGAGCGTCGTACGTTGTCGCTAGAACCATCAGCAGCGCTGGCTTAGCATTGGATTGATCGGCTGCCGAATTCCCCCACAGTGGGAAGGCGCGGCCGCCAAATGAACCTTTGTAATGATGTAGATCGGGAATAAAGTTCGTAAAGCTCAGCGCGGGGCCGCTTGTGGGGGAGTGCTGCTGTAAACCAGTTACATAAATCTGATCATCTGAATGGCTCTCCCAAAGAGTCGGATTTGGTCTATTTAACAAACGAATATCAGGAATGAGCCATTGTCTGTCAAATGACCGGAAGCCATAGCGGATAGGCTTGATAACCTTGTCGATGTCGGTGGCAACTGACATCGCTCTGAACTCATGTCCGAAAAGCCCGCGACCGGCAGTCTTTCTCGTATGCCTGTCACCCGGTTCGCCATTTACAAAATGAGGATGAAACATTGTTTCCTTTCTGACGGGGTCGTCTTCAGCCTGAAGGGTTTGCCACCGACGTGCCAGAGACGCAGTATCCGGCGCAATAACCCATGTGCGTCCTGGCATCACGCCGGCGCCGCTATAAATAAAAAGGTCCTCGAGTGCGGCAAAATCGGTCCAGTCGCCCGCAGCATTCGGAAAGAACGATGCCCGCTCGGCAGCCGGACAATCAGCCCATCCCGATCCGTCGAGCGTGATTGCGGCAAGCGCGTCAAATTTGTCCTCACGACGGCCGGCTGGCAGCGATCGGAAGCGCACGCGCGCCGGGTCGGGCGATCCGGCGTTGGATCGCCGCAACGCCATGACAATGCAAACCGGCTGCTGTACGCCCTCGAAAATCCGGGTCGAAATGGCTGGCTGATGCCCTTCCGGCGAGCAGTCGATCACCCAAATTTCATCTGCCTCGCGACGGAGTTCTGCCCGCATCTTCTGGAAACCTGGTCCGTTCAAGAAACCGGCGACGGTAATGAAACAAACAATACCTTTGCGTTCGGGCGGCCGGTCAACGCTGTCGTCATGGTCACCGTCGCCAAAGACCTTCCAGGTCGCCCAGCGCCAGAAATAGACATAAAGGTTGCGCAAGTGCTTTGCATGTGCGCCGACCTTCCATCCGGCTGGCGGAATCCATGCCCTGAGCGGCGCCGGCTGCTCTGAATTCGGGCTTCCGGCCTCGATCCAGCCGCCCAGCCCCTTGGCCTTTTCCTTGTAGGGCGGATTGCCGATGACGACGGTGATCGGTTCCTGCCGCTTGATCGCGTTGGCCTGCCGCCGGGACTCGGCCAGCGGCTCAAGGATGTTCGGGATCCATTCCTGCTCGGCATAGGGATTGCCGAGCGTATCGGTTACGAACAGGCGCAAAGGCGACCCGGTGCCCGACTGCTGCCCGGTGAGCTCCTGGATCTCGGCGAGCAGCCGCAACTGGGCGACGGCGAACGGGCCGAACTGCATTTCGAAGCCGATCAGGCGCGGAATTGCCGCCTGAACGGCCCCCGGCACCGCACCCGGCCCCTGATCGGCTTCCGTCGTTTGCGCGATCCGGCGCAGGATGCCGAGCAGATAGGTGCCCGTGCCCGTGGCCGGGTCGGCGATGGTCACCTCGCCGGCCCCGAGCCCCTGCGACAGACCAAAGCGCGCCGGTGACCGCAACGCCTCGTCGACCAGCCGAACCATCGCCTGCACCACCTCCGGCGGCGTATAGTACGAGCCCGTTTTCTTCCGCAGGTCGTTGTCGTAGACGCTCAGGAAATGCTCATAGAAGTAGAGCCATGCTTCCGGATCGCCCTTGCTGATCGCCGGCCATTGCACTTGGTCCAGAACGCGCGTCAGCGTCGCCAGCGACGTCTTAAGCGCCGCTTCGCTCTCGGCATCGTCCGTCAGCAGGCGTAGCGCGGTGCCGATCAGGCTGTTGGTCTGGCGGAGCTCCCGCGCCACGCGATCGAGGCCGTCTTTCAAGGGAATGTCGCGGGCGCGGGCCATCAGCAGCCCGAACGTGACCGCCTGGGCATAGCCGTCCGCGAAGGCCGCATCGCTGGCGGTCGGAAACAACAGCTTGCGCCAGTCCTGGGCGAGGTTCGTCAGGGACGCGGATCCGCGCGCCAACTGCTCGGTGACCTCCTCGCGCAGCAGGCGGCAGAGCCGTGCCGTGGTATCGGCAAGCTGCTGGGCCGAGCGGGGCGGCGCCGGCGTCCAGCGGAGGAAATCGCTGAAGAGCGACAGCAGCGACGGCGGCGCGGCAAGCTTCCGCCCGGCCGTGACGATGTCGCCGTCGAGCGTCACCACCTTGCCGTCCAGAACCCCGTCGTGCCAAAGGCTGAACGCGTTGCCGTCGGTATAGATCAGGTTCGGCAGCGTCCGCAGCTTGTCCCACTGCTCCTTGTCGTGCCGGTCCGTAAACCGCCTGGGGTCCGCGCCCTTGCCCGGCGCCTTCACCTCGATGAAGCCGACCAGCCCGTTGCGCGAGGTGACCGCAAAATCCGGTCGCGTCTTGAGATCGGCCAGGGCCGATTCGCCGACCGCAACGACGGCGCCCGGCGGCATGCCCGACAGTTCGGCAAGATCGACGATCAGCGCTTCGAGCGGCGCGCGCAACTGGTCCTCGGGTGCGCCGGAGGCCGCGGGGTTGTCGAGCTTGGCCTTTGCGGCGGCGCCGAAGGCTGCAACGACGTTCGCCAGGTTCTTGTTGGCGTTCATACTCCAGGTCTCATTCCCGCCAGTGGTTGACGAGCCTGGCCGGGTCCACGGTGACCGGCAAGGTGGGATCGGTAGGCAAGGCCCTGGATCCAAAAAAGCGAGATCAAGGTTTCGTTCGGAATACATTACGAGAATCTGACAGGACGAAGCAAGGCGCCTCACACGGTCAGCCCGACCAACGGCAGCAGTCTCTGCCAGGTGTCGCCGAGCCAGCCGCAGGCGTTGCGGACGTGCGGGGCGAGTTGGTCGACCCGGTCGGCCAGCGCGTTGGCCTTGCCGGCGTAGCCGAGCGCCTTTTCCAGCGCACCGCCGATCGCGTCGCGGTCGGGCGCCGTGTCGTCGAGGTGAAGGTCCGCTTCATTCAGGGCGTTGTCGATCAGGGCCTGCGGCCTGCCGCCGATGCCCGCCAGCGCCGCGCGCAGCGCGGCGATCTCCGCGGCCATGTCCACGCTGTCCGGCGGCGGCAGGGTGGTCTTCGTGTACGTCGACACGACCACGTTGCCGTCGCCGGTGACCACGCTGCTGCCGGTGACGCTGCCGCCGATGCTCACGTTGCGATTGCCGCCCGTCGGGCCCATCGCCGCCTCCCTCGCTTCCCGCGCCGCATGGCGCCTGGGATTAACGGTATCTACACGCGCAGTTTGACACAACCGCGGCAGCAGGCGTTGCGCGCCGGCCCGGCAGCGACCGTGCCGCCCGCCCCGGGGGTGCTCCGGGCGATTGCGTGCGGCGCCGCCCGGGTTTACATCTCCAGGCGCCGGGCGGGGGCCGCCCGCGCCCCGCCCCGCCGAACCGGGAGACCTGCCGCATGAATCCCGTCCTGCTCGCCCTCGGCGCCAACCTGGGGGACCGCGCCACCACGCTGCACGCCGCGGTGCTGGGCTGTAGGCGGTTCCTCAACGTCACCGCCGTGTCGCCGGTCTACGAGACGGCGCCGATGTACGACACCGAGCAGGACCCGTTCCTCAACCTGGCGCTGGTCGCGGAGACCAAGCTGGCGCCGCGCCCGCTGCTGACCGCGCTGAAGTTCCTGGAGCAGCGGCTGGGCCGCATCCCCACGCACCGCTACGGCCCGCGCACCATCGACATCGACATCGTCCTGTTCGGCGACCGCACCGTGGCCGAGCCGGACCTGGAGATCCCCCACCCGCGCATGGCCGAGCGCGCCTTCGTGCTGGCTCCGGCCGCCGACATCGCGCCGGACTGGCCGCACCCCGCGACCGGGCTGACCATGCGCGCGATGCTGGAGGCGCTGGGCGGGGCCGGCGGCGTGCGCCCGTACGTGCCGCCGCCCGTGGCGCGCCCGGCCCGGGCGGCCGCCGCGTCCTGATCCGGCTTCGGCCGTTCGGGCTAGCCCGGCCGGCCTTGCCTGCACGGGCCGACTCGGCCTAGTGTGCACTGCACATATCCGCCACGTGCCAAGGCCCCGCCACGGGGCCCGCGCCGCGCCCGCCGCGGGTGCGGCGCCGACACACCTTCAGAGAGGGGGAATCAGCGACATGGGCGAAGTCCAGCAGGTGTTCATCGAGGACATGGAGGTCGGCCAGTCCGCCAGCGTCAGCAAGACGGTGACGGCGGAGGACATCGAGAAGTTCGCCGAGGTGTCCATGGACAACAACCCGGTCCACCTGGACCAGGCCTACGCGGAGACGACCCCGTTCAAGGCCCGCATCGCCCACGGCATGCTCAGCGCCGGGTTCATCTCCGCCGTGCTGGGCACCAAGCTGCCGGGCAAGGGCACGATCTACATGGGCCAGACCCTGCGCTTCAAGGCGCCGGTCAAGATCGGCGACACGGTCGACACCACCTGCACCGTCAAGGAGATCATTCCGGAAAAGAAGCGGGTCATCCTGGACACCGTGTGCTCGGTCGCCGGCGCCGCCGTGCTGGAGGGCGAAGCGACCGTCATGGCGCCGAGCCGGGGCTAGCCGGCACCGGGCCTGCGCCCCTATAGTCCCGCCCGTCCGCCCCGGTCCGCGGGGCGCACGGGATGGGGACGGATGCAGATTTTCCGGCATTACGACGACCTGCCGCCGGGGGCGCGCGGGCCGGTGGTGGCGGTCGGCAACTTCGACGGCGTGCACCGCGGCCACCAGATCGTGATCGCCGAGGCCGCCGCGATCGCCCGGCCGCAGGGCGTGCCGCTGGCGGTGATGGCGTTCGAGCCGCACCCGCGCAGCTTCTTCCGGCCCGACGACCCGCCGTTCCGGCTGACGCCCTTCCGCATCCGCGCCCGCCTGCTCGAGGCGCTGGGCGTGGACCTGCACGTGGTGCTGACCTTCGACAGCGCCTTTGCCGCCCGGCCGGCGGAGGCGTTCATCGAGGAGGTGCTGGTGCGCGGCCTGGGCGTCCGCCACGTCGTCGTCGGCTACGACTTCCGCTTCGGGCACAGGCGCGCGGGGTCGGCCGAAATGCTGCTGGAGCACGGCCGCCGCGCCGGCTTCGGCGTGACGGTGGTGACCCAGGTGGCCGACGAGCACGGCGGCGCGTTCTCCTCCAGCGCCGCGCGCGACCTGCTGCGCGCCGGGCAGCCGCGCGCCGCCGCCGAGGTGCTGGGCCGGCCGTGGGAGATCGAGGGCCGGGTCGAGGCGGGCGACCGGCGCGGCCGCACGCTCGGCTATCCCACCGCCAACGTCCGGCTGGGCGAGTACCTGCGCCCGGCGTTCGGCGTCTACGCGGTGCGCGCGGCGGTCGATACCGGCGGGCCGCCGGTCTGGCACGACGGTGTCGCCAACCTGGGCATCCGGCCGATGTACCGCTCGCCCGAGCCGCTGCTGGAATCCTACCTGTTCGGGTTCGACGGCGACCTGTACGGCCGGCACCTGCGCGTGCAGATCGTCGAATACCTGCGCGGCGAGGAGTCGTTCCCGGACGTGGCCGCGCTCAAGGCGCAGATGGGCCGCGACTGCGACAACGCCCGCCGCGCCCTGGCCGCACACGCCGACCCGGCCTGACAGCCGGAGGACGCACCCCGCGCCCGCGGTCTTGCAGTGTGCCGCTCACGCCCCCGCTCACCCGAAGGTGACTGGAGGGTGAGCGGATCGCTCGCTAGATCCATGACAGCCTTTCGCCGCACCGGGAGCCGCGTCCGCGGCGCATATGCAATGGAGAAGCCGTCCATGGTTGCCCACCGGGAGGTGGATGAACACGCCGCGCCCGCGCCGGCCAGGGGCCGGCTGGCGACGCTGCGGCGGTTCGTGCCGCTGGCGGTCATCGTGCTCGGGCTGGTCGCGTTCTTCGCCTTCGACCTCGACCGTTTCGTCAGCCTGACCGCGCTGAGCGAGCACCACGAGGCGCTGCGGGCGTTCGTCGCCGACAACGGCGTGCTGGCGTCGGCGGCGTTCCTGCTGACCTATGCGGTGGCGGTGGCGCTGTCGATCCCCGGCGCGGCGGTGCTGACCATCGCCGGGGGATTCATGTTCGGCATGGTGTGGGGCTCGCTGCTGGTCGTCGCCGGAGCGACGCTGGGCGCGGTGGCGGTTTTCCTGGCGGCCCGCACGGCACTGGGGGACCTGCTGCGGCGCCGGGCCGGGCCGTGGGTGCAGAGGCTGGAGGCCGGCTTCCGCGAGAATGCGTTCAGCTACCTGCTGACCCTGCGCCTGATCCCGGTGGTGCCGTTCTGGCTGGTCAACATCGTGCCGGCGTTCTTCGGCGTGCGGCTGGGCACCTACACGCTGTCGACCGTGCTCGGCATCGTGCCGGGCACAATCGTCTACGTCGGCGTCGGCAACGGCCTGGGCGCGACGCTGGACGCGGGGCGCGACCCGGACCTGGGCATCATCTTCGAGCCGGCCATCCTGCTGCCGCTGCTGGGGCTCGCGCTGCTGTCGCTGGTGCCGGCCGCCTACCGCAAGATCAAGGGCCGGCGCCCGGCCTGAGGCGCGCCGGCCGGGGGACGGAGCAATGGAGACGCGGCGATGGCCACCTCACTTCGGACCGACATCTGCGTGATCGGCGCCGGCTCGGCCGGGCTGACCGTGGCCGCGGGCGCTTCGCAGATGGGCGCCGACACCGTGCTGATCGAAAGCGGCCGCATGGGCGGCGACTGCCTGAACTACGGCTGCGTGCCGTCCAAGTCGCTGATCGCCGCGGCGCATGCCGCGCACACGATCCGCCACGGCGAGCGCTTCGGCGTCAACGGCGCCGAGCCGGCGGTGGACTTCGCGCAGGTGCACCGCCACGTCCACGACGTGATCGCCGCGATCGCGCCGAACGACTCCGAGGAACGCTTTACCGGCCTGGGCGTCCGGGTGATCCGCGCGCCGGCGCGCTTCACGGGGCCGGACCGGCTGGAGGCGGGGGACGTGCAGGTGACCGCCCGGCGGTTCGTGGTCGCCACCGGGTCGGCGCCGGCGGTGCCGCCGATCCCCGGCCTCGACACCGTGCCCTATCTGACCAACGAGACGATCTTCGACCGGCGCGCCCAGCCGGAGCACCTGATCGTCATCGGCGGCGGGCCGATCGGCATGGAGCTGGCCCAGGCGCACCGCCGTCTGGGCAGCCGCGTGACGGTGCTGGAGCGGTCCGCGATCCTGCCCAAGGACGACCCGGAGCTGGCCGATGTCGTGCGCCGCATCGCCGCGGCCGAGGGCGTCGACCTGCGCGAGGGCGTCGAGGTGGCCCGCGTCGAGCCGCACGGCAACGGCGTGGCCGTGGTCCTGGCGGGCGAGGGCGGCGAGGAGCGGGTGGCCGGCAGCGACCTGCTGGTCGCCACCGGGCGCACGGCGAACGTCGAGGGCCTGGGGCTGGAGGCGGCCGGCATCGACTACACCCCGCGCGGCATCGCCGTGGACCGCCGCCTGCGGACCAGCAACCGCCGCATCTACGCCATCGGCGACGCCGCCGGCGGCTACCAGTTCACCCACGCCGCCGGCTACGAGGCCGGGATCGTGATCCGCAACGCGCTGTTCCGGCTGCCGGCCAAGGCGAACTACGACGCGCTGCCCTGGGTCACCTACACCGACCCGGAGCTGGCCCAGGTCGGCCTGACCGAGGCGCAGGCGCGCGACCGCCACGGCGACATCCGCGTGCTGCGCTGGCCGTTCCACGAGAACGACCGCGCCCAGGCCGAGCGCGCCACCCACGGGCTGGTCAAGGTGATCACCCGCAGGAACGGCCGCGTGCTCGGCGCCGGCATCGTCGGCCGGCACGCCGGCGAGCTGATCCACACCTGGGTCCTGGCGGTCGGCCAGCGCCTGAAGGTCGGCGCCGTGGCCAACATGATTGCCCCGTACCCCACCCTGGGCGAGGTCAACAAGCGCGCCGCCGGCAGCTACTACGCCCCGACCCTGTTCAGCGACCGGACCCAGAAGATCGTGCGTTTCCTGGCGCGGTTCGGGTGAATGGAATTGCGGGGACACATCACTTAATTCTCCGAGCGTTATCGTCCCGTCAGCACGGCATTGCGGTGACAGTCTACCTGTTCCGCCTTGGACCAGCGGGCCAAACGGCCGGTCTGGCTCCTGCCGTCCCTTGCGATCGGCGTGGCGCCCGCCGCTGCTGTCAACCGCTTGCCCCGCGAAACAGGAAGCACCCGGCGGTGGTGCAGTCGGCAAATACCGATGGCAGAGGCACCATTCCCGGCAAGATGACAACCGTCATCGCGAGTTCGCACCGCCCGTTCCGGCCGATCCCGTTGGATGAAACTGTGGAGAGTTCTGAGATACACTTGAACATAGAGGCAAGAATTACCAGCCCGTCTTTGCGAGCGCAGCGAAGCAATCCAGTGGCGCCGCACACCGTGTCTATGCCCTTTCGGACTCGGCGCCGCCGGGACTGGGCCGCGTCGCTGCGCTCGCGGTGACGGGGAAGGGCGGCGAGGCCGGGGCATTGCAGGGACACATCACTTAATTCCGCGGCCTCGTTCTGTCCCGTCAGCACGGTCCGGCCTGCCGGCAGGGTCGCGCCGTGCTCCCGCGCCTCAAGCGCCGGCTCCCCAGGGGCGATGCCCGACCGGTGGCGTCGCTCGGCGCAGGCGGCGACGCTTGGCCCGCGTCGAAGTCGTCGCCGGCGCTTGACCCGCGGTGCGCGCGGCGCTCTGCGAGACGCAGGTCGGCTCCGGAGGCATGGCCGTTTCCAGTCCCTCCAGAGGCATCCGATTTGGATCGAAAATGCCCCCGCCGCCGTGCTGGAGTCTCGACCAAGATCTGTATTGCGTCCCCGCAATTCCCAGAGGCATCCGATTTGGATCGGGAATGCCCCCGCCGCCGCGGCGCAGCCTCCGGAATTCGGGAACATTTGTCTCGGCAAACCGGTCAGGCCGCATAGGGCTCTTCGTACAGAACGTGCGCGATCAGGAGCTTGATGACGAAGACCGGGGCGATCCAGGCGAGATGCAGCGGCACCGGGGCGGCAAGCGGCAGGACGGCCAGGATCAGTGCGGCGAGCGTCAGGGCGACCGGGCGCCGCAGGTACAGCGGCGCGCCCAGGACGACGGCGGCCGCCATCACCGTCGTCGCGTAGAGGCAGGCGGCCCAGCGCCAGCCCGCCTCCGGGAACAGCCAGGCGACCAGGAACGGATGCAGGTGGGCCGCCACGAACGCCCAGTGGTGCCAAGGCGGCACGCCCGCCCGGTGGTACCACCGCTTCGCCGCGGCACTGGCATTGACGAACACGCCGCCGCCGAGATCGACCGCCAGCAGCATCAGCACGGCAAGCTGCCAGGTGGCAAGATCGGGAGCGCCGATCGTCCCCGCAGCGAGGGCAACCAGCGCCGTGCCGAGCATGGCGGCGACGGCGAGGACCCGCTCGGCCCGCGTGCGCCGGTTGCCGGAGAAATTGCGCGCCGCCGCCCGCAGCCCCCGCTCCGGCCCTGCCAGCGTCCAGTCGGCCTCTGGTCGCGTCATTCGTTGCCTCCCGGTCTGCGTTGCCTGGTCTGCGTTGCCCGGACGATGTGTGCGATCCGATCGGAAGATGAGAAAGCTCGCCCTTCCTGCCAATCAGGGGCGGAGCTGTCGAGACTCTCGATGACCGGACGTGGTGCGGCCGGTGCACTGGGCGGTGGCGTTCCGCGTGCTGCGGCGGTAAGGGGACGGGGCCCGGAGCAACCCGACGGTCCCGAAATGAGCCCTTCCGCCGCCGGAGATGATCCGGATCCGGCCGCGCCCGCCGCCGCCCGCCTGCCCGGGCTCGACCTGCTGCGCGGGGCGGCGGTCGGGCTGATGGTGGTGTACCACCTGAGCTGGGACCTGACCTTTCTGCGGCTGGCCGACTGGCCGCTGCTGACCGATCCCGGCTGGCTGGCGTTGCGCACCCTGATCGTCGGGGCGTTCCTGTTCGTGAGCGGGGCCAGCGTATTCCTGATGGCGCGCCGCGGACTCCGGGTTCGGGCCGTCCTGCGGCGGCTCGGGGCGATCGCGGCGGCCGCGGCGCTGATCTCGCTGGCGACCTGGGCGTTCGTGCCGGACCAGTTCGTCTTCTTCGGCATCCTGCACTGCATCGTGGTGGCAAGCGTGCTGGGCCTGCCCTTCGTGCGCCTGCCCGCGGCCGTGACCCTGGCCGCGGCCGGGCTGGCGCTGGCGGCGCCGGCGCTGTTCGCCGGCCCGGCGTTCGACCGGCCGGGGCTGCGCTGGCTGGGGCTGGTCGCGGCCCAGCCGCACTCGGTGGACTACGTGCCGCTGCTGCCGTGGTTCGGCGTGTTCCTGGCCGGCCTTGCCGCGATGCGGCTGACGCTGGCGGCGCCGACCGCCGCGGCCGCCCTGGCCTGGCAGCCGCCGCCGGCCGTGGGGCGGCCGCTGTCGTGGGCCGGCCGGCACAGCCTGCCGATCTACCTGCTGCACCAGCCGGTGCTGATCGCCGCCCTGGTCGGCGTCGTGCTGGCAACCGGGGCCGGCACGCTGCCGGGGCGGGGCATCGACGGCTTCGCGGCCCAGCGCTTCCTCGCCGACTGCGCGGCGACCTGCCGCGCCGCGCCGGGCGCGCGCGCCGACTGCGCCCGGTACTGCCGCTGCGCCCTGGACGGGTTCGAGGCCGCCGGTGCCTGGGGCGGCGCCGGACAGCCGGCGGACCCGGCGGTCCTGGACGGCATCATCGCCCGGTGCCGGGCCGAGGCGGTGCCGCCGCCCGGCTGAGGTCGCCTGCGGCACCGCGACGGTTTGTTTCGTCGGCGAAATCCGCTAGGTCATCCGATGTCGTCTTTCGCTTCGCCGCCACCGTCACGTTTTCGCCCATGGATGCCGTCGAGCTGCTGCTGACCCGCCGATCGGTCCTGGCCGCCAACATCGTCGAGCCGGGCCCGACCGACGCCGACCTGGAGACCATCCTGCGTGCCGCCACGCGCGTGCCGGACCACGGCAAGCTGACGCCGTGGCGCATCCAGGTCCTGCGCAAGGACGGCCAGCGCGTGCTCGGCGACCTGCTCGCCGACCTGTTCGCCGCGCACAATCCCGACGCCCGCGACAAGCAGATCGAGTTCGAGCGCCAGCGCCCGCAGCGCGCGCCGCTGCTGCTGGTCGTCACCGCCAAGATCCGCAAGAACCACAAGATCCCGGAAATGGAGCAGCTGCTGTCCGGCGGGGCCGTCTGCTTTAGCATCCTGATGGCGGCCCAGGCGCTCGGCTATGCGGCGCAGTGGCTGACCGAATGGCCGGCCTACCGGCCCGAAGTGACCGAGGCGCTGGGGCACGATCCGGCGACCGACCAGGTGGTCGGGTTCCTGTACCTGGGCAGTGCCGCCCAGCCGCCGGACGAGCGGCCGCGCCCGGCGCTGGACGAGGTGGTCGGCGTCTGGCCCGCGCCCCGTGCGGGCGGCGCCGCGGACGGCGGCTGACCGGGGCGCCCGCCGCATCGGGCACGGGCGGCGGCGCGGGGCGGGCGGCCGCGCCGCGGCGATCCGGGGGACACGAGACGGCGCCCGCGTGATAGGCTGCACCATGACCGGCGATCTGCCCCATCTTCTCGTCGTCGAGGACGACCAGCGGCTCCGCGACCGGCTGCGCAAGTACCTGTGCGACAACGGGTTCCTGATCACCGTCGCGGGCAACGCGGCGGAGGCGCGGGCGCGGCTGGCGGCGCTCAGCTTCGACCTGATCGTCATGGACGTGATGATGCCCGGCGAGAGCGGCCTGGAGCTGACCGCCGCGCTGCGCAAGACCCTGAGCACGCCGATCCTGGTGCTGACCGCCATGAGCGAGGCCGAGCACCGCATCGCCGGCCTGGAGTCCGGCGCCGACGACTACCTGCCCAAGCCGTTCGAGCCGCGCGAGCTGGTGCTGCGCATCAACAACATCCTGCGTCGCGTCGCGCCGCCGGCCCCGCCGCCTGCCGGGCCGGTCCGCCTCGGCGCCCTGGTGTACGATCCCGAGCGCGACGAGCTGCGTCAGGGCAGCGAGCGCATCCGGCTGACCAGCGCCGAGGCCAGCCTGCTGCGCGTGCTGGCCGACCACGCCGGCGCGGTGCTGAGCCGCGAGGAGCTGACCGAGAAGAGCCGGATCAGCGGCAATGCGCGCACGGTGGACGTGCAGGTCACCCGCCTGCGCCGCAAGATCGAACCCGACCCGAAGATGCCGCGCTACCTGCACACGGTGCGCGGCGAGGGCTACATGCTGAGGCCCGACGGCTGATGACGCTGACGGAACGCCTGCCCCGTCCGGCGGTGGCGCGCGAACGCCTGGCCGCCCGCGCCCGGCGCCGCTTCGGCATCAAGCGCTACCTGCCGCGCACCCTGTTCGGCCGGTCGCTGATGATCATCGTGACCCCGGTGCTGCTGGCCCAGGCGATCGCCGTCACGTACTTCTATCAGCAGCACTTCGAGCACATGACCAGCCGGCTGTCGTTCGCCGTGGCCGGCGAGATCGCCATGCTGATCGAGGACCTGGAGCGCGTCGAGGACCCGGAGGCGCGCCGCGACCTGTTCGATCGCGCCGCCCGCACCATGGAGCTGACGGTCACCTTCGAGCCCGGCGCCGCGCTCGAGCCGCGGCCGCCGACGCCCGGCCACTGGATCCTGGAGAGCGAGCTGAGCTTCGCGCTGGAGGGCCGGGTGCGCCGCCCGTTCACCGTCGTGCCCGAGATCCTGGACCGCTGGGCCGAGATCCAGGTGCAGCTCGACGACGGGGTGCTGGTCGTGCTGATCCCGCGCCAGCGGCTGTTCAGCCCGTCCAGCCAGCACTTCATCGTGTGGATGACCGGGTCGGCGGCCGGTCTGTTCGCGATCGCGCTGGTGTTCATGCGCAACCAGATCCGGCCGATCCGCCGGCTGGCCGCGGCCGCGGAGAGCTTCGGCAAGGGCCGCGACGTGCCCAACTTCCGGCTGGAGGGCGCCAGTGAGGTGCGCCAGGCGGCGCGCGCCTTCCTGGTCATGCGCGACCGCATCCAGCGCATGATCGACCAGCGCACCGAGATGCTGGCCGGGGTCAGCCACGACCTGCGCACGCCGCTCACCCGGATGAAACTGCAGCTCGCCATGATCGGCGAGGACGACCCCGAGATCGCCGAGCTGGCCGGCGACGTCGCCGACATGGAGCAGATGATCGAGGGCTACCTGGCCTTCGCCCGCGGCGACGGCGCGGAGGAGACGGTGCCGGCCGACCTGGGCGCGCTGCTGGAGGAGGCCGTTGCCAAGGCGCGCCGGGCGGGCGGCCGGGTCGACCTGGACGCGCCGGAGCGGCTGGTGCTGCCGCTCAAGCCGCAGGCGGTCAAGCGCTGCCTGGCCAACCTGGTCGGCAACGCCGTGCGCTATGCCGACCGTGCGCAGGTGCGGGCGGTCTGGGACGGTGGGGGCGTCGAGGTCACGATCGACGACGACGGTCCCGGCATCCCCGAGGAGTACCTGGACGACGTGTTCAAGCCGTTCTTCCGCCTGGATTCGTCGCGCAACACGGCGACCGGCGGTACGGGGCTGGGCCTGACCATTGCCCGCGATGTCGCCCGCAACCACGGCGGCGACATTGTCCTGGCACGCTCGCCTTTGGGCGGGTTGCGGTGTACCATCCGGCTGCCGGGGTAGGAATTAGCCGGCCGCCGCGGCCGACAGCATTTTTTGATTGAACGTCGCGATGGGGCAGCGGGACCAGAGGAAGTCGCTGTCGTGCGTGACAAGGAGCAGCCCGTGTTCATTGCATTGCTGATCAATGAGTATATCTGACATGTCCATGCGGCCTTCCCGAAGCTCCTTAAGAAGAGAATCGAAGTCGATCGCTTTTACTGAAAAATCGATCCTGTGACAGTTCGCAAGAATGTGGTAAAGGTCGTCCGCGGCACCATCAGCAATGTCTTTATACTCGGCGCTCTCGCGGAAATCCTTATACCTGTTGGGAGCGGACCCTTCCTGTTTAAGTAAATCATGATGTTGCCTGATATACCTGTTCAAGAACTCCGAGATTACGGTGAAATCTATGTAGATGGATCCGTCGGCCTCCAGAACGCGTCTATAAAAATCCGAATAGGATTGCGTGTTTCTGTTTCTTGAATCGGCGAAAGGGCCATGTATATACATCCATATATTTGTATCAAAGAAATATTTTCTGTGCCTTGAGCAATCTAAGCTTGCGCAATGAAAAATCCTAGTCATCTTCCCCCTCCGTCACCTCCTCGACAACCCGCCTGTTTCTTTCCATGTCACGGAAATAGAGCTTCGCCCGCTGTACCACGCGGCGAAGGAGGTCCAGGGACATGTTGTCTATGTCCTCGAAAGAAAGATGTTCTCTGATGAAGGCATCGGAAAATTCGTTATAAAGCTGCCCTACTGCAGCGTTGAGAAATGCGGTCGTCAACCTCGTGACCCCATGAAAGGAGAGGACAACGGGGATCTGGGCCTGAAAACTCTCTGCAACCCGGTCATAAACCTTGTGGCCGTCGTCGGAGGCCACGCAGATGGAAGAGCCCACCACCTGTGATATGACAATCCTCCTTGTTTGTGCCATTACTGCGCCTCCTTCACAAAATGCTTTTCGGGCCGAGATGTTCGACCTGGTAGTATATATTCTTGTCATTGCAGATTATCTCCAGACTGACCACGGTACGGGGGGAAGGGAGCGTACATGCCTTGTCAGGCAACCGAGCCGTTCTCCAGGGCCCGATATCCCGCATCGGAAACGGCGATCAACCGCCCATCGTTCATTTTACAAGCTCCCGCAGGATTATAATTCCCGGACCGCCGGGAACGTCCAGTGTCCGTGTGATCGACCGGCGGCGGCACAATGAATCCGTTTCGCCGCAGCGGGCGTCCGGAATGTTGTCCTCGATGCGCCACATATGATAAGCGAACATCGCCATGCAAGCTGCAGTTTTCACCGAACGCGAACCCTTCGAACGCGGCTTTGCCGAGGTGTTCCGGCGCGAGATCGTGCCGCACCTGGACGAGCTGGAGCGGGAGCGCCGGGCGGCGCGGGCGCGCACGCTGGTGCGGCTGGGCGCCGTGCTGGCGGCGCTGGTTGCCGTCGTGGCGCTGGCCGGACTCCTGCTGGAAGGCGCGATCGTCTTTCTGTTCGTCCTCGTGGTTCTGGCCATCGTGGTCGGCGGGCTGATCGTGCGCCAGCCGGCGCGCGCCTTCGGCAGCCGCGTGCGCGCCGTGGTCATGCCGCCGGTGTGCCGGTTCTTCGGCGACATGGAATACCGCCGCGACGCCCAGGATACGTTCGACCTGCGCCGCTTCGCCGAGACCGGCGCGGTCGGGCGGTTCAACCGGTCGCACCTGGAGGACCTGTTCGTCGGCCGCTACCGCGACACCGGGTTCATGATGGCCGAGGCGGTCTTGCGCCGCCGGTCGGGCGGCGGCCGCAACCGGTCGACCCGCACCGTGTTCCGCGGCCTGTTGTTCGTCATCGACGTGCCGCACCCGTTCGCCGGGCGCGTGCTGCTGGGCCGCGAGCACGGCTGGCTGGGCAACAAGGTGGCGGACTGGGCGGAAAGCCTGCGCGGGCTGCAGCGCGTGCCGTTCGCGCACGAGGCGTTCGAATCCCTGTACCAGGTCTATGCAGACGACCCGGCGACGGCGCAGACGCTGCTGTCGCCGCCGTTCCTGGACAGCCTGGTGGCGCTGGCCGAGGCGCACCGCGGCCGCGCCCTGCGCGCCGCCTTCACCGACGGGGTGTTCCTGCTGTCGGTGCCGATGCGCCGCGACCTGTTCGAGCCGGCCTCGATCTTCCGGCCCGTCTACACCATTGAGGCCGACCTGCACCGGCTGCTGCTCGACGTGACGATCGTCCACCGCGTCATCGACTTCCTGCACGGCGACCGGCCGGAAAAGCTGGCCTGAGCGCAGGGGCGCGGGAGAACCCCCAAGGCTTTCCCGGCCGCGGCATACGTCTTTCGTCCGACACCGACGTTACAGCATTTGGTGGCTTAAACAATTATCAAACACAAAAAGGGATGATTTCCGCGTCGGCGGCCTGTACTGTCCGCAGCGAATCACCGCGACGCACGAAGGCCCGCGCCCATGCCCGCTGCCGCCGTCCGGATCCCATGCATGCCGCTGCCCGGCGGGCCGCCCCGGCCGGCAGCCGGTCGCCGGCCCCTCCGGCCCGGTGTCCGGCTCAGCGCCTCGGCCCCGTGTTCGTGCCCGTCACGCCTCCCCTTGCGGGAGGCGTTTTTCGTTCCGCCGACATCGCCGCCACCATTGCCGGGAGGGAGTGCCCCACATGGCCAAACGATCCGCCCGCCTCGCCGATGAACTTCAGGACGACGCCCGGGTCACGCCGCTACCGAGCCGCTGGGCGGACTGGGACCCCGTCGAGGGCCAGCGCGAGCAGCGCTACGTGCGCCGCGTCAAGGCGCGCAGCGAGAACCAGCGCGTGCTGATGGAGGCGATGGACGGGCACAGCCTGACCCTGGCGTTGGGCCCTGCCGGCACCGGCAAGACCTATCTGGCGATCGCCTCGGCGGTGGAGGCGCTGGAGGACGGCCGGGTGGCCCGCATCGTGCTGTCGCGCCCGGCGGTGGAGGCCGGCGAGAGCCTGGGCTACCTGCCCGGCACGATGGAGGAGAAGCTGTCCCCCTATCTGCGGCCGCTCTACGACGCGCTGGCCGACCGGGTCGGCGGCAAGCGGATCAAGGCGCTGATGGCGGACGGGTCGATCGAGATCTCGCCGATCGGGTTCATGCGCGGGCGCACGCTGAACAACTGCTTCGTGGTCATCGACGAGGCGCAGAACTGCACCTACGGCCAGATCAAGATGCTGCTGACCCGGCTCGGCTGGCACTCGACGATGGTCGTGACCGGCGATCCGGACCAGTCCGACCTGCTGCCGGGGGTCTCCGGCCTGGCGGAGATCGCGCGGCGGCTCGACCCGCTGCCGGGCATCGCCGTGGTCCGCCTGACCCAGCAGGACGTGGTCCGTCATCCCCTGGTCGGCACCATGCTGACCGCGCTGTAGGGGCCGGGGACACCGGCCGGGGCCCGTCCGCGGGGCCTGCCGGGGGGCCGGGCGCACACCGGCCGGCCCCCGTCGCGTCCGGGCCCGATCCGGTCGTGTCTGCGGGAGCGGATGTCAGGGCGTGGACGGCTCGGTGATCCGTGCCCGGGCCGCGGCGGCGCTGGTCTTCTCCAGGCGCTGGGCGAGCACGCGCATGATCTCCACCGCCATTTGCGGGAACTCGTTGACCATGCGGAAGAACAGGTCCTTGGAGATGCGCAGGGTGGTCAGGTCGGTGCGGGCCCGCACCGTGGCGGTGCGCGGCATGTCGCACAGGATCGCGATCTCCCCCACGAAGTCGTTGCGGCGCACCCGCGCCAGCGTGACCGGACCGTCCGGACCCTGGCGGATCACGTCGGCCTCGCCGTCCATGATGATGTAGGCGGCGTCTCCGATCTCGTCCTGTTCGAACAGCGTCTCGCCGGCCCGGAACGCGACCCGTTCGCTGGTGAACGCGAGCAGCTTGAGCTTCGGCGTCTCGATGTTGGCGAACAGGGGGATCTTCTTGAGAAGCTCCACCTCCTGGTTCAGGCTCACCGACACCTCCTCATGTCGTCGTTCATTCCGCTGCCAGCATGTCGTGCAACGGTCCGCCGTCCCGGGACAGGTCGCTGAACGATCCGCGCCCGGCCAGGCGCCCGTTCTTGAGCACGATCACCTCGTCGTAGCCGCTGACCAGGCCCGGCCGGTGCGGCGCCCAGATCAGTCCGCGATCCTGGAACATGTTTATGACCTTGTCGTGCACGCGCTGCTGCGCGGCGGCATCCAGCGCCGAGGTCGCCTCGTTGAGGATGATCAACTCCGGCCGGCGCAGCAGGGCGCGCGCCAGGGCCAGCTTCTGGCGCTGCACCGCCGACAGGCGCGCACCGCCGACGCCGACCGACTGGTCCAGGCCCAGGGCGATCACCAGGTCGCGGAAGCCCAGGTCGTCGACCACCTCGGCGATCAGCGCCTGGACCCGGTCCTGGACGCCGGACCGGCCGTAGCGGATCTTGCCGAACAGGATGTTGTCCTGCAGCGACGAAGCGGTGTTGTAGCGTTCCACGTCGAAGAACTCGACCGCACCCCGCAGGTCCTCCGGAAGGTCCGCGGCGAACACGCGCCGCGCCTCCAGCAGGCGGTCCTTCATTGCGTCGTCGATCAGACCCAGGCGGTGGCGCGAGGGGATCAGCTTGAACGGCAGCGACATCAGCCGCGCCCGGTCCTCGGCCTTCAGGCTGTCGAAGCCCTCCTTGTTGGCCCGCGCCACCAGCGGCTGGAACTCGGGCAGCTCGTCGGACCCGATGAAGCTGAACTGGTCGAAGAACTCGTGCCCCGGCGGCAGGTCGGCGAACAGCTCGATCATGGTCGCCGCGACCTGCCGGCCCATGTCCAGGAAGTCGCCGGTCAGGCCGACCTTGTCCAGCACGTGCAGCACGTACGGCTGCGTGGCCAGCCCGTCGAGTGCGAACGTGTCGCCGACCGGCGTCCCGAACAGCAGGTTCTCCGCGACGGTGGCGCTGTCGTTGAAGCGGTCGGCGGCGAACAGCTCGACCGGGTCGCCCAGCGCCGGATCCTGCAGCCGCTCGCGCACCACGCGCCGCGCCTCCAGCACCTTGTCGACCACCTCGTCGTGGCGTTCGGGGGTCAGCGTCGTCTTCAGGCCCATGAAATAAACGTCCGCCTCCATCTCGACCATGCGCAGGATTTCGAGCGCCCGGTCCTGGAGCTCGTCCGGCCCGGCGACGCCGGCGGCCTCATAGTCGATCCAGTCGGCGAGCACGTCATGGCCGGTGTTGCCGGTCGCCATTGCCTCGCTCAGGCGCCGCCGTCGCCGGGCCTCGGTGTCGGGATCGTATTCGGCCGGGCGCAGCGGGCGGTGCCGCAGCCCGTAATAGAGATTGGTTCGCAGGCTGTCGGTGAACAGGTAGCTGGACGGGCCGACATAGGCGATGCGCCGGCCGGTCAGCGCCTCGGGCAGATCGGTATAGTCGTAGTCACCGAGCCGGATGCGCCCGCTGGTCGGCTGGACCAGTCGCCCGACCAGCATCAGCAGCTCGTCCTTGCCGCTGCCGGTCGGGCCGATCACCGCGGTGTGCCCGTGCGTCCGGATCGGCACCGTGATGCCGTCGAGCATGGAGATGCCGTGATCCTCGCCGTAGCCGACGTTGATCAGGTTCAGGGTGTCCGGCAGCGGCCCTTCGAACGGCGGATCCTCGGCCAGCCGCGACTCCGGCGTCATGTTCGGCGGGTCGAACTGCTCGACGACCTGCTCGTACTTGATGCGGGTGTCCTCGACCCGCTGGTAGTAGTTCAGCAGCTCCCGCCACGGCCCGGACAGGTCCTTGTAGGCGGCCAGCACCGCGACCAGCGCGCCCAGGGAAAGCCCGCCGGTGATGACCAGATAGCCGCCGATCGAATAAAAAAAGAACGGCGTCAGCTGGTTGAGAAAATTGTTCAGGAACTTGATGAAAAACTTGCGTTTGTAGATCTCGAACCGGATGTCGTAGATCGTGCCCAGCCGGTCGGCGGCGTCGGCCAGGTGCAGGTTGGCGGTGTCGTTGGCGTGGATCTCCTGCACGCCGCCGACGGTCTCGCCGATCTTGTCGGAGAGCTGGCGGACCGTGCGCACGCGCTGCTTGCCGAGCTGGTTGACCCGCTTCTGCAGCTTCGGGATCAGGTAGCCCTGCAACGGGTACAGCGAGATCGCCGCAGCGCCCAGGAACGGGTCCTGCATGAAAATGAACACCAGATAGACCAGCAGCGTGCCGCCCTGGTAGGCCGGCAGGGCGAAGGCGTCGCCGACGAACCCGCCGATCGGCTCGACCTCGGCCGTGATCATCGGGATGATCTCGCCCTGCGACATGCGCTTGAAGCGCGGCAGGGGGAAGCGCAGCACGCGGTGGTAGAGATCGTAGCGCAACCGGCGCAGCATCCGCTCCCCGACCACGCCGCGATAGACGTTCAGGTAGTACTTGAACGCGCCGTTGATGCATACCAGGGCCAGGAAGATCCCGCTCAGGACGAAAAGGTAGGTGATCTGGTCGAGGGTCAGGCCCAGCACCTCGACCGGAAAGTCTACCGCACCGCCGATCGCCTCGTTGACGATCAGCTTCGGCAGCTCGAGCGAATAATACATGAACGGGAATGAAAGGATCGTAAAGAACAGTATCAGGAACTGGTCCCTGCGACTGAACTTGTAAATGAACCTGAAAACGTTCTTTTGCATCGCCGTCCCGCTCCGGCGAAGAAGGCCGGGCCGCCCGCCGCCCCGGTGTCATCCCACGGCACGATACGTCCATTGCCGCGTTCCCGTAAACATAATGGTTTTACCCCCGGCGTTCGTGATAAACGGCGGGGAGCACCGCCGTCGCTGCGGGGCGGTCCGGGCGGGGCCGGGTCGGGCCGGAACCCCGGTGCTGCCGCCCAGGGCGCACGAGGAAGGCGATGACGAAACGCGCCGACCAGAGCCGCATCCTCATCTACAGCCACGATTCGTTCGGCCTGGGGCACCTGCGCCGCTGCCGCGCCATCGCCCATCACCTGGTCGAGCGCAACAAGGACATGTCGGTGCTGATCCTGTCGGGCTCGCCGATCATCGGCAGCTTCGACTTCCGCGCGCGGGTGGACTTCGTCCGCGTCCCCGGCGTGATCAAGCTGCGCAACGGCGAGTACACCCCGCTGAATCTGCACATCGACATCGAGGAGACGCTCGCCATGCGGGCGTCGATCATCGAGCACACCGCGGACATCTTCGATCCCGACCTGTTCCTGGTCGACAAGGAGCCGCTCGGCCTGCGCGGCGAGGTGCGCGGCACGCTGGAAATGCTCAAGGACCGCGGCACCCCTCTGGCGCTGGGGCTGCGCGACGTCATGGACGAGCCCGGGCTGCTCGCCCCCGAATGGGCGCGCAAGAACGTGCTGCCGGCGCTGCGCGACCTGTACGACTCGATCTGGGTGTACGGCCTGCCGGCGATCTGCGATCCGCTCGAGGGGATCGACCTGCCGCCGGCGGTGCGCTCCAGGATGACCTATACCGGCTATCTGCGCCGCCAGGTCTCCAAGGCGGGGCAGCCGGTGGACCCCTTCACCCGGCCGTTCATCCTGGTCACGGCCGGCGGCGGCGGCGACGGCGACGACCTGGTCGACTGGGTGCTGAGCGCGTACGAACGCGACCGCAGCCTGCCCCTGCCCGCCCTGATCGTGCTCGGGCCGTTCATGCAGCGCGACCGCCAGACCGAGTTCATGGGCCGGGCCGAGCGCCTGGACGACGTCGAAACGATCACCTTCGACGCCCATCTGGAGAACCTGATGGAACGGGCGGTCGGAGTCGTCGCCATGGGCGGCTACAACACCTTCTGCGAGATCCTGTCGTTCGACAAGCCGGCGCTGCTGGTGCCGCGCGTGCGGCCGCGGCGCGAGCAGTTCATCCGCGCCGCGCGCGCCCAGTCGCTCGGGCTGGTGCGCATGCTGCCCTACGACGAGGCGCGCGATCCGGCCGAGATGATCGCCGCGCTGCGCGCCCTGCCCGGCCAGCCGCCGCCGTCGCGGGTCGTGGTGCCGGGGCTGCTCGACGGGCTGGAGACGGTCGACCGGCTGGTCGCCGAGGCGACGGCCGACAGCGGCCAGCGGGGCGCGGCGGCGCGGCACGCCGTCGGCGGGCGATGACCGGGGCCGCGCCGGCGGGGCGGGTCGCGATCGTCGTCAAGGGCTATCCGCGCCTGTCGGAGACGTTCATCGCGCAGGAGATCCACGGCCTGCAGGAGTGCGGCCAGGGCCAGCTGATCGTCTCGCTGCGCCGGCCGACCGATCCGGCGGTGCACCCGGTGCACCGGCAGATCCGGGCGCCGGTGCTGTACCTGCCGGAATACCTGCACGACGACCCGGTGCGGGTCTGGCGCGGCTGGCGCTGGGCGCGGCGGCAGCCGGGCTACCCGGCCGCGCGCGCCGCCTTCCTGGCCGACCTGCGCCGCGACCGCACGCGCAACCGGGTGCGCCGGTTCGGCCAGGCCTGCGTGCTGGCGCGCGAGCTTCCCGGCGACATCGACCGGCTGCACGTCCACTACCTGCACACGCCGTGCTCGGTGACCCGCTACGCCGCGCCGATGCGCGGGCTGGGCTGGAGCTTTTCCGCGCACGCCAAGGATATCTGGACGACGCCCGCGTGGGAGCTGCGCGAGAAGCTGGCCGCGGCCGCCTGGGGCGTCACCTGCACGGCGGCGAACCGGGATGTCCTGGCGCGGCTGGCTTGCGACCCGGACAAGGTGGCGCTGGTCTACCACGGCCTGGACTTCGGCCGCTTTCCCGAGCCGCAGCCGCGCGCGGCCCGCCGGGGCGACGATCCGGCCGACCCGCTGCGGCTGCTCAGCGTCGGCCGCGCGGTGGAGAAGAAGGGCTTCGGGACGCTGCTGGACGCGCTGGCCCGGCTGCCGGCCGGACTGCATTGGCGCTGGGTGCACATCGGCGGCGGCGAGGGGCTGGGCGCGCTGAAGGCGCGGGCGGCCGGGCTCGGCCTCGCCGACCGGATCGACTGGCGCGGCCCGCAGGCCCAGGACGCCGTGATCGCGGCGTACCGCGACGCCGACCTGTTCGTGCTGCCGTGCACCGTGGCGCGCGACGGCGACCGCGACGGCCTGCCCAACGTGCTGATGGAGGCGCAGGCGACCGGCCTGCCCTGCCTGTCCACCCCCGTGTCCGGGATTCCCGAGCTGATCGGGGACGGCGTCACCGGCCGCCTGGTGCCGCCCGACGACCCGGATGCGCTGGCCGCGGCGATCGCCGCCTTGGCCGCCGACCCGGCGGGGCGCGCCGCCCTGGGCCGCGCCGGCGCCGTGCGGGTGCGCCGCGACTTTTCCTTCGACCGCGGGCTGGCGCTGCTGGCGGAGCGGTTCGGGCTCGGCGGCGACCGGGCCCGGGCCAAGGCCGCCGCCGACCGCCGCGTCGCCCGCTGACTACAGCCCAGGCATCGGCCGGACGGCCTGCCTGTTCGGCAAGGTGGTCCGGACACCTATGCTTTCGGTTGTTGACAGGCGAGGGGATGCGGCAGACAAGGACGGCCCTGCGCCCCTGCATCGGCTTTCGGAGCAGCGGGGTCGACAGGAACGGATCCGCCGCGCCGGAAGGCGCCGGCCCCGACCGGCCCCGACCGGCCCAGCCTGCCCGTCCCCGAAACGGTCACGGCCGCCTGCCGCAGGCCCGGTCGTTGAGCCGGGGCAACGTGCTGTGCCGGCCGGCCGCCCGCGTGCCGATCACGGTGCCGCTCTCCGCCGGCGGCATCGTGGTGCTGCTGGTGTTCCTACTCGTCTACACGATCGGCTGCGGGCTCGCCCGCGCCGACCGGAACCTGCGGTATGCGGGATGATTGCAGCGATCGTCATTCGGTGATCGAGACGAAGTTTGGCTGTGCGGAGCACGATCGCTTTTTTAAGCCCTCCTTATTCGTTGCAGCTTGGATTGGGGCTTGGTGATGCCAGCGTCGGGGGTTTGGGCTGGTGCGATGCGCGTGACGCGAGTCCCGGCCCGTGGTCGGGCGCGGGCAGTTGGGCCGAGGC